>JAEEGL014873448.1_pt1 | contig 28568 bp, 26 predicted proteins | sample 9134231 | NCBI WGS metagenome assembly JAEEGL01 (sample SAMN16246548, study PRJNA631951) | gut metagenome | biome: gut microbiome; feature: rumen; material: fiber-attached | host: Bos | place: Iran: Karaj | collected 2018-10 | reverse complement strand
ATCCTCATAAATATGAGGAGCTTCCCCTATATGGAAAAGCTCCTCGAAATGAAGACGGATGAAAATAATGTAGATGCTTTTTACTCCATCCTCAGGGAATGGGAGAGCATAGTCGGTAACGAAGTCTGAGCCTTATCTGACTCTGAGTATATAATTCTCACTGGAACCCTTACTGCCCTTGAAATGCACTTCATAGTTGATATCACGTGATACTTCAAATACAGTGCTGTTCACATCGGAGAACCTGTCCAATACAAGGTTCGGCACGAGTTTATCTATTTCCGCTCTGGACTCTATGCGCTCGGAAAGATCCTCACCGTCATCGCTCCACTTCACGGCTATGATATAGTCCACATCCTCGGAATGGAGCTCTGAGCCGTCATCTATCCCGTAGCTTTCCAGGAGGGCACGAGTCTTCTTGAATGAAGGATAGACATAGCCTATCTCCATACTGTATGTGCCGCGACGGTTAGGCTTTGATTCGTTGACGTTCAGATCGATGACGCCTATGGGAGCCTCCTTGGCGAGGACATCCAATGTCAGTGTCCGTGTATCAGCGGCAAGAGTATCAAGAAGCTTCTTTGTCTCTCCGGCATTGAGATGGACATCTTTGCTGTAATAATAGCCGGACTCATAAGTGATGAACTGTATATCACTTGCAGCAGGCTTTCTTTCCGAAGAAAGCAGGAAGTACTCTTCGTTCTTGTAGGCAGCAGTGTCGTATATATCCGACAGAGCGGTATAGATCTCCTTATCATCTGTATCAATATAATAAGTCCTTTTGAATTCCCTGCCTGACCTGAGACGAAGGTTCACCGATATCGGCCTGTAAGAGCTGTTTTCTTCGTCAAACTCTGAAATATATCCACCGTCGGGTGTTGCCATATGCATCCGATTTGAGCTTGCAAAATCCCTGCCGTGTTCGGCCAGCATATATACGGAATCCGTATCCCTCAGCAACATTTTGGTCATGATACGTTCTTCGTTCGACAGATAATCATTGTATCCGTAATCCACATAGTAAGCTCCGCTGTTGATACCGGGGACATAGAGTGCAGCACTTTCCACACTGCCACGGTCCGGAAGACCGGTGTCATATCCCAGAGGATCAAACACGAACAGGCAGACTATGACAGCCGTGATCGCTGCGCCTAAAGCGCCGCTTATCAGATGTCTGATGCAGGCTTTGAAATCAAACTCATATATGATCTCTATCGTAGCGTGCGCAAGAATTGCACCGACTATAAGACCGAATATCATCCATCTGTATGTTCCCGAATTTGAGATCGAGGGGAACAGGAGACCGAAGGAAAGTGCAACCGGTATCATGATGATGATCTTTATGACAGCTTTTGTCTTCTCGAAGGCCATTGCTTTACCTGCGGACTCAGCAGGGCGTATCTTTATGATAGCCCTTATGGCAAAGAAGAGAGCGACTGCAATGACCAGAATTATTGCGGCCAGTACAAAGCAGCGGGTACTGTATGAGTATATATATCCTCCACTTTTGGAGCTCTCATGCCAGAGCAGGAGACCCAGTATAGTGACCGGTGAAAGATAGAGACTGTTCTCACCTAAAAATGTGTCGTACTTTGTGATAAAGAATGCCGAAGCATAGGTTTCCACGAGAACGGCATATGCAACCACTATGAACATGAGTACAGTAGCTGCGGCAAACGTCACGGCTCCGTGTCCTGTGAGCACTGCAGCAAGGACTATCACGGTATATATAAGCATATAAGCACACAACAGGATCACAACAGTCTGTACACCAAGGCCGAAGCCGCCGGCTGTGACCAGACCCTTTGATATCCCGAGAAGGGCAGCAAAGAGGTGCATCACGATAAGAGGAATTGCGGTGATCAGTATACCGTTGAGGTAAGCTGCCGTGAATTTCTGAGTCCTCAGCACGGGAATAGAACCGTAGAAGTCACTCTCCTGTTTGCTGTGCAGATACTTCATACCGTGCATGGCATTTATCACAGCCATGATACATATGCCGACTACCATGAAGCCGTTGTCTTCGGCAAGCGTATACTGTACGAAAGATCTGCGCAGAGACTCCAGCGTATCCAGTCCTTCCTCCAGAGATGATATATGGTCTTCTATCTTGATCAGCGCGAGAACGGGCAGAGCAAAGAAGAAACCGACTATGGACAGGGCCAGAGGCCATATCCTGCGCTTCATATCTTCGCGCTGAATTTTAATAAATGATCTTTTTGATGTCATATCCTTCTACCCCCGTTGATGTAATAAATATCTCTTCGAGTGAAAGCGGCAGGGCCTCCATGAATACCGGATTGCCCTCACGTAACGTAGAGTTCAGCTCGTCCTGCTTGCCCCGGGCTATCAGCGTGTACAGCGAGCCGCGCTGTTCCTGCTCCAGTATGCGCAGCCTGCCGATAAGCTCAGCAGGATCATAGTCCGAAGGGAAGACCACCTGTACCTTATGGACATCACCCTTGATGTCGTCGAGGTCCTCGGAGAGAAGCATGCCTCCCTTATAGAGAAGACCTACCGTATCACAGATATCCTCCAGCTCACGCAGATTGTGTGAAGCAATGATGGGAGTGAAACCCCTGTCTGCCATATCCTGTGCAAAGAGGCTTTTCACGCCCTGACGCATCACCGGATCAAGCCCGTCGAATGTCTCGTCGCAGAACATGTATTTCGTATTTGCAGCAAGCCCCAGTATGATGGACAGCTGCTTCTTCATACCCTTTGAGAAGGTAGATATCTTCCTCTTCCTGTCCAGCTCAAAACGTGCCATCAGGTCTTCGTATCTTGACCTGTTGTACTCCGGATAACAGGTCTCGTAGAAACGCTCCATCTCATCAGGTGTGGCATTCAGGAAGAAGAACGCTTCATCAGAGATATAGAAAAACCGCTCCTTACAGACGGGATTCTCGAAGACCGTCATACCGTCTATATCTATCCTGCCTGCATCAGGTATCAGCACGCCTGACAGCATACGGAGGAAAGTGGACTTGCCGGCACCGTTGGTACCTATGAGGCCAAAGACTTTTCCCTCGTCTATCGACAGCGTTACATCGTCGACAGCCACTATGTCGCCGAAACGCTTGGTAACATTTACAGCTTCGATCATTTCCCGTTATCCCCCTTTATCGCTTCCTTTATCTCATCCTCAGTGACACCGAGCTCACGGGCCCTGCGTATGAGATCCGTGAGATCCCGCAACACTTCCTTCTTCTTCATCTCTCTTACTCCCTCCGTGTTCTTCACAAAGCTCCCCCTGCCGGGGACTGAGTAGGTATAGCCGTCTGCCTCGAGCTGACGGTAGGCCTTTTGTATGGTGTTCGGATTGATGGACAGGTCGGTAGCCAGGCTGCGCACACTGGGCAATGGCTCATCCGGTGAGATCAGTCCGTTGATGATCTCGTCCTCGATACCCGAAACGATCTGTTCATATATGGGACGCTTGTCCCGAAAATCAATAGTCCAGACCATCATTCCTCCTTTCTGCGTCAACTGTACTATGACGAATAATACAGATAGTATAGCAAAAAAGTTCCCGTGTCAACACCTTTTGCAAAAAATGTATTGATCGATAGTATTCTGTATGAAATCAAACTTTGTGATAAAATAAATAAGTTACAACAGTTCACGGGGGAAGGTATATGGAAATCATAGGAAATTACGAAGACGTGGATTCGTGGAATACTGTAGTCCTTCTTTACAGCTCCGCACTGAAGGAGATAGGCACCAAGCTGGAGATATTAAACGACGAGTTCCAGCATGTGCATCAGTACAATCCCATTGAGCATATCAAATCAAGGCTAAAGACACCTGAGAGCATAGTGAACAAACTGAAGCGCCGCGGCTATGAGGTGACTATCGCCAACATGGTAAAGCACGTCAACGATATAGCGGGCGTACGTATCATCTGCTCCTTCACATCGGATATCTACAGGATAGCCGATATGATGGCAAGGCAGAATGATATCAGTGTGCTCTCCATCAAGGACTATATCAAGAATCCAAAAGACTCCGGATACAAGAGCTTCCATATGATAGTGTCGGTACCGATCTTCCTGTCTTACGGGACAATGGAGACAAAGGTGGAGATACAGATCAGGACAGTCGCCATGGACTTCTGGGCATCTTTAGAGCACAAGATCAACTATAAATACGACGGGACCGTACCCGAACATATCAAAAGAGAGCTCAGCGAATGTGCGGAGATGGTATCCGACCTGGATGCCAAGATGATGAGCCTGAACGAAGAGATCAAGGACAGCGGAAAGAAAGATGAGGATATGGTTCAGGCAGTTTAAGGAAAATCATATGCTGAAGGATATCACAGTCGAGAACTATGACAGTGATACCCGGACACACAAAGTCGTCGCCTGTCTCGAGAAGGCCTGCAAGGAGATGGATCTGTCCGTTCCCATATGGCTGGATATCAATGTGAAGGACTTCAAAAGGAATGCCAAGTGCAGATTCTACCAGGACAGCTTTGTGGATGAGATATCCTTTGATTACCTCGAAGTGCAGGTAATAGAGGAGGATTTGTAGCATATGAACAAAAAAGGTGCCGTAATACGGCAAAGATAGTGCACAAATTATAAATTGTAAATATACAATACTGATGATATTATATATAGGTTGTAGAAGCTTTTCAGAAGGGGGCTTTATAAATGGATAATTTCATGGACAGGCTTGTAGAGAGAATGAATGACCGTGATACGGGGTACGATGAAGAAAGACAGCCGGCAGATGAAGGCAGATATGCATCGGCACCCAGAGGACGGATGGACTATTCAGAGCCGGATGATTCATACGGATATGGCAGACCTCAGAGGTCAGGCGGAGCACCTTCTGTAGGGCGCAGGGATCTGGAGGAGCTCGGCAGAGCAGTGATCTCGGCACAGAAGAAGATGTCCGACAGCCATCAGGATGTACTGGAGACATTGAGAGGCGCTCTGGTAGATCAGGCAAAGGGACTGGATGCAGGATTTAAAGAGCAGAACGGAAAGCTGGACGAAGGCTCGAAGAAGATACTTCAGGCTATACAGACACTCGGCGCAGAGGTCAAGTCCGGTGCAGGCTCACAGGGCGGTGCCCTCACAAGAGCCGATGTGGAGCAGATGCTGGAGACAAGCTCAGCGGAGATAGCTGCGAAGTCGGCAGATGCCATTCACAAGGAAGACGTGAAGCTGTACAAGAATGTACAGGCCATAGTCGAAGAGAATGCCGGAAATATCACCAAGGCAATAAACGCAGGCAGCACGAAGACAGCAGAGGAAGTGGCAGCAAGCCTTTCTTCACTGTCACAGCTTGAGAAGATAAACGAACTGGAGGCGGCACTGGCCGAGACCAAGGAGGAGCTGCTCAACCGCACCTCAGGCCTCAAGTCCAAGATCACGGTGGCCATGCTCTTCAGCATCATCAATTTTGTAGGAGTTGCAGTACTCGTAGCGATCGCTTTCGGGTTCTTATAGAAAATGCCATCTAAATCAGACAAGGATCATTACATCATAAACGGCGGCAATCCACTTATAGGGGAAGTAAGCATCGGCGGGGCTAAGAACGCTGCGCTTGCTATTATTGCTGCGTCCATAATGACGGATGAGACGGTGACGATCGAGAACGTCCCCGATGTACGTGATACCAATGTCATGATGGAGGCAATGGAAGGCATCGGAGTCAGGATCAAAAGACTCGGCCGCCATACCATAGAAGTCAACGGATCCCAGGTAGAAAACGTAAATATAGACACCGCCAGCATACGTAAGATCAGAGCATCATACTATCTGCTCGGAGCCCTGCTCGGCAAGTACTGCCATGCAGAAGTACCGCTCCCCGGCGGATGCGACATAGGAAGCCGTCCCATAGACCAGCACGTTAAGGGCTTCAGGGCACTGGGCGCCAAAGTGGTGATAGAGAGAGGTATCATGAAGGCTTCCGCAGAGCGCCTGCAGGCTGCGCACATCTACATGGACGTTGTGACCGTAGGTGCAACGATAAATGTGATGATGGCTTCAGTGATGGCGGAGGGCAAGACTATCATAGAGAATGCGGCTAAAGAGCCGCATATAGTCGATGTAGCCAACTTCCTGAACAGTATGGGAGCCAATATAAAGGGCGCAGGTACCGACGTGATCAGGATCAAGGGTGTGGAGAAGCTCCATGCCTGCACATACAGCGTGATACCGGATCAGATAGAAGCAGGTACTTTCATGTTCGCTGCAGCTATCACGAGAGGAAACATCCTCGTAAAGAACGTGATCCCCAAGCATCTGGAGTCGATATCGGCAAAGCTTGAGGAGATAGGCTGTCATATAGAAGAGTTTGACGACGCCATAAAGGTATCATCCTTTGGCAGACTGCAGCCTACACATATAAAGACACTCCCTTATCCCGGATACCCTACGGATATGCAGCCCCAGGCAGGCGTGGCACTGGCTCTGGCTGAGGGTGTGAGCACTATCACGGAGAGTATCTTCGAGAACAGGTTCAGATACGTGGACGAGCTCATGAGGATGGGAGCCAACATACGGGTAGAAGGAAATACAGCCATCATAGACGGCGTGGAGGGCTTCACCGGAGCACATATACAGGCACCGGACCTTAGAGCGGGAGCAGCACTGGTGCTTGCAGCACTCTCAGCCGACGGCACTACCGTGATGGATGATATACGTTACATAGAGCGCGGATACGAAGACTTCGATGAGAAGCTCAGAGGACTCGGCGCAGACATCAAAAAGACTGCTGAGATCAAGCAGGAATCCAAGAAATCAAAATTTAAAGTGGTTTGATCAGGATCAGAGGATAGCCTCTACATAGAGGCCGTGCTCATGTGAAAGGTCGATATAATGACTGCCGCAGTGTACCATCGGATGCGACAGGTCCAGTTTGTTTATCAGGACTATATCGCCTTCCATGCCGTTTGAAAGAAGCACGCGGTTGTTGACGTAGCTGTTCACTATGTACTCAAGGAAAGTAAGGATATACTTTGAGTCGTATTTCTGCAGTCCCTCACTCTCAAAGATCGATATGACCTTGAACGGACATAAGGGGCCTCTGTATACTCTCGCGGATGTCATGGCATCATACACATCGGCTATCGCAACTATACGTGCGAATGAATCTATCCTGTCTGTTGTAAGTCCCAGAGGATATCCGGATCCGTCACACCTTTCGTGGTGCATCAAAGCAGCACTCTTGATGTGTGCATCTATCTCGAGATCCTTCAGTATATTGTAGCCCTCTACTGTATGGGTCTTGATCACTGTATATTCATCATCCGTGAGCCTTGCCGGCTTGCCGAGGATCGTCTCGGGTATCTTGAGCTTACCTACGTCATGCAGCAGACCTGCCACGGTAAGCGTGTCCACATCTCTGTCCGGCATACCGAGCCAGGTGCCGAAAACATGACAGATCAGAGCCACGTTCATGCAGTGGGCAAAGGTGGGATCGTCATACATGCGCATGTTGTGGAGCATATCAAAGATCTGCAGACCCGAAGGTGCCTTTTCAAGCAGCTCGTTCGTATCCTCCAGAAGCTCCTCGGTATTTATAGTGGTACCTGCCGATACAGTCAGCAGCCTGTTTACTTTTCCTTTGAAATCATCTACGGATCTTTCGAATTCGGCTTTGAATACCTTGTATTCCTCGGAAGACTTGATACGCTGACTGTATGTCATCTCCTCCTGAGGGATATTGGGCTCCACAGATGCCGGTGTGGAATCATCCTTGATCCTTACAGATATTATGGAGTAGAATTCCAGCTTTGTGATGGCCTTGTCAGTCAGCTCCGTATCCTTAAGAAGGACCAGCTGGTTGTTGTATGTGTAAACATCTTCGGCTACCACCATACCCGGTATTAAATTCTGGGTTAGAATCCTTGCCATAATAGATTAGTATAAAAAGCTTTGGGAGGTATGTCAAACAACTATAAGCATAGGATGATCACCGGTCAACTGTGCTATAATCTACGTATGTCATTCGTCCATTTACATACCCACACCGAGTACAGCCTGCTCGACGGGTCAAACAAGATAAAAGAATACGTTTCCAGGGTAAAAGAGCTTGGCATGAACGCCGCCGCGATCACGGATCACGGCGTGATGTACGGTGCGATAGACTTTTACAAGGAGTGCCTGGCCCAGGGTATCCGTCCCATCATAGGATGCGAAGTATACGTGGCGCCGGGATCACGTTTTGACAAGGAGGTATCGCACGGTGACGACAGATACTTCCATCTGATACTGCTCGCCGAAAACAATACCGGATATCAGAACCTTATGAAGATAGTATCCATAGGCTTCATAGACGGATACTACTACAAGCCGAGAGTCGACAAGGAGACCCTGCGCAAATATCACGAGGGCCTCATCTGTTCTTCCGCCTGCCTTGCGGGAGAGATAGCTCATCTTCTGGGGCGCGGCATGAAGGAGCAGGCAGAAGCGGCAGCTCTCGAATATCTGGATATCTTCGGAGAGGGCAATTTCTATCTGGAGCTGCAGGATCATATGGACGGTGCCCAGACTCTCGTGAACCAGGATCTGATCACCATGTCGGCGAAGCTGAACATACCGCTTATAGCTACAAATGACTGCCACTATACTTATCCCGAAGATGCGAAGCCTCACGATATACTCCTTTGCCTGCAGACAGGTAAGAAGCTGAACGATGAAGACAGGATGAGATATGTGGGAGGCCAGTACTACGTGAAGAGTGAAGAAGAGATGCGTGAACTCTTCTCATTCATACCCGAAGCACTGGAGAACACCCAGAAGATAGCAGACAGGTGCTCAATAGAGATAGAATTTCACAATACAAAGCTCCCGCACTATGACATACCCGAAGGATTTGATTCCTCTCTGGACTATCTGAAGCATCTGGCATATACGGGACTGGCAGAGCACTATCCCGACGATGACGGCACGCTGAAGGAGAGACTCGACTTTGAGCTCTCAGTCATCGAGAGGATGGGATATGTGGACTACTTCCTGATAGTCTGGGACTATATCAACTACTCGAGATCATGCGGCATACCGGTTGGATGCGGCAGAGGCTCAGCCGCCGGAGCAGTGCTTTCATACTGCCTACATATCACTGACATAGATCCGATAAAGTACAGCCTGCTGTTTGAGCGCTTCCTCAATCCGGAACGTGTATCCATGCCCGATATAGACGTGGACTTCGCATATGAGGGAAGGCAGCAGGTCATAGACTATGTGGTTGGCAAATACGGACGGTCCAAATGTGTGCAGATAGTCACCTTCGGTACCCTGCAGGCAAAGGTCGTGATACGTGATGTCTGCCGCGTGATGGATCTGCCCTACGCAAGGGGAGACCAGCTTTCAAGACTCGTTCCTTCAGAACTCAACATGACCCTGACCAAGGCACTGGATCAGAACAACGACTTCAGACAGCTATACGAGACGGATCCCGAGGTGAAGGAGATCATAGACCTTTGCATGAAGCTTGAAGGACTGCCGAGACATACTTCCATGCATGCAGCCGGGATACTGATCACGCCTGAGGATGCAGACAACTACGTCCCTCTTTCAAGACAGGGCGGAGGAGAAGTGACCACCCAGTACACCATGACTACGTTGGAGGAGCTGGGACTTCTGAAGATGGACTTCCTGGGACTTCGTACACTGACAGTGATACAGGATGCGGTAGATGCTGCGAATGAAAGACATCCGGGACTCAACCTTGATATCAGCAACATAGACATGAACGATCCCGCAGTACTTGATTACATAGGTACCGGCGCTACTGAAGGTATATTCCAGATAGAGTCCGGCGGCATGCAGGTCTTCATGAAAAGACTGAAGCCCAGATCGCTCGAAGACGTGATAGCAGGTATAGCACTCTACCGTCCGGGACCCATGGATTTCATACCGAAGTATATAGAAGGTAAGAACGACCCGGAGCATATAGACTATGAGACCGGAGAGCTGCAGCCCATACTGGAGTCCACATACGGATGTATCGTATATCAGGAGCAGGTCATGCAGATCTTCCAGTATCTCGCGGGCTATTCTCTCGGACAGGCAGACAATATCCGCCGTGCCATGAGTAAGAAAAAGCAGTATGTGATAGACGAGAACAGGAAGGCTTTCATCTTCGGAGATCCTGCACAGGATATCAAAGGCTGCGTGAACCTCGGCATATCGGAAGACGCGGCAAATAAAATATATGATTCGATGAACGACTTTGCAAAGTATGCGTTCAACAAAAGCCACGCTGCCTGCTATGCGGTGATCACGATGCAGACAGCCTATCTCAAATATTACTATCCAGTGGAATTCATGGCAGCTCTTCTTACGAGCGTAATGGACAATCCGGGAAAGGTATCGGAGTACATCCTCGTATGCCGTTCCATGGGCATAGAGATACTGCCGCCCGATATCAACGAGGGCTATGCGAACTTCACGGCATCGGGTGAGATGAGCATACGATACGGACTCGCTGCGATCAGATCCCTCGGGGATCCTTCGATAGAAGCACTGATAAAAGCACGTGAGAGCGGCGGACCGTATACGGATATACATGACTTCATAAGCAGGGCCGGCGGCAGGGACCTGAACAAGAGAGCAGTCGAAAATCTGATAAAGGCAGGTGCTCTGGATTCACTGCCCGGCAACCGCAAGCAGAAGCTGATAGTCGCACCCGATATCATGGACAATGTGGCAAGCGAGAGGAAGAACGGCATAGCGGGACAGATGTCGCTTTTCGATATCATGGCCGATAAGGGGATGGAGACACCGGGATTTACCAATATGCCCGATGTGGAGGAGTTCCCTGCAGAACTGAAGCTTGCCTATGAGAAGGAGGTCCTGGGAGTATACATATCCGGGCATCCTCTGCAGGCTTATGAGAATCTCTGGAAAAAGCATATCACGGCAAAGACGACCGACTTCATAAGAGATGAGGAGACCGGTGCCATAACTGTTGCCGAGAGGTCCACACAGACCGTGGGAGGCATGATAGCCGACATGGTCAACCGTCATACGAAAAAAGGAGAGCCTTTTACTATACTCACGCTCGAGGATCCTGTCGGCAGCATCGAGGTAATCGTGTGGCCGTCTGAGTATCAGAAGTACCGGGATATACTCGAAATGGATGCGAAGATCTTTATCACCGGAAGGGTACGCTACGCTGATGAGAGTGATGCCGGGATGGCTGCAACGTCGATCACATCCTTTGAGGATATGCCGGTGAACCTCTATGTCCGTTTCGAAAACAGGGAGGACTATGAGGAGCACAACAAACAGCTCATGTCCATACTCAACGATATATCGGAAGGTCCTGATTCAGTGATCGTATATCTGAAGCAGGGCAAACAGCAGAAAAAACTCAGGATAAAAATAATCGCCTCCGAGGCTCTGCAACCTTTGCAGGAAGCCTTCGGAGACGATAATGTTGCTATAGTCTGATATTACAGTTTACAGATACTTTTTCAGTGCATCTGTCTTATCTGTCTTCTCCCAGGGAAGCTCCACATCCGTACGTCCGAAGTGGCCGTAAGCTGCTGTAGCCTTGTAGATGGGGCGTCTGAGGTCGAGCATCTTGATGATGCCGGCCGGTCTGAGGTCGAAGTTCTCACGTACGATATCGACCAGCTTCTCATCAGAGAGCTTGCCGGTGCCGGATGTGTCTACGCTTATGGATGTAGGCTGAGCCACACCGATAGCATATGAGAGCTGTATCTCACACTTATCTGCAAGACCTGCTGCTACGAGGTTCTTTGCCACATACCTTGCTGCGTATGCTGCAGAACGGTCCACCTTCGTGCAGTCCTTGCCGGAGAATGCTCCGCCGCCGTGACGTGCATATCCACCGTAAGTATCAACGATGATCTTTCTTCCTGTAAGACCTGCATCACCGTGAGGTCCACCGATGACGAATCTTCCGGTAGGATTGATGAAGACCTTTGTCTTGTCATCTATCATGCCTGCAGGGCAGACAGCGTCTATAACATACTTTCTGATATCCTGGTGGATCTGCTCCTGGGTGACATCTTCATCATGCTGTGTGGAGATGACCACTGCCTCGAGACGTGAGGGCTTGCCGTTCTCATCGTATTCTACAGAAACCTGGCTCTTGCCGTCGGGCCTGAGATACTTCAGAGTGCCGTCCTTTCTCACCTTGGTGAGCTGCAGGCAGAGCTTGTGAGCGAGTGCGATAGGATAAGGCATGTACTCGGGCGTCTCGTTCGTAGCATAGCCGAACATCATACCCTGGTCTCCTGCGCCGATAGCCTCGATCTCAGCATCGGACATCTGATTCTCCTTTGCTTCGAGGGCCTTGTCGACACCCATTGCGATATCGGCTGACTGCTCGTCGATAGCTGAGAATACGGCACAGGTGTTGCCGTCGAAGCCATGCTCGGACTTGGTATAGCCGATCTCCTTTACGGTCTCGCGGACAACCTTCTGGATGTCCACATATGCATTTGTCGTGATCTCGCCGGTGACGAGCACGAAGCCTGTGCAGCAGGCTGTCTCACATGCGACACGGCTCATGGGATCCTGTCTCATGCATTCGTCGAGTATTGCATCGGAGATGGCATCGCAGACTTTGTCGGGATGTCCTTCGGTGACTGACTCGGATGTAAAAAGTCTCTTTTCCATATCATCTCTTCCTTTCATGAAAAAAAATAGATCCGCCTGAGGCGGACCCGATTACTACCTAATCAAATCCTCTCATTGTTCGATCACTCGCTCAAGGTTGGCACCTTCCATCTGATCCAAGTCAGTGTCAGGGGTTGCCGTGGCTTCACAGATCCTTTACATCTCCACCACTCTGAATAAGAGAACGTCGATATTTAATTCCCGACTATCATATACTATTTGCATGGTGAAAGCAATACCCTTGTTTCGGGTCGCACTATACCGCCCGCAAAGCTTGTGGTATCCTATATTGCAGAGCACAGGCTCACAGCCGAATACAGAGCGGGAGGTGTCATATGTACACAGACGACAGGATACGTATAGGAATGAAGGAAAACGGGGAGAACATATATCTCAATCCTTCCATGGCCTGCAGGCACGGCCTCATAGCGGGAGCCACAGGTTCCGGCAAGACCATCACGCTGAAGGTCCTCGCGGAGTCATTTTCCGAGATGGGAGTACCCGTATTTCTGGCTGATGTAAAAGGTGATCTCGCCGGTATGTGCATGCCGGGCAACGACACGGAAGACATGCAGCGCCGCATAGAGAAGTTCGGCCTCAAAGAGGCAGGCTTTGATTATCACGGATACCCCGCAGTATTCTGGGATCTGTATGGTAAGAAAGGCACACCTTTGCGTACCACGATCACGGAGATGGGACCTGATCTGATGGCAACGGTGCTCGGACTCAACGATCTGCAGACGGCACTTCTTTCAATAATATACAAGATAGCTGATGATGAGGGCCTGCTCCTGATAGATACAAAGGACCTGAAAGCCATCATCAACTATGTCTCCGAGAATCATAAGGAATATGAAGAAAACTACGGCAAGATAGCACCGGTGTCGCTGGCGGCAATAGTCAGAGAGATAGTGGCACTGGAGATGAAGGGAGCAGAGCAGTTCTTCGGTGAGCCCGCCATAGATATAAGGGACTTCATTTCTACAGGACCCGAGGGACGCGGCGTCATCAACATACTCGATTCATCATCGCTCATAAACGATCCCACACTCTACTCGATGTTCATGCTGTATCTTCTGGCCGAGCTATTCGAGACACTGCCCGAGGCAGGAGATCTCGCAAAGCCGAAGCTCGTATTCTTCTTTGACGAGGCACACCTGCTTTTCTCCGGAGCATCGAAGGATCTTTTAACAAAGATAGAGCAGGTCGTGAAGCTGATCAGATCCAAGGGCGTGGGCGTGTACTTTGCCACACAGAATCCATCCGATATACCCGACGGTGTGATGAGCCAGCTTGGCAACAAGATAGAGCATGCCCTGCATGCATATACACCCGCAGAGCAGAAGAAGGTAAAGGCAGCGGCAGAAGGACTGAGGGAGAATCCGGAGTTTAATACATACGAAACGCTCATGGCACTCGGTACAGGAGAGGCTGTGGTATCCTTCCTCGGAGAGGACGGTGTCCCGGGGATAGCCCAGAAAGTATCCATACTCCCGCCGCAAAGCCAGATGGGAGAGATAGACGAAGGCATCAGGAGCCAGGAGATAAGCAGATCGACACTCCATTCAAAATACGCCAATCCGTACGATCCCGACTCAGCATACGAATTCCTCAAGAGGAAAGGCGTGGAAGAGGAGGAAGCCAAAGCGGCAGCGGAAAAAGCAGCTGCGGAAGAAAAGGAGGCCATGAAGGCGCAGCAGGCAGCGGAGAAAGAAGCTCAGAAAGCAAAAGAGCGCGAAGAGAGGGAAGCGCAGAGAGAGAAAGAAAAAGAAAGCCGCAAGGTGAAGACTGCCGCAAAGTCCGTGGGTAACTCCGTGGCAGGAACAGTCGGCAGGGAAGTAGGAAAGTCCGTAGGCTCATCCTTCGGCAAATTCGGCAAGACCCTCGGAGGCAACGTAGGTGCCAGCATAGGCCGGGGTATTATAGGTACACTCTTCAAATTCTAAATGAAACAAAAAGGTATTTTTAACATAACCGTGCTCCTGCTGTGTGCGCTGATATGGGGTTTTGCTTTTTCGGCGCAGTCGGTGGGAGCACAGTTTACAGGTCCGTGGACCTTTCTGGCATCACGTGCATGGCTTGGCGTTGTGACTCTCCTTGTATTCATGGGGATCAGAAAGCTTCTCATAAGCCATACCGAAGAAGGCAGCCGGGCCTATCAGGACAGACAATATATGGAAGAAGGCTCTGCGCAGCATGGAGGAAGAAAGATCCTCCTCATCGCAGGAGTCTCAACCGGAGCACTGCTCTGCTTTGCTTCCGTAGTACAGCAGGCAGGCATAGCGTATACATCAGTCGCAAAGTCCAGCTTCATCACAGCACTCTATGTAGTGATAGTGCCTATCATCTCCTCGCTTTTCGGCAGACGGCCGGGAGGCAGGATATGGGCAGCCGTGGCTCTCAGCGTGACGGGACTGTATCTTCTCAGCTTCTCCGGAGGTATCGGAAAGGTCAATAAGGGAGATCTGATGATGATAGCCTGTGCCGCGATCTTTTCCCTTCAGATAATGACCATCAACCACTATGTCGACAGACTCGACGGCCTTAAGCTCTCGTGTATGGAGTTCTTCTTCGAGGCGCTGATCGCCACCGGGGGTATGCTGATCTTTGAAAAGCCGACCATCGCTTCACTGGCACCCGCTTTCACGGCAATACTCTACGCCGGCGTAATGAGCAACGGAGTGGCCTACACCCTTCAGGTGATAGGACAGAGAGGGTTCGATCCAACCATAGCGAGTCTGTGTATGTGCATGGAGAGCGTGTTCGGAGCACTCGGCGGGTTCTTTCTTCTCGGACAGAGGCTCACTCTTCGTGAACTCCTCGGATGTGCACTCATGTTCTTCGCGATAATCATCGCAGAGATACCCTTGGAAAGGCTTGTGATCAAAAAGAAAAATAGGTGAATAGGTACTTGACAAGGTGATATAGGGGGGTTATTATACTTGTTGCGGTTAGCACTCGGAGTGAATGAGTGCTAACAAATTCAAAAACAAAGTATTTTATATATAAGGAGGCAAAATATCATGAAACTGAAGCCATTAGGTGATCGTGTAGTGCTCAAGCCTATAGAGGCTGAGGAGACAACAGCATCAGGGATCGTTATCCCCGGCAAGGAGAAGGAGAAGCCCCAGCAGGCTGAGATCCTCGAAGTCGGCCCCGGCGGTGTCATAGACGGCAAGGAAGTAAAGATGACGGTCAAGAAAGGCCAGAAGGTCATCTACAGCAAGTATGCAGGAACAGAAGTAGAGCTTAACAAGGATGAGAAAGTGATCATAGTAAAGCAGAACGACATCCTTGCAGTTATAGAGAAATAATCATCGGAGGTAAGATAAAATGGCAAAAGAGATCAAATACGGCGCAGAAGCGCGTGCAGCTCTTGCCAGCGGCGTAGATCAGCTGGCTGATACAGTCCGTGTGACACTCGGACCTAAGGGAAGGAACGTAGTACTCGACAAGAGCTACGGCACACCCACCATCACAAACGACGGTGTGACCATCGCAAAAGAGATCGAGCTCGAGGACGGCTTCGAGAACATGGGCGCACAGCTCGTAAAGGAAGTCGCAACAAAGACAAACGACGTAGCAGGTGACGGTACGACTACCGCTACAGTACTTGCTCAGGCTATGATCCACGAGGGCATGAAGAACCTCGAGGCAGGCGCAAACCCGATCATCCTGAGGAACGGAATGAAGAAGGCTACCGACGCAGCAGTAGAAGCTATCAAGAAGATGTCATCAAAGGTATCATCCAATGATCATATCGCAAAGGTAGCAGCTATCTCCGCAGGCAACGAGGAGGTAGGTAAGATGGTCGCAGAGGCTATGGACAAGGTTTCCAAGGACGGCGTCATCACCATCGAAGAGTCAAAGACAATGCAGACAGAGCTGGATGTGGTCGAAGGTATGGAGTTTGACCGCGGCTATGTATCAGCATACATGTGCACAGACATGGAGAAGATGGAGGCAAATCTTGAGAATCCCTACATCCTGATCCATGACAAGAAGATCTCAAACGTACAGGATATCCTGCCGATGCTCGAGCAGATCGTGAAGACAGGCGCATCTCTCCTCATCATCGCTGAGGATGTGGACGGCGAGGCACTCACCACTCTCATCGTGAACAAGCTCCGCGGAACCTTCAACGTAGTAGCAGTCAAGGCTCCCGGCTACGGCGACAGGAGAAAGGAAATGCTCCAGGATATCGCAGTACTTACAGGCGGACAGGTCATCTCTTCAGAGCTCGGCCTTGAGCTTAAGGATGCTACGATCGATATGCTCGGTAAGGCAAAGAGCGTAAAGATCAAGAAGGAGTCCACCGTCATCGTATCAGGCGCAGGCAAGAAGAAGGATATCGATGCAAGAGTAGGCCAGATCAAGTCACAGCTTGAGACCACCACATCTTCCTTCGATAAGGAGAAGCTGCAGGAGAGGCTTGCAAAGCTTGCAGGCGGTGTTGCAGTGATCCGTGTCGGTGCAGCTACAGAGACAGAGATGAAGGAAGCAAAGTACAGGATGGAGGATGCTCTCGCAGCTACAAAGGCAGCCGTGGAAGAAGGCATCATAGCCGGAGGCGGAAGCGCATACATCCATGCACAGAAGGCAGTCAAGAAGATCGCCGACAACCTCGAAGGTGATGAGAAGACCGGAGCAAATGCAGTGATCAAGGCACTCGAGGCTCCTCTGTATCACATCGCAGAGAACGCAGGTCTTGAAGGATCTGTCATCGTAAACAAGGTCAAGGAGTCAAAGGCAGGCGTTGGCTTCAACGCACTGACCGGCGAGTATGTGGATATGGTCAAGGCAGGTATCCTCGATCCTACAAAGGTCACACGTACAGCTCTGCAGAACGCTACATCAGTAGCATCCACCTTCCTTACAACGGAGTCAGTGGTCGCTACAAAGAAAGAGCCCCAGCCTCCGATGCCCGCAGGCGGCGCACCCGGAATGGGCGGCATGATGTAAGCATCAGAACCGATATAAACATTAAGGAAGTCCCTTTGCCAAGGCAGGGGACTTCTTTTTTGCGTGCATGCAACGGTCACAGATTGCACATGAAATGTCTTTGATATAAAATATAAACGTCATTGTTTCGCTTACAGGAGGCAGATCATATGCCAAAGACAAAAACCATAAAGAAAATAGGCGTACTCACATCCGGCGGCGATTCACCGGGAATGAACGCAGCAATAAGAGCCGTCACAAGAAAAGCGCTCTATAACGGGCTGAAGGTGATAGGCATACAGAGAGGATATCAGGGACTGCTCGAAGAAGATTTCCTTGAGTTCGGCGCAAGGTCCGTCTCAGATACCATACAAAGAGGAGGCACGGTGCTCCGCTCTGCAAGATCAGAGGAGTTCAAGTCCGAGGACGGAAGGAAGAGGGCAGCGGCCATCTGCAGGAAGCATGGCATAGATGCAGTAGTTGTCATAGGCGGAGACGGCTCATACAGAGGAGCACTGACACTCTCACACGAAGGCATAGCAGTGATAGGTCTGCCGGGCACCATAGATCTCGACATAGCCTGCACCGAGTATACGATAGGCTTTGACACTGCAGTAAATACCGCACTGGAAGCCATAGACAAGATCAGGGACACATCCTCGTCCCATGAGAGATGCTCCATAGTAGAGGTCATGGGCAGAAATGCCGGATACATAGCACTTTGGTGCGGAGTATCATCGGGAGCAGAGGATATACTCCTTCCCGAGAAGTATGACTACGACGAGCAGGAGATCATCAACCATATCATAGAGAGCAGGAAGATAGGAAAGACACACCACCTCATCATCAATGCGGAGGGCATAGGGCACTCCACATCCATGGCGAGGAGGATAGAAGCAGCTACCGGCATGGAGACCAGAGCCACCATACTGGGATACATGCAGCGCGGCGGAGCGCCCACCTGTAAGGACAGATACTATGCGTCCATCATGGGAGCCATGGCAGCGGATCTGCTCTCCGACGGCAAGATAAACCGCGTGATAGGATATCACCACGGCGAGTTCACCGACTTTGACATAGACGAGGCACTCGCTATGGAAAAGCAGATATCGGAATATCAGTACGAGATAGCAAGAGCACTTTCTATCTGATGTACGACCATCCGGGTATAAGGAAGATAAGGGAAGTCCGTTCTTTGTGCGACAGAGCATCTGTAAGGCACAAGACCGGACTTTTCGTAACAGAGGGTGAGAGGCTTTGCAGTGAGGTACCCTCGGAAGATATAAAAGAGATCTACATATCCGAAAGCTACAGAGCGAAGCATCCGGATACAAAAGCAGACTATCTGCTGACGGATGCCGAGTTCGCGAAGCTCTCCGATACGAAGCATCCCCAGGGGATACTGATCACTGCAAGACAGAAGACATACCGTATGGAGGACATCCTCGGAGGGAACCTCTACCTCCTCCTGGAGACCATACAGGATCCCGGCAATCTGGGGACCATAATAAGGACAGCAGAAGCAGCCGGAGTATCCGCAGTGATAATGAGTGCAGACTGCGCAGACATCTATTCACCCAAGGTGACCAGAGCTACTATGGGGGCGGTCTTCAGAGTACCTTTCATATATACAGATGACATCACCTCGACAGTGGATGCACTGAAAAAAGACGGGGTCACGATATATGCGGGACATCTGGACGGAAGGCTAATGGGAGAAGTCAGACCGGCAGAGCGCAGGGCATTTCTTATAGGAAACGAAGGCGCAGGACTCAGTGAAAAGACGGCCGCATCGGCCGACGAAAAGATAAGGATACCGATGAAAGGCAAGGCGGAATCGCTGAACGCCGCAGTATCAGCAGCACTGCTCATATACTGGGGCACCATATAAAAGGAGGGATGAAATGATGATAGGAGTGATAGGACTCGGAAACATGGCACAGGCCATCATAGGAGGCATACTGAAACAGCATCTGGCAGGAGAAGGATCCATCATAGGATACGACAAATCACCCGCAGCAATGAGCAGGGTAAGCGAGATGTACGGCATAGCAACAGGAGACAGCAATAAAGACGTGGTGGGGCGTGCCGATGTAGTGATACTTGCAGTGAAGCCGCAGGTCATAGGGGATGTGATAGAAGAGATAGCACCCTCGGCATCATCCGATACCATCTTCATATCCATAGCACCTGGCAAGAGCATCAGCTGGATCACGGAGAAATTCGGCAAGAAGATAAAGCTCGTAAGATGCATGCCGAATACGCCTGCTCTCGTCGGAGAAGGTATGACAGGATACTGCGTGAACGAGAACATCACGGAAGAAGATAAAGAGACAGCAAAGAAGATACTCGAATCCTTCGGCAGGGCAGAAGAAGTGAACGAGGGACTCCTGGCAGCGGTAACCTCCGTATCGGGATCAAGCCCCGCATATGTATTCATGCTCATAGAAGCAATGGCAGATCAGGCCGTAGCTGACGGCATGGCGAGACCTCAGGCATATGAATTTGCCGCACAGGCGGTGCTCGGATCTGCGAAGATGGTCCTCGAGACCGGCAAGCATCCGGGAGAGCTCAAGGATATGGTCTGCTCACCTGCAGGGACCACAATACAGGCTGTCCGTATACTGGAGAAAAACGGCTTCAGGGCAGCGGTGGAAGAAGCTATGGCAGCCTGCACCGAAAAAGCACAGAAAATGTGAAAAGAGCACATATATAGTATTTGTTAAGCCGAAATAACCACAAAATACGGGGGTCGGTTGACAAATATTTACATAGATGTTAAAACTTTGTTACTATGCGCTTTGGATCAAGGATAGTATCAGCGGTACTGATCTCCACGCTGCTTATCAGCACGGAAGCAGGCGCCGCCAACATAATGACTGACCTTACAGCGGGAGCCGGCAAGAAGGAGGCTTCTGCTTCTGTCTACGCAAATATAAGAGTCACGAGCGAAGGCTCACCTACAGGAAGCAGCGGATCGTCTGCTTCATCCTCAGTTTTTACATATGATACAAGCGCTCCTACAGGCGGTACATCATTTGACCGCAGGGGCGAGGCAGCAGAGGGTGCATCCGTATCATCTTCGGGAGCTCTCTATACAGAGTCGCACGACGGCACGGATGATCTGGATGATATCTATGCCGACATGTGCATAGCGAAGATAGACGACTCCATGAGCGTAAGGGGCGAAGCGAGCGAGAACGCCGAGATCGCAGGATATATCTATAAGGACTGTATAGGTGAGATACTCGAGCAGAAGGGCAGCTGGACAAAGATCAGATCCGGCAACCTCGAGGGCTGGATCAAGAACAGCTATCTCCTCTACGGATCAGATGTCATAGACAGGATCAAGGAAGCCTGCATGCAGGTGGCAGTGATAAATACCGAGACACTCAGAGTCAGGAAGGAAGCTTCTGAGGAAGCCAGCATCGTAGCACTGCTCGGTGAAGGCGATGAGGTCGATGTGGTAGACAAGGACGAAGACGACTGGACAGAGATAGAGTATGAAGACGGTACCGAGGGTGTCGGCAGCGGATATGTATCCAACGAGTACATCACACTTAAGATGATGTACAAGACCGGTGAGACCGTAGAAGAAGTGAAGACAAGAGAAGAAGCCAGCAAGAAGGCTTCCGATGAGAGCAAGAAGGAAGATACGAAGGCAGAAGAGAAGAAGGACGACAAGAAGGAAGACAAGAAAGAAGAGAAGAAGGACGAGAAGAAAGAAGAAAAGAAAGAGGATAAGAAGGAAGACAAGAGCGTATCGGCCGACGTGAGCGGTGACGCAGCACAGCCTGCAGCAGAGGCACCTGCTGAGCAGCCTGCGGAAGCACCGAAGGCAGAAGAGCCGAAGCCCGAAGAAGCAAGCACAGAGGCACCGGCAGCGACAGACAACAGCGAAGCGGCTGCACCCAGTGATGCATACCTTCTGGCAGCGCTCATACAGTGTGAATGTAACGGTCCTTACGAAGCACAGCTTGCAGTAGGAGCAGTCGTAATGAACAGAGTGAAGTCCGGATACGGAAGCATATCCAAGGCAATATATGCACCCCACCAGTTCGGACCCGCATCATCCGGCAAGCTCGCACGCACCATGGCTACCGGAGCCATATCAGCCACAGCAATGCAGGCAGCTAACGACGCCATCAACGGAGTATCAAACGTCGGCAACGCCAGATACTTCAGAAACGTCAGCTCCGGCCACGAAGGAATTGTAATTGGTAATCATGTGTACTGGTAAAACGTCCTGCGGACGTTTTACGGATGCGCTTTGATGCGCCATGCGCGTCAGCATCCCGGGGCTTATAGATAGCGAACACCTAATAAGAAATATAATCTATACCACAGGCCAATCCCTGTGGTATAATATTTTTTTACCAAAAAGAACAAAGGAGGTTTCCCATGGCAGCATTGTTGGTTTTATTTCTTTTAGTGATCATCCTTATAGTGGTCAACGTACGTATAGTCCCTCAGGCAGAGGCATTCGTCATAGAGAGACTCGGTAAGTATAAGACAACCTGGACCGCAGGCATCCACGTCAAGGTACCTTTTATTGAGAGAGTGGCAGTCAAGATGTCACTTAAGGAGCAGGTACTCGACTTCCCGCCCCAGCCCGTTATAACGAAGGATAACGTTACCATGCAGATCGACTCAGTCGTATTCTGCAAGGTCTTCGATCCGAAGCTCTATGCATACGGCGTGGAGCATCCCATAGCAGGTCTGCAGAACCTCGCAGCCACCACACTCAGAAACATCATCGGTGAGATGGAGCTCGACCAGACCCTGACCGGAAGAGACCAGATCAATGCAAAGATGCAGACGATCCTCGACGACGCTACCGATCCCTGGGGTATCAAGGTCACCAGAGTGGAGATCAAGAACATAGCACCTCCCAAGGAAATAGAGATGATCATGACCAAGCAGATGAGAGCAGAGCGTGAGAGGAGACAGACAGTCCTCGAGGCTCAGGCACATCAGGAAGCAGTCGTGGCAAGAGCAGAGGGTGACAAGAGAGCAAAGATCCTCGCAGCAGAAGCTGAGAGAGATGCACAGATAGCACTCGCAGAAGGACGTGCAAAATCCAAGAAGCTCGTATACGAAGCAGAGGCAGAGGGTGTCAGCATGCTGAACAAGGCAAACATCACTGAGGGCGTACTCAGGCTCAAGGGCATAGACGCACTCAAGGATGTGGCAGACGGCAGAGCTACAAAGATCTTCATGCCTTCAGACATATCGGCAGTAGTGGAGACTCTGGGCGTTGCGGCAGAGGCACTCGGTGTAGGCAATTCCACACCCGTGGATGACACCGAAAGACCCAAGCCCGCACCGGAAGCAGATCCCTGCATACACGAGGACACAGGAATGGGTGCCATAGAGGCAGCGGCTACCACGGAAGCCATCATAGAAGATGTGGAGAGCCGTGACGAGGATCTGTAAATCATGATATCACTTAAAGACAGGAATTTTCTTACACTGAAGGACTTCACACAGGATGAGATACTGTATCTCATCGATCTGGCTGCATACTTCAAGCGTCTGAAGAAGGAGCATGTGCTCCACGATAAGCTTCGCGGAAGGAATGTAGCCCTGATCTTTGAGAAGACCTCTACCCGTACGAGATGCTCCTTTGAAGTGGCAGCTCACGATCTCGGTATGGCAACGACCTACCTGGATCCGAAGAGCTCACAGATAGGCAAGAAGGAAAGCATAGAAGATACAGCCAAAGTCCTCGGACGCATGTTTGACGGCATTGAGTACAGAGGCTACGGACAGGAGATAGTCGAAGCACTTGCAAAGCACTCGGGAGTGCCCGTATGGAACGGTCTGACCAACGAATACCATCCGACACAGATACTTGCCGACATGCTCACGATAAGAGAGCACATGGGCAATCTGCGCGGCAGGACACTGGCCTATATGGGAGATGCCAGATACAACATGGGCAACTCACTGATGATAGGCTGTGCGAAGCTCGGACTCAACTTCCACGCTGTGGCTCCGAAGAAATACTTCCCCGGGGAAGAACTCGTGTCACAGTGTCGTGAGTGGGCGAAGGAATCCGGAGCAGAGATACTGCTCACCGAGGATGTGGATGAGGGCACGAGAGGAGCCGATGCCATATACACCGATGTCTGGGTCTCAATGGGAGAGCCGGATGAGGTATGGGAGGAGCGTATAGAGGATCTCACACCCTACAGAGTGACCATGGACGTGATGAAGAACGCGGCATCAGAGGCTATATTCATGCACTGCCTGCCGGCCTTCCACGATCTGGATACCGAGATAGGCAAAGAGATCAACGCGAAATACGGCCTCACCTGTATGGAAGTCACCGACGAAGTGTTCAAAGCGTACAACGCACCGCTCTTTGATGAAGCAGAGAACCGTATGCACACGATAAAGGCAGTAATGGCAGCGACACTGTCTGACGACTGGGAGACTGCCTGATCTCGGCATGAGATTCGATGTCAAAAACCCGAAATTCATACTGGACCTCATCGTACTGATAGAGGCCTTTGCGATAATTGTCCTCACCGTCATAGTGGTATTTGACGGTTCGAGGGCAATTCTTGCTGTGATCTTTTACATAGGCGCAGCAATGTTTGCAGTAAACGTCGTACAGGATGTCATTGAAAGAAGAGCACGGGCGCTGCTCTTCCTCATCCCCATAGCCATATGCATCGCAGCAGCCCTCATGGCGCAGGGCGTAGTGGCGATGCCGGTGCTACCTTTCTGAAAAGCACTCATCCATGGGACAGTCTGATAACATGAAAGACGAATACGACCACGACTCGATCCTTGAGAACCTTCACACCTCATGGCTCGGAAGAGAACTGCTCTTCTTTCGTGAGACAGGCAGCACCAATGATGAACTGAAGCAAAGAGCGGCAGACGGGGCGAAAGAAGGACTCGTGGCCGCAGCAGACATACAGAGCAAAGGTAAGGGCAGGAAAGGCAGGGAATGGACCACGCCCGAAGGCGTGAACATAGCCATGAGCTATCTTTTAAGACCCGATATCCCGCCGGACAGCGCACCGATGATCACCCTTGTGATGGCACTCGCAGCTGCAAAGGGGATAAGGGAAGTCTCAGCCCTTGACGTAAAGATCAAATGGCCCAATGACATCGTGATGAACGGAAAGAAGCTCGCAGGAATACTCACAGAGATGACTGCCGAGCAGGGTCATATAGGAGAGGTCATAGTAGGTACAGGTATCAATGTCAATGCGGCAAGCCTGCCGGATGAGATAAAAGACAAGGCAACATCCATCTTCATGGAGAGCGGGAAGATCTGCTCCAGAGCAAAGGTGGCAGCAGCCGTGACAGATGCATTCGAAGGATACTATGCGACCTTTTTAAAGGACGGCGACCTCAGAGGACTCAGGGAAGAGTACAACGCATCATGCGTCAACGTGAACGCCGGAGTACGCGTGCTGGATCCTGCCGGTGAATATGACGGGACAGCACATGGCATAGATGAAAGAGGAGAACTGATCGTCACAAAAGAAGACGGAAGTGAAGAAAGGATATACGCAGGAGAAGTCTCCGTGAGAGGGATATATGGATACGTTTGAAAAAAATGACAGATGCGTGCTCTGCGGAGCCAGCTCATATGAGAAGAAGTACTACTTCAATCCGGAGTTCGGCAAGCTCCCTGACGAAGTAAAGCAGACACTGCAGATCATCTGCGTAGAGTTTGCCGAAAAGTGCGGAGGAGTATTCACGGTTGAGTTTGACAGCGATGGTGATCTGAAGCTTGTGACAAACGCCGAGGAAGTGGATGCTCTGTATGACGACATAGGGGCAGAGCTTGAGATAAAGAACCTCCGCCGTACACAGGCAGAGCTTTTCGAAGAACTCACACTTTTCTACAAGGTGGTATTTCTCGGAGAACAGATAGACCTATGACAGGACACATCTACACCGTGCTCTCTCCCATGGCAGGCGTCACTGACAGCAGCTATCGCACCATATGCCGTGAGATGGGGGCAGATCTTACCGTCACTGAGATGATCTCGGCCAAGGCGGTCACATACGGAAACAAAGCCACATACGCACTGTGTAAGATAAGCAAGGAGGAGCATCCGGTCTCACTCCAGATCTTCGGCTCGGAGCCGGACACCATGGCAGAGGCAGTGAAGATCCTGGAAGACAGGACGTCTTTCGACATGCTCGATATCAACATGGGATGTCCGATGCCCAAGATAGTAAACAACGGTGAGGGCTCGGCGCTTATGAAGGATCCTGAGCTTGTAGGCAGGATAGTGGCAGCGGTATCTTCCGCCACCGCAAAGCCGGTCACTGTAAAGATAAGGTCAGGCTTTGACAGTGCACATATCAATGCACCCGAGATAGCCTATATCTCACAGGAGTCCGGGGCACATATGGTCACGGTGCACGGCCGCACCAGAGAGCAGTACTACGAAGGAGATGCCGACTGGGATGTCATAGCAGCCGTGAAGCAAAGAGTCAGGATACGTGTCATCGGAAACGGAGACGTGAAGGATATCGCAAGTGCAAAAGCAATGATGGAGCAGACAGGCTGCGACGGGGTGGCAGTAGGCAGAGCCGCAAGAGGCAACCCCTGGATATTCAGACAGCTGAGCGAGGGCAGCGGCTACACCCCTTCCGTGGAGGAAAAGAAAGCCATGATGCTCCGGCATCTGGATATGACGGTAGCGGAAAAAGGCGAATATATCGGCATCAGAGAGATGAGAAAACACATCGGCTGGTACACCGCAGGCATGATCGGATCGGCAAAGCTTCGGGTAAACATCAATCAGGCACAGTCCCTTATGGAGATGAAAGACCTTATAGAAGGGATGTCCGAACACCACGGGATTTGATTTAAAGCGGGTAATAGTTTATAATACCTTGTCCTTACTATAGGGACGCAGTATTTATTTTAGTCTTTAGGAGAAGAGAAAAATGGCAGAAGAACAGATCAGGCGCTATGAGATGACCCAGGAGGGATACGATGCCCTCGAGGCAGAGCTCGATGAGCTGACAAACGTCAAGATGAAGGAAGTCGCAAAGAAGCTCGGAGAAGCAAGAGAGCAGGGGGATCTATCCGAGAATGCCGAGTATGACGCTGCAAAGAACGAGCAGTCAGAGATCGCCGGCAGGATGGAAAAGATAAAGCACATGCTCAAGTATGCTGTAGTCGTATCCAAGGACAACAACGAAAAAGGCAGGATCGGCATGGGCAGCACAGTCAAGCTTCTTGACGTGGAGTTTGATGACGAGATGGAGTACAAGATAGTAGGTGCTACCGAGGCAAACAGCCTTAAGAACAAGCTCTCTAACGAGTCCCCTGTCGGAAGGGCAATACTCGGACACAAGAAGGGCGATACCGTAAAGGTAGAGACCAAGGCAGGAGTACTGAAGTATAAGATAATGGGAGTATCCAACAAGTAAACTTACAATCCGGAGGACATATGCCGCAGGAAGATATACTCGCAGTAAAAAGGGAAAAGCTCGCAACTCTCCAGAAGGAAGGAAGAGATCCCTTTCAGATAACAAAATATGACGTGACCCACCATGCGATGGAGATCAAGGAAGGCTTTGGATCACTTGAAGGTCAGACCGTGCGCGTAGCAGGCCGTATGATGTTCAAGAGGAAGATGGGTAAGGCTTCCTTCTGTAACTGCATGGACAAGAGCGGCAAGATACAGGTCTATGTCGCAAGGGACACTCTCGGAGAAGAGGCATATGATGAGTTTAAGAAATACCTTGATGTAGGAGACATCATAGGAGTAGAGGGAGAAGTCTTCCGCACCCAGACAGGTGAGATATCAATCCACGCTGCAAAGCTTACACTTCTCACCAAGGAGCTGAAGCCCCTGCCTGAGAAATTCCACGGACTCACAGATACCGACATCCGGTACAGACAGCGTTACGTGGACCTCATCATGAATGAGGACGTGAAGGAAACCTTCATCAAGAGGTCGCAGGTAATAAAAGAGATCCGCAACTTCCTTGACGGCAGGGATTTCATGGAAGTAGAGACACCCATGCTCGTATCAAATGCAGGCGGTGCGGCAGCGCGTCCGTTTGAGACACACTACAACGCACTCGACGAGGATGTGAAGCTTCGCATATCTCTTGAGCTGTATCTGAAGCGCCTCATAGTAGGCGGACTTGAAAGGGTATACGAGATAGGGCGCGTCTTCCGTAACGAAGGTGTGGATACGAGACACAATCCTGAGTTCACGCTCATGGAGCTGTATCAGGCATACACCGATTACTACGGCATGATGGAGCTCACGGAGTCCATGTTCAGATATCTCGCAGAGAAGGTCTGCGGCTCAACGAAATTCACCTACGGTGACATCGAGCTTGATTTCGGTAAGCCCTTCGAGCGCATGACCATGAATGAGTGCATAAAGAAGTATGCGGATGTGGACTTTGATACGATCACCACAGACGAAGAGGCCAGGGCTCTTGCAAAAGAGAGAGGCATAGAGTTTGAGGAGTATCACAAGAAGGGAGATATAGTAAATCTCTTCTTTGAGACATACTGCGAGGAGAAGCTGATCCAGCCGACATTCATCATGGATCATCCTATCGAGATATCCCCGCTCACCAAGAAAAAGCCTGACGATCCCACCAAGGTGGAGCGCTTCGAGCTCTTCATCAACACATGGGAGATGTGCAACGCATATTCCGAGCTGAACGATCCCATAGATCAGCGTGAGCGCTTCGCTGCGCAGGACGAACTGGCAAATGCAGGCGATGAGGAGGCAAATCACACAGACGAGGACTTCCTCAATGCCCTTGAGATAGGAATGCCCCCCACAGGCGGCATTGGTTATGGCATAGATCGGCTTGTGATGCTCCTGACCGACAGCCCTTCCATCAGGGATGTGCTTTTGTTCCCGACACTCAAAAGCATTGACCCCGGGAAGCCTTGAAAATACTGGGTTTCTTGGCCGGAAAATCGCTTGGTACAACCTTTTAGTACAACAAAAAGCCGGAAACATACGTACTTATAAGTAAAAATTTAAAGCTTGT
>JAEEGL010194980.1_pt1 | contig 28570 bp, 23 predicted proteins | sample 9134231 | NCBI WGS metagenome assembly JAEEGL01 (sample SAMN16246548, study PRJNA631951) | gut metagenome | biome: gut microbiome; feature: rumen; material: fiber-attached | host: Bos | place: Iran: Karaj | collected 2018-10 | reverse complement strand
CAATAATCCCTAACCTCACACATGTTGAAGTTAGGGATTATTTTTGTTGCTAAGGCCTAACCGTAGAGGAGAGACGGCCTCTCGCTTCTCGAGAAACGGCGTGTTGCCCCTCGTGAGACGGCCTCTCGCTTTTGGGGCTCCCTACCCCTTCAAAAACATCGGTGTTGTTTTGAAATTCCTATGCCGTTGTCGTGCCGTTTGTACGCCGTTGTTTTTGTTAAGTAATCGTACAGTATTTCCTATAGATTTTATATCCATTTTACTTAACTATTTTTGCCAGAAATCCTTAAGGTTTTATATCTCTTTATCACAATTACGTCATAAAACACCTCAGAATCGTATCCGAGCACGAAATTTTACAAAGCCGCTTTTTGCACAAAGTGAGGAGTAAAGTATCGAAACTAAGGGGCCCAACACGATTTTTGAACCCAAAATGTGGCAAAAACGGGCAGTATCTGTCCTACTTTTAAGCAGAAAACTCGTCATATCGCATGTTTGCCGACTTCGTATCTAATTGATTTTATGCTTTTTAGGTGAACAAAGGGGTTGTTTTTCCGACAGACGACAGTTCCGACAGTTATTTTTAGAGGGGGTATAATTCCGACGGAACCACATATAACTATCTATATATTAATTAGTTATATATTGTATATAAGGGTTATTGTCCCTCATTTTTTAATTGTCGTAACTGTCTATTGTCGGATTCTTAACTGAGTCAGCTTCTCTCTACAAGGGCCGATGACGCGTAGCGTCGCTGACCCGAAGAGAAGCCGGTGTGAGTAACTTGACGTCGTGAGTCTCACAGAGAAACGGCCTCTCACTATCAGAGAAACGCCGTGTTGCCCTCCGAGATACGGCCTCCCGGATATGTCACGTATGTCATGTGTCATTAGTGTCATTAAGAAATTCCGATGCGGAAAAATGCTCATAATTAAATAAAATATATTTTATATATTTATATTAATTATGGCCGGAAAATCCCCTCCCCAATTCAAAATCCTTAATGACACTCGTGACATCGTGACCTTAATGACATCATTTTTTGCGTGTACTTCCCTAAAAAAAGTTGAATGGATTTTACTTTAACCCTGCCCAGCCCCTTGGCATACCCAAATAGGCTGCCAGGGTATGCGAAGGGTATGCCTACACTATGCGAAGGGTATGCGAAGGGTATGCGAGTGCGCTTTTTTCGACTAAAATAGGTTGACACCGCGGGCCTTCACATGGGTTTTAGACAGCCTATAGACAGGCATCACCTATACTCAACAGTAAAGGTGATGTATATGTGATGTGAAGGTGATGTGAAGGTGATGTAAAGGTAAAGGCACTTCGTTTGCGACTAAATTTTTCTATCAGGGCAAAATAATTTTCCTGTGCGGAGAAAAATTATTTTGAGTGCAGTGAAAAAAAGCCTGCTGGTCATATCATACTGACCAACAGGCGCGTTGATATTTACAATTCTGTCTACAGATACCTGATTCAACAGATTATCATACGATAAGGATTAAACTTCATCAGTTATTTCTGCCTTTGCCTCCATGCCGAACAGAATCTTCTTCCATCCAGAGAATACATACCACAAAGCAAACAGCGCAAATATCTTACCTATTATTCCTACAACGGGGATAATACCCAACACATTAGCTATCAGCATGAATATCATGCTACGCCGCAAGAGCGAAGCACCCTGCTTTCCTTCCTCGTCTAGGCTGGAAGAATTGTGTATGTCGCCATAGCCCATAAACTCAAAGACGAGTGCAATTATTAACAGTATCCCTTTGATGATTGAACCGACAATACCCAATAACGGAATCCATCCAAGTAGAATACCAAAGGCTGCCCCCACGATGCTCAACCAAATAGCGACCTTGATACGGCCAAGGCCTTTCTGACCCAATTCATCAAAACCAGGCTTCATCTTTGTCAGCCCCTTGTAATAGAGAACCAGACCGATGAGAGTTACAATTCCCGTTATCCAATTGTCGTTAATGTTGCTGAAAAAGCGCAGCAACAGAGCCATCAATATAACATAGGCACCTTGCGTCCCTAGCCCCGCCCAGTTAACATCCAGCGTTTGCTTTCCTTGGAAGTAACCTAGAAGAAGGAGTACCAATGCAACGTAAGTCAGCCAAGTAGGTATACCTGGTATAGCTGTAAGCAATGCAAACAGGATACCACCTGCTGTAATGCAAAGATAGTGTGCGGGCAACCTGTTTCCAAGTTCTTGATAGAACTGGTAAAGAGCTATACCTGTAATAATCCCTCCGATGATTTTTGTAGCCAGCAGAACGAAATTAAAACTTGAACCTCCGCCAAACATAGCGCTGGCAATAGAGGAGAGGCTAATTTCTGGCAATGCGGTACAGGCTAGCATTAGCAAGCCAATCTGCAATTGCACAAACAATTGTTTTTTAGTTGTTGTTTCCATTGCGTTTATGGTTTAAATTTTTTATTCTTCATATCCTTCGTATCCTTCTAGCTCCTCCTCAACTGCACGCATCTCCACGTCTGTAATAGGAACATCCTTGTATGTATCGCTCGCACACAGCTCAATGATTATGTCGCCCGATTCCTTCTTCAGGACGATTCCTAGTTCTTCTTTTATTGTTACTGCAACACCGCAGTTCCCTTCTTTAAAGACCTTACCCATACCCTTTATTTTGGCGAGCAACTTCTCATACACCTTATCTACACTGTTTGCTATTTTTGTTCCACTTGTAGAACAGTATATTGATACAGGCTTTATATCAGCCCACTGGTAGTCGTAACTCCACCATGACGAGGACATGTCTACAACCATTCTGCTTTTATAGCCAAGTGTATATTTTATGCTTACACCTTCGGCTTCCTTAACATAAGACAATTCATACTTTGTGAAATTTTTGGGCAGGACCTCTGTATCTTCATTTTTTTCTTTTGTCCATGCTTGTGCAGCCTGTTCCGGTGTCATGTCTATTTTGAAAATACCGATTGACGTTGGTGTAATCCCAAATGCTTCTACTAAGGCGTCAATATCTATATAGTCACTATTTACGTATTCGTCGCCGTTGTTGGTAGAAATATCGTAAATGTCAGGCAAGCCTTTTATCTCTTTACCGCTGATATCTATCATGCCCATTTCCTTCTTGCCAATGCGCACAAAAGCGTGCTTCCCATCATAGAAATCTGTGACACCATAGTACTCCTCATCTGTAATCTCATTGCCTTCAAGGTCAAGTAGTTTCCACTTATTGTCATCTGCCGCCCAAATTACAGAGGAGACATAAGGATCTAACTTCAAACCATCATACTTAGCACGGATAATAACCTCGCCATCGTTGTCCTTTAGACCACAACCATCACCATCATAGAATGTGAAGTACTTTTCACTTAATTGTATAATATAGCGATTTTTTTCCGAGGGTTTCAATACAACCTCTCCTTTGTCATCTATTAATCCACTCTTTCTCTCTCCATCCTCTGTCTGACATACAACAAGCCTTCCGTGTTTGTAATATTGGGCATTGTAAGATCCTATTTCTTTGTATTTTCCAGCTTTTATGGTGTGCATTACCTTGCCAGATGTGTTCAGGACGACATAGGGACATTCGTCCCTGCTTGTGTCTGCGTACTTGTTTTCTATAGCTACGATCTTTCCATCACTACAATCTGTCATTTCGCAATAATTTGGTTCAATTACCACCTTGCCAGAGGTGTTAATAAGGCCATAGCCTTTATCTGTGTATATACGTGCATAGCCCTCATGAAATCCATAGCAACGTTTGATGTTTTGTCCACCTGCTTTGTCCAACGTAGCCTTTACCTTTCCATCTTTGTCTATCAGCGTTATACGCTCACCCTTCTTCACTGCTGGAGTTACATCGGCAGAGAAGGAAATAATACCAAGGTACTCATCCTTTCCTACTTGCTGAGGTTTCTTATCTGCTGTGTAGATTTCCCATAGGTCGTTGGCATTCTTAACCATAAACCTGCCATTGCGTACAACCGTCGGACACTCTATGAACTCCTCCTCAAATAGTACTTCTCCATCGGTCTTTATCATTCCCCATTTTCCATCTTCCTTCGACTGGAAGGGTATAGCCTCCACGTCGTTCTCCTTAGCTGAATTGCAGGATGCCAGCAACAAACTGGTCAACACCCCTGCACATAAAAACATTTTTTTCATACTTGTACTAAATTATGTGAAACTTGCTGTCGTAAATATCCTACAAACTGAAGTTCATTCTCCAGACGTTGTATGCTTGATCCGCATTGGCACGGGATGAAATGAAGTAAATATATTTACCATCCTTTGACCATACAGGACTCATATCAGTTTGTGGATGGTAAGTCAACTGTGTCAATTGTGAACCGTCAGTGCGGGCTACAAAAATATCCGTATTCTCCTTGTTGGAGATATTTGATGTAGAGTTACCCACGACAAGAAGCCACTTGCCATCAGGAGACAGGCAAGGACTGGTAAAACTACGTTTCGTATCCGAGAGAACAATGCTTTCCTGACCCTTTACATAGTTGACATACCAAATTTCACTTTTTCCTGCTGTTGAATTGCGGACACAATAGAAAGCCTCGTTGTTACCTGGAATAGCACAAACATCAAAACCACGTGCACATGATGAAAGCGTACCTTTTGCCTTATTCAAAGACCAAATGCTTGGACCATAAGATGATGTCCATCGAGTGAAGTAAAGTAATTTCCCGTCACTGGAAAGAACAGGGAAGGAGTCATCTACATTACCATTAGTGTGTTGAGACATAACAGAACCTTGTTTAGAATCAACAGAACAGATATAGTTGTTTGGAGAATTGACATCTCCGAAATATAGACGATTGTCAACTCCCCAGAAAATACCTCCAACTATATTACGAAACGTACGCTGAGTTGTAACACCGACGGAACTTGTGCTACGAACAACAATGTTATCCTGACCATTATCTCGTATTACGTAAGCCAGTTTAGTTCCATCTGGCGAAATGGCAAGATTACGTGATCCATACCAGTAGAAATTTGATGCTTTATTGAATCCATTCATCCTTGTTACATAGTTTGTGAATGCACTTAGTTTACCTGAAGCACCTGCGACAACAGTCCCTGTCGTTTCTTCTGTGATTTTTACTAAATTCAACCCGCTCTCTTCTGGACTAAACATATCGAGATAGAGAACTTCTTTCGTTGAATTACACGACATAAGAGTAACAGTCGCTACAATACTCACTAAAAATGATGATTTTTTCATAGGAATAAGTTTTTATCGTAAATTATGAATTATGAATTGTCAAATCTGTATCTTCATAAATGAACAAGAAGTCTTTCCACTCATATGCTTTTTGGTAATAACGTTTGCAACCAGATGGAACTGACAACTTGCATTTCTGCTTGTTTATATCATCCAAACTACGGCAATCGGGCGGTGTCTTGGCATGACAGATTATGTGTGACAATGCTGTGCATCCACTGAAAACTTCTCCGTCGATACTAGTCACGCCGCTTCCAATAGTAATTGATGTCAGACCGCTGCACCCTAAAAAAGTCTGGTATGCGATAGTAGTCACACCATTTGGAATTGTTATTGATGTTAAACTTGTGCAATTTTGGAAAGCATAACTTCCGATGCTTGTTACACTGCTACTCATTTTAATTGACGTCAGGTTTCTACATTCTTCGAAAGCACTAAATCCAATGCTTGTCACGCTGTTGGGTATGGTTACTGATAGCAAATTGGCACAATTCTCGAAAGCACGAGAACCAATGAATTCCACACTGTTGGGAATTGATATTGATCTCAGACTTTCGCAATCACGGAAAGCACCAAAACCAACACCTGTAACTTTATATTTTTTTCCACTTTGGGGATCTCGAACGATTGATGGTATTACTAACGATACTATATTATATCTACTGCCATCAACATACACACCTTTCTCATAATCATATCCACCCTCTTCGTCGGATATGAAACTGTAATAAATCCCGCCTGCCTCAAAGTTATACGCCCATGAAATGGTGCATACTATGAGTAACAGGAAAGAGATGAGAATTCGTCTAAAAAATACTAGTCGTTCCATAATATTACATTTATTACTATCAATTTTTATTCTCCTTTTGCCATAATAGTCAAAATGGTAGTGACATCACCTATCTCAATTACACTATTGCCATTGGCATCAGCCGCTTGGTTATTGTAACCGTTGGCATCGGGCGTTGCCATCAGGGTCAGAACGGATGTAACATCACCGATTTCAACCACTCCATTGCCATTGGCATCACCCAAAATATAGTCAGGCTTCAGTGAAACAATATTGCCAAAGTTACTCCAAGGGGCTGTTGATTTGTAATCATTAATAGAGGATGCCGGCACATACAGAGTTGCGCTCTCTATATTGAAACCATCAAATGTATTTACATCCGCATTGGGTATCTGTTCTGCAAGACAGGTTACATCTGCCAGACTGCTACATCCAGAGAAAGCATAGTTGCCAATGCTGGTCACACTGTTGGGAATTACTATTGAAGTTAGGCCTGTGCAACCCGAGAAAGCATCATGCTCAATACTTGTAACACTATTGGGAATGATAGTGTTCTTACATCCAACGATCAGTTTATTTGTTGATTTTTCTATAATTGCGTTACAATTATCTCTGGAGTCAAATTCAGGATTGCCATATACAACCTTGATTGATGTTAGACTACTGCAACCCGAGAAAACAGAATTTCCAATGCTTGTCACATTGTCGGGAATACTAACTGTTGGCAAGCTGTAGCAACCAGAGAAAGCTGAATTTCCAATACTTGTCACGCCACTACCAATTGTGACAGATTTCAAATTGCCACAACCAGAAAAAACATAATCACCCAGATTAACCACGCTGTTGGGAATGGTCACTGATGTCAAACTACTGCATTCGAAGAAAGTTCTTTCTTCAATGCTTGTCACAGTGTTAGGAATTGTTATGGATGGCAGGCTGGAACAACCCAAAAAAGCACTTTCACCTATGCTTGTCACACTACTTGGAATGATTATTGATATCAAACCACTACAACTATTGAATGCAGAACTGCCAATGCTTGTCACACTGTTAGGAATGATCAAAGAGGTTAGACCTGTGCAACCACGGAACGCTTCTAACCCGATTCTTATAACGCTATTTGGAATGGCTATTAATGACAGACTACTACCATAGAACGCATAATCTCCAATGATCTTTACATCATTACCAATCTCATACTCTTGTACTTGTGAGCCAAAAATTGTTCCAATGTTACTGTTGGAATTATATGATTTAGATACAAGACTATTAGAATTGAGTGTAACTGATGTCAAGTTACGACAATTATTAAAAGCCTCACTTTCAATGCTTGTCACACTGTTGGGAATTGTTATGGATGGCAGGCGTTTGCAACCCCTAAAAGCCTTCTCCCCAATGCTTATCACACTGTTGGGAATCGTTATTGAAGTCAAATTGTTGCAACCATCAAAAGCACGGCCTCCTATGCTTGTCACGCTGCTGGGAATGGATACTGATGTCAGACCGCTGCAACTTCCGAAAACCTCATAACTAATACTTGTCAAACTATTAGACATGGTGATGGAAGTCAGACCGCTACAACCATAGAAAGCATCCCTTCCAATGCTTGTCACGCTGTTAGGAATGGTAATAGATGTTAGGCCGCTGCAATTTTCGAAAGCCCAGCCTCCAATGCTCGTTACACTGTTGGGAATTGTAATAGAGGTCAGACCACTGCAACCCGAAAAGGCTCCTTCACCAATGCTTGTTATGCTATTTGGGATTGTTACTGAAGCCACTCTGCTACTAGACGAAGAGAAAGCATTCTTCCCAATGCCTGTCACTTTATACATCACATTTTTATAAGGTACTGCAGACGGAATAATAATAGAACCGGAATAAAAATTACTAGAACTTACTGAAATGCTTGTTCCGTCGGAGTTAATGTCGTAGTAAATCCCATAATAGACAAAATCATATGCCCATGAGAGGGTACTGACTGCAAGAAGCATTAAAGTAGCGAAAAAACGCCGGAATAGATCCTTTTTCATATAGTACAATATTTGGTTTTACGTGGTTTCATAATGCACTACGTCTCCAAATAGTGTACTTAAATGATTGTTTGATTGTTTACGGTCTTATTCCCAAGATACAAAAAAAAGCGTGGAGACTGCCCGTTGCTCGCTCCACGATCTGAGGCCCTAGGATTGCCCATTACTATCGAAACGAGCAACTACGACCCCACGCCGATATGCAAACATTACACCTGCTAAATTAAGCAGATGCATGATAATTACATACCCATGGGCGTCTATCGTTGCTTAGTTCCTTGATAGTAATTTGAGAGTTTCCTAGGCTTTCAGATCGTCAAGAACAAAGCGCGTGATATACGCCTTCTTAATATTTGGCATCCCACACCGCCATAGGAACTCCTTCCTAATGGCTTTCCCAGTGGCTATTACACCACTTTCGGCGTGCGGACGCTACAAAAATACTAAAAAATAATATATGACGAAAGTATTTACGGAAAAAATTGTCTCATGCTCATCTCATGCTGATGTCATGCTCAATTCATACTGAACTCATGCCGAAGTCATGCTCTGCTCTAATTGAGATCATGTTCTAGGAAACTGCCACAGGAATGTAATTACCGCTAATTTGGTGAAAATTTATTGCAAATTGACGTCAGATTAAAACAAAATGACTATATTTGCATCATTCAAACGATAAAGACTATGGCACAAGTATCTATGACAGTTCGTATGGACTCTGGTATCAAAAAGGCTTTTGATGCGCTTTGCTCTCAGTTTGGCATGAGTGCAAATGCTGCTATGAACATTTTTGCTAACGCTGTGGTTCGTACACGTAGCATCCCATTTGAAATTAAGTCAGAACCAAAGGTTAGTACAAATGAAGGCCTCGAAGCATTTCTGGCACTTAGAGATGAGGCGAAGAAAAGTGGTCTTCAGGATATGACCCTTGACGAAATCAACGAAGAAATTCGACTGGCTCGCGAGGAAAGACGTTCATAAAGAAGGAATTCCAAAAGCTTGACAGAGGAACCCAGTGGCAGGCATTCATTCAGCTTAAGGAACTTGGAGCATCCGTCCGTCAGCCTCAACGACTAACAAACATAGACCGAGGAATTGACCATCCTCCTCTATTTCGCCGCTCTCATGGTCAGTGAGGATGAATTCCAATGTCCTTTTGTCAATCATAACGATGATATTTTGGGTGCGAAGATACGAAGAAACAACATAGAACGCGATATTTTACATAATTACACCACTTTCGGCGTGAAGACGTCACAAATGAACTCATGCCGAAGTCATGCTCAGCTCTAATTGAAGTCATTTATAAACAAAATGCAGCATGGTGTTGTACCATGCTGCATTGTCTGATATTTGAATTGTGTACTAACCTTGCTTTGCTGCAATGCGTTCGAGCGACTGGTATACCTGCATCAGGCCACGGGGAACGTGGAAGCAGCCTTTCCATTTGCCGCCCTTGAGGGTGAGGAGTACCTCGCCGCGACGGTTCAGGTAACCGTACCATTCGGGGTATTCGGGATCTACGAAATGGCTCCATACGTAGTCGTGTATCTTCTCGAACCATTTCAGGCACTCCTGCGAGCCTGTCAGCTCGTAGCCCTTGATCATGGTGATGAGGGTTTCGACATGTACCCACCACAGTTTCTGATCCCACTCCAGCTGCTGCAGGGGGTGACCCAGACGGTCCATGAAATAGAATATGCCGCCGTACTGCTTGTCCCAGCCGTATTCTGCCTCACGCAGGGCGATGTGTACGGCCTTTTCGATGAGGTCCTGACGTCCCAGGCGCTTGCCCAGGTCCATGATGAACCACATGGCCTCGATGGCGTGACCTGGATTGAGCACACGTCCTTCGTGGCAGTCGACGAGCTCGCCATCCTTGCTGACATTCTCTACTATCAGGTCCAGCTCGGGACGATAGAATACGTCCAGTACCTCGTGCAGGCAGATGTCGATGGTTTCCTGCAGGAACTTGGGATCAAGAAGGTCTTCGATCTCCAATGCCACATTACATAGAATCATGGGCAGGGCAAAGTCCTTCATGGCACGCGCGCCTGGAGCTGCCTTGCTCCATTTGCCCTTGGGGTTGTTGCGCTTTGAGAGGACAATATCAAAGGTCTTCTTGGCTATGTCGGCATACTCCTGGTTGCCTGTAGCCTTGTACAGCTGTCCGAAGGCTATTACGGCGAAGGTATAGGAGAAGATGTTGTAAGGCTCAACCAGCGGACGTCCCTGGCGATCCAGCGAGAAGTACCAGTTAAGGTTGCCGTCGTGACCGTATTTCTTCAGGAACTCGGCTCCCTGAATGGCTGCGTCGAGCCATTCCTGGCGCTTCTCGACCTTGTTGTAGAGGGTTGAGAGCATCCATACCTCGCGTCCCTGAAGCCAGACAAACTTGTCGGTGTCGTAAACCTTTCCGTCACGTTCGATACAGGTAAAGTAACCGCCAAATTCGGTGTCTATACTGTTGTTCATCCAGAAAGGTATTACCTTGTCCAGAAGCTCGCTCTTGTACTGAGCGGCAAGTTGTTTGAAATCAACCATTTTATTTCTTTGTTATAAATGACAAAATATATGATACAATTACACACACGATAATGCCTGTAGCACCGAAGAGGAACAGGTTGGCATCGGTGCAGTAGCTCATCCAGAATACTACCACCTCGCCTGCTATGAAACCTGTAAGCGCTGCATATCCCTTCACTCGCGGCATGAATACTGCTACGAAGAACAGGCCTCCGAGTCCGCTGGTCAGAAGACCAAGTATGGTATTAAAATAGTCAAGCAGCGACTGTATGTTCCATGTAGCCATCATCAGGGCAACTACGAGACCTATAAGACCGCTTATGATACATGTCCAACGGGCTGTCTTGAGCAGCTGCTGGGATGTAATTGACGGGCGGAAACGCTGTACAAAGTCGACGCTGAAGGCCGTGGATACGCTGTTGATATTGCTGGATATGGTGCTCATGGTTGCCGCAAAGATGGCAGCAATCAGCAGACCTGCAATACCGGCAGGCATCTGGCTCATCATAAAGAACGGGAAGATGGCGTCTGACTGGGACATGGTAACATCCAGCTCGGCAGGATGGGTCTTGTAGAATGTGTACAGGCCCGTGCCTATCATATAGAATGCCACCGAGATGAATACCGACATGAAACCGTTTACCATGATGCTCTGGCTTGCCGACTTCTCGTCCTTGGTGGTCATATAGCGCTGTATGACAGTCTGGTCGGACGTGTATGATATCAGGTTGTTGGCAAGTCCGCCTATGATTACAACCCACCACGTCGCATTGGACCATCCGTTGCTCCAGTCGAACAGGCGCAGCTTGTCGTTGTCAAGTGCGATATCGATGCATGACGATATGCCTCCGGCTGTATTTGTCATCAGGTATGCCGCAGCAAATATTGCACCGCCTACCAGGATTATACCCTGAACAACGTCGCCCCATATTACGGCCTCGACACCGCCCATTGTACAATAGATAATGGTCACAAGTCCCATCAGGATGATGCACAGATAGATGTCGATACCCGTTACGGCAGTAAGAGCCAGTGACGGCAGATACATGACAAGGGCCATGCGGGCTACCATGAAGATGCAGAACAATGCCGATGACATGAGTCGTGTGGCAGGGTTGAAACGCTCCTCAAGTATCTCGTATGCACTGGCCACCTTCAGCTTCCTGAAGTATGGCAGATAGTACTTGATTACCGGCAGGCCGATGATAGGAATCATCCACAGCATAGGATAGTATGTCCAGTCGGTGGTGTATGCCTTGGCCGGTATTGCCATATAGGTAATGGCGCTCAGCATAGTGGCATAGATACTGATACCTGCAGCCCACCACGGAATACGGCCGCCGCCCTTGAAAAAGTCGTCAGCACCGTTCTCCTTGCGCATGAAATATACTCCCATACCCAGCATGGCCACCAGATACAGTACAAGCACGGTCCAGTTGAGCCAGCCAAAGTTATGCTGGGTGGTAATCCTTACCTCGCTGACATCCGCGCTGCGTACGCCAGGCATGGTCTCTCCACCGGAATAATACCATACCGGATTGTCTGGGTCCTTCGTCAGGCATGCTCCGGCACGGGCCAGAAGGGGGTCACCCTTGAACAGGGCCCACGAATCCGTTATAGTATGGTATACGAGGACATCCTGACGGAACTTGTACCACTGTGGCTGGTGACGCAGATAAAGGCTGTCCTGCTGACCGTTGATAGCACGGTAGAACACGTCATAGTTTACACCGCCGAAGAACAGCACATGGCTGTAGCCCGATGTCGTGCTGGCAGCTCCGACTATAGCCTGACGCTCCAGTGTGCTCCTTGTCGCATCACCGTCAGCGCCCTTACTGGACTGTTCCTGAATCCATACGGATGCAGGACTGGTACGGTTCCACTGATGTGTGGTCAGGTTCATGTAGACACCGTCATTATGCACTATGGCCTTCTGACCTATGGAATCCACCTGGGGCTGATAGCCTCCGAATACATACAGGGCTGGCCCGGCAGATGCATACTGTACCTGTACACAAGGCTGCAGGCGGCAGTTGTCGGGCAGCGTATCGAGCGCTACCCACCGCAGCGGCTTTTCCCAGCGTGCACAGTAGATGACACGGTTGGGCTTACCGAAGCTCTGACCTCCGGCAACATAAACCGTACCGTCGTAGTATGTAGCTCCGAAATTGTCAAGCCCTACCGGCAGGGGAGTACACATCTCGCGATTGGAACTGTTGGGATAGAACTCACACGTGGTGAGCGAGCTGGGACCGCACTGTCCGCCCAGGAACAGGACGCCGTTGCCAATCTGTACGCTGGCACCATAGGCCTGCGGATAGAATTTCTTCTCGCCGCCGTCAGCACATGGTTTGTCGGGGAAATTGCAACCACCCCACGTCCACAGCTCATTCCCGATCCATCCGGCATAATGACCGGATACGGCCTGACGCATAGGTATCGACTTGGTCACGCCTACCTGATTCTGAGCTAAGGCAAATAATGGAATGACTGATAATAATGCTAATATCTTTTTCTTCATTTCCTGCAAAACAGATTTGTCAAATAATCAGAACTGGTTGCAACGCTGGAAGAATCCGATCTCCTCCAGTTCCTTGCGCATCTGTGCCTCCTCGGCATCCGTCAGGTTCTGGAACGGGGTACGGTTAGGACCAAGGTCCAGTCCTATCAGCTTCATGATACGCTTGCCGCCCACGATATTGCCTCGGAAATGACATATTACATTGATTACTGCCTGCGAGAAGTTCTGACGCTCGCGTGCCAGTTCCAGATCACCGTCGTTCCAAGCCTGGATGATACCAACCAGCTCACGTCCGTTATAGTTGGTAGTTCCGCCTATGCCGCCACGGGCACCGCCCATAGCCAGTGAAGGCAGGATGGTCTCGTCCTGACCATGAAGCATATCGAACTTGCCATCAGCATACAAACGGCACTGGTTGTATTCGTAGATGCTCTCGAATGTATACTTTATACCAGCAAAGTTAGGAATACGGCCGTCGACTGCCTTAAGCAGCTCCACCATAGGCAGGAATGCACCGTTAAATGCCGGAATATGATAGTAGTAGAACGGCAGGTTGGGAGCACCTGCGGCAATCTCCTCGCAATACTTCACCAGTTCCTCGATACGGCCGATCTTCGGGAATGGAGGAGCCATTGCACCTATACCCCACGCACCTATCTTCTGTGCATGCTCTGCCAGCATACGGCTGTTGCGCACACAGCACGAACCTACGTGTACAATAACCTTGAAGCCCTTTGGAGCTGCAGCCACCCAAGCCTCGGCAAGACGCATGCGCTCCTCTTCGGTAAGCATATAGCCCTCACCGCTGCTGCCATTTATAAACACACCCTGAAGACCGTTCTTGTGCAACATCTGCGCATAAGCAGGAATCGGTTCCAGATTAACATCACCGTTCTCGTAGAAAGGAGTGAATGGGGCATCGATAAGGCCCACGACTTTCTCAAATGTCATAGTTTTAAAATTTTTAGGTTAATGTTTTATTTCGTTTTCTATATTGTCGTCGTACAGTTTCTGCTGTTTCTTCAGTATCGCATGCATCTGCTTGCGGACACCTGCATACTTCCTGTCGTTATATACGTTGTGCATCTCAGTGGGATCCTCCTTCAGGTCGTACAGTTCCCACTCGTCAATGTCGTTATAGAAATGTATCAGCTTGTAGCGGCTTGTGCGCACACCATAGTGACGCTTGACGCTATGCTCTGCAGGATACTCGTAATAATGATAGTATATGGCATCACGCCACTTGCCGGATGTCTTCCCGCCCTTCAGCAGCGGCACCAGGCTACGTCCCTGTATATCAGCAGGTATCCTGGCTCCGGCCATCTCCAGGAATGTAGGCGCATAGTCAATATTCTGCACCATCTCCTGTACCTCTCCATGACGCCCGTAACCCTTCGGCAGGTGCATCAGCAAAGGAGTATTCAGGCTCTCCTCGTACATAAAGCGCTTGTCAAACCAACCATGCTCGCCCATGTAGAAACCCTGATCCGATGTATATACCACCAGGGTATTGTCGTACAGTCCATGCGACTTCAGATAATCCAACAGGCGGCCCACCTCGTCGTCCAGAGACTTGGTGACCTTGGCATAGTCGCGCATATAGCGCTGGAATTTCCATTCTGTCAGGGCATCGTTCCCGGGCGACGTAGCCTTGTAGTGGCGATACGACGGGAAACGGCGGAAGAAATCGCACGAGAGGCTGTCGTGGAAGGCCCAGTAAACCTGCTGGTCTTCCTTGCTGAGACGATTTACATAGTTTACGTACAGCTGTGACAGGCGGCTGCTGTCGCCCGGCAGATATGCCTTGTTGTCATACGCCAGGTCCATATCATGCTGGCTGCCTATTGTCATCTCCTGCTGCTGGGCAGCAACGCGACCCTCCCAGTTGTCATTGAAATTAGCAGGCTTCCGGAATGTCTGGTTCTCGTACTCGCGCATATATTTCAACTCAGGCAGCCAGTCACGATGACAAGCCTTGTGGTGCACGAACAGGATAAACGGCTTCTGCCTGTCGCGGTTCTCAATCCAGTTGATAGCCTTGTTCGTTATGATGTTCGTACAATAGCCCTGTTCACGCCTGGTACTGCCGTCCATCTGGATAAAATCAGGATTATAGTACTCACCCTGACCATGCAAGACCTCGAAATAGTCAAACCCAGTAGGCGTACTTACCAGATGCCATTTGCCTATCAGCGCCGTCTGATAACCTGCCTGCTGCATCAGCTTCGGCATAGTCTGCTGACTGCCGTCAAAGATACCGTGTTCGTTGTTCGTGAACCCGTTCTTGTGACTGTGCTTGCCCGTTATCATACATGCACGGCTGGGCCCCGACAGACTGTTGGCAACAAAACTGTTGCGGAACAGGACACCATCCTGTGCTATCCGGTCCAGATTAGGCGTCTGTATAGGACTGTTGCCGTATGCGCTCAGCATCTGCGCCGTGTGGTCATCAGTCATAATATAGACGATGTTGGGGCGCTGGTCCTGTGCCGATGCACTTGCCGCAGCAATGGCAAACGAAAAGAAAGCTAATTGTTTCTGCATAGTATCTCCTTTAAATATCTGCTTGTATAACCCAAGTTGGACTCCGCCACCTGCTCCGGCGTTCCGGACACCAGCAACCTGCCGCCGCCCCTGCCGCCATCCGGGCCCATGTCAATTATCCAGTCGGCACTCTTGATGATATCCATGTTGTGCTCGATGACAATAACCGTATTGCCCTTGTCCACCAACTGGTTCAACACGCCCAGCAGGATACGTATATCCTCGAAATGCAGGCCCGTGGTAGGTTCGTCCAATATATATAATGTGCGTCCCGTATCCTTGCGGCTCAGCTCCGTCGCAAGCTTGACACGCTGGCTCTCACCTCCGGACAGCGTAGTGCTTGACTGACCCAGCTTGATATAGCCGAGTCCCACGTCCTGCAGCACCTTTATCTTGTGCAGTATTGCAGGCTGGTTCTCAAAGAACTCTACCGCCTGGTTTATCGTCATGTCCAGGATCTCCCCGATATTCTTTCCACGGAACCTCACCTCCAGGGTCTCGCGGTTGTACCGCCTGCCCCTGCAGTCCTCACACGGAACCGTCACATCAGGCAGGAAATTCATCTCTATACTGCGATAGCCGTTGCCGGCACACGTCTCGCAGCGCCCGCCCCTGACGTTGAACGAGAACCTGCCAGGCTTGTAGCCTCGAATCTTGGATTCAGGCAGTTCCACGAACAGGTTGCGGATATCGTTGAACACATTTGTGTATGTGGCAGGATTGCTGCGCGGAGTACGCCCCAGAGGACTCTGATCCACACATACCACCTTGTCTATGAACTCCATACCCTCTATGGCCCCGTATGCAAGCGGGTCCTTCAGCGAACGGTAGAAATGCTGCGAGAGAATCGGGTACAACGTATCGTTTACCAAAGTACTCTTGCCCGAACCGCTCACACCCGTAACACAGACAAGACAACCCAGCGGGAACTGAACGGTAACGTCCTGCAGGTTATTGCCCCTGCATCCCCTTACCACGATGGACTCCCCGCTACCCTTCCTGCGGTTCACGGGTATATCAATCTGCAGAGTGCCGTTCAGGAAACCGCTGGTCAAGGTCTGACACCCCAGCATATTGGAGTATGTGCCCTGATATACCACCTCGCCGCCCTTGCGGCCGGCCTTTGGACCTATATCCACTATCCAGTCGGCACTCTCCATCATCTCCTGGTCATGCTCCACAACAATTATGGTATTGCCCGTATCGCGCAAGGTCTTCAGCGATCTTATCAGCTTGCGGTTATCACGCTGATGCAGGCCTATCGACGGCTCGTCCAGGATATACAGCACATTCACCAGCTGGCTTCCTATCTGGGTCGCCAGACGGATACGCTGGCTCTCACCGCCAGACAGGGATATGCTGCTGCGCGAGAGCGACAAGTACTCAAGTCCCACGTCCAGCATGAACTGCAGACGTGTACGTATCTCCTTCAGAATTTCCCCTGCAATACGCCTCTGCTGCTCACCCAGCTGCCCCTCCACGCCATCCAGCCACTCGTACAGCTGGCTCAGGTCCATATCCGACAACTCAGATATGTTCTTGCCCGCAATACGGAAATGCAACGCCTCACGGTTCAGTCGCTGGCCGTTGCACTCAGGACATACCGCAGTCCTCTTGAACTGCTCTGCCCACTTGCGCGCAGACGCACCCATGTCCGACTCCGAGACCTGGCTGATATATTTCGTAAGACCCTCGTATTCGCAATAGTAATCATTGCCCGTCTTCGTCACCGATGCAGGTATGCGCAGACGCTCGCTGCTCCCCTGCACAATGGCATTCACCGCCTCGCGCGAAAGCTCACCAACAGGCGTATCCAAGCTGTAGCCATAGTTCTGCAGCAGAGCATCAATCTGCCAGAAAATCATAATCTGACGCGACCTGCCCAATGGAGCTATGCCACCCTCACGTATGCTGAGCTTCGGATTAGGGAACAGTTTCTCCTCGTCTATCAGAGACACATATCCCAGGCCCTTGCAACGCGGACACGCACCCTGCGGCGAGTTGAACGAGAAATTATTCGGTGCCGGATCGCGGTACGAAATGCCCGACGTAGGACACATCAGTCGACGGCTGTAATGACGCACCTCGTTCGTCTCCGCATCACAGACCATTATCAGTCCCCCACCCTGCTGCATGGCATTCGACACACTGTGTCGCAGGCGGTCGTCATCCTTGTCGTGAACCACCAGGCGATCCACCACAACCTCTATGTCATGATTGCGGTAGCGATCCAGTTTCATCCCCTGCAGCAGTTCCTTCACCTCGCCGTCTATACGGGCATACAGATAGCCCTTGCGGCGGATGGACTCGAACAGCTCCGCATAATGTCCCTTGCGGCTGTGAACAAGCGGAGCCAGGATATATACACGGCGGTCCTGATAGTGCGAAAGCAGCAGGTCCACAATCTGCTCCTCGGTATACCTGACCATACGCTCACCCGTCTCATACGAGAAAGCCTCGCCAGCACGCGCAAACAGCAGACGCAGGAAATCATAAATCTCGGTCGTAGTACCGACCGTCGAACGCGGATTCTTGTTCGTCGTCTTCTGCTCTATGCTGATTACCGGCGACAATCCGCTTATCTTGTCCACGTCAGGACGCGATACGCCACCCAGGAAATTACGGGCATAAGCCGAAAAAGTCTCGATGTAACGACGCTGACCCTCTGCATATATAGTATCAAAAGCCAAACTGGACTTGCCCGACCCCGACAGGCCGGTTACCACCGTAAGCGAACGGCGCGGTATCCGGACATTTATGTTCTTGAGGTTGTGCTCTCTTGCCCCTTCAACTATAATACAGTCATTTTCCATCGACGTCAAGGCGTATCTCCACCGGACGGATCCACAGACGAATCGTCAAACTTGGTGGTAAGAACATTTATGGTCTTCTTGATATGGTATATGTGCCCGTCAGCACCCTTGGCATTTACGACAAGGTAATACGCCCCGTCATTCACGTACGAGCCCCCCACCTTGCCGTCCCAGCCGGTATTCACATCATCCCACGAATACAGCTTCTTGCCCCAACGGTTGAAGACAATTGCACGGAACTCCACAATACTCTGGAACTCCTTTGCACGCAAGGTATCGTTTATCTGATCCCCGTTGGGAGTAAACGTATTGGGGAATTTCAGGCGGCTGCGGTTTATCTCGAAGGTAAAGCAGACCGAATCCATCTCCTCGCTTGGATATACCACCGTCTGCCCGTCCCTGGTGAATGTAGCACGCACACGCACCTTGTAGCGCCCCTTCTGGATAAAGTTATACTCCAGGTCCTCGTCAAAGCGATGCAACAGCACCTCGTAGCTGCGCTCCGTAGATGTCGTATCCAGATACACCACCCAGTCATAATGGGCACTCCACCCCGCATAATCCTGCGGATTGGAGCGGAACAAAGCCTGCAACGGAGCATTCTGCGGTTCCTGCAGGTTCATGTCATCCGGATACCTGCCGTACAGGCTCAGCCCCTCGGGGTTCATATATGTAACCTCAGGTATTATCGACGGCATCTGAGCCATAACACCCACAGGCAGCACGATCAACAGAAAAAGACAGAGGATATATTTCATATTAGGATAAACTGTATATTAACCTGTTTCTACGATATATGATGATGTGCAAATATACAAAAATAATGCATTATCCCCGACTCTCTTGAAAAAAAATATTACCTTTGCATCAATATGAAACGACAACTGCTCATAATATTAGCCATTTGTGCCGCCACAACCCTGTCCGCACAGGTAGGAAAATACCGCAACGACCTCGCCGTCGGCTTCAACGCAGGCATGGTCATGAACCGCGTAAACTTCAAACCCAGCGTACCCCAGGGAATGCACATGGGCATGGAGATGGGTATCAGCCTGAGATACACCTGCGAAAAGTTCTTCTCCGCCGTCTGCGCACTACAGACGGAAATCAATTTCCAGCAGCTCGGCTGGAAAGAAGACATCATCACCAGCAACGACACCTACTCGCGCACCATGAACTACATCAGCATCCCCCTTCTGGCCAGGCTTGGCTGGGGACGCGAACGCAAGGGCTTCATGGGCTACGTGATAGCAGGCCCCCAGATAGGGTTCTGCATTGGCGAAAACGAATCAAGGACCGGGGAATGGAGCGACTACACACTCTCTTCACGCGTAGGGATGACGGATCAATATGAACTGAAGTGTCAGAAAAAATTTGCCTACGGCATTACCGCAGGCGCAGGTATGGAGTTCAGCCGCCCCAAAATCGGGCACTTTACGCTGGAAGCACGCTACAATTTCGGATTATCCGACATCTTCAACAACAGCAAGCGCGACCCCTTCCAACGCTCGGCAAACTCCACGATAAGCGTAAAGCTGACATATTTCTACGACGTCCTGAAAACAAAGGACCAAGGAATAAGATAAAGGAGCCCCAGGCTATCTCAATCTGTCCAGGCTCCTTACAAGCAGCTCATCCTTCAGTATAGCACGGAAAGCAAGGTAAAGCAGAATTGCATTTACCATCGGTATTGCAGCCCATGGACGGGGACGGAATTCACCGACCAGCCCGTCACCGAAAACAAATGCAAAAGCAGCATACACCGCATACCACGCCACCATCAGGATAATGCAGAACGTGCAGAAACGCATCTGGGCAGCACGACGGCGGAACATAAATATAGCCATAAACTGCAGAACGGCAGCAATAGCCATTATCACCGTCAGCGCCCACGGATGGTTCTCAGCGGTAATCTCCAAGTATATACACACCGTGCTCAGCACAAAGCTGGCAAGTATGTACAAGGTCTGGATACGTTGGATCATAACAATCAGATATCCTCCTCGATATCTGCGCCCTGCTGCGGAGTACGGTAATAGATGCGATGGTCCAGGAATTCCTCCGTTGCCAACAGAGTAGCCTTTGGCAGCTTCTCGTAGTAGCGGCTTATCTCGATCTGCTCGCTGTTCTCAAAAACCTCCTCCAGCGAATCGCTTGCCGTTGCAAACTCCTGCAGCTTCTGGTTCAGCTCACGCTTCATCTCCGCACTAATCTGGTTAGCACGCTTTGCAATGATAGCAACGCTCTCGTAAATATTACCCGTCTCGTCGGACAGAGTCATAACATCACGTGTCACCGTATTGGTGGGAGCATTAGTCTTCTTGTAATCCATATCTGTGTATTTTCTATTTGTCCTGATTCATTTAGTCGGCATACTCGTCATTGCTACCATGCTTCTTGACGAATCCGTCACTCTTCGTAAAGATCGTCTGAGCCTCGGCCAGATACCTGCTCTCCGGATAATCGTTCCTGAAGGCATAGTATTCGTCGATACAGTCACGATACCTCTGCACGCGCTTTGTCTCCACGCTCTGCTCAGCAAGATGATATTTGGCACGCAGTATCATGATCGACAGCTCCTCGCGGCGCCAAGCCTCAGCATAAGGAAAGTCACGCAACGCATTCTCGGCAGTAACCACACAAGCCTCCCAGTTGCTACCGCCAAACTGGCAGTTCATCATATACGAGCCCAGGTCGTAATACAGCTTTGCAGCCAGATACTCCTTCTCGACCAGACGGTCCTGCAGCTGGAATATCATATTCTGCGTCTGGCTCTTGATGCTCGTCGTGGGATAGTTGTCCAGGAACTCCTGGAACTCCTTGATAGCATCGTACGTCGACTGCTGGTCCAACCTGGCATCCGGTATCATGTTGTACAGCGACAGGCCGCAGTAGTAGCGTGCATACTCGACATAAAGACCGCGAGGATACATCTGGTAATACTTGCGGAAATACTGGGCCGCCGTCTCGTAATCCTTCTGGCAGTAGTTGCTCATAGCCAGGATATACAGGCTCTCCTCGGCATACGCCGTACCCTTCAGTATGGTCACCACATCCGCAAAAAGCAAGCTCGCACTCGCATACTTGCCCTCGGCAAAATACTGCTTGCCGACCTCGTACTTGTACTCAAAGTCCGTCGTCTTCTCCAGGGCAGTCATCCTCGAACAGGAAGAACCCACCCCAGCCAGCAAAGCCAGTAAAACTATGATTATATGCTTCTTTTCCATACTTTCGGCGTGCAAATATACAATAAATAATATTAAATGTTACCAAGAGTGACACAAAAAACTGCCTTACACAAGCCTTTTTAACTATTATTGTCGTAACTTTGCCTCACACACAGCTATCAGACCGCTATGGATTTCCAGCTCACAGCAGATTACAGACCCACAGGAGACCAGCCCGAAGCAATACGGCAGCTCACCCAAGGCGTCCTGGACGGAGTACCCGCACAGGTCCTTCTTGGCGTTACCGGCAGCGGCAAGACATTTACTATGGCAAACGTAATCGCCAACGTAGGCAAGCCCACCCTGATACTCTCCCACAACAAGACCCTCGCCGCCCAGCTGTACGGCGAGATGAAGCAGTTCTTCCCCCGCAATGCCGTCGAATACTACGTCTCGTACTACGACTACTACCAGCCCGAGGCATACATCCCCTCCACCGACACATACATCGAGAAGGACCTTGCCATCAACGAGGAGATAGACAAGCTGCGCCTCGCCTCCACCTCCGCCCTCCTTTCCGGGCGCAAGGACGTCATCGTCGTCAGCTCCGTCAGCTGCATATACGGCATGGGCAACCCCACCACACTATCCGAGAGCAGCATAGACCTCAGGGTCGGGCAGCACATCGACCGCAACGAGCTCCTGCGCCGCCTGCTCAGCGCCCTCTACCTCAGGAACGACGTCAGCTTCTCACGTGGCGAGGTACGCGTCATAGGCGACACCCTGGACATCTGGCTCGCATACGCAGACACCGTCCTGCGCGTCACCTTCTGGGACGACGAGATCGAATCCCTGCAAGAACTCAACCCCGAAAGCATGCAGCGCCAGGGCACCTTCATGGATTACCGCATATACCCCGCCAACCTCTTCATGACAAGCCAGGACACCCAGGAGAAGGCAATACGCCAGATAGAGCAGGATTTGGAGGAACAGATCCGATATTTCACCGGCATAGGCAAATCCCTCGAAGCAAAGCGCATCGACGAGCGCGTACACTATGACATCGAGATGATACGCGAACTGGGCCATTGCTCAGGCATTGAGAACTACTCACGCTATTTCGACGGCCGCCAGCCCGGCCAGCGCCCCTACTGCCTGCTCGATTTCTTCCCCGACGACTACCTGCTCATCGTCGACGAGAGCCACGTCACCATACCACAGGTCCGTGGAATGTACGGCGGCGACCAGGCACGTAAGAAAAACCTCGTCGAATACGGCTTCCGGCTCCCCGCCGCCAAGGACAACAGACCACTGCACTTTGACGAGTTTGAACAACTCACGCCACAGACCATCTACGTCTCAGCAACCCCCGAGGACTACGAGCTGGAGAAGAGCGAAGGCATTGTCGTCGAGCAACTTATACGCCCCACCGGCCTTCTCGACCCACGCATCGAGGTACGCCCCTCAAACCACCAGATCGACGACCTGATGGAAGAGATACAACTACGCATCGAACGCCACGAACGCGTACTCGTGACCACACTCACTAAGCGGATGGCCGAGGAACTCAGCGAATACCTCCTGCACCACGACATCAGCACCGCATACATACATTCCGAGGTCGACACCCTCGAACGCGTCCAGATCATGGACAACCTGCGCAACGGCAAATACGACGTACTCGTAGGCGTCAACCTCCTGCGCGAAGGCCTTGACCTCCCCGAAGTCTCGCTTGTCGCCATCCTGGATGCCGACAAGGAAGGCTTCCTGCGCTCACACCGCAGCCTCACCCAGACAATAGGACGCGCCGCACGAAACGTCAACGGCCTTGCCATCCTGTATGCCGACAACATCACCGACTCCATGCAGAAGACCATCGACGAGACAAACCGCCGCCGCGAAAAGCAGATGCAATACAACCAGGAGCACGGCATAACACCCACACAGATACGCAAGACCCGCACCATGACCGACCTGCTCGAACTCCGCCAGAACCAGACAGCATCCTCCGCCCCCGTCTACACCCTGCCCGAGACCGAAGCCCTGAAGGTTGCCGAGGTTATCGGAGACCAGATGACCCAGGAACAGCTACGCAAAGCCATAGACACTACCAAAAGGCAGATGCAGGAAGCCGCCAGGAAACTCGACTTCATTACCGCCGCACAACTTCGCGACAAGATGCTCAGCCTAATGCAATACATCAACGACTAAACCAAGGCCATATGATAACCGATTACACGCTCAACACCCTTATCGCACTTGCAGAAGCCTACGAAGGCTGCATCCCATTCCACCTCGCAGGCATATCACAAGTCCGCACAGACGAAGAACTCAACGTCTATATCGACATGGAAGACGGCCGCACCCTGCTGCCCCACGAAGCCGACGAAGCCCGGATTAACGAAGCCATCATGCTATGGCGCAACGACCACGGCCCCTATTTCCAGAAGATACTTGGAGCCATGATGTAAAAAAAAAGAGGCTGACCCGACGGCCAGCCCCACAGCATGTTTTCTTCAGGTTACGCTATTTCCTGTTCTTGAAAGCCTCTTTCTGGGCTTTGATGTATTCCTCAGCCTGCTTAAAGGCATCCGTAGTCTTGTCCATTACCACAATCTTGCCCAGGCGGGCCCATCTTGCTGCATCATAGTCGTTAACGCTTATGTAGAAGCGTATGGACAGTTCCTTGCCCTCCTTGATGGGATAGTCGGTGAAGCTGACGCTACGTGCCATAGAAATGGCATTACCGTCGGTATCAAACGCTACGGGAATGAAATTATACACAAATGTCTCGTTCGAAGCCTCGGCAGTAAACACAGCCGTTGCATAAGCATCGCGGCTGTCATTCAGCACGAAATTACCCTCAAGACGAATGGGAAGCCCCTCTGCAACCTCGCCAGGAATCTCCTTGCCCTCCAGTGTCTTGGAGACAGCAGGCAGCGTTTCCTTCTTGAACCTCGTCGTATTTCCCTGACCGATATAATCCTTCCAGAATTCGAGAGCCTTCTCGGGATCAGAAGCCTTCAGCTCCTCATACTTTGCCGTTGCAGCAGCTTCGGCAGCCTCGTATTCGGCAACCACCTTGGGCAACACACCCAGGATACCGTCAACAGGCAGTGCAGCAGCCTCTGACTCGGGACTGTTACTGCCGCCTCCGCAGGCAGTCATCACGGCGGCCACGAGTGCCATTGCACCCATCAGCCAAAGATTCATTGTCTTTTTCATAGCAATTGGTTTTAGTTTGTAATAATTAGAACTCATAGCCGAGGTCCACGAAGAAATACGGCTTCCTGGTACGGTTGCTATAGCCCAGCGTAGCACCCAGCGGACCGAATATAGTATTATAGTAATAGCCTATCTGTCCGCCCAATATGGTACGGTTGTCAAATATTTCCTTTAACTTGTCAGCCTGCTGAGCTGCAGAGAAGCGGAAGAGCACGTAATGGTTGCTCGCTATACGCTGCTGAGCCTGCAGCTGTACTGCAATGAAATGTCGGTCCACATACTCTATGTTGCCCACACCGGCCAACGGCATCTGCTGATCGATATAGTGCCCGAAATAATTACCGCCCACCAGGTTGCCGAATATAGGCGGAACCACATCGCCAAAGAGCAGGCGTCCATACACCATAGGCTGCAGCGTGAAGCGCTTGCCGAACGTAAACGACATACGCCAGTCCGAACTCACGTCGCTCAATCCCGTCTGCCCCTCCAGCTTCAGGAAATTATCCGTCAGATAAGCATACCCCGCATGGAAACGCGCACCACGCGTAGGGAATACCCAGTTGTCCTCGCTGTTGAACTCAATCCTGGCACGATAGCTGAAATAATGCCCGTTATGCAGTAACCCAGTATCATGAGTCTTGTCAGACATAAGCTTGTCTATATACCTGATATAGTCCCAACGCAGGCCCAGCTGTATGTTGAAATGCTTCACGTCGAAATCAAACGGCAGCACCTCGGCCTGATGGTGATGGTACAGAATACTGTAGTCATGATCACCCTTGTAATACACGTCCACATCGCTGCGGTGGAAGAAATACGACACCGAAGGCTTAGTGAAGCTGCGCGGATGGAACACCCAGTCACCACGCACCTTTATACGCTTACCCAGCCTTACCCTAATGTCTGCACTCATAGGCATCTGGGTCTTGAACGGAACCTCCACACTACCCTGCAGCGAAGCATGCTCCTCGCTGTCGTAGCGCATACCCACATGCAATTGTATTGACTTGCGCTGACCAGCAGAGATAATCACGCGCACACCGTCGCCATGCGGCACAAAGCGGCACTCCGCACTCTGGTAGAACAGATCCGTACGCATACACGTCGTAATCTGGCTCGCTGTCAGCGCATCTATGCTGTCCCTCTTGTGGAAATGGAATTTCTGGCGCAAGTACATCTCCGTCTGCGGCGTCATGTTCTCGAAAGTATAGTCCACCACATGATACCTCTCCGTCATAGCCCTGGGACGCAAGGGATGCAGAATTGCCGGTCGGAAAGTGGAATCAACACCTATCCGCTGCTTCAGGGCCATAATTTCGTCCCAGTGGCTCATAGCCTCCTCCTCGCCCCGGCGTATCAGCGTATCTATTGCAGCAGCCGAGAAACTTGCCGAACCATAGCCCTTCGTATTCACCTGCATGTGCAGATCCGTTATAGCCAGGTTATCCTCCACCTTGTTCTTACAGTTCACGTCCACTATCTGGCTTATGATGCTCATCGTACCCCCCAGGTCCTCCGCTGACTTAGGAGCACCCTGCACCGTAACGCCAATTATGATGTCAGCCCCCATCTCACGCGCCAGGTCCGCAGGATAGTTGTTCTTCAGACCACCGTCCACCAGCACCATGTTCCCCAGCCTCACAGGCGAGAAGGCACCCGGTATAGACATCGACGCACGCATCGCCTGCGGAAGCCTGCCGCTGTGGAAATCCACCTCGCTGTTGTCTATTATGTCCGTTGCCACACACGCAAACGGAATAGGCAGGTCCTTCGAGAAATCCAGCGAGTCCGTATACCCCGTACACAGCTGCAGGAACAGCTCCGCCAGGTTCTTGCCCCTTATCAGGCCGCCCGCATTCACATCCTTCTTGCCTATTACCAGACCCGTCGTAAAGATATACGTATACTGGCGCATCCTGTCCTTCAGGCTCTGGTTGCGCAAGTTCTCCTTGTCACTTATTATATACGACCAGTCCTGAGCACGCGCCACCGAATCCAGCGCATTCGCATTATAGCCTATGGAATAAAGGCCGCCCACAATGCTGCCCATCGACGTACCCGTAACGATATCAATCGGAATGCCGGCCCTCTCCAATACCTTCAGCACACCGATATGAGCCATTCCCTTGGCACCGCCGCCACTCAGCACGACAGCAACCTTCTTGCGTTTACCGTCTTTTTTCGCAACACCACTACCCTCCTGATGAGCAACAGCCACAATACAGAACACCATTGCAGCCGCAAAAGCCAAAAACCTCGCCTTCATTTCACCAACTGCCTTACAGGGAAATCAAAGTAAGTATCCGGGAACGGCTCGTCCCTCAGCGTAAAGTGCCACCACTCCGTATCCAGAGGCGCAAAGCCGTGACGCATCATCGCATTGCGCAGTATCATACGGTTGCGGAACTGCTCCTCCGTAATCGAACGTCCGGCAGGACTCTTGCCGTTGTCACCAGTGTACACACCCGTCTCCGGATTACCGCAGAAATCAGGATGGCTCTCAGGACCGAACCAGTCAAACGTACCACCCATGTCCAGTTCCTTCTCCGTATCCATGTCAAACAGCGTCAGGTCCACCGTGGAACCCCTCGTATGCCCGCTCAGCTTATATATATACCCCAGCTCAAACAGCACACCCTTGTCCAGGTCAGGATAGAAATACCTCCTCATCAGCGTGTCGTCCACAGCCTCCGCCCAACGCACAAAGTTGTCCACCGCACGCTGCGGACGGTAAGCATCATATATCTTCAGCCGGTAGCCCAGCCCCTTCACGTCGTCACTCACAGCACGCAGGCTGTCCGCAGCAATCCCCGTCAGCAGTGCCGTAGGCTCCATGTACCCCTCAATCCTCGTACCCACGAAATTATACGTACCAAAATAACGTATCTCCAATATAGCATCAGGCACAGCATCCGTAAGCGTCACAAACCCGCTCGAATCCGTCGACGGCATCCTCACCATCCCCTCCTTGTCCTTCACGTCACGCCCCGACTGTATCAGAACCACCACCATCCAAATGCCCATCACCATGCACACGATGAATGACAGATACATAATCCTGCTCCTACTCATAATCCACAGTATTTTTTTTTAGTTATTAACCCCTCTATTTCACATTTTTCCGAGTCAAAGATATTAAAAAATAACAATCAAATCCCGAAAAAAGCCCACATTTTACATCCTGCGCCCTGCTTTTTACCCCCGATAACAAAAATAGCCCCGCGTTTGCGAGGCTATATATTACACACTTTCCTGACAAGCAGAACAACCAGGATCGCCAGTGCCGCGTAGGAAGTATAGTCTATCCAGTTGCGCCTGCGCGGGACCTCCACGCGCTTGACTACCCTGTGTTCCACAAAGGCCGTATCAGTCCTGTGGACAAACACCGAATCATGCTTCAGCCTGTACCTGTACAGCACCACTGAGTCGCGTACATAGACGACCGAATCCAGGGCTATCACGCTGTGGTAGCGGTCGTGGAATGTGGAGTCGTACTGAAGTCGTGCGGAAAAGACTGTATCGTGTATTACCACGATGCTGTCGCGCTCGGCAGATGACTGCACGCGGGTTGTGCTACAGCTCGCCATACTCAGCGCGAGCGTCAAAGCAAGGGCAAGCTTTGGGAGCAAAGTCCCTGTGACCGTAAATCTTTGCATTGGGATACATTGTTTTTAGGTTTGACAATAGGCGCAGCAGCGCGATTTTCTGCTGTGGTGT
>JAEEGL012340792.1_pt1 | contig 28571 bp, 32 predicted proteins | sample 9134231 | NCBI WGS metagenome assembly JAEEGL01 (sample SAMN16246548, study PRJNA631951) | gut metagenome | biome: gut microbiome; feature: rumen; material: fiber-attached | host: Bos | place: Iran: Karaj | collected 2018-10 | reverse complement strand
TCGGAATCATCGTTGATTTTTCGGTTTATATCGCCCGGTGGAAACCGTTTGATGTCATCAGAAGCTACTTTGACAGAAAAAAGAACAGGAGTCCGGCCTCACAGGCTGCAACGGTTCAGCTGCCGGACCGCAGCATTTCCGATCCGGAAAGAAACCGGCGGTCAGAAACGGCTTATTCGCCCGATGAATACCGGCCGTTGTTTGCATCCAACCAATCTTATCAGGACATTTCCCGGGAATCTTTTCCTGAGGAGACATACGACCAGGACAGCGCTTCCGGCAATGCAGAATCAATCCTGCAGAATCGCGCGGAATCCCGGAATGCAACCGAAAAGTATGAAATACCTGCCGACAGTCCTTACCGGCGCCCTGCTGAACAAACATCCGTTCCGGAACGGGAAACCGAGGGAGTAACGGATGCGTCAGATAAAGTTCCGGAACCTGTTATCCGTCCCAGAAGGAGACGTATCAATGTTTCAGAACTGTTTGGCAATCCGGAAGAGGAAATGATCCGTTTTACCCCTCCGAAGCCTGTAATTGACCAGACTGAAGCTTACCATACACCTGTATATCCGAGAAACTGGAAAGAGAACGGAGATTCAGCCAATGAATCAGGTACTCGATGATAAAAGATTCATCATACTGACAGGTAATTACGGCAGCGGAAAGACCGAACTGGCCCTGAACCTGGCACTTTACTATGCCGATTCAGGACTCCGGACGACACTCGTGGACCTGGATATTGTCAATCCATATTTCAGAAGCGGCGAAAAGAGCCGGGAGATGGCAAATGCCGGCGTACGGATGCTGATGCCGACATTTGCCCTTACCACTGTCGATATTCCTGCATTGCCTGCAGAAATCCAGAGCGTTTTTGAACTGCCGTCGGACAAGGTTATTTTTGACGTGGGCGGTGACGATACCGGAGCCGCTGCGCTTGGAAGATATCATTATGCTTTTGAACAGCGGAAAAATGAAACCGTTATGGCACTTGTTGTCAACTGCATGCGCCCGCTGACCCAAAATGCAGCAGACATTGCCGATCTGGCCGTCAGGATCCGGGACCGAAGCCGTATGCCGATTGATATGCTGATCAACAATACAAATCTTGGAGGCAGTACCAGTCCGGATATGATTGAAAACGGGGAAATAATCACCGGGGAGACAGCCGGAATTCTGTCTGTTCCGTGCGTTGTTTCCGCCGGAATGCCTGAAATTATCAGTTCGGCAGTATGTAAATATCCGAAAATGAGTATCCGCCGATATATGGTTCCGGAATGGATGGAGAATATATGAATCAACCGTATCCCAAAGCATTTCTGGACAGAATGGAAAAACAGCTGGGTGATGAATTCAGTGAATTTATCAGAGCGATGAATGAATCCGCCCTGCACGGAATCCGTTTCAATCCGTTGAAACCATGTACGCAAAACAGCCGATGGATGTACGGAAACAGGGTTCCGTGGGAGGAAAACGGCTGGTACTTATCAGCGGATGACAAGCCCGGTATAACCATCTGGCATGAAGCCGGTGCTTTTTATCTGCAGGACCCGGCTGCAATGCTTCCGGTCAATGTTCTCAGGCCGCAGCCCGGGGAAAGAATACTGGATCTTTGTTCGGCTCCCGGAGGGAAAGCCACCCAGATCGGATGCGCCATGCATGGAAAAGGCCTCCTTGTCTGCAATGAAATTGTTCCCAAAAGGGCCGCGATCCTCAGCCGCAACATTGAACGGCTCGGTATATGCAACAGTATTGTAATCAGTGCCAGACCTGAAATTCTTGCATCCCGGTGGAAAAACGGATTTGATGCAGTTCTCATCGATGCACCGTGTTCGGGGGAAGGTATGTTCCGCCGGGATCCTGGTACCAGAAACGAATGGTCCCCCGAACAGGCTGCCGGATGTGCCGACCGGCAGCGGGATATCCTGGAAGCCGGTTCACAGATGGTTCGTCCGGGCGGCCGTCTGGTATATTCCACATGCACTTATAATCCGGATGAGAATGAGAACATCATCCGCTGGTTTCTGAAACAGCATCAGGACTGGGAAACGGAACCTTTCCGGCTTCCGGAAACAGACGGCAGCAGCGGCATGTTTACCTGCTATCCGCACCGCACAGAAGGAGAAGGGCAGTTTGCAGCTCTTCTCCGGAGAAAGGGAAGCGGGATCTCCCGGACCCTGCCTGATAATTCATTGCCCAAAGCAAGAACCGAAGATGCCGGACGGTTGTCAGATTCATTCCCTGATTTGCCCGAAGCAACTCATATGTTCGGCAGGACACTTGTTCACACAGAAGAAGTCCCGGATCTGAAAGGCCTTTCTGTTTACCGGATCGGACTTCATCTTGCCGAACTGCATGACAAATATCTGGTCCCGGATCATGCTGCCGCCTATATTGCCGCCGGTTCCTGCCAGACCACTGAAACAGATCCGGACTCAGCGCTCCGGTATCTGGCGGGTGAAACCATTCCAGGCGAAGAATCCGGCTGGACAGTTGTCACCTGCCGCGGAATGGCCCTCGGCTGGGGAAAAGGGACGTGCGGAACGATCAAGAACCATTATCCGAAGGGATTGCGCAACGGATTGCTGATGCCGTAAACAGGACGCGGGAGGTAAATTCATATGATCCGGAATATCGTGTTTGACATGGGAAACGTACTGATCCGGTTTGATCCCGAATTGTTCATCGATCGGGAAGGTGTTACAGATCCTGACGACCGGAAACTGATCCTGGATGAATTATTCAATTCCGTGGAATGGGCTCAGATGGACCGCGGAATACTGGAAGAAAAATCCGCGGAACCCTTTATCCTTGAACGATTTCCGGAAAGGCTTCATCCGACAGTTAAAAACCTGCTGTACAACTGGGCTATCCCGGGAGACGAGATAGAAGGGATGTATGAGCTGGTCGCCGAACTGCGGAAAGCCGGATACAGCATCTTTCTTCTGAGCAATGCCAGCACGGCCCAGCACCGATACTGGCCGTTTTTCCCGGTAAGCCGATTTATTGACGGCAAACTGATATCCTGTGATATCAAAGTCGTCAAACCCATGCGGGAAATCTACCAGATATTTACAGACCGGTTCCTTCTGGATCCGGAAGAATGCCTGTTCATTGATGATTCTGCAGCCAACGTCGCCGCAGCCATTACATGCGGATGGTCCGGCATCGTATTTCATCAGGATACGTCACAGCTTCGTACAAAAATGCGGCAGTTCGGCCTTCCGGTATAGAACATTCTTCCCGGGTTGGCATTACGAAAGAAATCAGCCGACAGATTGAAAATCTTTTCTTGACAAGGGATTCAGTCAGCAGTATTATATACGTTGGTTTCAAAAGCTCCGCTAGCCCCGGTAGCTCTTGACTTTTCCGATCATGCTGACCATCATGAACGGATTCATAACCCACTATACTTGAGGAGGAATTGTCTTGAAGACGTTTATTCCGAAGACTGCCGACATTGACCGGAAATGGTATGTCGTTGATGCAGATGGAATGGTTCTGGGCCGTCTGGCCAGCCAGGTAGCCAATATCCTGCGCGGCAAGAACAAGCCTATCTATACGCCCAATATGGATACCGGTGATTTTGTCATCATCGTGAATGCTTCCAAGGCGATCCTGACCGGCAAAAAGCTGGATCAGAAAGTTTATTATCATCACAGCGGATATGCCGGCGGACTGAAAGAGACCAAATACCGGAAGCTGATGGCTGAAAAGCCCGAATTCGCTGTCCGCCGCGCTGTTGTCGGCATGCTTCCCAAGGGACCTCTTGGCCGTCAGATGGCGAAAAAACTGAAAGTCTATGCCGGAGCCGAACATGACCAGGCTGCACAGAAGCCTGAAGTGCTCGATCTGAAGTGACGCGGAAAGGAGTAAAACAAAATGGCTAAGGTAGAATACAATGCTGTAGGTCGCCGCAAGAAAGCCGTTGCCCGCGTTCGTCTGGTCGCCGGCGATGGAAAAATCGTTATCAACAAGCGTGATATCGACGATTATTTCGGACTTGAAACCCTGAAGATGACTGTCCGTCAGCCCCTGAACCTCACCAACATCGGGAATTTTGATGTAATGGTTAACGTCAAAGGCGGCGGGCTGAGCGGTCAGGCCGGTGCGATTCGTCATGGCATCAGCCGTGCTCTCTGCAAGACTGATCCCGAGCTTCGCGGTACGCTCAAAAAAGCAGGCCTGCTGACCCGTGATCCGAGAATGAAGGAACGGAAAAAGTACGGTCTCAAAGCTGCACGCCGTGCTCCGCAGTTCAGCAAGCGCTGATCCGAAGAAACAAAGTACTGTTCGCCCGAAAGCATTTATGCTTTCGGGTTTTTGTTTCCCCGGCGGCAGATACTTATCATTGTCTTCAGGTCTCATATCCCATGGAAACGGAATATCTCCTGTTTTCCGGATCATTCCGTTATAAAAAAAGGAAAATATCGGTTATGTAAAACCATGATTCTTCTTGATTTATTATGATGTTTTCGGTATACTGCCACTTGCGCATATTTTGCGCGGTGAGTTCGAGACCTTCCTCACCTAAAACAAAACTAAAGGAGAAAAATCATATGAAAAAGAGTACTCCCCAGTATGTTGTCTATGGCGGTCTGATTGCGGCGCTTTACGTCGTACTGACCCTGGTATCCCAGATCTTCGGACTGGCAAGCGGAGTAATCCAGGTCCGTCTGTCCGAAGCCCTCTGTATGCTTCCATGCCTTACTACGGCAGCTATACCCGGACTCAGCATCGGATGCCTGATTGCGAACTTTGTGATGGGATCGCCCTGGCAGGACGTGGTATTCGGTACGCTGGCTACAGTTATCGGAGCCATCGGCACATGGATGATGAGGAAAAAACCACAGTGGTCCTGGATTCCTCCGGTTGCAAGCAATGCTGTCATTGTTCCTTTGGTACTGATTTACGCATACAATGTACCGGACGCATGGTGGTTCCTGGTTCTGACAGTGGGTGCCGGGGAACTGATTGCCTGCGGCCTGATCGGAATCTATGTATATCCGCTTGCACAAAGAGCAATTGAAAACAGAATGATTCGATAAATGAAAAGTGTTTGCCGGAGGAATTCCTCCGGCAAACACTTGATTTTGGAGCGAACTGATGATAATATCATTATGTTGTATTGAAACATTATAATACAACAGAAAGAAGAATTCATTTGAACAAGCTCCTGAATACAAGCTCAAGTCCCCTGTATCATCAGCTGAAGCAGAGAATCGCCGGAGATATCGAAAAAGGGAATTATCCTGTCGGCAGCCGCATTCCTCCGGAACATGAACTGGAAAACATCTATCAGGTCAGCCGTGTAACTGTCCGCCGTGCACTGGCTGAACTGACTGCAGAGGGATATCTGGAGCGGAAACAGGGGAAGGGAACATTTGTTTCCGAACCGGTACTCAACCGCAATATCAAGAGTATTCACAGCTTTCATGATTCATGCCGGAAAGAAGGGATCCGGGCAGGAACCAAAGTCATCAGCATCAGCAAAAAACCTGCAGACGACGCTGACTGCTGCGACCTGAACCTGGAAAACGGAGATTATGTTGTTGAAACAGTACGAGTATGGTATGCCGACGGTATTCCGGTCGCACTTGAAACCAATCATTTTCCAATTGCCTATGCATATCTGGAAAATGAAAATCTGGCCGGAAGTCTCTATCAGGTTCTGCGCCAGTACGGAATAGAGCCTGATCAGGCCATCCACGAAATATCCCTGACATTTGCAACGGACAGGGACGCTGAACTGCTGGACATCCGAGCCGGTGATCCGCTGATCCGGCTCAGGGAAGTTGTATATGATCAGAAAGGCCGGCCGCTTCATAACAGCAATCAGCTGATCTGCGGAAACAGGTATACCGCCCGCATATAATCTCAGCATCCAACTGACTGGAGGAGATAGAATTATGGTTCAGAACAAACTGACAGATACACCTGAAGAAATCATTGAAAACAAAAGCGAAGAACTGTCCGTAACAAATCATCCCAAGGCGGAAAATACACCCCAGAAGATTTGGAACGGCGCCCTGAAACTCGTCAAAGGCGAGAATACCACCAAACTGATTGAGGATTTTACAGCGGAAATGACGCTGGTGGCCGAAGGGCTTTGCGAGGACCAGAGCAAACTCCGCCGCGAGGTGGATCATATGATCACGGAGGAAGACCGGCATATTCAGAAGGTCGAAAGCAAGATTGACCTGGTTGAAAAATCGCTTGACGAAGAAAAGGAAGCGATTGACCGGACGGTTACCGAACTGAGAAACCGCATCGCCGTTCTCGAAAAAAAAGCCGGCAGGGATGCTGCCAAAGTCAAAAACGGGAAGAGTATTATCCGCGACCTGACATGGCTTGTCGGAATCGCTGCCGGGGCATGGGTGGTTGTGACGATCATCCAGAAATTCTTTTGACCGAAGAGGATTTTCCGATGAAAACATATGAAGAAATAGTCCGGGAATACCGAAAAAGGCAGCACGATACCGTTGTCGATACGATTGCAACCGGACTGACTTATGTGGATAGAATTGCCGTGGATACCGGCCTGCTGGAAGAAACCGGCCTGCTTGCAGAATTGAGCGGAAGCATCACGGGTGTGCTGCCGTTTGTGATCATTTCTGCGACGGAAGGAACCAAGGTCCTCCTGGGGAAGAAACCGGGGAAAACCGGCCTGAAGGACGGCGTTTTCAGAATGGTCAAAACCGGCACTGCAATCGGTATCGGCTCTGTTGTCACCGGCGCCTCCGGTCTCTGGGCTGCCATTCCCGTTACAATGGGAGTCCGGGCGCTTTTTGACAGGTACCGCAGCAAGGCTCTGACAGGCCACAGGGTCCAGAACCGGATTGCCCGGCTGAAAGAACTGAATCAGTTTATCCGGAAAGACAATCCGGAACCGGAAAATGAAAAGGTTGTTCTCATTGAAGACAAAGACGGATATTCCGTATCCGGTTATGTTGAATAATAAAGGGCGGGGATTGCAACATGAAGTTTACAAAAATGCAGGGACTCGGTAATGATTATGTATATATCAACTGCTTCGAAGAGAAAGTTGAAAACCCGTCTGAACTTTCAGTCCGGATCAGCGACCGTCACTTCGGAATCGGCAGCGACGGCCTTGTGCTGATCCGCCCCTGTGATTCGGCGGATTTCGAAATGAAAATGTATAACGCTGACGGAAGCGAAGCTGAAATGTGCGGCAATGCTTCCCGGTGTATCGGGAAGTATGTATATGAACGCGGACTTACCCGGAAAAAGGATATCACACTGAAAACCGGCGCTGGGATTAAAAGACTGACAATTCGTGACGAAAACGGCAGGGCGGCATCTGTCCGCGTTGATATGGGAATCCCTGAAATCGGTTCTCTGGGGGAGACAATTATTGCCGGCGGAAATCCATATACGATCAACCGCGTCAGTATGGGCAACCCGCATGCTGTCGTTTTTGTGGACGATGCCGAACGATATGACGTTCATACGATCGGAAAGCTGATTGAAAACCATCCGTTATTTCCAAACCGGACGAATACAGAATTTGCAACCATCACTGACCGCCAAACAATCCGGATGCGTGTATGGGAAAGGGGAAGCGGGGAAACGCTTGCCTGCGGGACCGGAGCATGCGCGACGCTTGTTGCAGCCGCTGCAAACGGCCTGACAGATCAAAAAGCCGTTCTGAAACTGAACGGCGGAGATCTTCTGATTGAATGGAAAGACGGAATTGTGTATCAGGAGGGCCCGGCAGAATTTGTTTTCGACGGAATCCTTTATGAATAAGATATTATTCTTCACCCAGGAGGAGATTCAAAAGGCCGTATTCCTCCAGATCATCCATGATGCTCTGACAAGCGCTGGCAGGGATTACATCCAGAAAGTTCAGTATTCCCGAGATCAGCGGACGCCGGATCTGCCGGGAAAATTCACTGACGGTTTTATCGTTGACTGAAAAGATGTTTAAATGACTTGTTAGTTCCTCAACACTGAAGGCAGGAACGGAATGCGGCTCCACCGGAAGAATGGTGCCGGTGCAGGTCAGAATACTGTCCGAACCGGGCAAAATGCTTTCATCATCAAAAACGGAGATGCTGATTTCTCCGTTTTCTTTTGTTTCAGCCATCAGACGGATACTGATATTCGGAAGAACAGTCCCCAGAGTCTCAAGCACGGCAGAAAAGGACGAATCAACCGGCCACGTTTCAGGCAATGTGCATATATCCAGATTGAAATCGAGAAGGGAAACAGGAACAGAATATGAATTATCACCCTTGACTGTGTTCTCGTCTGAAAGATGATAAGACCCACTCATATGAACCGATGAAGAGGCTCCATCAGATGTACAGGAGTATGACAAACCGGGGATATATCCGTTATTTGTGGGCGGAAGCGAAAAATACCAGGAATCACCGCCTTCATCTTCCGAAGATCCGAACAATATCTGTCCGGTCTGATTGACCCACTCGGTTTTCCCGTTTCCGACAACGGCAGTCAGATCGCGATTTCCGGATATGTTTTCAAGAAGATATTCCGGAAGTCCGCTGATTTCATTTTCAAGGATCATATGATCTTCAGAAAGGACAGACAACGCTGAAATCCAGTAAAGAAGACGCTGGTCTTCCTGAAGGGTTTCTGTCCATCTGGCGGATACTTCCGCCAGCGTATCAGACTGAATGATCCGGCTTTCAGTGACCGGACCGACCGTTTCAGTCCAGTCCGAGAGCATCCGCTGAAAAGCGTTCTGCGTAACATACGGGAACAACAGCGCCAGATACTGCAGGGGAATATTCAGGTTATTCCAAGTTTTCAGCGCAAATTCCATCAGCACAAAATTATTGAACCAGATTGTTTCATCACCGATCAGCGATGAATTCATGCAGATGTGCTCCGGTATTCCGTAAAAATGCATGGACAGCGCAGCAGACGGATCTGTCTCCGGAATAATGTCCAGCTGTAAGTCGATGGACTCTGTATCAGGAGACCACGTCAGACTGCCGTTCAGTGAAAGCATATCAAGCAAATCGGAATACCCCTTGAGATGAGAACGGACAAGCGGCTGAAATCCGTCTGTATTCAGATGGAACCGCAGGCTGAACTGATAAGAATATACCTCAGGTGAAATATTATCTTCCGTAAGGGCTCCGGTTACGCTGAAAACCATCAGAAAAACGGTAAATACAGACAGGATACGCTTCATGCATAATTCCTCCGATCGATGACGAGGTATCGATTGTTTTCCGTTTCCATTCATTCATCATCATCCACAACCTGCCATGTGTTCGGATCCAGATCCCGTTTTGCTTCATACAGTTCCGTCAGTCGCCGCTGTGTGGATATGTTCGCGATACCGGAGACCTTCAGATGGTTTTCCGGATCCTGCTGGAAATTCCGGATTGCTTCAACTGTGGATGTTCCGAAAGTGCCGGTAATATTTTCCTCTTCAAGCAAATTCAGATAAGCCAGTTTTTCCTGCAGTTCACGGACTTTATTCCCCCTGCATCCGTACTGCATCGTAATATCCGCCACATCATGCACCGTTCCGTAACCAAGGATCCTTGAATAGTTCAGGTCATATATATCCCTCGCGACAGCGGAAGGTTTGTTTCCTTCAATCACATGAATCGTTACAGATCCGGTTTCAGCATTCTTCGTACAGAATTCCACAAGCGCAACATGATCTGTATCCGTATCACTTGTCCAAGTAAAGAATACCCAGTCACCGGGCTGCGGTATATAATCGCCTGAAGAGATAAAGGAATTATGACCTTTCAGCCATTCATATCCCCATCCTTCCACCTGTCCTTTCCTGATTACATACCGTCCGGCTGAAATAAACCAGTTCCTGCCGGTATTTGTACCGGAATACAACGGATAAACTTCATTCAGAAGGTTTGTTCCGTACAGCTTGTCCACCTGGTCCACACACCAGCACTGAAACTCAGCACACCACTGGCAATACGGATCACCGGCCCATTCTCCATATTTCGTCCAACCATGTTCCTTTTCAGTATATCCTACCTCATCTGACGCAATTTCCAGAAGATGAACCACATAATCCGGAACAGGCCACACAGGATCAATAACTGTCTCTTCGCCGAAGGAAGACTGAATTCCAATCAAAAGAAGAAGGACAGCGAGCAGCAGACTGAAGGTGCGTTTCAACAGCATTCTCATCCTTTCGGATTCAATACAGGATATTCTTCTGTTTATTATATCATAATATCCATGATATAAAAGGGGAGGCAATAAAAGAAAACGGGCAGGTGTTATTAAAACACCTGCCCGGAATTGAAATCCAATTATTTGATTTCAACGGTAGCACCGACAGCCTTGAACTGTTCAGCGATCTTTTCGGCTTCTTCCTTGGAAGCGCCTTCCTTGATGGTCTTGGGAGCGGATTCAACGATATCCTTGGCTTCCTTCAGGCCCAGGCCGGAAATCACTTCGCGGACAACCTTGATGACCTTGATCTTTTCGGAACCGGCATCCTTCAGGATGACGTCGAATTCGGTCTTTTCTTCTTCAGCAGCAGCGGCGGCAGCACCGGCAGCAGGACCACCGGCAACGGCGATCGCACCGGTCACACCAAACTTTTCTTTCAGTTCATCAACGAGTTCTTTCACCTGAAGCAGAGACATGCTCTCAATTGCTTCGAGAATTTCCTGATTAGTCATTTTCAATAACCTCCATTATTCATCATACAGCTTGTAAACAGCCAAAGGGAATCATGCAGCTTCTTTTTTCTCTGCAATCTGCTCGAGTACGGAAACAAGCGCAGAAACAGGGGAGATCAGGCAGCCGACAATAGTGGCCAGCAGTTCTTCCTTGCTGGGCGTCGCAGCCAGTTCCTTGATCGTCTTGACATCGACTGCTTCAGTCCCGATCAGACCACCCTTGATTTCAAGAGAGGTCAGTTTGTTCTTCTCAATGAAAGTATTGATGATCTTGGGAGCGGCAGTTACGTCCTTTTCTCCGAAAACAAAAGCATTCGGACCTTCAAGAAGAGCATCGAGACCTTCGATGTTCAGTTCCTTAACGGCACGGGCAACAAGGCGGTTCTTCAGAACGCAATAGTGCACGTCATTCTCACGGCACTGCTTCCGGAGCTCGGTCACCTGTTCCACCGTCAGGCCGCTGTAGGAGCAAATCACCATGGATTCGGCGTTCTTCAGCTTCTCAACGATTTCAGAAACAACCTGTTTCTTCATTTCAAGATTACTGCTCATACTGTTTACACCTCCAGACCGGCTCAGAATAAAGAAACCCTTGCGTGCAGGCGCAAGGGAATATCAAACAATTCACTTACACCTCGGCAGGCGGGAAATCCCTTTAAACCGTTATACGGTACCGGCTGTCTACGGCCTTGGGTTCTCAGAACCGTTTGACAATATACCATATGGATTACATTATGTCAAGCGTTTTACCACGTATGTTTCAAAGCTTCCTTTACACATTCCTGATGGGTTTTGTCCACTTTCCCTGTGCCGTGGGTTTTGCTTCCGGTAAAATGAATGCAGAAATGACCGTCAAATTTATTGTCCGAAATGGTCGATGTGCCATGAGGCATGCCATTCATGGAAGCAGCATATACATGCCCGTTGTACTTTACAAGAACTGCACGCCGTTTCCAGCTCCAGTGACCGTATATCGCCTTCATGGTTTTTGTGTCGGAGGAGGTCAGCGGTTCCGCATCAATATGGTTGTATCCGCTCCAGCGCTTTACTGTAAATACTTTTCCGGTTTTAATATCCTTTACCTTGAATGTGGCTCCCTTCGGAATAACCTTTGATCCGCCATTGAACCAGTCAAGCTTTTCTGTTTTCAGTTCATCGGATTTTTTGTCGTTTCCGGAGGAGGCGGAAGCTTTCTTTGCTTTGGAGCTGTTCAGTTTCTCCAGCGTTTTTTTGCCAACAACTCCATCATCTGTAAGTCCGTTGTTTTTCTGAAATTTTTTAACCGCGGACTTGGTTGCGTCTCCAAAATCACCGTCAACGGAAGAATTATAATATCCCAATGCTTTCAGGCGTTTCTGGACCGCCTTGACTGCATCACCCTTATCTCCCTTTTTGCAGGTTCCGTCAGAAGAATTCTGTTTCTTGCCGGAATCTGAAGAAGAGGAGGAAGCGGAACTTTTTTTATCGGAAGAAACAGTTATATACTTCTTGGACGCATATCCCGTTTTGCCGCCAACCGACACTTTATACCAGCTGCCGCTTGTTCCCTTGATTTCGATCTTTGTACCTTCCTTAACCACTTTGATTACATCGCTTTTGGAAGACGCCGATTCACGGATGTTCAGGGAACTCGCGTTTACCACACCGGTATCTGCCAGGGCAGAAACGGAAAGCAGGGAGAAAAGGAGTATCACTGCAAGAATGGCTGAAAACCGATTCTTCATATATACCAAACTCCTTTCCGATATTCAGCTATATATTATTACAAATATATTACGATGTCAAGTCGATTTTATATTATAATGTAGTATATTATTAATCTATATTGATTTTTTATTCATATTTACAGCGAATTCTTTTTTTGCATTCAGCTTTGATTATGATATAATATTGTAGTTTAGATTATCCATGAATGATCGGGGAGGAAAACCATGCTGACACAAGCACCCAAAGGAACAAAAGATGTACTTCCCACAGACAGTTACCGCTGGCAATTTGTTGAAAACAAAATGCGCAGGGCTGCAGAAAAAGCAGGCTACCGGGAAGTACGCACTCCCGTATTTGAACATACCGAACTGTTCCTCCGCGGCGTCGGAGATACCACTGATATTGTTCAGAAGGAAATGTACACGTTTCTGGATAAAGGTGAACGTTCCGTCACGCTGAAACCGGAAGGGACCGCCGGAGCTGTACGCTGTTTCCTTGAGAGCAATCTTTACGCAGAAGCACTGCCCTGCAAGATGTTCTACCTGAATGCTCCGATTTTCCGATATGAAAATCCGCAGAGCGGCCGTCTCAGAGAACATCACCAGTTTGGACTGGAATGTTTCGGTGCAAAGGAACCTACAGCTGATGCAGAATTGATTCTTCTTGCCTATCACCTGCTTGAAGAACTGGGGATTTCCAACCTGAGCGTCAATATCAACAGTATCGGATGTCCCCAATGCCGTCCTGAGTATCATCGGGTTCTTAAGGAATACCTTGGCAGCCGGAAAGAATGTCTCTGCGATACATGCCGCGGACGGATGGAACGGAATCCGCTTCGGATCCTGGACTGTAAAGAGAAAAAGTGCCAGGAAATCACCAAAGACGCTCCGAGCATGCTGGACATGCTCTGTGATGAGTGCAGGCTGCATTTTGAAGAGCTTCAGAAATGCCTTACCGAAGCGGGTATTCCGTTCCGGATCAACAGCCGGATTGTCCGGGGACTGGATTATTATACAAAAACAGTATTTGAACTGATTACATCCACCAAAGACGGAAACCTGACCGTGTGCGGCGGCGGCAGATATGATCACCTTGTGTCACAGATCGGGGGGCCTGACCTTCCGGCTGTCGGGTTCGGAATGGGGATTGAGCGCGTTCTTATGCTGATGGATTCGGAAAACATCTCAATACCCGAACCGGATCGTTATGACCTGTTTGTCACGTATATGGGAGAGAACCGGCTCAAAGCATTCAGTCTTGTTCAGCAGCTTCGCAATGAAGGTTTCAAAGCAGATATGGATCATTGCGGACGAAGCCTGAAAGCGCAGTTTAAATTTGCCAATAAAACAGGCGCAAAATGGACCGGAGTGATCGGTGATGATGAGGCAGCTTCCGGGTCCGTCAAGCTGAAAAACATGGAAACAGGCGAGGAAACAACCGTTTCTGTCACACAGGCCGGAACTTTGCTTCACGCAAAAATATAATCGAAAAGGGATGGGCAGATATGCAGAACAGAACTCATACATGCAACGAATTACGAATTACGGATGCCGGCAAAACCGTTCAGCTGAGCGGATGGATGGAAAATATCCGGGAAGTCGGCGGAAATCTGGCGTTCATCGTCCTGCGGGACTTTTACGGCTCAACCCAGCTGGTGGCTGAGAATGAAGAAATCCTGAATGCCTTCAGGGATCTGAATAAAGAAAGCGTTGTTTCCGTAACCGGCATCGTACGTGAGCGTGACAACAAGAACGACCGTATGGATACAGGCGATATTGAAGTCGTTCCCAGCCGTGTGGAAGTGCTTGGAAAATGCCGGTACAACGCGCTTCCTTTCCAGATTGCCCGCAGCCGGGAAGCGGATGAAAGCCTGCGCCTGAAATACCGGTACCTGGACCTTCGGAATCCGGAAGTCAAGAAAAACATCGTCATGCGATGCAATGTGGTTTCCGCACTACGGCAGGCCATGAACGCAGAAGGGTTCCTGGAGATTACCACACCGATTCTGACGGCTTCTTCCCCTGAAGGTGCCCGCGATTACCTGGTTCCTGCCAGGAAGCATCCCGGTATGTTCTATGCGCTTCCGCAGGCGCCCCAGCAGTTCAAGCAGCTGCTTATGACCAGCGGATTCGACCGTTATTTCCAGATCGCTCCCTGTTTCCGGGATGAAGACGCACGCGGCGACCGCAGTCCGGGAGAATTCTACCAGCTGGATATGGAAATGGCGTTTGCTTCCCAGGAAGACGTATTCGGCGTGATGGAACGGGTTCTTCCTCCTGTTTTCTCCAGATTCGGCAAGTATCATACTGCATCATCCGCGCCTTTCAGGCGGATTCCTTATCTGGAAGCAATGGAACGATACGGTTCCGACAAACCCGATCTTCGGATTGACCTTACAGTACAGGATGTGACGGAACTGATCGGTCCCTGCGGTTTTGAACCGTTTGCCGGGAAAACCGTAAAGGCTGTACCGGTATCCGGATTTACTGCCACCCGGAAGCAGATCGATAAATTCTGCTCGGATGTTGAAGTAGTCAGCGGAAACAAAACATTCTGGTTCAAAATGGATGAAAACGGAGAGCTTTCGGGCGGAATTGCCAAATTCCTCCAGGAACGCAAGGAAGAAATCATCCGTTCGCTTTCGCTGCAGCCCAATACTTTTGTGGCAGTTGCCGCCGGAACACTCCGCGATGCACAGAAAACTTCCGGCGTTATCATCAAAAAACTCGGTGAACTCTGTCCCGATCATATGGACAGGGAACGTTACGAATTCTGCTGGATCGTTGATTTTCCGATGTATGAGATCGGAGAAGAAAGCGGTGAACTGGAATTCTGCCACAATCCGTTCTCGATGCCCAACGGAGGCCTTGAAATACTGACAAAGGCGGCTTCCGGAGAAACGGATCCGCTTTCGATCACCGCCTTCCAGTATGACCTTGTCTGCAACGGTGTCGAGCTTTCATCCGGAGCGGTCCGGAATCATGATCCCGAGATCATGATCAAAGCGTTTGAACTCGTCAGGCTGGGAGAGGAGGATGTCAAATCAAAATTCCCGGCGATGTATAATGCATTCTGTTACGGTGCACCGCCCCATGCCGGCATTGCCCCCGGTGTGGACCGCATGGTAATGCTCCTTGCCGGAGAAGACTCCATCCGGGAAGTGATTCCGTTCCCCATGAACAAGAATGCACAGGATATCATGATGGGGGCTCCCGGAAAAGTGGAACAGAAGCAGCTGGAAGAGCTACATATTGCGGTTGTAACGGAGGAAGAGCCCATCGGATGACCGGCAATTGTCATACCGGCGTTTTTCTGATATAATTATCAGGAATATGAAGTTCCCATAAGAGGAGGATCAAGCAAATGGCAGCAAAAAAGAATCCGAACAATACCTTGCCCCAGACCGTTGAAACGGATTCCGCACCTTCCTCGACCATTACATATGCAAATGAGGTCGTTGCCATTATCGCCGGCCTTGCAGCCAATGAAGTCGAAGGCATTGCCGGCATGTGCAATGCAAACGGCAGCATTCTGGGCAAAAACAGAAACGTAACCCGCGGGGTTAAGGTGGAAATCGGTACGGAAGAAGCCGCTGTCGACCTGTATGTGGTTGTTGAATACGGGGTACCGATCCAGCGCGCAGCAATGGACGCCCAGGAAAGTGTCCGGAAGGCGATTGAGAGCATGACCGGCCTTCATGTTGTCCGTGTGGACGTTCATGTCCAGAGCGTCAGCTTCGAGAAGGAAAACAAAGCACTGCAGGCCGGCGCTGCGAGCGCTGCCCTGGAAGCAGGGACTGAGTCCGATTCTGCACCTGCGGATGATTCCGGTGAGGAGACTGTCCGCACAGATCCGGTTGCTGAAAAAGAACCGGTTAAAGTTTCCGAACCGACTTCCGATATGCCGGCTGATGAAACTCCGGCTGTCAAGAATGAAACCCAGAATCCCCGTAAAAAATCAACCAGAAACCGTAAAACTGCTTCATCCGCCAAGGATACCGGAGCAGAGGATCCGACTGAGATTCCGGACAAACCCGAGGAAAACGGACAGGGGGGTTAATCCTCTCTGTCTTTCTGACTGTCATGGGAGTGTTTGCAGATCGGAGGTATGAACATGAAAATTCGTGTTTTAGACCGGATTCTGGTTGCCATTGCCGGTGTTGTTCTGCTGGCGATTTGTGCCGGTCTTGTTGCGCAGGTTTTTTTCCATACTGATGTTGTCCGCTTTATCAGTGAACAGGTCAACGTGGATTCCAGGCTGTTCCGGATCGCTGCCGCAGCAATCGCAGTCCTGCTGCTCCTGATCGGCATCTACTGTTTCCTGATGCTGTTCCGTCATCGCAGCAAGCGGGACAAATTCATCCTTCAGAAAATGGAAAGCGGAGATCTTGCCATTTCACTGAACGCACTTGAAACGATGGTTTCCAAGTGCATGGAACAGCACAGCGAGATCGTCACTGAAAACATCCGGCTGGAAAACCAGCGCGACGGACTGATCATTAAAATCCGCGGCAAGGTTGCGGGCGGAATCAGTATTCCGCTGACAGTCGATACGCTTCAGAAACAGATCAAGCAGTATGTGACCGCGTGCAGCGGTGTAGAGGTCAAGGGCATCCGGGTACAGATCGAGTCTTCCGGAGAAGAAGCCCAGGATGCACCGTTTGCAATCGATCCGCCTGCGGCTGTACCGCTGCTCCGCAGTTCGGAAAAAAAGGATGAAGCACCGGAAAAAGTTATTATTCCGGATCCTCCGAAAGAGGATACTCCCGCAGATGTACCGTCCGTACCGGAAGAAAAGCCTTCAGATTCACTGAGATCAGCCGCTGAAGCCGCCATGGAAGCCGCAGAGACCCGGATGAAGGAATATGAAGAAGATATGGTGGATGAAAGGCCGCTTCACCAACGGATTTTCAGCACGCCCGAGGAACCCTGCATTATGCCCCTTCCTCCGGAAGATCTGAATGAGTCGGTTTGTACATCCTCTGAAAAAACAGATGAATCAGAGGAAACATCCTTCGAAACGGTGCCCGAAGCAGAAATTTCCGTTCCGGACGGGGAAGATCCGGATCCCATAAGTAAGCTGCAGGATGAACCAACAGAAACCAAGAGTGAATAAAGCGAGGATACAGAAATGAAAAAACTGAAATTCGGAGATACCAATACCGGCCTGATTCTGGGAGGTATCCTGGTTGCACTCGGCGCCCTTGTGATGCTGATCGGATTCTGGCGTGTCCTGATTCTGGTATGTCTGTTCGGGGTTGGATTCTTTATCGGGACTGTTGATAACAAGGAAGATTTTTTCAAACAGCAGATCAGGAAAGTCATTCCTGACAAATCTGCCCAGCCTATCAACCTGAAGGAAGAAATTGCCCGTGAACAGGAACAGGCCCAGATTCCGCAGAAAATGGTGTTTAATTTCGATGAAGAGAAGGCTGAAGACCAGTCTGAGGAGTAATACAGATGTCCCGAACAACAGCGCGGATTGCCGCCATGCAGATGATTTTTGAACGCGTTTCCGGAGGTCAGGGCGGTGAAGAAACACTGCAGATGGTATACGGAGAACTCCGGGAAAACGGAATCCCCGGCAACAGGAAAATCGACGGCAGGGAACCCGACCAGGAAGACCGGGAATATATATCCCGGGCTTTTGACGGCGTCCTGAGCCATCAGAAAGAAATTGACGAACTGATCAGCAAAACATCCCAGGGCTGGCCGATTGAACGGATGTCGCTTGTAGACCTGACAATTATCCGTCTGGCCGTATGGGAAATTCTTTACGATCCGTCAATCCCCGGAAGCGTTTCCATTTCGGAAGCCGTTGCACTGACCGAGTGCTATTCGGACCCGGAAGACAAAGGTTTTGTCAACGGGATTCTGGGTACGATTCTCCGTTCCTGCGAGGCTGAATCGTGAATGAAGTAGTCATCGGAATAGACACCAGCAATTACAGGACATCCCTATCTGCCGTAACAACTGACGGAGTGATTGTCCTGAATCACCGTACATTGCTGCCTGTTTCCCACGGTGATCGCGGACTGCGCCAGAGCGATGCGGTTTTTTCGCATATCAGGCAGTTACAGTCTGTGGATAACCTGCTGCGTGAAACTGCCGCAAATTACAGAATCATCGCAGTTGCTGCAAGTGTTTCCCCGGCTGACGGGGAAACATCTTATATGCCCGTTTTTCAGGCGGGGAAAACCATCGGACAGCTTATTGCCGCATGCCTGAATATTCCGTTTTTTCCGACCACCCATCAGCGCGGGCATCTGGCTGCTGCCGCCGCCGGGACAGAACTCTCCGATGCGGAACGATATCTTGCCATGCATCTTTCCGGCGGAACAACCGATCTTCTTCTGGTAGATCATGACAGTATCCGCCGGATTGGCTGCGGACTTGATCTGCATGCAGGCCAGCTTGTGGACCGGGCAGGAGTGGCAATGGGGCTCGGTTTTCCGGCCGGTCCGGAACTGGAGCAGCTGGCTATGAACGGTACGGAACACAGTCTTCTCGGCTGCAGCATGGAGGGAAATGACCTGAATTGCCATTTCAGCGGCGCTGAAGCCCAGATCAGCCGATGGATCCGGGCCGGGAATCGCTCCCGGGAAGATATTGCATGTGAAGTATACAGCCTGCTGGCAAGAACATTCGCACGCATGGCTTCTGCCGGATACCGGGATTCCGGAATCCGGCAGCTCCTTGTAACCGGAGGAATCGCATCTTCACCTCTTTTCCGCAGAATGTTCACCGAACGTATTGCAAAACTCCGGCAGCCTGTCAATCCCGTATTCGGAAAGCCTGAATTCTGCGGTGACAATGCCGTCGGTGTGGCACTGATCGGAATACACAGATTACAGACCGGAAGATAAACATCCTGGAGGAAAAAACCATGACCGCAAAAATACTCGACGGGAAAATCATGTCCACCGAACTGAAGACCCGGATTTCAGAAAAAACCGAAAAGCTGAAAGAACAGGGAATCGTTCCCGGCCTGGCCGTTATACTTGTCGGAGATGATCCGGCCAGTGAGATTTATGTGCGAAACAAGCAGAAAGGCTGTGAAGAAGTCGGTTTCTACAGCCTGACAATCCGAATGAGCGGGACTGCTTCCCAGCAGGAACTCGAAGATGAAATTGACCGGCTCAACCAGGATCCGAAAATCCACGGAATTCTTGTTCAGCTTCCGCTTCCCGCACATCTGGACGAAAACAGTGCGCTGATGCGTATCCTTCCTGAAAAGGATGTGGACGGATTCCACCTGATCAATGCCGGGCATCTGATGACCGGAACTGCCGGAGTCACCGCATGCACTCCCAAAGGCGCGCTCCATATGATCAAAAGCACCGGACTCGACCTGACGGGTAAGGAAGCCGTTGTCATCGGCCGCAGCAATATCGTCGGAAAACCAATGGCCATGCTGCTGCTCCAGGAGAACTGTACTGTCACCATGTGCCACAGCAGGACAAAGGATCTGAAAGCCCATACCCTGAACGCAGACATTCTTGTTGTCGCTGTCGGCAAACCCGGAATCATCACTGCCGACATGGTAAAACCCGGCGCTGTGGTCATTGACGTCGGTATTAACCGGGTGGACGGAAAGGTTTGCGGGGATGTGGATTTCGCTGCGGTCAGCCAGATTGCCGGATGGATCACACCTGTACCGGGAGGCGTCGGAAGAATGACCATTGCCATGCTTCTTTCCAACACTTTTGACGCTGCCGAAAGGACTCTGCAACATGCCTGATCCGAACGGCATGACCGTATCAGAACTGAATCTGATCATCGCAGAGGCTATCCGGCGGGAACCAAGAACCCGCAGTGTTTCCGTATGCGGGGAAGTCAGCGGATTCAGGCATCATATCGCTTCCGGACACTGGTATTTCACGCTGAAGGATCCTGAATCCTCTGTCAGTTGTGTGATGTTCCGGCAAAACACATTCCGGTCATCCCTGAAGCCAAATGACGGACAGTCCGTCCTGGTTACCGGATATGTGGATGTATATCCGCGAAACGGCTCTTATCAGCTATATGTCACCTCCATGCGTGAAGCCGGTACCGGAGATGCATACGCAAAACTGGAAGCACTGAAACGGAAACTGTACAATGAAGGTCTTTTTGATCCATCCCGCAAAAAACTGCTTCCGAAAATCCCTCGCAAGGTTGCCGTCATCACATCGGAAAGCGGCGCGGCCTTTCATGATATCCTCAATGTTTCCGGAATGAGGTGCCCTTATATTCCGATCATCCTGATCCCGGTCACGGTGCAGGGTGAGCATGCCGGAAGTGAGATAGCGGCTGCAATTGCCCTTGTCAATAACCATACTGACGCAGACGTCATGATTGTTGCCAGGGGAGGCGGATCCGCCGAAGATCTCTGGTGCTTCAATGATGAAGCGATTGTCCGCGCCGTCGCAGCAAGCCGTATTCCGGTTGTTTCCGGTGTCGGACACGAAATCGATGTGACTCTGTGTGATCTGGCGTCCGATGTGCGTGCTTCCACACCCAGCAATGCCGCAGAAATTGTATTTCCGGATGTACGGGAACTCCGTGCCGGAATTCTTTCTGTCCGGTCCAGACTTTTTCAGTCTATACGGCTGAAGCTTGCTGAAGCGGACAGACGGATTCACGGGATCAGGCTGGCCCTTTCTTCCGTATCACCGGAACAGAAGGTTGAAAAGCTTGCTGCAGAAAGCAGGCTGAAAAAGACCGCCCTTTCCGCAGCTATCCGGATCCGGACCGGAAATACCGGAAATGCCGTCCGGAATGCTTACAGGGATCTGGTATCTGCAGCCAGCCGCAGGACCGAGAAGGCCGGCATGAATCTTGCCCGGATGCGTGAACGCCTTCAGACAATCAATCCTGCCGTCGTACTTGAACGCGGCTATACCATTGTTACAACCCCGGAAGGGAATATTATCACCCGGAAAACACAAGCTGAAGGCATTCCGGAAATGAAAATCCGATTTGCAGACGGAGAAATCGAGGTGGAATATCATGGATAATCATCAGAATCCGGCGAGCTTTGAGGAAAAGCTCCAGTCTGTCCAGGAAATGATTGACAAGATTGAAAGCGGCACTTTTTCCCTGGAAGAGTCTGTTCTGCAGTATGAAAAGGGAATGAAAATCCTGTCTGAGCTCGATTCCGAACTGCAGAATATGAACCGGAGGATTACCGCACTCCATGACGGGAAGGAGACTGAAATAGGAAATGCGGAGCTATCATGAATATCTGAAGCTTGTGGAGGAAAAGCTTCTTCCGATGCTTTCCGGCCTGGGTGACATACCCGCACGGCTGATGGATTCAATGTCCTACAGCCTGCAGGCCGGGGGAAAGAGAATCCGCCCCGTGATGCTGCTGGCAGCCTGCGAAATGGCCGGAAATCCATATGAAGATGCTCTTCCGTATGCATGCGCGCTCGAAATGATTCATACCTACAGCCTCATTCATGATGATCTTCCGGCAATGGACAACGACGACCTTCGCCGGGGGAAACCTACGAACCACCGGGTTTTCGGAGAAGATATGGCCATTCTTGCCGGAGACGGGCTGCTGAATGCCGCAGCTGAACTGATGGCCAATACTGCGGCTGAAAGCGCTGACAACCGCGGTATCAAAGCGATGGCTTCCATTCTGAGGCACGCCGGTGTAACCGGTATGATTGCAGGCCAGACCGCCGATATTTCCGCCAACGGACAGCAGCCTACCACCGGGATGCTGACTTATATCCATACGCATAAAACGGCCGACCTGCTGATGGCTGCCATGGAAGCCGGCGTGATACTCGGAGGCGGCGGGAAAAAAGAAATTGCATCCGCGTCCGAATATGCGTATCATATTGGCATGGCATTCCAGATGACTGACGATCTGCTGGATGTGACCGGGCAGGCGGAAACGATGGGGAAAAACCCGCATGCAGACGAAGAATCCGGTAAAACGACGTGGATTTCACTGAGAGGTATTGAAGGAACCCGTCAGGATGCCGAAAACGAAATCCGGCTGGCGAAAGATGCACTCACCCGCCTTCCGTATGATGCATCATTTTTTGAAGAACTTGCCGGGAAAATCCTGGGAAGAAACCATTAATTGAGGTGATCAGACATGTCCATGGACCGTTTCTGGGAAGAAGTTGCCGTTAAGCAAAAAAATGCAGCGAACCGCATTCTGTATCTGTTCAGCTGGGTTCTGATCGTTTTTTCCGGTCTTATCGCAGTGATGTCCTTCAGTTCCCTGACTTCCGTATTTTCGATGGGAGGCGGTATTGACTGGCCGACCGTGCTGATTATGCTGATTTCCGGAGGTATTGCTGTATACACTTATTTCATGCATGACAAAATCCTGACTGAATACGAGTATACTTTTACAAACGGTGCACTGGATTTCGCTGAAGTATACAACAACAAAAAGCGTAAATCCCTCGGAAGCCTGAATGTGAAAAATGTGGAATCCTTCGGCAAGGTGAATTCAGACAAGTTCCGCCGATATGTGAATATGCCGGGCATCAAGCGGATGAACTGGTTCCTGAACCGGGAAGCAGAACTTTACTATTTCTATTTTACAAAGGAATCAGACAAGAAAATGATCATCTTTGAGCCGAGTGATGATCTTGTTGCCTATATTAAGGAATACCTGCCCCACGGAGCCTTTCAGGAGTAATCAATGAACGTATATCTCGATAACAGTGCAACGACAAAACCATGTGCGGCTGTCGCCGATCTCACACATGAATTGCTGGAAAGCGGATGGTACAATCCATCCGCTTTATACAGGCCCGCCCTGGAAACTGAAAAAAGAATCAGCATTGTCCGTGAAAAATGCCTCTCAGCCGCAGGTGCTGCCGGAAACCGTATGATCTTTACTTCCGGCGGTACGGAAAGCGATAACCTGGCAATTTTCGGATATATGCGCGGACGGCGGAAGCCCGGAACAGTGCTGTTCTCTTCCATCGAGCACCCGGCTGTATCTGCATGTGCTGCCGAGCTGGAAAGAAAAGGACATCATGTGATGGAAATACCTGTGAATGAAACCGGCGTTATTGATTGCGGAAAACTGAGCGGTCTTCTGGATCCAAGCGTAGCCCTGATCTGTGTTATGCAGGTGAATAATGAAACCGGTGCGATACAGCCGATCCGGGAAATTGCCGAGCTGCGCAACCGTATATGTCCGGATACTGCGATTCATGTTGACGGGGTACAGGGATTCATGCGCGTTCCGATCGATTTCAGACAGACCGGTATCCAGTCATATGCATTTTCCGCCCACAAAATTCACGGTCTGAAAGGTACCGGAGGTTTGATTGTTGCCGGGAATTTTCCGATTCATCCGATTCTTTTCGGCGGCGGACAGGAGAACGGTTTCCGCTCCGGAACAGAAAACACCCTGGGCATCCTTGCCCTCGGCAGTGCAATTGACGCATGGAATCCGGAAGACGTGCTGAAAATCCGCGCCCTGAAAATCCGCCTCTGGAATCATCTGAAGGAACTGATTCCGGATGCTGCCGTCAACGGACCGTCTCCTGATTCGGATGAGTCCGCTCCCCATATTCTGAATATTGCATTCGAACCGGTTCGAAGCCAGACAATGCTCTTTGCGCTTGAAGGAGACGGAATATACGTTTCGGCAGGGAGTGCATGTTCCAGCCGGAAGCAGAAAATCTCCCCCGTACTGAAAGCGATGAACATCCCGACTGCAAGGGCTGACTGCTCTGTCCGTTTCAGTCTCAGCCGGGAAACGACAGAAGAAGAAATAGACTATGCTGCCGAATGTGCCGCAAGGCAGTATCATGTACTGAAAAGATATACCCGCAGATGAGGTGTTGATGAAATGCAGGAATTATTGCTGGTCCGTTACGGAGAAATCTTTCTGAAAGGCCTGAACCGGCCATATTTTATCCGTTCCCTGATCCGGAAGATCCGGTATGCTGTCCGCGGTCTTCATGCGGAAGTATGGATTCACGACGGCAGGATATTTATACGCGGCTTTGACGATCTGAATGAGTGCATCGACCGTGTGACGCGTGTTTTCGGAGTGCACAGCGTCAGTCCTGCACTGGAAATGCCCAAGGAAGATTTTGATGCCATATGTGACCAGGCCATCCGGATGACCGCCGACCTGAAAGGGACGTTCAAGGTCAATGCCCGGAGAAGCGACAAACGCTATCCGATGAATTCCCCGGCCATCAATGAGGAAGTCGGATACCGGATTCTGAACGCAAATCCAAACCTGAAAGTGGATGTCCATCATCCGGATTTCCTGATGAATATCGAAATCCGTGATATGGCGTACCTTTATGTGAAAATCATTCCGGCTGTCGGAGGAATGCCGGTCGGAACAAACGGTAATGCAACCCTGCTTCTTTCCGGCGGAATCGACAGCCCGGTTGCCGGATGGATGATTGCCAAGCGCGGTGTACAGATCAACGCCGTACATTTCCACAGCTATCCGTACACATCGGACCGTGCAAAGGAAAAAGTGCTGGATCTGGCAAGAAAGCTCAGCTTCAGCTGCTGCGGAATCAAGGTACACGTCGTACCGTTTACCGAAATCCAGATGCAGATTCACGAAAAATGCCCCGAAGAATATACTACTCTGATCATGCGCCGTTATATGATGCGCATTGCTGAACAAATTGCACGGCAGGAAAACTGTGAAGCACTGATTACCGGTGAGAGTATCGGGCAGGTTGCCAGCCAGACAATGACTGCATTGGGCACTACTGATTCCGTCGTGAATATGCCCGTGTTCCGTCCGCTGATCGGTTTTGACAAGAGCGAAATCATTGAGATTGCTCGGAAAATCGGTACACTTGAAATCTCCGAACTTCCTTATGAGGACTGCTGCACGGTATTCACCCCGCGCCATCCCGCAACTCATCCGAAGATGGAAAAAATCCTGGAAGGGGAGAAACACCTGGATGAAGAGGCGCTGATCCGGAAGGCGCTTGAGGAAACGGAAATCATCCGCGTTTAATCCCTGATAAATGCATTTATTCACAAAGATTTAACTTGTTTTCAAAAGTTGGTTATGGTATCATGATTGGGACAGGTATTGCCCATGAGGGCGAAATCTGTCCCACTTATTCTGAGGAGAGGAGCCATGCATCATATGGAAAGAGATTTTATTTCCCTGATGCGGAAACTGGCTCCGGATCTGACAGATGAGATGACACGGCGTGCCCTGATCCTGGAACGGATTTCCGCGCTGCAGCCGGTCGGCCGAAGGCAGCTTGCCCTGAAGCTGAACCTTCCGGAACGTGAAATCCGGAATACAGCGCTGCTGCTGAAGGATCTCGGTTATCTGGAACTGGACGCAAACGGAATGAGCCTGAGCCGGAAAGCCGAAGAGGTACTGAACAGCGCCCGTGAGTTTTCCCGCGTGATGAGCGGTATCACCGAAATGGAAAAAACACTGGCCGAATTGCTTCAGGTTGACCGTGTGATGATTGCTCCCGGCAACGCAGACGAAGATCCCCACGTACTCAGCGACGTCGGCCGTATCTGTGCCGGCGGGCTGCGCAGCATGCTCCAGAACGGAAATACCCTGGCAGTAACCGGCGGAAGCACCGTGGCCGCAGTGGCCAGGAACCTGCAAAGCCCCGTGCCCCTGAACGTCATGGTTGTTCCGGCACGCGGCGGAATCGGGCGGAATGTGGAGCTGCAGGCCAATACGCTTGCCGAAGAAATCGCCGGACGGCTCGGCGGACATTACCGGCTAATCCACCTTCCTGACAATCTGGATGCCGTTGCCATGCAGGAAATGCTGAAAATGCCGGAGGTCAGCGAGGCTCTGGAGCTTCTTGAAAGGGCAGACGTCATTCTGCACGGTATCGGAACAGCCCGGGAGTCCATGAAGAACCGGTATATCGACCGGTCCAGGCAGACCCGGCTGATTCAGGAAGGTGCTGAAGGCGAAAGTTTCGGTGCGTTCTACGATATCAGCGGGAAATGCCTGCTGACAGCTTCCAGTATGGGCGTTGACCCCGCACGTCTGAAACCCACCTGCCGGATGATTGCGGCAGCTGCCGGTCCCAATAAGGCCGAAGCAATTATCTCTGTAATGAGGCACAAGCGGCATCATCTGCTTGTAACGGATCAGGCCGCAGCTGAAAAAATGATCCGGATACTGAATTCATGATTGCAGATCCCCTCGGGATTTTTGCGATAAATATGCCAAATTATTTGCAAAGGAGCGTTCATCCATGGCAAAGAAAACAGTTGATGACATTCAGGTAAAAGGAAAACGGGTTCTGGTTCGCTGTGATTTCAACGTACCCATGAAGGACGGCGTCATTACGAATGACAAGCGTATTGTTGCCGCCCTGCCCACCATCAAAAAGCTGATTGCTGACGGCGGCAAGGTAATCCTGTGCAGCCATCTCGGCAAACCGAAGAACGGTCCGGAAGAAAAGTTCTCTCTGGCTCCCGTTGCAGTACGCCTGAGCGAACTGCTCGGTCAGAACGTTGTGTTCGCCAATGATGATAACGTCGTCGGCGAGAATGCCAAGGCTGCCGTTGCCGCCATGAAGGAAGGCGACGTCGTGCTGCTGCAGAATACCCGGTTCCGCAAGGAAGAGACCAAGAACATCGAAGACTTCAGCAAGGAACTGGCGACCCTGGCCGATGCGTATGTCGACGATGCTTTCGGTTCCTGCCACCGTGCACACTGCTCCACCGCCGGCGTGACTGCCTATACCAGCCCCAACGTTGCCGGTTACCTGATCGGCAAGGAACTGTCCATCATGGGCAAAGCCCTCGAAAATGCTGACCGTCCGTTTGTTGCGGTACTGGGCGGTGCAAAGATCGAAGACAAACTGAACGTCATCAACAACCTGCTTGAAAAGGTCGACACGCTGATCATCGGCGGCGGCATGGCGTTCACCTTCCTGAAGGCGAAGGGCTATGAAGTGGGCAAGAGCCTGCTGGATGAGAGCAAGATCGACTACTGCACCGAAATGATGGCCAAGGCGGCTGAAAAGGGCGTCAAGCTGCTGCTTCCCATCGACACGGTATGCGCCGCCGGTTTCCCCGATCCGATCGACGGACCTGTGGAAGTGACCGTTGTTGACTCCGACAAGATTCCGGCCGATATGGAAGGCCTGGATATCGGTCCCAAGACACGCGAGCTGTTTGCAGATGCCGTGAAGACCGCCAAGACCGTGGTCTGGAACGGACCGATGGGTGTATTCGAAAATCCCACCCTGGCGCAGGGTACGCTGGCTGTTGCCCAGGCAATGGCGGATTCCGAAGCTGTTACCATCATCGGCGGCGGCGACAGCGCTGCGGCTGTTGAACAGATGGGTCTCGGCGACAAGATGACCCATATTTCCACCGGCGGCGGTGCCAGCCTGGAGTTCCTGGAAGGAAAGACCCTGCCCGGCGTTGCCTGCCTGGATGACAAATAAGAAAGGAATCAGAGCCATGCGTAAATCGATTATTGCCGGAAACTGGAAAATGAACAAAACTCCCGAAGAAGCGAAAGCGCTTGTGACGGAACTGAAGCCCCTTGTGAAGGATGCCATCTGTGATGTCGTCGTATGTGTGCCTGCCGTGAATTTCGCTGCGGTGAAGGAAGCGGCAAAGGGCAGCAACATTCACCTGGGCGCCGAAAATGTGCACTGGGCGAAAAGCGGTGCCTACACCGGCGAACTGAGTGCCGATATGCTCAAGGCCTGCGGCGTGGAATACGTCATTATCGGCCATTCCGAGCGCCGCCAGTACTTCGGTGAAACCGACAAGACCGTGAACCAGCGTGTGCTGGCCGCTGTCGAAGCCGGTCTGAAGGTCATTATGTGCGTGGGCGAGAACAAGGAAGAGCGTGAAGCCGGTTACACCGATGCGCTGGTTGAATACCAGACGCTGATCGGCCTGAACGGTCTGACCAAGGAACAGGTTGCCAAGGTCATCATCGCTTATGAGCCGGTCTGGGCCATCGGTACCGGACTGACCGCCACTGATGAGCAGGCAAACGAAACCATCGGCGTGATCCGCGCGGCCGTTGCCCGCAAGTACGGCAAGGGAACCGCCAACAAAGTCCGCATCCAGTACGGCGGAAGCATGAATCCCAAGAACGTCAAGGGACTCATGGCCCAGCCTGAAATTGACGGCGGCCTGATCGGCGGTGCCAGCCTGAAGGCTCCTGACTTCAGCCTGGTCGTCAATTATGACAAATAATAAACCCGACACAAATCAAACGGGATCCGGTCTGATCCGG
>JAEEGL015810722.1_pt1 | contig 28573 bp, 22 predicted proteins | sample 9134231 | NCBI WGS metagenome assembly JAEEGL01 (sample SAMN16246548, study PRJNA631951) | gut metagenome | biome: gut microbiome; feature: rumen; material: fiber-attached | host: Bos | place: Iran: Karaj | collected 2018-10 | reverse complement strand
GTCACGTCTTGCACGTCGCTGTCATTGAAGTTATGGGTGCCGCCGCTGAAGGTAGCGGTGCCGTCGGCCTTCACGGCCTTTTCGGTGAAGGAGTTGATGCTCAGCGTGCCGCCCTCCATATAGAAGTTACCCGTGTTTTCTTCCTCATGATCGGCGGTGATGCCGGTCTGTGTGCTGCCCTCGCTGGTGTCCAGTTCCACCTGAATGCCGTCGTCGCCGGTATTGCTGATGGTGACGGTGCCGCTCTCCATGAGGAAATACTCCTTGCAGTGGATGCCGTCCTTAACGGCAGAGGCGATGTTGAGCACGAGGTTCTTCACCTCGCAGTATTCCTTGCTGTAGATGGCGTGGCGGGAGTTGCCGGTGACGTTGAGCGTCCCCTTGCCCTTGAACTTCAGGTGGCCCTTGCAATGCAGGCAGCCGTTGTAGGTCTCGTTGGCGCCGTCGGTCAGGTTGTTGACGGTGCTGCTCTTGGCGCTGACAGAGATGCGCTTGCCGTTTTGGATGTTGATGGCTGGGCCGCTGGGGTTGGTGAGTGTCACGCCGTTCAGTTCGACGCTACACTTGAACGAGCCCTCCAGCAGCAGACTGCCGTCGGTGGAGGTGCCGGAGAGGGCGTAGATGATCTCGCCGTCGGTGTTGCTCTTCGTGGGGTCGACGCCAGCGAACGACTCTGCCTGGGTGATGACCACATGCGACGACGTGCCGCTGCTGACGGTGACATAACTGCTGATGTTGGAGGCAACGGTCACGGTGGCCGTAGTGCCGTTGTAGGCTATCTCAACGGTGTTGTTGCTGATGGCACTGGCAGTGGCCGATGTCAGTATGAGTGAAAGAATGAGTAAAGTTTGCTTCATAAGTTGTTGGGTTGAAGACTATAACATTTTTGTGGTGCAAAGGTAATGAAAAACAAGAATCGGGGCAAATCTGTTCAACGAATGCCCCGATTTGTTCAGCGAATAATCAAAGGGCTGTTAGAGACCCAGTTTCTTGGCAGCCTCGCTGGCGGCCTCGTTGATCTTCTCGTTAGCCTTGTCGGCAGTCTCGTTGATCTTCTCGTTGGCCTTCTGGTTGGCTTCGTCGATGGTGGCGTTGACTTTCTCCTCAAAGGCATTCTGAACCTCGTTCACCTTGTCGTCGATAGCCTGGTTGACGGTGTTCTGAAGCGAGTCCTGAAGACCCTCGGCAGCCTGCTGGGCATTGTCGATGACATTCTGGCCAGCGGTCAGCGTGTTGATGACGGTCTCGGCGGGAGTGTTGACCAAAGTGGTCACCAGGCCCTGAGCCACAGCGTTGTCGCCCACGAGAGAGATGATCTTCTCCTGATTCTCCTTCACAAACTCCTGCACTTTGGTCACATAGGTCTTGGCAGCCTCAGGATCTTTTGCCACGAGTTCGGCAATCTTGGCCTGGGCTGATTCCAGGGTGGCCTGCACACCAGAAGCATCGCCAGCCTCAATCTGGCTCTGCAGATTCTCTACTAAGGCACTAGCCTCGTCGTTTGCACCCTCGGTGCATGCTGTGAATGTCAGCGTCAGGGCAGCCACAGCCATTAAGAAAAACTTTTTCATTTCTTTGCTTTTAGTTGTTTAATGATAATAAAAGTATTAATTCGGGGGCAAAATTAAGAAAAACTGCTGAAATTCCCAAAGAAAAATGACAAATCCTTTGGCATTTAACGAAATAATGCCTACTTTTGCAGCCGCAATCTAACTTTTTGACTAACTTTAGTACTATGATTGAAAGTGCAGTTAAATCGAGAGTGGTGGGCGTCGGCTTGAGTGTTGAACGCACGGTTTATGCCATTGTCGATATGCGAGGAACCATTATTGCCAAAGAAGAGTTTCCTACGACCGACTTCCCTAACGTGAATGACTTTGCTGCTCATCTGAGCGAATGCATATTCCATTTGGTTGAGGCCAACGGAGGCTATGAGAGTATCCGCTCGGTAGGCATTAGCGCTCCCAGTGGCAACTTTAAGTCGGGCTGTATAGAATATCCGCCTAACCTGCCCTGGAAGGGACAGACACCGCTGGCCGCCATGCTGCGCGACCGTCTGGGACTGGCTGTGGCACTAGGCAATGATGCCCATGTAAGGGCATTGGGCGAATATGTTTATGGCAGCGCTCACGGTTTGAGAGACTTTTTATATATTACTGTGGGCCACGGTGTGGGAAGTGCCATCTTCACCAAGGGTAAGTTCTACCTGGGAGCCGACGGCTTCTCTGGCGAGGTAGGACATACCTGCGTGGCGCATAACGGAAGACTTTGCAGTTGCGGCAACAGGGGCTGCCTGGAAGCCTATGTGGGAACGAAGGGCGTGATGCACACGGTGAAGGAATTGCTGGAGAAAGATCCTCGCCCGTCACTGATGCGTGAGCGTGAAATAAAGACTCCCAAGGATGTGTACCAGTGCTGTCAGGATGGTGACGAACTGGCAGTTCAGGTATTCCATGAGACAGGCGTCTACCTGGGTATCGGTATGGCCAACTTCGCCTCGGTGCTCAATCCTGACGCCATAGTCCTGGCCGGTGGTATCACCGGTGCTGGCCGCTGGCTGCTGGAGCCTGCCAGTCAGTCGTTCGAGGAACACGTGTTCCATAATCTGAAAGGTAAGGTGAAACTGCTGCCATCCATCCTGAACAAAGATGATCGCGATGTGCTTGGAGCAGGTGCACTGGCTTGGGAGGTGAAGGAGTATTCGTTGTTTATCTGATATGGATGTAGACAGAGTCAAGAAGATTGTTGAGTCAATGCCCAATATGAGTACCGCCCTCGGGATGGAGTTCGTCTCCACACCCGAGGACGATACGTGTATGGCCCGCATGAAAGTGGACGAGCGCAACCGCCAGCCCTTCGGCTTCCTGAGCGGAGGGGCCTCGCTGGCATTGGCTGAGAATGTGGCGGGGGTCGGTTCGTCGTCGCTCTGTCCTGGTTGTGCCTGTGTGGGCATCGAGGTCAGCGGCAGTCATGTGAAGGCTGTGGCCGAGGGCGATACCGTGACCGCATTTGCACGCCTGCTGCACAAGGGCACCACGCTCCATGTGTGGAATGTTGACATCAAGGACACGTCGGGTGAACTGATATCCAATGTCCGTGTGACCAATTATATCATCAAGCAAAAATGACGGGTTTTGCACTCTACAGATTTCCCCATGAACAACAGGTGACGCTGATGGAACAGACTGAGGGCGAACCTCAGGAATTGCTGTCGTGTGCCGACTTGAATGACTGCCGGGGCTTCGTCATTGCTCCTTTCGACATTAGTGCCGACCTGCCTATCCTGCTTATCAAACCTGACAGGTTGGAGGTGTTCAGCAATGCCTCTCTCTGCCGTTTGCCTGATGGCTTCCGGTTTGCGTCCAGCCCTGGTGGTCGGACTGTCAAGGCCGACAACATGCACGCTTCAAACTCCTGCCGCGAAACCTACGACGAGGACTTCCGTTCGTTCCTTCTGCAACTGGAAACGGGAAAATTCCGTAAACTAGTACTTACTAGGTGCGATGATGAATGCGCTGAAACCCAGTTAGATATACTATTTTTGTTCAAGCAAGCCTGCAAACTTTATCCGCGCCTCTTCGTGTCGCTGACTTATACTGCTAAAAGCGGCCTGTGGCTGACGGCCACGCCAGAGATTCTGCTTGAAGGCTGTGGCAACAAGTGGCGCACCATAGCCCTCGCCGGTACGATGAAACTGGAGGGAGAGCAACTGAATGGCGAGGGTGAGCATGTGTGCTGGTCGACCAAGAACATACAAGAGCAGCGTTACGTGGCAACCTATATCAAGGAGTGTCTTGAGCATTTCTCTGACGAGATTCGCGAGGAAGGTCCCCGTACAGTCAGGGCAGCCAATCTGGTGCATCTGAGAAGTGATTTCTCCTTTATATTATTAAATAAGGTACGCGTGGGAGATGTGCTGCAGATGCTTCATCCCACGCCAGCCGTCTGCGGACTGCCCAAGCACGAGGCATTCCGCTTTATCATCGAACACGAGCATAGTCCGCGCCAGTACTATAGTGGGTTCCTGGGTCCCATGCTTCAGGACTCCACCCGTCTCTATGTCTCGTTGCGCTGTATGCAGATCCTGCCTGACAGGTTCCGCCTCTATGCCGGCGGTGGACTGTTGAAAGGCAGCGTGGAAGAGCAGGAGTGGCAGGAGACCGAAGCGAAACTGGAGACGATGCGCCGACTCCTGAAATCGTAACTATAAAAATAGATTATCGTGTATAGCAATAAGGAAAATGTCAATATACTGACGGCCCTGCTCGTCAAACACGGCATCCGGCATGCTGTCGTTTGCCCAGGCAGTCGCAATGCGCCCATCGTGCATAATCTCAACGAGTGTCCTGACATCACCTGCTATCCTGTCACCGATGAGCGGTCGGCAGGCTTTTATGCATTGGGAATGGCCCAGGCCCTGCAGCAGCCTGTGGTGGTGTGCGTCACCAGCGGCTCGGCCCTGCTCAACCTGACACCTGCTGTGGCAGAGGCATACTATCAGCACCGGCAGGTGGTGGTCATCTCGGCTGACCGTCCCCAGCAGTGGATTGACCAACTCGACGGCCAGACGCTGCCGCAGCCCGATGCCTTAGGACGCTTTGTGGCAAAGGCTGTCACGTTGCCTGAGCCACATGACGAGGAGGAACGCTGGTACTGCAACCGTCTGGTCAACGAGGCGCTCATCACTGCCCATGCTCCGGTTCATATCAATGTGCCCATCAGTGAGCCGCTCTTCAACTTCTCCGTGCAGGCATTGCCTGACGAGCGACTGATAGAGCAAACGGCAGCCGAGATGAGCAGCATCACCCTCAGTCATATCTGTCGCATGTTCATGCAGGCTCATCGGCCTCTGCTCATTGCAGGCCAGCCTATGAACCCATTGATGGATGAGGCGGTGATGCTGGCGGGTGACGACGAGGCCTATGTGCCCGATTTTGTGCTCTACTGCGGTGACTCTGTCGTGAGCAAGCGTCTGAAGCGTTTCCTGCGTAAGGCAAAGGAAACCTGGGCTGTGAACAGGACGGGGGAGGTTAACGATACATTTATGAACCTGACCCATGTGTTTCAGGGTGATCCGGATGTGGTGACTGATATGGTTCGCTTCTACCTCGAGCAGCAGCCGCACCCCTTTGTGCAGAGGTGGGACGCACTTCTGACTCGTGCGCTGTCTAATGCCGAAGCCTTCGCTGCTCCCTATTCACAGATGGCTACTGTGAAGTGTTTCGAGCAACGGCTCTCGCTCGAAATGGAGCAGACGAGAGTTGAGCCTGCCGTTCACTATGCCAACTCCACTGCCATCCGCCTGGCAAATATCTTTGCCCGCCATAGGGTGTGGTGCAATCGTGGCGTCAATGGCATCGAGGGGTCGCTCTCTACGGCAGCAGGCTTTTCGTTAGTTAGCAAAGAACTGGTGTTCTGTGTCATCGGCGACCTCAGTTTCTTCTACGACCAGAATGCCCTTTGGAACCAGAACCTGCGCCCGAACCTGCGTGTTCTGCTGCTCAATAATGGCAGGGGCGCTATCTTCAACCTGTTGCCCGGCTTGGAGAAGAGTCCGGCCCGCGACCGACTGGTGGCTGCCGCCCATGAGACTACTGCCGAAGGCATCTGCCGGCAGAACAATGTCAGTTACCGTCAGGCCACTACAGAGGACGAGATGCAGCAGGGCATAGCGTGGCTGCAAACAGAAAACCCCGAGCGACCAATGGTGCTCGAGGTTATGACGGATCCTGCCCGCGATGAGCAGGTGTTCAAAGATTACTATCAGAGGCTGAACTTATAGCCGATGGTGAAGGTGACAAGGTCGCTGCGCCACTTGTCTGAGTCATCATAGTGTTTGTTGACTCTCTTTATGCCCCAGTTGGAGCGGGCATCGAGCACGAAATTCTGGTATTCGTAGGAGATGCCGATGGGGATGCAGAGGTTGAAACTCTCGTAGTCGCTTTTAACTTTAATATCCCCTTCCCTAGCATTCAGCAGGAAACCAGGTTGCAAGCCTATCTTCACGGCCAGTCCATTTGCCACGTAGAAGTTGGCCATAACGGGGATGTTCAGGTAGTCAAGTTTGTGGGTTACCTTGTCGAGTTTCCATCCCTGCTGGTCGTAGTTGACACCGGCAGATATGCTGAGCCAGATGTTGGTATAGTATTCGGCTTCCACACCGGCACTCAGACCGAAGCGCAATCTGGCCTTATCATCGACGTAGGTGTATTTTCCCGAAAGGTTGCCAATGGCCAGACCGACTTTTGGCTGAATGGTGATCTCGCCGATTTCGTGTAACGTGCTCTGTGCATTTGCTCTCAAGGCTACTATAGCCAGAACAGCCATCATCATTAGTTTCTTCATAATCTATATTGTTTTTGTGAGAATATACAGGTGTTAATACTTGAAACTTGAGCCGCCTACGAACTCGCGCATAATCGAGGTAGGAGGTATCTCTTTATCGCTCACGGGCAGGAAATAGTGGATGAACTTCAGCAGGCGGTGGGCCTCGGCATACTCGGGACAGTTCTTGGGCACCGAGGCGAGGATGATCTCAGCATGGGTGCGAAGCACGGCGAACTCAATGTTCAGGGCCGAGTTGAACATCACGTCGGCAGTCTCCTGGAAGGGGAAGATCCACTGGTCTTCTGCGGCGCAGACATTCTTCCACTGGCTGATGGTCTCCTGGGCCGTGTAGGCTCCCTTGTTGTAGTCGCGGATGATGCGGCGGAGCAGTCGGTTGTCGCGTACAGGAATCCAGTTGTGGTCGTCGAGCGAGATGCTGGTCAGGGCCGAGATGTATATCTTGTATTTCATCGCATCGGGAATCTTCTTTGTAAGAAGTGGGTTTAAGGCGTGGATGCCCTCGATAATGAGTACCGTGTCGTTCTGGAGTTTCAGTTTCTTGCCGTTCCATTCGCGTTTGCCCGTCACGAAGTTGTACTCGGGAATCTCCACGCGCTCGCCCTGCATCAGACGAAGCAGGTGATCTTCCAGCAGACTGTATTCCACGGTCTCGATATTGTCGAAGTCGTAGTCGCCATTAGGCAGTTTGGGCGTGTCGACACGATTGACGAAATAGTCGTCAGTAGAGAATGATACAGGTCTCAGACCGCAGGCCAGCAACTGAATGCTGAGACGCTTGCAGAAGGTTGTCTTGCCTGATGATGAAGGACCTGTGATAAGCACGAGCCTGACGGGATTGTCTTCGCGATGGAAGCGCTTGTCAATATCTTCTGCTATTTGGACGATTTTCTTCTCCTGAAGGGCCTCGCTCACCTGAATCAGTTCCGAGGCGTGACCGCGCTTGATGGCTTTGTTCACATCGCCAGCATTTGAGAGGCGCATGATGATGTCCCATCGCGTCTTTTCTGCAAACATCTCAAAGGTCTTAGGCTGATCCACCTTCTCTGCTACTTGGTCGGGATTGTTCCAGTCAGGTACGCGCAGAAGTATGCCATCTTCGTAGCGTTCCAGGTCCCACACCTTCAGATAGCCGGCTGAAGGTACCAAGGGACCGTAGTAGTAGTCAACGGTATCGCCTAACGTGTAGTAGTCACAATAGACCTGTCCGCTTGTCTCCAGCAGTTTGACCTTGTCCTGAAATCCGCGTTCTGAGAATACGCGGATAGCCTCCTCTATGGTCGATTCTGTGCGTCGGAAGGGCATGTCCAGATCGATGATCTCCTGCATGCGGGCCTTGATGCTTTCTACGTCTTCATCAGTCAGTTCTTCGCTGATCTTTTTCTTGAAGTTGCAGTAGTAACCGCGACACAGCGAGTGCTCGATGAACAGTTTCGAACCAGGGAAGATATCCTGAGTAGCCTTGTAGAGGACAAAACTCAGTGAGCGGACATAGGCACGATGGCCACTGCCTTCGCGGGCATCAAGGAACTCCACGTCGCGGTTCTGGTAGAGGCGGAACTTCAGCCCCTGTGCGGCATTGTTCACTTTGGCTGAGACCACCGGGTAGGGGAGTTTTATTTCATCGGCAAATTCCTGATAGACATCCAGCAGCGAACATCCCTCAGGAAAACTTTTCGTCACATTGTTGTTTTTGCAGCGAATCTGAAGCATATCGTATAGTTTTGATTTGTCGGCAAAGGTACGAAATAATTATGAATCAAGAAAATAATAAGCGGTAGAAAATAAAAAAACATTACGAAATGTAGTTCTTTTCATTTTTATTTTGTACCTTTGCACCGTGATTCACACCTATTAAGGTTATATAGCCGTTACTTGTACATGAGAAAAAGCGAAGATAAAGATATGAATCCATTTGAGAAAATACTGAATTGGTATTTCAAACGCGCTGCATTGCCGTATTGGTGTATGCTTATTTTGGACACAGTAATCGTGTTCCTTTCCGGCGTATTTGTATACTTTACTTCCCATAGGGGTTATCAGACTCTGGTAGATTTCGTGCCATTGTGTCATACACTGCTGGTGTATATCGTTTTGACGATATTGTGCTTCCGCATTTTCCGCACATACTCGGGCGTCGTCCGCTATTCGTCGTTTGTCGACCTTCAGAGGGTTGCATATGCCAACATCATGGCGCTGATGCTCTCGCTCGGTGCTCACTATGTATTGGGTGAGACGCCGGGCATCCGTTTTGCCTTTGTGTCGGTATTACAGACTATAGCGATTTATTTCATTGCAACGGTGCTCATGTGGGGTGTACGTGTACTGGTAAAGGCACTCTATGACGTGGCTACATCGGACAAGAAGGCAAAGCGCGTGCTGATTTATGGAGCGATGGCTGGTGGTGTAGGCTTGGCGAAGAATATCCGGACGGAAAGGCCTACACGCTTTGTGCTGAAGGGCTTCATCTCTCACGAAAGTGGCATTCGCCACAATCTGGTTATGGGTGAGCCTGTATATAGTGTTGATGACGACATTGCTGCCATTATACGCAAGAATGACATTGAGGCGGTGTTGGTGTCGCCGTTGCGTACGGACGATTTCCGCAACGAACAGAAGTTGCAGGATGCAATCATCGGAGCCAGGTGTAAGATCTACATGTCATCGCTGGCGCAAGAGTGGGACGGTAAGTCGGAGGACTTCGCAGGATTGCAACTGAAGGAGGTATCGGTAGAAGACCTGCTGCCGCGTGAGGAGATTAAGGTGGATATGGATACTGTAGGCCGCGAACTGACGGGCAAACGCATCCTGATTACTGGCTCTGCCGGCTCCATTGGTTCTGAGATGGTTCGTCAGGTGGCGATTTATAAACCCGCTGCCATGATGCTGATTGATCAGGCGGAGACGCCAGAGCACGACATCCGTCTGATGATGGCACGTGAATATCCCGAAATCCATGCAGAGACCGTTGTAACTACTATCTGCCACGAGAAACGTATGGAGCATATCTTCAGAGATTTCAAGCCTGACTATGTGTTCCATGCTGCTGCCTACAAGCATGTGCCGATGATGGAGAACAACCCAAGTGCCGCGGTGCTGAATAATATCTTAGGCACAAAGATAATAGCCGACTTGAGCGTGAAATACGGGGTAAGGAAATTCGTGATGGTATCTACTGACAAGGCCGTAAACCCGACTAATGTGATGGGTTGCTCCAAGAGAATCTGCGAGATTTATGTCCAGTCATTGGATTGCGCAACAAAGTTGAACGGCACAGGTACACAGTTCGTGACAACACGCTTCGGCAATGTGCTGGGCTCGAATGGTAGTGTTATACCACTGTTCCAGGAACAAATCAAGAAAGGAGGTCCCGTCACGGTGACGCATCCTGACATTATCCGCTTCTTTATGCTGATACCCGAAGCATGTAAACTGGTGTTGGAGGCTGGAACGAAGGGCAACGGTGGCGAGATATTTGTGTTTGATATGGGCAAGCCAGTTCGCATTGACGATCTGGCGAAACGAATGATCACACTGTCTGGAGCACGTAACATCGAAATTAAGTACACGGGCTTGCGTGCAGGAGAAAAACTTTACGAAGAGGTGCTGAACGAACAGGAGAACACGAAGCCTTCGTTCCACAAGAAGATTCGTATAGCACAAGTCCGTGAGTATGATTTCGAGCAGGTAAGTCGTGATGTGAACGAACTGATAGAGATTGCCCAGCACTATGACGATATGGCTACGGTGAAGAAGATGAAGGCCATCGTGCCGGAGTACAAGAGCCGGAACTCTGTGTATGAGAAGTTGGATGACTGAACGGGAAAGGCAATGACAACGAGACAATGGAAAACGGTCAGGGAGTATGAGGAGATACTCTTTGAGGAATATAATGGTATTGCAAAGATTACCATCAACCGTGCCAGATACAGAAACGCATTCACTCCGAAGACCACTTGGGAACTGAGTCTGGCTTTCGCATTATGCCGTGAGATGCAGGACATCAATGTCGTGCTGCTCACAGGTGCTATGTCAGAGGTGCCTGAGGGCAAAACCCTAAACGATGTGAAGCACGCCTTCTGCTCGGGTGGTGATATGCACGTCAAGGGACGTGGCGGCTATGTCGACGAAGAAGGTGTACCCCGCCTCTCTGTTCTCGATGTGCAGATGCAGATACGTCGTCTGCCAAAGCCTGTTATTGCTATGGTCAACGGTTATGCCATCGGTGGCGGTCATGTGCTTCATCTGGTCTGCGACCTCACTATCGCCTCAGAGAATGCCATCTTCGGACAGACAGGCCCAAAGGTTGGCTCCTTTGATGCTGGCTTTGGCTCAAGTTATCTTGCACGTATCGTGGGGCAGAAGAAGGCTCGTGAGATATGGTTCCTCTGTCGCCAGTACACGGCCCGCGAGGCAGAGCAGATGGGAATGGTCAACAAGGTGGTTCCTTTGGAACAATTGGAGGATGAGTGTGTGGCATGGGCAGAAACTATGATGGAACGTTCGCCGCTGGCACTTCGCATGATTAAGGCCGGACTCAATGCCGAACTCGACGGACAGGCTGGTATTCAGGAACTTGCCGGTGACTGCACCATGCTCTACTATTTCCTTGATGAGGCTCAGGAGGGAGGACGTGCTTTCCTCGAGAAGCGTAAACCAGACTTTAAGAAATACCCCAAACTGCCTTAAGTTAGGACTTAAACGAAAAAAAGACATCCCCTGCTTTGTTCCAATAGAGGAACAGGGCAGGGGATGCCTCTTTAAAGTAACCGCCAATTACTGCTGCTCAGCAGCGGGAGCCTCCTCAGTTGCAGCAGGAGCCTCTTGGGTAGCCTGGTCTGCAGGGCTGGCATCAAAACCGTTGGGGTTGACAGGACTGGTCATGGGGTTCTCAATCTGGTCGATGGTTGATGTGGCAGCGACGCTCTTAGGTGCGACATAAGCGCAGGCGATGCTGACAGCGACCATAAAGGCAGCAAGGCCCCATGTTGCTTTCTCAATAAAGTCGGTGGTCTTGCGAACACCACCAATCTGGTTGTAGGAGGCGAAGTTGGATGCCAAGCCGCCACCTTTTGACTCCTGAATCATGACGATGCCAACCATGAGAATGGCGGCAATGACGATGAGGATAATTAGAAAAGTGTAAATACCCATTTTGTAAATTATTTTTTATTACTGTTTATTATTAATTTCTCCAAAAATCGAATTTGGTCTGCAAAGTAAGCATTTTTTTTCGGATTTTGCAAACTTAATTGCTGAATAATTTCTAAAGCCTTGTTATAATTGCCCTGTTTTATGTAAATTCGGGCTAATGTCTCGGTAAAATAGCCCTGTTCTCCAACTTTTTCCTCTTCAGACACCTCCGACTCAAGTTCAGGTTTTAGTACAGGATTTTCGCTAAGAACGATCTTGCCTTTGTCCTGTTCTATGAATGAGTCGATAAGGTTCTGACCTATGAGTCTCGGCGTCTCTGCTGCCTCTAACCGCTCCTCCTCGGTCTCACTCTCCAGCAGGTAGGCCACATAGTCGACGGCGGCATCGGCAGGTGTGGGTTTACGCTTATGGGTGGTTTCCTCTTCTGGATCTTTGGGCAGTGAGTCAAGGAAGTCGTTGATGAGCGATATTGTACGGCTGTCCTGCTCGTCCTGTGTCAGAGTCAGTTCTTTTTCCTTCGTCTCATTCTTTACGGTTGTCAGTTGGTAGTGTGCCGCCTCAATCATCTGGAAGATGACCTGTCGGTCGCTGATGTAGATGGCTGCCCGTTTCAGTTCTTCGTTGAAGGTGGGGTCGTGTAGCAGGTATAGGTTCTGCAGTAGCAGCAGACGTGCAGTCTGATAGTATGGGTAGAGGGCAAGCAGGGATCGCAATTCGTAAAGCGTGTCGCGATCCATTCTCTCGGGGTGTTCAATGAGTTCTACTAATTCCATGTATATCAGTAATTACCAGTTTGCCATAGTGGCATTGAATATCTGTTCTGCAATGTCTGTGGCCATCTGCGTGACTAGTTCTTCTTGAACGCTGCTCAGAGACTGTGAAGTCTCGTAGGTGGCATTGGCTGTAAACTGCCGTTCAAAGTCTTGGTTATGATTAGCGTTGTTGGTGAACCGTACATTAACGGTCATCGATAGTTCTGTCTGTGCTGAATATCCCTCACTGCTGACCGACTTGTTGCGTTGGTCGTAGCGTGTGATTTCACCTTCAATCTTCAGGTCGCCATTGCGATTGACCTGAGTGAGTTTCGTCTGACTGACGAAGATGTTTTGCATCTTATTGTTGAAGATGCTGGCCATAGGGCCCCATACATAACTGGAGCGTATTGGGAAATCGGCTATTTGTATGGTCTTGGTCTTTGTGTAGTCGATGCTGGCACCGTTGAACTTATAGCCTTCGAAACTGCATGCTGACAACAGGATAAAGGCAAGCAGGCATATACCTATTCCATATATGTATGAACTTCTCATAGTCAATGCTGTTTCTTTTTACTTGTCCATTCCATATTGCTTCAGCCTTCGATAGAGTGTCCTGTCGCTAATACCAAGTTCTTGTGCTGCCTTGCTACGATTTCCATTGTTCCTTTCCAGGGCTTTCAGGAGCATTTGTTTGCCTAAGTCACTCAGATTGAGGTTCTCTTGTTCTGGCGTTGGCTCAATATATTCCTCTGCATCAGCCTCCTCAAGCGTTGGGATGGGGGTGATGGGAGCCATCTGGTTTATGGGGTTAATGGGATTGATAGACGGCGTCTGCACGTCAGCCAATTGCTTTTTCAGTTGGCTCATCTCGCGCCGCATATCGTTGACATTTCCCCGCAGTTCGAACAGGATTTTGTAGAGAATCTCCCGCTCGTTCTCGAACGAGTGGTCCCCGCCATTCTTGATGACGGCCAGTTGGGTGCTCTCCCTGTCCTGTGGGATGAACTTGGCCAAGACCTCTGGGGTGATGGTGCGCTCCTTGCTGAGAATGGATATCTGCTCGGTGATGTTCTTCAGCTGCCGGACATTGCCAGGCCACTTGTAGCGCATCAGCATCTGTCTGGCCTCCTCAGTCAATGTGACGCGCTCCATGCGATATTTTTCGGCCATCTGCATTGCAAAGAGACGGAACAGCAGGACGATATCCTCGCCACGTTCACGTAGTGGAGGCATCATCAGTGGAATACGGTTCAGACGGTAGTACAGGTCTTCACGAAAGCGTCCTTCACTAATGGCTTGGCGCACATTGACATTGGTGGCTGCCACGATGCGCACATCGGTTTTTTTGACCTCTGTGGCACCAACAGGGATGTATTCACCTGTCTCCAGTACTCGCAGCAGTCTGGCCTGTGTGGCCAAAGGCAGTTCACCTACCTCATCAAGGAAGAGAGTCCCCTTGTCGGTCACGCCAAAATAACCGGGTGAGTCGTTGATGGCTCCGGTATATGAGCCTTTCACATGTCCGAAGAGTTCGGAGTCGATAGTCCCTTCTGGGATAGAGCCGCAGTTGATGGCAAAATATTTCTCCCGTCGCCGTGGTGAATTGTCGTGAATGACGCGGGGGATAATCTCCTTACCCACACCGCTTTCGCCGATAATCAGTACACTCAAGTCCGTTGGTGCCACCTGAAGGGCGACATCAAGGACCTGGTTGAGCGCATCGCAGTTGCCTACAATGTTGTATCGCTGTTTAATACGTTGTAGTTCGGCACTATTCATAACGGCTGACAAAATTACATATTTTTTTTTAAACGGCTGCAAGTTTGGCAGATTTTTAATCTAATTTAGGCTCAATCCTCTTCTGGACTGCTGTCTTGCTTTTTATGAAAACGCACTTTTTCGCTGTCGTCCCGTTTTTCGTGATACAGTTTCGGCAGTGGGTTTTTCAGTGGTTCATCAAAGTTCTGGCGATTGCGCCAGATGTCGATAGCAGTGAATATGGCATTGCGAAGTGACTGTTCATCAGTGATGTTCTTGCCAGCGGCAGCAAAGTTGGCACCATGAGCCGGAGCGGTTCGGATGAGTTCCAGACCAGCGCTGTATCTGACACCGTTCTCGTAGGCAATGGCCTTGAAGGGTGTCTGTCCCTGGTCGTGGTACATTGCCAATACGCCATCGAAGCGGAAATAGGCGCTGCGTCCGAAGAAATCGTCTGCAGCATACGGCCCGAAGACTTGTAGCCCCTGTTCGACAAGTTCGTCAATGGCTGGTTTGATGATGGTCTGTTCCTCGTCGCCAAGAACTCCTTCTTCACCACAGCGTGGATTAAGTGCCAGTACGGCAATGCGGGGTGAAGAGATACGCATGTCGCGATGTAGGGCTTGGTGGAATATCTGAGCCTTCTCCACAATCTTCTGTTTGGTGATGGATTCTGCCACATCCTTGATGGCCACGTTGTTGGTGACCAGTGCGATGCGCAAGTCTTCATTTGTCAAGATGGTAAGGCCTTTCTTTTCACTGTCGATGGCTTTCTCAATATAGGCTGTATGACCATTGAAGCCAGCGATACTGTTCTTGCTGACTGGGGCTGTGACAAGAACATCGAACAGACCTGCCTTATAGTCGATGAGTGCCCTGTCGATGGCTTTCTTGGCAGCCTCGCCCGATTCGTTGGTTGGTTCACCGAGGTCGATCTTCACTTCCCCTTCTATAACAGTTAATATGTTCAGACGATTTTCGTGTGCATCTTCAGCCTTGTTGATGATGGTGAATGGTGTTTCGATGTTGAGTGCCTTGCTGTAGTAGGCAGCCACCTTTGGCGAGCCATAAATGATAGGTGTACAAAGTTCAAGCATTGTCGGGTCGGCAAATGCTTTCAGTATCACTTCATATCCTACGCCGTTGGTGTCGCCGTGAGTGATGGCTATACGAATTTTTCTTTCTTGTTCCATAAGTTCTTTTTCGTTATTGCGTTATAACGTCATTTCGTTATTGTTTTTGTTCTGATTGTCTGGCTGTTGACAGAAGACCGCAGGCGGCAAAGATGTCTTGTCCGCGGCTGGCACGGATGGTGGTAAAAACACCGTGGGAGGTGAGATAGTCGCGCATCTGCTCCATGCGTTGCTCATCGGCAGCAGGCAGGTCCACATTGGGAATCTGATGAAAGCGAATTAGGTTGACTCGGCATTCCAGTCCCTTCAGCAGTCTGACAATGGCACGGGCATGATCCATTGTATCGTTAAGCCCTGCAAAGCAGATGTACTCGAATGAACAGCGCCGCTGATGGGTGAAATCATATTGGCGCAGCAGGTCGATGGTCTCGGTAATGGACATCGCCTTCTCGGCAGGCATTAGCGACAGTCGCTGGTCGGGCAGGGGAGAATGCAAAGAGATTGCCACATGGCACTGGCTCTCGTCCAGAAAACGCTTCAACTTACCTCTGATACCTACGCTGCTTACGGTAATACGCTTGGGACTCCAGGCATAGCCGTTGTCTGCAGTCAGGATGTTCGTCGCCTTCAGCACATTGTCCAGATTGTCCATAGGCTCGCCCTGTCCCATAAAGACCACGTTCGTCAACAAGTCTCGCTCTGGCAGCGAGTATATCTGGTTGAGGATGTCAGCCGCTGTCAGGTTTCCGCTGAATCCTTGCTTGCCTGTCTGACAAAACAGGCAGTTCATCTTGCCGCCAACCTGACAGGATACACAAAGCGTACCCCGGTCGCCATCTGGGATGAAAACGGTCTCGACGTATTTGTCAGGAAGTCCGGAGTCTTCGGATAATCCAGAGCATCGCACGGGAAACAGATACTTGACGGTGCCGTCCTTGGAACGCTGATGGTCTATAGGCTCCATAGCACCTACACAATAGCCGGCAGACAGACGCTCACGATTCTGTTTCGATAGGTTGGTCATCTCGTCGATACTCCTGACATGTTTCTCATAAAGCCACTTGGCAATCTGTGAGGCTGTGAAAGTAGGCATGCCCAATTGCTGCACAACTGTTTTCAGTTCCGCAGGCATCATTCCGAGTAGCACTATCTTGGCACTTTTCATTGGTCAGCAGGGGCTTTATGAGGCGCAAAGGTAGTAAAAAATGAGGAAATGACAAAATGTTTCGATGGAATTTTGCTAAGTGATATATTTTTATTACTTTTGCAGATAAAATTTGAAACCCAATGAAGGAACATATAGATTTTTTTCTGCCGCAAGCCAGTGGCGAGCAGGCAGAACGGCTTAAGAGACAGATTCTGCAGTGCCCTCAAGTTCAGCAAGTGGTCTATGTAGATGGTATGAGGTCGAGCGAGGCGCTCCGTAATATAGCCAGCCGAACGGAGGCTGACTATGTGGCATTGGTAATAAAAGACACATGCCTGGAACTTGGTGAGGGAGCCTTGGAGCGTATGGTGCTGGTTGCTCACGATAGTGCAGCAGCGATGGTCTATGCTGACCATTGGGAGAAAAAACAGGATGCCGATGGGCATTGGTCAATCGAAAAGCATCCAGCCATCGACTATCAGTTGGGCTCCATTCGTGATGACTTTGACTTTGGCTCTCTTTGGTTGCTGCGTGGCAGTCTGTTGCGCCAATGGGCTCATGATGCCTCCACTACCCAGTATGTTTATGGTGGACTCTATGACCTGCGTCTCTATCTGAGCCGTCAGGGTGAAGTGTTCCATCTGAACGAACTGCTCTATACAGAAGTAGAGTCTGACACTCGTGCTTCTGGTGAGAAACAGTTCGACTATGTCAATCCGGCCAATCGGGATGTACAGATAGAGATGGAGCAGGTGGCCACACGCCATTTGGAGGCTATTGGTGCCTTGGTCGACACTACCAGTCTGTTGGAGGTGGATTACGACGAACAGCCTTTCGAGGTAGAGGCTTCGGTCGTTATTCCTGTCTACAACCGTGCAAAGACCATTGCGGATGCTGTCAAGAGTGCCCTTGCTCAGGAGACGAAGTTCCAATATAATGTTATTGTGGTGGACAACCACTCCACTGATGGCACTACCGGCATTCTCTCTCAACTCTCCGCTCTCAATTCCCAACTTGTCGTTCTGACTCCAGAGCGACACGACCTTGGTATTGGTGGATGCTGGAACCAGGCTATCAATGATTGCCACTGCGGACGATTTGCCGTTCAACTCGACAGCGACGACCTCTATTCGTCGCCACAGACGCTGCAACGCATCGTTGACGCTTTCCGTCAGCAGAAGGCTGCTATGGTAGTTGGTGCTTACCGGATGTGCGACTTCGAGTTGAATACCCTGCCTCCCGGGCTTATCGCCCACAAGGAGTGGACGGATGAGAATGGTCCCAACAATGCGCTTCGCATCAATGGTCTGGGAGCCCCTCGTGCCTTCTTCACACCGTTGCTGCGTCAGATGCAGTTGCCCAATACCAGTTATGGAGAGGACTATGCTATGGGGCTGGCTTTCTCCAGAGATTATCGTATCGGTCGTATCTATGATGAGTTGTACTTGTGTCGTCGTTGGGGAGGTAATAGTGATGCAGCCTTGACGATAGACCGTATCAATGCCAACAACCTATATAAGGATCGTTTACGCACACTTGAGATTAAGGCTCGCCAGCAGAAGAACCTCCAGCCATCACCCATCACCCTTCACCCTTCACCCATTGACCGTTTCTTCTACCGGCAGTTGCGTTTGTGGCCTGATACCCGTCAGCGTTATCGCGATCTGGGGTTTGTAGAGACACGCGAACTCAATGTAGGTACTTCGACCTTTGCCGTGCAGTTTAATCCTGCACGCATCCGTTCCACAGGAGCCACCATCAGCAAGAAGGCTATTGCCGCCCGTCCCTGTTTCCTGTGTAAGGAGAACCGGCCGCAGGAGCAGTTGACAAAAGTTCTCGATGGTGACTATGAATTGCTTGTCAATCCTTATCCCATACTGCCCCTCCATTTTACCATACCAACCCGCCGCCATCTACCGCAGCAGATTCGTGGTATGTATGGTGAGATGATGCAGTTGCTGAAGCACTATCCTGAGTTGACGGTTTTCTATAATGGTCCGCTATGCGGCGCATCTGCTCCCGATCATGCCCATCTGCAGGCAGGCAGCAGTGGCATACTTCCTTTGCAGAAAGAGTGGCAGCGTTTGTCGCGTAACCTTACTGTCGTGGCTCAGCGCGACGAGGAAACCACATTGTCGGTCATCGAGGACTATCCCTGTGCTGCACTGGTTATCAGGGCCAAACACCGTCGCAGTAGTGAACGGATGTTTGCTACACTTTATCATGCCCTGCCGAAAGTGAAGGGGCAGAGTGAGCCAATGATGAATATTGTGGCTTGGCGTGTCGATGATGAACTGATCACGGTTTTCTTCCCACGTGAGAAACATCGCCCTGACTGTTATTATAAGACGGGCTCCGATCAGTTGTTGGTCAGCCCAGGTGCTCTTGACATGTCTGGCCTAATCATCACTCCCCGTCGTGAGGACTATGAGCGCATCACACCAAAGGTGGCTGAGGCTATCCTTCAGGAGTGTGCCCTCTCTGCCGACGGCATGCAGGCTTTGGTGGAACGTCTGAAACAGCCGGCTTCACAGCGGTATCGTCAGGATGAGTTTGTTAATAACGAGGAACCTCTGGTCACAGTGGGAATCTTCAGCGCACAGAAGATTGTTTTCAGACTCAATGATGACTACTCTGCCAAGGGAGAGACTATCTCTGGGCTGCAGACGGTGGAACTGGCTGATGGTGGATTGCTCTGGCGCGGACAGCAGTATCGTGAGTTGCGTTTCCTGCCTCAGAAAGATGATGCTTCATTCACCCTCAACGATGTCACTATCGGTGTAGGATTCCACTGGGAGCGGCAGGAGCAGCAGACCTTCCGCGGAGCATTGCGGCTGGTGGTAGAGGCTGATAAAGTGGTGGCTATCAATGAACTGCCAGTTGAGCAGTATCTGGAGAGCGTTATCTCCAGCGAGATGAGTGCTACCTCGTCGCCTGAACTGTTGAAGGCCCATGCCGTCATCTCCCGTTCGTGGCTGCTCTATCAGAAGCAGCGTAGGGCATCTCGTGTGGAGAAGAAAGAGAACAGTTTCTTCTCGTTTGTGAAGAAAGAAGACGAATTGCTTCGCTGGTACGATCGTGAGGACCATTCGCTCTTCGATGTGTGTGCCGATGACCACTGCCAGCGTTATCAGGGCATCACCCGTGCATCGTTGCCTGCTGTGGCCGAGGCTGTGAAGGCCACTCGCGGCCAGGTGCTGATGTATGAGGGTGAACTTTGCGATGCCCGTTTCTCCAAATGCTGTGGCGGTCAGACCGAGGAGTACCAGTATTGCTGGGAAGATAGTCCGAAACCCTATTTGGTGTCGGTCAGCGACCCCTTCTGCCATACTAACGACAGGCGCATCCTGTCGCAGGTCCTCAACGACTACGACCAGGAGACCCCCGATTTCTACGAGTGGCGTGTGGAATATACGCAGGAAGAACTTACGGAACTGGTGAACCTCAAGACGAAACTCGACCTGGGCGACATCCTGGATATCGTGCCGTTGGACCGTGGTAAGAGTGGGCGCATCTGGCGTCTGCAACTGGTAGGTTCCAAGCGTACCTTCACCATTGGCAAGGAACTTGAGATCCGCCGTGCCCTCAGTGAGACTCATCTGTACAGTTCGGCCTTCGATGTCGAGAAACACAACGGCAACTTTTTCATCAAGGGCCGCGGATGGGGACATGGCGTGGGCTTGTGTCAGATTGGTGCTGCCGTCATGGGTGAGAAAGGCTATAGTTATGATGACATACTCCTTTATTATTATAGAGGAGCAGAAATCAAACAAGTTTACTAAGTAATAGTTTAGATCGTTTTTAAAAAGAAAATGAAACAAAAAGAACGTAATCCTTGGGCGTGGATTCCTACGCTTTATATGGCAGAGGCCTTGCCTTATGTGGCCGTGATGACTATTTCCACGATTATGTACAAGCGGTTGGGCATCTCGAATACCGATATTGCCCTTTATACTGGTTGGCTCTATCTGCCGTGGGTCATCAAGCCCTTCTGGAGTCCCTTCGTGGATTTGGTGAAGACCAAGCGCTGGTGGACTGTCATGATGCAGTTTGTCATTGCCATCGGCTTCGCCTGTATCGCCTTTACGTTGCCTACGTCGTTCTTCTTTCAGTTGACACTGGCGGCCTTCTGGCTCGTCGCCTTCACCTCGGCTACTCACGACATCGCTGCCGATGGCTATTATATGCACGCCCTTGATGACCACGAACAGTCTCTTTATGTGGGTATACGTAGCACATTTTATCGCATTGCCACTGTGGCTGGTCAGGGATTGCTGGTCATTCTGGCAGGAGTGATAGAGATGAATAGTGGCTTGGAACCAGTGCAGATGGAGGTGAAAGCCAATGAGCATCAGATAGAAATAAACACTGTATCACCTGCCAGCGACAACGCTCCGTACTTTTATTTCACATCGATGGAGTCAGAGAGTCCTTCGGCTTCTTATGTAAAGGAGAAGAACGAGGAAAATGGCTTTGTGAAAAAGGAAGAGGTGCAGACTGTTGTAGAAGAAGAGGCTCCAGGATGGTTGGATCAGGAACTGGCATTGTTTACAGAATGGGTACGTGAGACTTTTGGAGAAGCACCACGCGAAGTGTCGGCATTGACACCTCGACAGCAGATGGTAGGTGTTACGTTATCAGATCAGCCCCAAAACGATGAACCGGTCATTCTGAATATCGCATTCAAGAGTGGCGATCAGAGTATCTCGCTGGATGGCAAGTCACCCCGTTTCGAGTTTACAAAAGACAACTGGGACAAGCAGGCTTTATTATTGGTGTCTGTCGACCCTAAACTCAAGAGTGAGACAACTGCAACATTCGAGGGACTGTCAGGTAATATCCCCTTTGCCTGGCTGGTGGTGTTTGTTGTCATGTCGGTGTTGTTCTTTTTGGCTGCTGTCTATCATCAGTTTATCCTGCCGAAGCCTCAATCAGACCATCCTGCCAAGGATGTTACGGCTGGAACCATCGCACGCGAGTTTATAGAGACTTTCCGAACCTTCTTTACAAAGAAGAATGTGCTGATAGCCATTCTCTTTATGTTGCTCTATCGCTTGCCAGAGGCACAGTTGGTAAAACTCATCAATCCCTTTATGCTCGATCCTATAGACAAGGGCGGACTGGGGTTGACAACGGGCGACGTAGGATTTGTCTATGGCACCGTCGGCATCATCGGACTGACCATCGGAGGTATACTTGGAGGTATTGCTGCGGCACGGGGTGGCCTGAAAAAGTGGTTGTGGCCTATGGTGATGGCTATCACGCTGCCCGACCTCGTATATGTCTATCTGAGTTATGTTCAGCCTGACAGCATGTTTATCATCAACAGTTGTATCTTCGTCGAGCAGTTTGGCTATGGCTTTGGCTTCACAGCCTATATGCTCTATCTCATCTATTTCTCGGAAGGCCAGCACAAGACGGCCCACTATGCTATGTGTACTGGCTTCATGGCCCTGGGCATGATGCTGCCGGGCATGATGGCTGGCTGGCTGCAGGAAACCATCGGCTATCAGCATTTCTTCCTCTGGACCATCGTTTGCTGTGCAGCCACCTTCCTTGTATGTACCTTCCTGAAGATTGACCCAGAGTTTGGCAAGAAGAAATAACCGAGTAACAGGCAGTTATACTGTTTGTATACAAGATAAATAGAAAAAAGCATTAATGATGAAGAACTATCAGACGATTATCAACAAATACTATCCAGATGACGATGACTTGAAACAACTGCTGTTGAAGCATTCCAGGCAGGTGGCCGACCGCTGCCTGCTGGTGAGTAGGCGGCATAAGGAACTGAATCTTGACGAAGCGTTCTTGGAAGAGGCTGCGATGCTCCACGACATTGGCATCCGTTGGTGTCATGCTCCAAGCATCTTTTGTGAGGGAGAGGAACCTTATATCCGTCACGGACTGATTGGCGGCAAACTGTTGCGTGAAGAGGGTCTGCCCCGGCATGCCCGTGTTTGCGAACGTCATACAGGCACAGGACTTACGCGTGAGCAGATCACTCGTCAGCAGTTGCCGCTGCCCGCAGAGGATTTCTGCCCTGAGACGCTGGAGGAGCAGTTGGTATGCTATGCCGACAAGTTCTATTCCAAATCGCATCCCAACCGCGTACTCACGGTAGAGCAAGCAGCACAGAGCCTTGCAAAATTCGGTGCTGAGGGTGTACAGGTTTTTCTGTCATGGTCAAAGATATTTGAATAGACAGGTATTGCAAACTATCGTCCTTTAACTCCCCTTTAACTCCATTTAACTCCATAAAACCCTTTATCTCCCCAAAAAGTTGTACCTTTGCAGCCGTGAAACGCAAATCGGTCATATTCCTGTTGCTTTCCGTCTTCATTTGCATGGTGGCGGGAATGCCTGTTTATACCCGCAACTCCTATCGGCCTACACCTGACGACAACGAACCGGCTGCTGTAGCGGTGAAGCGAGACACCTCGGTAATGGACTCGCTGGAACTGGCCATCTACAAGCACAACAAGGCGATTGACGACTCGCTGGCACTTGACAGCGTAAACCGATCCAAAAAGCACGGCATCGACTCGCCCGTAGAGTTCTCGGCCAACGACTCGCTGGTCTATGAGGCAGGCAGCGGTATGGCTCGTCTGTTTGGCGACTCTCACGTGAAGTATCAGAACATGGACCTGCAGAGTGAAAAGATATACATGTGTCTCGACTCTTCACTGGTTCACGCCACTGGCGGCAGCGACAGTACTGGCGTGAAATTCGGCACACCCGTGTTCAAGATGGGCAGCGACACCTACGAGAGCGACACGATGGCCTTTAACTTCAAGACCAAGAAAGGCCTGATACAGCAGGTGTATACCGAGCAGCAGGACGGCTACCTGATCAGTGAGTTGTCGAAGCGCGGCTCTAACGGCGAACTCTACTTGCAGCATGGCAAATATACTACCTGCGATGCGCCCCACCCCGACTTCTATCTGGCTCTCTCGCGTGCCAAGGTTCGCCCGGGCAAGGATGTGGTATTCGGGCCTGCCTATCTCGTGGTGTGCGACGTGCCCCTTCCGCTTGCCGTTCCATACGGTTTCTTCCCCTTCACCAAGAGTTACAGCAGCGGCTTCATTATGCCTACCTACGGCGACGAGACAGAGCGTGGCTTCTACCTGCGCGACGGCGGCTATTACTTTGCTATCAGCGACAAGATGGACTTGAAACTCATAGGCGAAATATATACCAAGGGTTCATGGGGTGCCAGCGCCTCCTCCAACTATCGCAGGCGCTATCGCTACAATGGTACGTTTTACGCCAGTTACCAGAACTCGGTAACGGGCGAGAAAAACATGCCCGACTATAACAAAACCACCAGTTACAAAATTCAGTGGAGCCACCGCCAGGATGCAAAGGCCAACCCCTACAGCAACCTCTCGGCCAGCGTCAACTTTGCAACGAGCAGTTACGAGCGCAACAACCTCACGTCGATGTACAACCCTCAGTCGCTGACGCAGTCTACGCGTACATCATCAGTATCCTACAGCACCATGTTCTCGAGCATCGGCATGAACCTCAGCACGACGATGAACCTGAACCAGAACATGCGCGACTCGGTCATTGATATGACGATGCCCGACCTGAACATCTCCATCTCGCGATTCTATCCTTTCAAGCGCAAGCACATGGTGGGCAATGAGCGATGGTATGAGAAGATCTCGATGTCGTATACAGGCCATTTCAGCAACTCCATCCATACAAAGGAAGACCAGTTGATGCACTCCAATCTGATTAAGGATTGGCGCAACGGTATGCAGCACAGCATTCCCATCAGTGCCTCGTTCACCGTGTTCAACTATCTCAACCTCACAGCCTCGTTCAATTTCACCGACCGCACCTATACCAATAAGGTTATGCGCACATGGGACGGTTCGAAGGAGGTCAACGACACCGTCTACGGTTTCTATAATGTGTACAACTGGAACATGAGTCTCTCGGCTTCCACCAAACTCTACGGCATGCTCAAACCCCCTCACCAATTCCTGGGCGGTAAGATTCAGGCTATTCGTCATGTGTTTACGCCGCAAATCAGTTTAAGTTACGCGCCTGACTTCAGTGCTTCGCGCTACGGCTACTATGACACTTATCAGAAGACCAATGAAGACGGCACGGTGACGATGGTGGAGTATTCGCCTTATCAGGGCGCGCTCTTCGGTGTGCCTGGCAAGGGCAAAACGGGAAGCATATCCTTCGACGTGTCGAACAACTTGGAAATGAAGTGGCGAAATGCCGACGACTCCATCAAGAAAATCAGCCTCATCGACGAACTGGGAGCCTCAATGTCGTATAACATGGCGACAGACATACGTCCGTGGAGCGACCTATCGACGCGCATCCGCCTGAAACTGACCAAGAGTTACACGTTCAACCTCAACGCTGTTTTTGCCAGTTATGTCTACGAGGCCGACTCGGTAGGAGCCACACCCCGCGTGAGCGAGCATACCACCTACTGGGAGCAAGGCAAGATAGGCCGCTTTCAGGGCATGTCGCAAAACTTGTCGTATACCATCTCCAATGAAAAGATAGCCAATATTATCAAGTGGCTGAAAGGTGAACGGGTGGAGAAAAAGGACACCAAGCGCAAACGCGAGGATGAAGAAGAAGAGGAAGAAGAACAAGGCATAGAGTCGAACCTGGATAATGATTTGGAGAAGGGCAAACACGGCGCGAGAAAGGAGAATGCAGGCATGGCCGAAACCGACGAGGATGGTTATATGACTTTCTCCTTGCCTTGGTCGCTGAGTTTTGGCTATGGTATCACCATGCGCGAGAATACCGACGTGAAGAAGTTCAACTACAATACGATGCGCTATCCCTATAAGTTCACACAGAACCTGAACATGAGCGGCAACATACGCCTGAGCGACGGTTGGAACATCACGTTCTCATCAGGCTATGACTTTGAAAACAAGAAGATCTCTATGACAACGGCTTCGTTGTCCAGAGACCTCCATTGTTTCAATATGTCGTGTTCGGTAGTGCTATCGCCTTATACCAGTTACAATTTTTCGTTCCGCTGCAATGCTTCGACGCTGACCGACGCCTTGAAATACGACAAGCGCAGCAGTTACAGCAATGCCGTACAATGGTATTGATTTCTTATCACATTATTTAAATTCCTCAACCATTCAATTTAAATACCACTGCCCAACGGGCTGGTAATGAAATAGATAAAGGCTGGTCTCGTATCAATAAGAGGCTGGCCTTTTCTCCTGTCATCAGGTCTTCGGCCTCATAAACTTTCTCCTGTATCTCCAGATAGTTGAACGCATGGTCGGGCAACATCAGTTGCATATCGATAGGAGCATCGTCAAAGTTGGCCACCACCAGCAGCATCTCCTTGCCGGCCTTGCGCAGGAAAGCATACTGACGCGTGTATTGCGGGTTGGCATACATCACGTCGAACATCTGACCTTCGCTCACGGCTTTCTCGCTGCGGGCAATGTTCAACACCTTATTATATATAAAGGTGAGCGGCGAGACGTGTGACGACAGCGACCAATAGTCGAAGATGGTGGTACGGCCGTCGCGACCGCTGAAGCCCTCCTCGTCCATGCCACGCTCGCCCCATTCCTGTCCGAAGTAGAGCATGAAGGGATTCTTCAGCATCAGGGCGTTGACCACCAGTGCCGGTATGGCTTTCTCGCCGCTGCCGGCAAAGAAGTCGCTGGCAATGCGCTGCTCGTCGTGGTTCTCAAGGAAATAGAGCGTATGGTCACGAATATCGTCGGTCTGCTGCCAGGCCCAGGTGATGGCATCGGTGTTACGCCGGTGGCAGACAACGTCACGCATGGCATCATACATGCCCACCTTGTCGTACAGATAGTCGAAGCCGGAAGCAATATAGCGGCGATACTCATTGGGATTATACACTTCGCCGATGAAGCGGATGTCGGGATAATTCGCACGAACCTTTGCCGTTACCCAGGCCCAGAACTCGGCAGGCACCATCTCGGCCATGTCGCAGCGGAAGGCATCCACACCCTTCGACGACCAGAACAGCAGGATGTCGAGCATCTTCGTCCAAGTGTTGGGTATAGGGTCAAAATGTCCCACGCCGCCGGCATAGTAGTCCTTGCCGTAGTTGAGTTTCACCGTCTCATACCAGTCGTTCATGCCAGGCGCATTGTGGAAGCAGTCGTTGCCGGTGGCCTTCGCTGGCATCTCAGTATAAGGTTGCGTCTCGCCGTGATAGAGGTCGAAATAAGGTGTGAACTGCTGACCAGGGCAATAGTAGAAATTATTGTGAACAGGGTCGAAGCCGGTATTGGGGTCATCGTCCTCGCCCAGGTCACGCACGCCCTCAGGCTTGCAGATGCTCTTATACTGACGGGCCACATGGTTGGGCACGAAGTCGATAATCACCTTCAGGCCGGCGCGATGTGTACGGTTCACCAGTTTCTCGAACTCCTCCATGCGTTTCGGCACATCAACGGCCAGGTCGGGGTCGATGTCGTAATAGTCGGTGATGGCGTAAGGCGAGCCAGCCCTACCCTTCACCACCGCCGGATGCTGGCAGGGGATGCCATACTTACTGTAGTCGGTCATCGTGGCGTGACGGATAATCCCCGTGTACCACACATGGCTGACGCCCATCTCTCGAATCTGTTTCAGCACCGACGGCGTGAAGTCGTTCATCTTGCCGCAGCCGTTCTCTTCAATGGTGCCATTAGGTTTACGCGTCTGACAGCGGTTGCCATACAGACGCGTAAAAATCTGGTATATGATAATTTTATTGTTCATCAAATAATCAACCTTCGATTTTTCAATTTTCAATCTTCAACCTTCAATCCCATGTGCGCTCACTTCCTTGTTGATTTTCGCAATCATGCCCTGCAGAGCCTTACCCGGTCCACACTCCGTGAAGTCATCGGCACCGTCGGCTATCATGTTCTGCACACATTGCGTCCAGCGCACCGAGGAGGTCAACTGCGCAATGAGGTTTGCCTTGATCTCAGCAGGCTCCGTGTGGGGCTTGCCGTCAACGTTCTGATAAACAGGGCACTTAGGCATCTTGAACTCGGTCTTCTCGATAGCGGCCTGCAGTTCGTCCTTGGCGGGTTGCATCAGAGGCGAGTGGAAAGCGCCGCCCACCTTCAGTGGCAAGGCACGCTTGGCTCCGGCGGCCTTCAACTGCTCGCAGGCCTCATTGATAGCCTCGATGTCGCCGCTGATAACCAACTGTCCAGGGTTGTTGTAGTTAGCACATACCACCACGTGCCCCTCACGGTTAATGCCGGCACAAATCTCTTCTACCTTATCGTCGGCCAGGCCGATAATGGCGGCCATCGTCGAGGGCTGAGCCTCGCAAGCCTTCTGCATAGCCATAGCACGGGCATAGACCAGACGCAGGCCATCCTCGAACGACAAGGCACCGGCGGCCACCAGAGCCGAGAACTCGCCCAGCGAGTGACCTGCCGTCATCTTCGGGTCGAAAGCGTCGCCCATGCAGATGGCGCTGATAACTGAATGCAGGAATACGGCGGGCTGAGTAACCTTCGTCTGCTTCAGGTCGTCATCCGTTCCTTCGAACATAATATCTGTGATTCTGTAGCCCAGAATCTCGTTAGCCTTCTCAAAAAGTTCCTTCGCTGTTGCGTTGTTGTCGTAGAGGTCTTTACCCATGCCTACAAACTGTGCTCCCTGTCCGGGAAAAACAAATGCTTTCATTTTCTCTTATAATTAAATAAATATGTCTGTCATCAATATGAATGTAAAAAATACATGCAAAATTACGAAGAAAAGTTGAGATTACAAAACGAATTAGGATTTTTTAAGTCGGTTATTGACGTGGGTAACTATTCTTTACCCCACTGGTTTGATAGTCTTCGATGCCTTCTTATTAACAGTTTGCTCAGAATCTTGAAATAAATTATAGCCATTATTTTTTTAATTATAGCCATTATTTCAAAAATTATGGCTATTATTTTTCTGAGGGGAACCTGAGTTGCCACCCCATGCGCCCAAAGTTGGCGTGCCAAAATGTCAGTTAAGACGATTTGGCACGCTTTTGGCATAACCATAGACGTAAAAACAAAAAACATTATACAATAAACTTAAAAAATATTATTATGACAATTAAACCATTAGCAGACCGCGTGCTGGTAGTGCCTGCACCGGCTGAAGAGAAAATCGGTGGAATCATTATTCCCGACACAGCAAAAGAAAAGCCCCTGCGCGGCACCATTAAGGCCACGGGCAAGGGTACAAAGGACGAGGAGATGATCCTGAAAGAGGGCGACGAAGTGCTCTATGGCAAGTATAGCGGC
>JAEEGL015355277.1_pt1 | contig 28574 bp, 22 predicted proteins | sample 9134231 | NCBI WGS metagenome assembly JAEEGL01 (sample SAMN16246548, study PRJNA631951) | gut metagenome | biome: gut microbiome; feature: rumen; material: fiber-attached | host: Bos | place: Iran: Karaj | collected 2018-10 | reverse complement strand
CCAAAATAGGTGTCATGATAAGTCATTTCATTATCACTATATTCATAATCATTCGAACCACGGCGTGAAGCTGCTACTTTTTCAACATTAGCATTTGCATAAGTCGCTTTTTTAGCCTTAATCAAAAAATCCTTTATTTCCATAACATATATTGTAGCATTAATCCGATGGGTACCAACCAAACGACTACGGATATGAACCAATTGACATTTTTGATTGAGTGTGTTATAATAGTATTATTGGTCTAATTCGAGGCCGATGAACTGCCCATTTTGCGTATGCATCTGGGAGAACATTAGAAGGGGGTTATTCGTTATGAATACCGAGGAAAGCAGTCGCAGCTATGACATCCTTAATGGACCGGGCAAGGACCAGTTGTTTGACGCATGTAAGTATGCGCATAGCAAGGAAGTCAGAATCAATGTGGACCTGACCGTCGCATTTGGCTATACAAAGCCGAAAAACGAAGCCGGCGCTGCCTACATGCGTATGGCGATTTCCGAGATCATGATCGTGGGCATCGAACACGAAAATGGATCCGGAGACAGCCTGATTGTTACCGGATACTGCCACGCAGATCTGGATTCCATGAAAGGAAAGCTCAAACCGTACCAGTTCAGAGCATATTACAATTCAAAGACCCGCAAAGGAAATATCCAGTTCGCAGACCTGTAAGTCGAACCCCTTCACGCCCGCAGCAGAAGTTGCGGGTATTTTTTATTAATAATCTTCGTAATAATTGAGAATTTTTTCCATAGTGCCGTCGGCGGATATCTTGTCCCATTCGGCTTTATAAATCCTTCGGGCATATGATTTATTGAGATAATCTTTTTGGAATTTATCGCGTTTGGCAATGAGAGTCGGATTATCGGTCCAAAGATTAAAGACACCATCGCCATTAATGCGTTTGCAAATATATTCGTGACACCTTTCAAAATGCTCATCAAAACTATGAAGTTCTGGATAATTTTTCAGGGCGGTGGCTAACTGTCTTTTGGCAAGTAGTTTAATATCGAAGTCGCGATCGGAGTCAGAAACGCACTCACCATAAATATTTCGTGGGCGCGTCTTGCGCGAGCCGCGATGGTCCTCGATGGCTTCACGCATGATTTTGATTTGCTCTTCCGTAAAGAAATTACGGAGATTTTGATCGTTATTTAACAACCTGCCCGATTCGTATTCGTGATTTTCGCGATCAACATTTAGCCCAATATCATGGAAACACGCGATGGTATAGGCCATGTTTTTATCGAGATGATAATAGTCGGCAAGCATCATCATGTTTTTAATGACGTTATTAATATGCAGCATGCCATGCGAATAAAACTTCTCGTATTTCGGGAAGATGTTTTGTTCGATGTATTGCATTAATTTTTTATCGACGTTCACTTTTTTATAATAACAAAAAATCCCCGCATTTCTGCGGGAATGGAACGGTTTCGATCGGTCAGTTGAGTGTTACTACTTTTCGGCAGAGAAACTGCTCAGGATCGGGAGGAGCAATTTTGCCCTCTTTTGCAGCTTGGAAGTTGCCGCAGAGATAACCGTAGTAGCTCGCCATCGCGAAGGTGTATTTGCCATACATTTTTTCGACGCACTGCTCTATCTCTTGTTTTATCTTTTGAGCAGCGTCGGCTCGTTTGTCGGGATCATTAAATTGATTCTTAGTGAACTTAATCTCGACAAGCGGCGCATATTCTGAGCGACCGGATTCGTTCATGTCGTAAAGAATCGCTATTTCTCCACAATCTGCGGAAGTTGACCAGGTCGGTTCAAGGTTCATTTCGGTGAAAATGAAACCGAAACATTTCGTCAAATCACGACAGAGTTCAATCAAAAACTGCTCGGTAGTGCTGAACGCCCCCATAAAAAACCATCCTTTCTTAATAGTACAAGGAAAAACCTATCTTATTATTGTATCACATTTTTGCGATTTTGTCTAGAGGAGTTAGTTACCGATGATGCCGAAGGCATTAATTGGGTTGGCCGGCGCGGTGTTTTCAAAGGATTGTTCTTTTCTTATCATGCCGTTATCTAGGCAAAGGGTTGAGCCGCCCTCGAGGTAGATACGCATAGCAAACGCGTGAACGCCGGCTGATTTTCCCATTTTATCGTTGAATACTTCGCCATCACACATCGCTACGTCGTCATATTGGATATCGCCAACTTCCATTTTCGCCCACTTACTGTTTGGCGACCGGCCGACGGCGGTCTCATCGTAGCCATTACGCTGGAATGTTTGGCCAGTTATGCAGTTATACGCAACTTTTACGTTCCAGAGAGCAGCTTTGTATGGTTCGCCCGTACTAGGGTCTTTCATGTCTGCAGGGACATATTTTTTGTAGAATGTGCAAAAACCATTCTTTTTGCTGAAAGCTTGGGTCTTATTGCCATTATCAGTCACGCTAATATTAGAGTTATGAATGCGCCATTTATCCATCTGAGCGACAATTAAAGAGAGATCGCGACGGCGTTGAGTATTGCGCTGTCCTCTCTGGAGGGCCGGCAAAGCAATCAACACCATGACCATGATTAGGCCGGCGATGGCGAGAACTAGCACAACCTCGACTAGAGTGAAGCCCTTTTTTCGTTTATTTGTCGCAAATCTCATATCGCATTGCCCTTCCTTATTCAGATTCTTCGCGCGGTATCATCTTTAATAGTATCACATTACGGTAATGGTTAGCATCTTTGTCGCAGGTGGATAAAAGCAATAGTTTTTCGTCTGGGCCAACTTCGATATCGCGACTATTGGTGATATCGGAGCCAAATAGGCTAATCAACTGGTCGTAGCTTGCGTTGCGGTACAGACGCATGTTATAGATTTGTGTTTCGCTCACATTTGGACGCGCAGCAAGAATAAGTTCAAGATCATAGGTTTGATCTGGGGTGTAGAATACGCCAGTTTTGTGAGTGTTAAAGAAATCGCGGTCAGAGTACTTCCCTACACTCGAAAACATTTTGTCACCACTCATGCGATGGCCATAGATGACTGTGTAGTTGTCTTTTACGCCGTCATTGCGATAATCAATAAATGCAGCGCCAGCAGTGGCATATTCACCACGATAATTGCGTGTGAGATATTTAATATTGTCTTTGTCGTACCAAACAACTGGGAAATCAATTAATGTATCGTCGATGTGTAACCAGGCAACGATATCCGAGTTAATCTCTTCTAATTCTTCAAAAGAATGTTCGGGCTTTGCCGAAATATTATTAGCGATAGCGGCAACCTCATCGTCTAGTTTAGCGCTGGCATCTACTTTTTGAGCATCAATAAGGGCATAAACACCGATAAGCGCAATAAATACGAACGCAGAAAAAGCAGCAGCGTCGATACAGCGCTCGAAAATATCGCGAATTATGTCCAGGATTCTGTTCCTATATATCCCTGGTCCTGAGGATACTGATAACTTTCCCATATATTGTTTCTTTTTTTATTGCTCCATACTCACGTGAATCACCTTTTGAATCGAGGTTGTCATTAATGACAAAGAACGTGTCTTTTTCGACGCGATACGGGTAAGACATGGTGACCTCATCGCCGCGCGAAATATTATAGGCCGGAATTTCCGAGAATTCCTCCCCGTTTAGGTAAAGGTGACCTTCTTCATCAAGCGAGATAACATCATCTTCGACGCCGATAATGCGTGAGACGTACTGTTTATCGTCTTTCGAGAATAAAACTACATCGCCTGCCTCGAGATTGTCATTCGTGCGGAAAAAAAGTGAAAGGTCACCATCGGATACTTTTGGATCCATGGCGACGCCTTCTATCCTACGAATTCCAAATAGAACACCAAGAATAATCCAGAAAATCAGCACGAGTACGACTAGCTTAATGCCTAAGCGTAGCCATTCTTGTTTAGGGGATACTTTTTTAAATTCAGGGTGTCTCATCTTTTGTTTTTGTTTTGTTTTTGTTGGTTTTAGCGATTTTACGCTAATGGATTATTTTTTAATTACGAGAATTGCGCCGGCAATACCAATGATGGTAATAATAGCGAACGGTAAGAGCGAACTAACGATGCCAGTACGTGGAGTTATCTCTTTCATATTAAGCACGGTCGTTCGATTATTCTTCTCGAAATCAGATTCATCTTCGCCTACGGTTGTTTTCACGATGGATGTTTTGCTATCGGTCGTGGAGCCGTCGATGAAGGTTTTATAGTCTGCAGCACCTTCTTCAATAACGACATAGCGCAAGCCGATTGGGATTTGATTCAAATTATTGGAGTCTTTACCAATTGTGGCTACATCACCATTTTTTAGATACACGGTGACAATATTGCTACCTGTTATTTCGTCTGCGGTCAACATGGCAAGGTTATTCTTGCAAGTTGAGTCGGTCTTTACTTTATAGACCTTATCGTCATTGTTATCGAAATGCACATTAATTTTAAAGCACTCGTTTGGATCGGCGGAATTGCCTTTAGTTTGTACTTTTACGTCTATGTATGTGCGATCCGACGCGCCAGAACTGAATATAATCATATTACCGTCTGGGCCATCTACGACTTTATCACCATTAGAGTTTGTCGCGGCGCCAGCCAGCACGGCGTGTTCCCCAGTAGGAACACCGCCGCTGCCGGTGACGTTGCGCACCGAGAACCAAATCGTATAGGACTCGGTGCTCAAAGGATATTTAATAGGATTAGTCGTTGCGGTTTCTTTTACTACGAAACCGTAATCTCCGAGCTCAGTAAATACTGCACTCGAGAAATCGATTGTCCCTGTATAGGTTGCTCTTCCACCGGTTGGTGTCACATCGTTGAATACGATAGTGGTCGTAGCTGGGACTCCTTCTACGGCTGCCGGGTTAGAAGAATCAGCAGTAATCGTATACGTGAAAGTGTTATTCACATTACCAAATGCATCATTGATTTCCCTTAGGATAGTATATGATGCCGAGTCTGCTGGGCTGACCGACCAAGCGCTAGCATTCGCGAATGGAATGAGCGTGGTGGCTAGAATTGCTCCGGCGGCTATGATTGATAATGCTTTACACTTCATTGTATTGTCCTAATTACTCAGTAACTTTTTTGGTCTTAGCAACATAAGCTGCGCCGAAGATACCAATCAAAGCGATGATGATGAATGGTAGGATCGAGAAGACGACGCCAGTGCGTGGTGGGGTCTCTTTGTGGTTAACAATGCTGATGCGGTTGGCGGTGTTAAAGTTAGAAGCGCCTGCATCAACTAAAGTCTTCGTTGCAGAAGTCTTGCTATCAGTGGTGGAACCATCGATGAAGGTTTCGTAATCGGTTGCGCCCTGCTCTACAGCCTTGAAGGTGGAACCAAGTGGAATTTCATTGATGTTATTGTTTCTACCAATCGTGATAGTTTCATTGTGCTTAATATAGACAGTGGTATCACCGTTGCCGGCTACAGTAGCTGGCTGATTTGGACAGGTGGAACCAGAGATAGAATAGTTAAGGCCTGCACCGCCAGTTAAGGAAAGCTTAACACCGAAACATGCATCTTCATCGGCGTTGTTACCGGTTACTTGCTTGGTAAGAGTTGCATAGGTGCGAACTGCGCCAGCATCGAAGACGACTTCAGTGTCGTTACCAAGGATGGTCGTAAGCTTATCGGTGGCGCTGAATTCTTTCACGGAACCAAGAGTGGCAACGTGGTTACCAGTTGGGACACCAGAGCTGGTTTCGTTACGAACGGAAACTGTTACAACGTATGATTTAGTGCTAGTTGGATAGCTAGTAGTGTCAGTGCTACCAGTTTCGGTGATGGTAAAGTTGTAATCACCGACCTTAGTGAAGACGGCTGATGAGAAATCGAGATCGGCGGTCTTGACGGCAGTATTGTTTGTAGGTGCTACGTTGTTGAAAGCAATCGAAGCTGCGGTTGGATAACCAGAGACAGCAGCAGGGTTATTTGTCGTGTCTGCCGAGACTGAATATGTAAACGTGTTGGTTACATTATTGGAGGTATTCTTAACTTCACGTTTAATTGTGACCTTTGAGCCGTTGCCTGAAGCTGGGCTAACTGTCCACGCGCTAACATTTGCGAGTGGTGCTAGAGCTGTTGCGAACATCGCGCCAACTGCGGCTAACATTGATAATTTCTTTATTTTCATTTTATTTTGACCTTTCTTTTAATATCCTCTCTTTTTTAAATTATTACTTCCTCCGGCTTACGATGATAGCGCCACCTCCTACGACGGCTACAACTATAAGCCCGATGAAGACGATTGTATTTTTTGCTACGACACCGGTGACAGGATCTGGTTCGTCGAATTCCTCAACATCGTAGCTTGCTGAGGCCTTATATTCTTTGGAAGTATCAAGATAATTATTGTTATCTGCAAGTGCACCAATCATTTCGACAGTATTCGTAATGGTGCCCGCTTCGATTTCGTGGTTTTCAATAGAACTATATACAATTGCGCAAGATGGATTAGCTACGCTTCCGGCAGGAATACTATCAATTTTTATAATCGAAGGTGCCGGTAGCTCTGTAGTTAACGGTGAGCCGTCGGTGCTCAGGGTTGCACCGTCAGTAAACCCTGCGCTATCGAGGAGTTCTTGAAGGATGACGTCGTGAATTGGGTAAGCCGCAGTATTGCAAAGCGTAATCTTAAAGTCGACTACGTCCTCATATTTATATGAACCTTGAGGGTTAACAACTTCCTTTGAGATCGTCGGCGAGAATAGGCCAGTTTGGAGACCCCATTCACCATAGATAACAACATCGTTTTCTGGCATTACAAAAGTTTCGCCCTTATACCAACCGAGGAAGCGATAACCATTCGCAGTTGGGTCGGCAGCTCTAGTAACTACGTCACCAGGATAATATGACTGTGTGGCCGGTAAGAGAGTTTCAGGATTTGGAGGAATAACTGAGCCTTCAAATTGATAGCTGACAGTATAGCTGATACGTTCGTAGAGACCGCAAATATTAACATTGTGCGCTGGCATTACGAAACCAGTGCCAGCAGACTCCATACTTTCAGAACAATGCGTATCATTTGTCGCGCTTTCTGGCATAATGCGCCAGCCGCTAAAGTGATAGCCATCATATGCGCCAGCTTCGGTAGAATCCGTAGAAACTTCTGCTCCAGCAGCATAGCTGTGCTGTTTTGGAGGAACGGCCCAGCTAGGTAGATTTGCAGCACGTTCTGCATCGGTTTCACCTTTGCCCTCTACGCGGTAAGAAACCTGGTATTGAGTTGGTGCAGGTGCAGCAGTCCAAATACCCACGAATGCCACATCATGATTTGGCATAGTATAGGAACCGTCACTACCAACCGTAGTATCAGTAGTGTTCCAGCCGTTAAATGTATAACCTTCCATTACTGGGTTTGGCTCGACATAGGCAGTGGCGCCAGTGTAGTAAGATTGTACGCCCGGAGCGCTTGGTGCGCCAGCAGGAATATCGCCAGTGTAGGCATAAGTAACTTGATGCTGATCGGATTCATTAAGGAGATCGCCCATGAATACGTGTACCGTATTAGAGCGAGCAGTAATATCACCTTCCTTCGCGAAGGCAGTATTATAGAAATCGCGGCGATACTCAGTTTCAGTAGTTTCTGGATCATCTACAGTCGCTGGGGTGCGCGTAATAACACCAACCGTCAAGACGCAGCCCGCTTTAAGGCGAGTCACGTAAAAGGAAACCTCTCGAGTAGTCGAATCGTAATGAAGACCGTGGTAGGTAAACTCTGTACCGTTCCACGAACCTTCCGTAAGGCTTGCCTCGTGGGTATCATCTATGACGCTACCGCCGCAGGCTTTAGTAGTATCACCACGCTGAACAGCACCAAACGTACCATCATCACTTGTTACAAAGCCTACAAACGTTAAGCCTTTCGGTAAAGTATCAGTAACCTTGATGCGATCACTAAGCACCTCTGCTACCTGGGTTTCGCTAGACTGAGTGCCAGTGACATCAACGCCGTCGTATTTAACATGAAGATAATAAGTCAACAAGGAATCTTTTTCGACTTCAAAGCCATTTTGAAGTTCGTCTGCTCTGGTGATAATTGCGACAGCAACAAAAGTAGATGCAATAACTAATACAGCGATAGTAGCAAGAAATTTGTGGAAAAAGCTCATATGAGCAAATCTCGTTCGATTTGGCATATAACCTCAAAAATATTATTAATGTTTATTTTCCACAATCCACTTAAGGTTAGTTTAGAATAATTTTTTAATAAAATCAAGCCTTTTTGGCATTTTTGACTACATTCAGTGTAAGTACAGTCTCCGAATCTCGTGAAAGAATAATAGTGTCGCCAGGAGCTATTCGCTCAATACTACTTTTCATCTTTTTATTCTTGCCGCGTACTTTTATATCCCCGTTAAAGGTAGTTACATCGCCCACAAATAGATCACCATCATGGTCTTTACTGATCTTTATAGAGAGGCGACCGAACTCTTTATTAATTAGATAGATATAAAGGGCGAGCAGGAAGATATAGACTAGCATATAGATCCAGGCACCATAAAATGCCAAGAAGCCTAGCGTCGGAAAAGTAGAAATGGCAAAGATAGTAAAATAATACTGGCGAACGCCTTTGTGATTACGATGATCATAATGGCGCTTAATAATCTTAATAGTCCAGAAAAATGCGCCAATATTTATAGCAAATAGAATCAAGCCGGCAAATAATAATCTAGGATCATTCTCGGTTAGTCCAGCCGGATTGTCCGCTTCTGGCTTGAGCGAAAAGATTGTCGAAAAGAAAAACGTAATAATAAATATACAGGTTAGGAAAAATATTAAGATTTTTTCGGAAAACTTTAGCTGACGCATATCCCTCTTTCTTTAGTGTATTAATAATAGCGAAACCATAACTGGCATGGTCGCAATTGATAATAGAGTCGAAATTGTGACCAGTTCGGAAGCCTCCGTTTCGTCACCGCCATATTTAGACGCAAAGAGTCCAAGACTGGTAGCCGTTGGAAGCGCCTGAATTAGGGTACAAACTACGATGACTTCTTGAGGGAATTGTAGCACAGATAGGAGGCCCCAGGTAACAAGTGGGCCAATAATGAGCTGCGACAGGGCCGTAAGCATTAATTTCCATTTTTTAATAAGTTTCGTAAATTTAGCATTACTCAGCATGTAACCTACGCAAATGATTGATAGAGCGGTAGTTGCGTTACCAGTAAACTGAACTGCATCCCTCGTAAATTGCGGGATCTTAAAGCCGGTGAAGAAAACGACCACGCCTAGTATTACGGCAATAATATTCGGATTAGTAATTACGCTTATGATGAGCTTTAAGTCGACTTTGTGACGGAAAAGATAGACACCGTAAGAAAAGAGCGCAATATTGAAGGCAATGATAAAGCCACAGTACGGAATAATTCCCTGCTCACCAAAAGTGCTCGCGATGATTGGATACCCCAAGAAGGTAGCATTATTAAATACTAACGCGAACTGAGCGGCACTACGTTGTTTTTCTTTTTTGTAGAGCTTCTTATTAAAGATCAAATACGACACAATTATGAGCGTCAACATCACTAGCACGCCGGCTATAAGGCCAGATTTAAATAGGCCGGAAGTTTTGTCGTCATAGGCCGCTGGAAATGCCAAGAATAACGATGCTGGCATGAATACAGTCAGCAAAAGGTTAACTAAATCTTTATTAGTCTTCGGAGAAATTAATTTAAATTTTCCAAGCAAAAAGCCTAAAACTAGAATAATAGCAATTGTGCCGAGACGTGAGTAAAAGTCTGTGAGCTCAATTTGCATCGATTATTCCTTTGCACTGGTCTCGTTTGGGGCGTGCTCCACTTTCTTTACGTCTTTTCGCCCACCCAAGCGATGATAAATTTCCTCTTCCAAAGATAAGATGCGGTCAAGTTTGCGACGGACACTTTCGTCGGTCTTAACGTCTGATTCAATATTGCGGTCAATTTCACTAATATTTTTAATAACTTTCTCAAGGCGACGATGCTCTTTATCGGCCGACATTTGGGCAAAGAAAGCAATTGCGACAGATGCGGCAGAGATTAGAAGAATAACACTATCGAACATGATATCCATGATATCTTTAGATGAGGTAATTAAAAATACTAGCCCTGCAAAAATTAAAACCGCGAATGAGATTGTGAGATAGAAAAATAATTTTTTGAATTTGACGTGCATTTGCCTTCCCTTTTAGTTGTATCCCTCCGCTTGGAGTTCAAACATTTCTTTATAAAGACCATTCTTGGCGAGCAGCTCTTCATGAGTGCCGTCTTCTATTATTTTACCACGGTCTACGACAATTATTCGTTTCGCTTTGCGCACGGTTGAGAAGCGGTGAGAAATAATCAGTGTAGTTTTGTCCTTTTGCTGCTGAATAATATTTTGGAAAATCTCATACTCAGATTTAGCATCAACCGCTGAAGTTGGCTCATCAAGAATCAATATATTCGGCGCGCGGAAGAATGCACGTGCGATGCCGAGACGCTGCCACTGTCCACCAGAAAGATCAGTTGCGTTCTTGGAATCAAAATCCTTAGCAAGTATTTGATTAAGGCCGTTTTTGTATTGTTTTTCAAGATTATCTAGCCCAGCATAGCGAAGCGCATCGCGAATGGCTTGATTGCTGTATTGCTTTGACGTATCACCATACCAAACGTTCTCACCTAATGTTGCGAACTCGTAACGCGAAAAGTCCTGGAATAATGCACCGATCTGATTTAAATACGATTCACGATTAATGCGCTCGAGCGGTTGGTCATTAATTAAAATCGTTCCTTCATCTGGCTGATAAGCGCCAATTAATAACTTGATGATCGTGGTTTTACCGGCACCATTTTCGCCGACGATAGCAAGGCTATCGCCAGGGTTTAGAGTAAAGCTAATATTGCTCACTGCCCTTTTATCCGATCGAGGATATGTGAATGATACGTTACGAAATTCAATTTTCGGAATGTCGTTAATAATTACATCGCCAGTTGCAGGGGCAGGAGTGTTCATGAATTCCATGTAGTCGGTAGCGTTAACAAGGTCTTCGCTTGCACTGGTGAGGTTTGAAAAGAGTGAAGAAACGCTGTTATTTAATTGCTGCGAGAGTGTGCGGACAGAATAGAAGGCACCGATTTCAAATTCCTTAATCATAACTTCGAATGCTACAAAGATTAAAATGCCGATAGTGATAATATCGTCCAATGCGTGTGTGCCAATATTCGGCCAGAAGAATGATTTGATGTCGGCGATATCTTTTTCCTGAGTACGGCGACGCTCTTTAACCATTTTGGAAATAAGCTGTTTCGAAAGACCGTTGAGTTCGATTTCTAGAGCAGAGTTGGAATTAGTGATCTTACGCTCGATAGCATTCGCAACGCGGCGATCTTTCGTAAATTCGCGCCAGTTACGACGATGCTTGGCAGCCAAGCGAAGGCTAAGCACCGAATATGGAATGGCTGATAGTATTACGATAATTGCCACAAGAGGAGAAATCGTGATCGTGGATACGATAACGGCGATAAGGCTAATTATGGATGCGACCATATTAATTAAGTTCGTAGAGACATAAGCAATGGATGAACCGAATTCGCTAACACGATTAAATTTGTCTGCGAACTCACTACTCTCACGGGTGGCTAGCGGAATTTCGATATATTTGTTCGCGATTTGCTCACTGACTGCAATGTAGACATCCTGCCATACGACACCAGTTAGAACCACATTGACTTCACGAAGAAGGGTATTAACTAACTGAATGATTAAAACTACGATTGCAAGAATCAAAAATGGGATAAAATCCTGAGTATTAACAGCATACAAAAGTTGGTTAGTGGCTTCACCAATAAGGAGTGCGGTTATTGGCGGCACGACGGCCGTATATATGCTATAGCCCCAGAAGAAGAAACGCTTCATACCGGCAGCTTTGCGGTACACACCAAAAGTAAACCAAATCGATTTCAAATTAATGCGTGGATAATTTGGTTTTTTGCGTTCCGCTGCCTTTTGCTCACGCTTGATAGCACGCGCTTTTTTGCGCTCTTCTCTCCTACTATTGATGCGTTTTTTGATTGTCATTATTCTACGGTAACCGATTTAGCTAAATTGCGCGGTTGATCGACGTCATTTCCCCGCTCTACGGCAACGTAATAAGCGAATAGCTGCTGTAATGTGTTAATTAATATCGGAGCAAGCAGTTTGACGTTGGAGTTAATGCGGACAATATCGTCGGCTTCAATATCAGCAGTGCTATTTGTGAGCACTATAACTTTACCACCGCGAGCACGCACTTCATGGAGACCGCCAATGGATTTATCAAATAGCCAGTTGTCCAAAATTGTGAATACCTCAAAGAAACGGTCGTCGATTAAAGCAATTGGGCCATGTTTTAATTCGCCACTTGCGTAGCCCTCAGCGTGAATATAAGAAATCTCTTTGAGTTTAAGTGCGCCTTCTAGCGCAATTGGATAGGCCGTATCGCGACCAAGATATAGAGCGTCATCAAACGAGGCATATTTCTTTGCAAGTTGCTCAATTTCAGAGCGATGATTGTTAAGTGTTTTTTCGATTTCGGCCGGCAAAATAGATAATTCACGCGTAAAGCTATGAATCAAATCTGGGTTGCCGCCATGATATTCAGCGATCATACCGGCGAACATGAGCATGGTCACTACCTGGGCGGTAAAGGCCTTCGTTGAGGCTACGGAAATTTCTGGCCCAGCATGGACATAAGTACCACCATTCACTTCACGTGCGATTGTTGAGCCAACGACGTTAACGATACCAAGAGTTTTAACACCGCGCTTTTTGATTTCGCGTAGACAGGCTAATGTGTCTGCGGTTTCGCCAGACTGAGAAACAATAAGGGCGACAGAGTCTTTCGGTAAATGGAAAGAGCGGTAGCGATATTCGGACGCAATAACAACTTCGGTTGTAACGTCAGGAATAAGTTGCTCCATATAATACGAAGCTAGGAGGCCGGCATAGTACGCCGTGCCACAACCAACGATTACTACATGATGAATGTTGCGCATTTCTTCGGCAGTAAGGTTTGGGCCGCCAAGATGCATTTTGCCATTTTCTACGTCAATACGACCAGAGAGAGTATTTGGCAAAGTCGTAGCCTGCTCCATAATCTCTTTGAGGAGGAAATGATCGTAACCGCCTTTTTGGATCTGTTCGAGATTTCCTTCGATTTCTTCCGGATGAGAATTGAGATGCTTTAGGTTTAGATTAAATACTTCTGAACCATTACTGTCGCAGACAGCAAGCTCGCCATCATTGAGATAGATTGCCTCGCGCGTATAACCAAGTAATGCCGAAGCGTCGGACGCAATAATTGTTTCATCGTGGCCAAGACCAATAATAAGTGGCGAACCAAGACGAGCGGCCACAATCGTGCCTGGCTCTTTCGGTGAAAACACGGCTATACCATAAGTTCCACGTACATCTTTCAAAGATTTAGCAACGGCGTCTTTTAGACTAACGTCGCCCTTATAGTTACTATCAATTAATGCAGCTAATACTTCCGTATCAGTATCGGACTTAAAATCATAATTGCTAAGTTTAGCTTTGAGTTCTTTGTAGTTTTCAATAATGCCATTATGGACAAGGAAGATATTCCCGACATTATGTGGATGGGCGTTTGAGACCGTCACGCCGCCATGAGTAGCCCAGCGCGTATGGCCAATTCCCATATGCCCAGTATGCGGTTTTTCGGAAATTACTTGCTCGAGATCGGAAATTTTCCCTACAGAACGAGCCAAATGTGGATTATCCTCATCATCGAGTGTCGCGATACCGGCGGAGTCATATCCTCGATATTCAAGACGTTTCAAACCATTCAAGAGTACATCCTGGGCGGTTCTTTTACCTACATAACCGACTATTCCACACATAAAAACTCCTATTCTATACTGTTTAAGTATAACTTTTTCTTATCTTAGAGTCAAAAAGACAGCTACCGTAGAGATAGCTGTCTAATCTGAGAGAAATAATGGATTCTTGACTTTTTTAACAGATACTAGTACACTTAGATTACCTTCCCCTGTAGCTCAATGGTGGAGCAAGAAGCTGTTAACTTCGAGGTTGTCAGTTCGAGTCTGACCGGGGGAGCCATTTTTTTGCCCAATTTTTTAGTCAATAATTATTTAGTTATTGACTTTTTTGTTGAAAATGCTTACACTTATGGCATATAAAGGTCAAAATAAAAATTTAACATAAAGGTCTCCACACCATGAAAAGAAGGAAAAAGTCTATCCTTTTCCCTACTACACTAGCCGCAGCTGGTCTTGTAGCGGGTTCGCTTATTGCGATCCAAAATAATATCAATGCCTACGATTTTAGCAAGATGGATTTGCCAGAAATTGCTAATGTACTCAGCAAAGACATTAAAACAGTCGATGCGGATGCGATATCTGAGGCGCTTGAAACTAAAAGCCTAATTGTTGCAACCGACAACGAAGACGCTTTGGGAGACTCAAAATGCGATAGCCTTCGTGGTGTGATTTTTGTTTGCCATTACGATACTGTCCAGGAGACTGGTGCATATTTTAGGGCCTTATCAGAAAACAAAGATATTGATGGTGTTTCTTTGAATTATGTTCTTAAACTTGAGCAGAACAATTATGACGAATTCCTTGATTATTCTGCGTCCGTTAAACGTATCGATCTAGAAGGTTACCAAGCGTGGGGCGTACGCACGATGTATCTGGATCGTTATGCTGACAGCCTAGAAAGTAAGACTAATACGCTAAAGGTTGCCGTACTCGACTCTGGCATCAACGCATCACATTTAATCTTTGATGATAATGGTAAAAACCGCATCGATACTTCTCAGAGTAAAAACTATCTCGATCCAGATAACATCACTACCAATGTTAATGATGATAACGGTCATGGCACGATGGTTTCTGGCGTAATCGTAGAATCAACTCCAAGAAATGTTACGATTGTTCCAATTAAGATTTGTGACTCAGCTGGTGGTTGTCCAGTAGTATCGATTCTTTACGGTGCCGATTATGCTGCTCAGCTCGGTGTTGATGTAGTAAATATGAGCGTGGGCATTACTCAAGCAGACGTAAACAAATCCGAAGTCGTTCTAAATGCATTTCAATCGATTTTTACGGATATCATGAATGATGGCGGTCCGATTTATGTTGCCGCTGCCGGTAATGAGAGTTTGAACACGATTGATTATCCAGCTGCCGCACCAGGCGTAATTGCGGTAACTTCAGTCGGTCAGACGAATCAATTCTCGACTGATTTTGGTGAAGGAAAAGGTTCTAATTATGGTGTTAGGGCGAACTTCTCTGCCCCTGGCGAAAACTTGATTTTGCCTTATATGGGCAGCACAACGGTGATGGTAAATGGCGCAAGTGGCACATCTTTCTCAAGCCCATTCGTCGCCTCTGCGGTTGCCGATATTCTTATGGAGAACCCGAATTATACCAGAGATCAAGTTATTGAAGAATTAAAACTTAATGCCGAAGATTTAGGTGGAGCTGGTTGGGATCAATACTACGGTGACGGTAGTGTAAGTTTCCATGTAAATAAATATGCCGACATTTCCTTCGATGGTATTACTATTCCTTCCGACTGGGCGCAATCAGCGAATGTGAGCATTTTCGCAAGTAGCACAAATTACAATATCACCAAGTATTCTCTAGTTAGCGGTAACGCATCAAGAACTGTGCCTTCTTCTTGGAATAATGTTGGCACAGCTGGCAAAACCGTTAATGAATCTTACACGATTAACAAAAATGGTACTTATACGCTTTGGTATAAAAACTCAAATAACGAAATTAAAGCCAAGGTATTTAACGTTAATAATATCGATACCGCTTCCCCGACTATTTCTACGAATCTTAGTGCTTCCAAAGTATCCGATAATAGCCAAAAACTTTCTATTGGCGTAAACGATACTACGAGTGGCCTTGCAAAAATTGAGTGGTATTACAAGGTTGGTTCTGGAGAGTTCCAATCAGTTACGGATACTTATACAGGCGAAACCGGAGCAGTAACAAAAACCCATACGCTCACAAACCTTGCACCTGGAAGCTATACGGCTATGGCTAAGGTCTACGATAGAGCCGGTAATATGACTCCTTCGAACAACGTCGCCTTTACAGTTGAAGCCCCAGCCGATCATATTACAATTGGCGAAATCAGTGTCCCAACTAAATGGGTTAACACTGACGCAACCGTTAATGTGAACGTTAGTAGCAGCATTTCCAACATTACTCATAGCGCAGTAGTAAGTGGCGCCTCTTCTACCGAACCGGCCGCTTCTCAGTGGACATTAATAAATGCACCTGGCGTTTCATTCGTAGACGAAATAAAGATTTCCGAAAATGGCACCTATACGGTTTGGTATAGGAACAGCTACGAAACCGCCTTCAAGACCTTTGCCGTTAACAAGATTGATAAAGACAATCCTGTCGCCAAAGATTTAGCCGCCTCCAACCTTACCTCTTCAAGCGCTAAGCTTTCCTTAACTGTAAGTGATGCAACTAGCGGCATTGCAAAAATTGAGTGGAAATATAAACTTGCAAACGCTTCAGAATATACTACAAAAACTAGTACTTATACCGATGGAGCAACGAGCGCTACCACAAAAACCTATACGCTAAGTGGCTTAGAGGTTGGCAATTACGTAGTATTCGCTAACGTATACGACATGGCTGGAAATATTACGCCTTCTGGTGAGATTAACTTTGAGATTGAAGAAGGAGTCGTATCTGACACCGTCACCATCAAGAGCGTTCAGGTGCCAAATACCTGGGCAAAGACTAGCACAGTAACCGTCACCGTGGAAAGTGAAACATCAAATATTACTCACCGCGTCCTACTTGAAGGCACTGCCGCAAGCAATCCTGATGGCGCTGACTGGACCGCATTAGATACGCCAAGCAAGACACTTACCGATACGATTACGATCAATAAAAATGGCGCATATGTAATCTTATACAAGAACGAAAGCGGCGAAACGGCTTACGAAACATTTGCGGTTACTAAAGTCGATAATACGGCTCCAGAGATTAAACGTGCTCTCGAAGCTAGTGAACCAGTTGGTAATAAGGTCACATTAACTATTGCGGTCGATGATGCTGCTAGTGGTGTCGCAAGAATCGACTGGTACTATAAACTAAAAGGCGCCGAAGGATATGCACTCGAGACCGAATCTATAAAGGCTGGTACCGAATACGCAACTATCCAGGCTGTTACTGAAAAGACTCATACCTTTGAGGATCTAGCAGCTGGCGAATATGTCGCATACGCAAAGATTACTGATAGTGCAGGCAATTCCATCAATAGTGACGAGATTAGCTTTACTATCTCAGGATCAACCAGCGATACTGGCGATAATAACGAAAATGGCGATAACGGCGGAAACAACAATAACGATAATAATGGTGGTAATGTCGAGAACCCTAAGACGGGTGACGAAATTACAGTCATCGCATCGATTGGCGGAGCTATTCTAGCCGTAGGCGCGTTTATCTACGCAAGACTTCGCAGAATTCGCTAATAAAAAAGGAGACCTTTAATACCCCGCTCTTATAGCGGGGTATTTTTAAAACAATTGAACTCATGCTTTTATTATTTACGACTATCAGGCATACTCGTGGAGCTGGCACGCGTTCTTTAACTAACTATCTATCTTTCTTTTAATTCATCCGTATTGAGATCTGACTTAGCGATGTCAACTCGCAAAACATTGCATCTTTCTTTAAACACACAGGTATTCGGGCGTGCCAGCAATGGCTGTGGATGAATTCAAGAAATATAATCTAGTCACTATAATCATTGTCAAGCGCAAGATTGATTCTATACTTCGGAAACGTCTTATGAAGATGCCGCTTGATAGCCATATAGTAGGCGCGACGATTCTTGGCGTCGAAGCTAATAACAACGTCAAAACTGATTTCTTTTTTAGCTTCGTCGAGATGAAAACCGTGCATCTGTATGACATATTCGTAGTGAGATAGGATTTCTTTGACGCGATGATAAACCTCGTTGACCCTGTCGTTTTTCGTATTGATTGAGTAAATACCGACTGAGCAAATATATATGTGGTAGCCATAAAATACTTTACGACGGACTTCGCGAGAAATATCATCTATTTCGCGAGCAGTGAGATCATCATTCACTTCAATATTAACCGAGCAGAAGGTCATGTTTGTGCCATAATCGTGAATCATTAAATCAAATGCACCTCGCACATTTTCAACCTCGCAAATGGATTTTTTGATACTCTTGGATAGCTCTGGGTCAACGCGCTCACCGAGGATGACACTGAACACTCCCCTTAGCATCTTAATGCCAGAATGGAGAATTACGATTGAAATAATAATAGCAAGGTAAGCCTCAGTGGCTATTCCCCAGGTCAGATAAATAATTGCCGATATGAGTGTTGCGAAAGAGATTATCGCATCAAAGAGCGCATCTGCGCCTGACGCAATTAATGAATGGGAGCTTACTTTCTTGCCGGACTTTCGGAAATAAATACTAAGGAATACTTTTACTGCAATCGCTACTGTAATAATGATTAAAGATGGCGTCGTATAAGAAACGGCTTCGGGATTAATGATTTTTTTAACAGATTCAATGATGGCAGTTATACCAATATACATAATAATGACAGCAATAATGGCGGTACCGATATATTCATAACGCCCATGTCCCATCGGATGTTTTTTATCCGGAGCCTTATTAGCAAACTTAATGCCGACAATCGTAACTATAGAGGAAAGCATATCGCTGAAATTGTTGACGGCATCAAGAATAATAGCAATCGAATTAGTAGCTAATCCGACAAAAGCCTTAAATCCCGCTAGTAGCAAATTAGCCAAAACACCTATAATGCTGGTACGAATAATCGCTCGTTGGCGTTTTTTAATAATAGTTTCGTTCGTAATCATATTAACGAAGTTTCTTTAACTTTGTGAGCTTCTCTTCGTAATCTTCAATGGCTTCTTGTGGGATGATTTTAGCTTTCAACACTTCTAGGACAGCTTCATAGAACCAAATTTCTCGTTTGCGATCAACATTAAAGAAATCCCAAACGCGACTACCAACATTTTCGTATTCACGGATAATTTCAGACATATTATGTATCTTGTCTGCCGTAGATACGATCAGCGGACGTATGTCGCTGATTTCGGCTAGATGGTCAATATAACTTTGTTTTCGTTCGAGCCAAGCTTCCTCGGTTGGCTCCGTAATATTTGGCTCCGTTACATCTTCGACAATTCCAAGAACACTAGCACCAAAATCATGTTGCATATCTGAACGAGAATATGTCTTTTCTGAGACGTCTTCAAGAATATCGTGGAGTAAAGCGGCAATAAAAATATCTTCGTCGTCTAGATATTTTTGAGTAATTAAAGCAACAGAAAATGGGTGCTCTACATAAGGGTTAGTAGAACCTTTGCGATATTGCCCTTCATGGGCACGCGCAGAAACAATAATAGCCTCACTGATTTTGTCAGAATATAGCATTACTTCTATTGTAACCTATTTTCGGTGATTTTGCTTATGCTAGGCGAAAAATTCATTGTGGTATACTTATAGAGATGAAGCTATCTTTTGTAATACCTGTATATAACGAAGAAAAAGGTTTTTTGAAGTTCTATAATTCCCTGCTATTGCCTGAGCTGCAGAAGATTAAATACGACTACGAATTGATCCTCGTTAACGACGGCAGCAAGGATAAAAGTCTAGAAATAATTCAAAAACTAGCAGAAGATGATAAGCATATTAAAGTACTGGCCTTTTCGCGCAATTTTGGTAAAGAAGTAGCGTTAACGGCAGGCATACGAGAAGCTGAGGGCGATGCGGTTGTGACGATGGATGCTGATGGCCAACAGCCGCCAAGTTTAATTCACGAGTTTATTAAAAAATGGGAAGACGGCGGCGAGATTGTCATCGGTGTACGCGGAAAATATGAGAAGCATGGATTGATTGCAAAAGCTGGTTCGAAATTGTTCTATAAGATGCTAGGCGGTATGGGCGTAAAGGATACTGTGCCTGGCAGCACTGACTATCGACTTATTGATCGCGCAGTTGCGGACGAGTACAACAAACTGACGGAACATGGACGCATTACTCGTGGATTGATGGATTGGATGGGCTTCAAGAAAGTATACATAGACTATGTGTACGGAAACCGTCTAGCAGGTAAGCCTAGCTACGATTTCAAAAAACTATTCGGACTCGCAATCGATAGTTTCGTGTCATTAAGTACTACTCCGTTAGTATTGTTTGGGTGGATTGGCGTATTGATTACGGTCGCTTCATTCATTCTAGGCGTATTTGTAATTATCGAAGAGTTTATCATGGGTGACCCGATTCATCTAAATTGGACCGGCACAACCTGTCTGAGTATTTTTATCTCATTCTTAATTGGCCTAGTTCTGATTTCGCAAGCAATAACGGCACTATATATTTCGCACATTCACGCAGAAGCACAAGGCCGCCCGTTGTATATAGTCGACCGAAAAAATTCACGCAATTTGAAGAAATAATTATTTCGCGCCTTCGCGGTGAAATACGCATCCGATAGTTCGGAAGAAGATTTGAACGTCTAGAGCTGGCGTCCAGTTTTGGACATAGTAAATATCAAGAGCGCGACGTTCGTTGAATGAGATATTGCGACGGCCAGATACCTGAGCTAGGCCAGTAAGGCCAGATTTTACGGACAAAATTAAGCCACGATCACCGTAATGCTTTAGCTCCTGCGGTTGTAATGCGCGAGGACCGATTAACGAAATGTCGCCTTTAAGTACGTTGAAGAATTGAGGCAATTCATCTAGCGAAGTGCGGCGCAAAAACTTTCCAAACTTCGTATAACGCGGATCGTTTTTGAGATAGTCGCCCTGCTCACGATACGTTGAAGACAATTCCGCATGACCCATTTTTTCAAACGCCTCTTCCGGCGTTAAACCGCAATACTCTGGTTTCATGCTGCGGAATTTTAATAACGCAAATTCATTATTGTAACGAGTTAGCCGCGTATCTTTATAAATTGCTGGTGCCCGCGGCGCAATGATTTTTTGAATTATGAATATTATCAACATCGGGATAGAAGCCACTATCACAAATAGCACACCGAAAATAATATCCATAATGCGTTTATAGATTCGGGCGCCGCCATTAAGTGGCGTTGTACGAATGAGAATTATTGGAATAGCAGCCACGAACTCAACATTTCCGCCCAGTGTAATAATTGAGCTTTCCGCTGGAGAATAATAATACAGGGCGTGATGCTCAATGGCAGCCTTATTGTTCTCTTCTATATTTTTCGTATCGGTATGAATAATCGCGTCTGGGCGAAGGTTTTTGAGCGCAATGCTTAGATTTGGGTACTTGCGTTTGCGCCATTCCTGCGGAATAAAATCATTATTAGCCACTACGCCAACAACTTTAAAACCACTCTCAGGAGAAATGCCCTGCAATAATTGCGTCGTGTTATCGCTGTCACCGATGATTACTGTACGGATTAAGCCCCGGTCGTGCCGTAAGGATATACGATGCACCATTGAAATAATCCAACGCATCAGCAATAACATGATGAAGCAGAATAAAATGGCATAAAGTGCTATTACGCGCACCGGGAATAAGGAACCACGATTAAAAATACCTGAGGCGAAAAAGTCGTAGGTAATAATAGTCATAACACCTATGACCGATGCTAGAAATAGACGTAATACTTTGAGTGGGCGGCTCTGAAGGACGCGTTTTGAATAAAGACCAAGACTCGATAAGATAATCAGCCAAATTGGTAACAAAAAGATATTCGCGATGACGAAATCGCCAATTTGAGAATCAAAATAATAAGCACGATGGTCAATATTAATACGGAAATAGTATGCAAACGCAAAAGAAAAGACAATTGCAAACGCATCGCCGAAGAGTAAAGTAAGTCGATACGCGAAACCCGGATCTTTTCTCATTTAAAATATTATACCATCTCTATGATTGAACGTAAAATCAGAGGTCAATGTCGAGAATTTTGGCAGCCGATTTAAGGACTAAAATATCGTCTTTTATAGCCTGGGCTTTTGCTTCGCTTAGCTCTTCCCCACCATCAGCAATGGATTGGTTGAGCTCAGCAATTTTATGACGCAATAATTGCATCGTTTCTTTATGCTCTTCAAAAGAAATGACTTCCAGCGAGCGAGCAGTATTCGGTGATTTTTTGAGAAAACCAGCTTGTACGCAATTGTCGATATGTTGCGCGACCGTTGCGACCGAGCCAAGACCCAGGGCACTCTGAATTTCTCGATACGATGGAGAATGATCATTTTCCGCCGTATAGTTATCGATAAATTTCAGGAGCGCAGCCTGTTTCTTGGTCGGTTTTTGCATCTGTTTTAGTACCTTGGTGCAAGTTCGCGAGCGTAAGTCGTGGTAGCTTGAGAATAACGCTGAGCCTGGTTGAATGACCAGAGATAGGTTTCTGGACCCATCGTGAAGATTTCGGCAGGAGATGCTTTGATATTTATTTTGCGCCCTAAATAGTCGTAAGTAAACCCGGCGCCATATGTACGATATAGCTTCAGGTTCTTAGTCATAACTGGACCATTGATAGTAAGCTGGGTATCGCAATTATTGGTATTAATGTCGGTTATCGGAACATCACCGCGCCAACCACTGCCTGGGTCGCATGTGATGATTTCGTCAGCAATTAGCCAAGAATCAACGTGTTTAACATTCTCTTTAATAATGATTTTCTTTGCAATCATGATCGACTGTGGAATTTCGGAAATACTATTGTACTGATCCTCATAGCACATGCCAGCTTCCGTAGTACCTTGGCCAGGATACTGCTGTCTGGTGTTACCGTAAACGACGTTTGTGCCAATAACCAGCGTACCATCTGCATGGATAATAGAAGTACGGCTATTATTAGTGTCGCCTTTAACCATACAGTAATTCACATCATTCGGGATGTATGCGACAGGGCCGTTCTCGTTTTTAACGTGGGTATACTTAGCGCCAGTGTCGCCAATACAAGCGAAGGTTGCACCCGCCTCCACGTCGTGAGGCTCGTAGGTGTTATTCCTGTCGTTGTACTTACAAATGCCACCATCCTTTACGGCGATAGGATTGCTGTTAGTTGGGTTCATTGCACCCGTATTATCGGTACGAGTGTAACGAGTTATCATTTGGTTCGCAATAGTTTCCGGGTTACTTGAAGTCGTAGTGTCGATGCCGAATTCGCCCAGCTTATCGTCTTTACAATCAGCGTTAGCGAATGTATAGGCCGAGAAGGAGCAAGATTGGACTATATCACCGGCACTTGCAACGATATTGGAACCGCCCCATAGAGTTGCGCCAGAGGCAAAGCCTTTCAAGCTTTCACCGGAAATGGCAGCGTATTCTGACCATGAACCGTAGATACGTGGGTTGTCGCCGTTATTATTAATCGGATATTTCTGGACACGAGCAGAGATGTAACCCTGTGCATAGGTATCGCCACCAAGAATATTGATACTTGGACGTTTGGCCGTCGTGTAGCAAGTTGCACCAGAAACATGCCATTTATTACCAGTTTCAGTCAAACCGGCGGCGTTCTGAGCTTCCGTAAGATCATCGGCAGTCGGTAGGTTGTGGCTATCTGATGGCCATACCGCAGAAACGTAGCAATACTTTAGACCAGGATCCGCATCGTATGGGACTGTCATAGTATAGCTGTCCAACTCTTGGCCGGTCGCCGTGTTGTTCCTCGGATCATAACGTTTGCCATCACCACTCCTGACGATAGTACAGGAATTTCGGAAATGCTTGCAGACATTCAAGTCCGTACGAAGGTTTCTAGTGCCATATGCATCCGAAAGATACTTATCACCATTAACGAGATTATTGAAGTAATCGGATGTTTCGGTACGGTCATTATCAATCACGATCTCGATTAAGCGATACTTGGTTGGCTTGGTAACAGTAGCATAATCGTTTGCGCCATTTGCTGGAGTGTTTCTACGTGGCTCGATGTTCAAAACGATCTTTTCGGTATGTGGCATGCCCGGAATAATGTAACCACCATCGCCAGAAGTATCGATATCCGTCTTGTAGTTGTAAGGAATCTTAACATTGGCAGTAATTGTAGCAGTTGTACCGTTATGTCCACTCACTGGACTTCCGCCAGTATATTGAATATCGGTCCAGGTCGCCGTATGCGTGATAGTCGTACCGAGATCATTCACGCGACCATAATCGTCGGACCTACAAGCATCGCGATAGTTGCTCTGCGTTAAACCTTCAATATAAGCTGGGATACGATAGAAATCTGCTATGCCATTAGTGCCATAGAAATCGCACGAGTAGATATTGTCACCATGAGGAGAAGTTACGGCTACCGTATATTTCTCGCTAAATGGACCTTTGCCGATTGTGCCATTAGATCTTCCTAACTCCTTATTTTTCTCAGTATATGGAGAAGCGTTTATTTCGTCACCAAACAAGTAACCGTTAGCATTAGCTTCAATATTGTAGGTCGTTGTTTTGCTGTTATTAACGTCATACTGTTGTGCAAGTTCACCACCGGCGCAGGCATCATAGTTATAACGAATTTGATCACCCGGTTTAGCCCATGCAGTAATCGTAGTACTGCCGTCAGATTTAACACCAGAAGATTTATTTGCCGTCTCATTATTGTTCTTATAAATCTTTACCTGGAGATAATTCTTTGCGTCTTTGATGCCGAACTCTCTATCGAGACAGGTAGCCTTAGCCATTCTGATGGTTACACATACTCGTCCCGGAGAGGCAGTTGCAGTGTTTTCTGCACCCTGTATCTCGCTACGATAAGTCATCTGCTGACAGAGAGTGATAGTTTGCTCTGGATAGATTTTAATCGTGAAAGTATCGGTGTGATCATCGCTTTCGCCGGCCGCAAGAGCATCCGTATCTGTAGAATTTAGTGCAGTACCATGAGGGTCGCCACTACGATAACCGGTAGTTCCCGTAATAACTGTTGAGATATTCGATGATTTTTTAGAAGGAGATCCATCAGCGTCTGAGCTACTACGTGTGACCGTATGCTTGAACGTGATTGGGACCGTCACAGGGTAACTGCTGCCAGTAACGTCAATAGTTTCACCATTATAATTCTTTGAGGTATCATTCTTGACGAAGATTTCAGACGTACCAGTAAATGTTGTTTTGTAGCGTTTGAATTGAATACACGACTCAGTTGATGTTGCAGTATTGTAGGCTCCGGAATCTTCACGAACCTTGGTGTAATAATTCAAAGTTTGGCAATATTTAGAGCCGGCATCTTTAGCGACACTAACTGCAGTGGCAGTCGAAGGGCTCTTATATTGATCATACCAGCCGTTACTCTTAGTAATTGCGTCACCCTGCGTATAATCAGCGACGGTGCCAAATGATGAACCTGGATTAGGATTCTTGCTCGTCTTATATTTTGGCTTAATTGCAACGGTTGATTCCGTACTAAATTGATGGATGAATTGCAAATTTGCAGTATTCGTATCGGTCCAGTAGACGCCATTTCTATTTGTGGCGTTCGTATTCGGCGTTACTCTACCCGACATAGTAAACCATGAGTAGCGATAGATGTTTACCCACGCCTGCTTTGTAGTCAAACTGGTAGAAACCGCACCGGAATCTTTAATTGTTGCATAGTACGCAAAGCTATTATAGAAATAGTTGTCGCCTAGATTTAGTGTCACTTCACCACGATCATCAGTCCAAACATCTTTACAAGCGCCCGAAACATTTTTCTTTTTAAGTGAATCAGTGCCGGATTTAGAATGGTTGGTGCTAGTTATACTGCTCGAAGCTACTTTGTATGCTTTCCAGTTACTATTAACGTCATCAGGCGCCTCTGTATCAGTACGGCAAATATTATCTACGAATTTAACCTTTGCCTTATCGAAGTCAACCTTATGGGTTGCACCCATAGTCAGAGATGTGCCGTTTACAGTGGCCGTACCGGTCACTTTACCTTCGAATGTATGCGAACGATCATAGCGTTTGAAGGTAATACATGATTCCCTCTCTGTCCAATCGCTTAATGACGAGTTGGTGCCATCCGTAGAGGTGCGTTTAGCGTAAAAGCCCATAGAATCACAAACCGTTACACTTTGGCCAGCGCTTAGGCTCACATCTCCGGAACCAGTTGTATGAGTATGGACTGAAGCCCAAGAAGAATTCTTCGTTAATGATGGGGTTCCAGAATATGAAGTGGATGTGTTTTGATCAACAGCCGAAGCGGCTTTGCCAGGGAACGATTTCCATGAACCGCTTGCACTGGATGGTTTGTCATTATTATCTGAGCGTCGATGATAATGTGTAAATGTAACCGTAGGGGTTGCCTGATCGGTATAATATATAACTTTACCGTTTTCAGTTTTCGCGGTGGCGCCAGATACGGATGCATCTATCTTGCCATCAAACGTAGCAGTCCAACCTTCTTCTTTCGGTGGAAGCTTAGTGATTAAGTAGACCTTACCAGCCTCACATGTATCGCTGCTACCCATAGATGAACCGTTGCCAGACCAACAGCGCTGAATATAGATAGTGACTGTACCGGTTCTTGAGCCAGAGCTAATTGGATTCCATTCGACAGTACCATTGTCAACTGCCTCTTTTAGTTTTTGGTTATTAATAGTGACCGTTGGCCACGAGCCAAATCCGATGTACGGCTCGGTCCAGTTACCAAAGCTATTTTGTGATCCATTTACGCCAGCTTTCATACGAGTAACCGAGATGTCATCGTAGCCTGAACGCTGGAAAATACCGCCCGCCCCGGCTACAGCAGCCGACCAGTTAACGGATGCATTACCCGTACCACCCGCCGGTTTGCAGTCATTGTATTTCGTACAAAAGCCAATATGAATAGCGTAGTTATTAGAGCTTGTTTCACCGTTATAGTGAACTAAACCGCCAAGAGTAGCCGTCGAGGTAGCACCAGAAGAGGCATCTACGTCGAGGTTGAACGTGTAAACCGGATATTTATAGCTACTGCCAGAATATGTCGGTATTTTCTCACTAATAGTAACGTCTCTCATAATAAAGATAATACCGGCACCAATGAAATCACCATTATTGCGATAGTGGTTACAGGCCCAGTTCACGCCTTTATCTGACGTAGTCGATGAGCCACCAAGCTCATAAAAACCGCCAACTACTGACGATTGGGTGTAGATAAATACATTATAGTCGTGACTAGTGTTAGAGTTGATAGGCTTCTTACAGCTATTGATTCTGTGCTGGCTGGCCCCAGCGTACACGTAAGCGCTTCTGACTGCCATTACTCCCATTGTGGCCAATAAGCAAGCTATTGTAACTAAGAATATTCTACTTTTTCTCATACTATCCCTCCACCGGCTCCGGGTTTTCCTCCATAGTTTCAGCCGCTTGCTGACTTCGGACTATTTGGATTTGTTCAAATATCTGTTTGGTTTTTTCCTGGTCATTGTAATAAGTATAGATACCTTGAAGGTCTTGAAGGATGTCCATGTTTTCTGAATCAGACTCAAAAGCTAACGCTGCCAAATTATATACACGTTCTTTCTCGTCTGGATTTGATCGCCAAATACGCTTGGCCTCATCAGCGTATAATTTTGCCTTATCCGCTGAGTTCTCCATCTTGTCCAGGAACTCTTTATATATTAAGTCGACAGTATCATAGTCATAATTATCGAGCGCATTTTTTAAATCAGCACTTTCACCAAGTGCGAGGTAGGCCTGATAGTACAGATTCTTTTCTGTTCTCTCAGCATATTCTTGAGCTTCTTTTTCATCGATAGCGGCAGACTCTTGTTCTTCTTGCCATCTTTGGATAGGTAAAACAACAATAAAGTAGACGCATACACCAATAAGAGCAATTGCAGCAAGCGCGATTGGGATAATTATTTTGCGCTTCCCTGCAAAGAAATTAGCAAATTTCGATTCACCACGTTTAATACGTTTTTCGTCGCTCGCGGCTTTCTTCTTCTGCTTCTTAAGATAGGCATTAACGTCGTCGATATGTTTTTTCTCTTCAACCAATCGACGTTCTTCGGTGGTCTTAGCCTCTTTCTCTTGACGCTCGGCGACCTTCTTTATTTCTTCAACCTTGCGTTCGGCAGCCTTCTTGGCCTCCTCTTTACGCTTAGCTTCAGCCTTGGCGCGCTCTTCGGCACCCTCAACATTAACGAAGTAGTTCATCTTGCCCTTCTTCTTAATGTCTGCGGCCTTGTATTTAATTTCTTTATCTTCTATAGGAATACCATCGATTTCGACGGTTTCTCTCTTTTTTCGTTCCTCAGCTTCTTTATCCACCACCTCTTCAATTTCGTCTTCGGCGGAAGATATATTTGGGGAATCAAAAAACTTGTCTTTGTTCACCTCTCCCGGTGCGTTATTTGCGCTCATGTTTTTATTTTAGCATAATCAATTCTGCTAAGCGATAAAAAACCGCGCTGCACGGTGTATGCAACGCGGCAAAAATATACTTAGTTAATTATTTTTTGCGGGAAACGGTCAAGAAACCATTGCGTGGATTTTCGTTGACTTCGCGATCTGCTGGGAGGTCGCATGGGGTACCCTTAGCATTCTTCGCAGTCTTGGTGAAGAAGTAAATAGTCTGTGGTTTGCCGCCACGAAGAGTTACTTCGGACTTGTGAAGATAGTACTTTACACCT
>JAEEGL016388173.1_pt1 | contig 28575 bp, 20 predicted proteins | sample 9134231 | NCBI WGS metagenome assembly JAEEGL01 (sample SAMN16246548, study PRJNA631951) | gut metagenome | biome: gut microbiome; feature: rumen; material: fiber-attached | host: Bos | place: Iran: Karaj | collected 2018-10 | reverse complement strand
GGTGAAGACTTCAACGTAATCTACGCAGAGAACGACGGTATGGCTAAGGGTGCTGTTGCAGCACTTGACGAAGCAGGTATTACCCACGGTGTTGACGGCAAAGTCATCGTTATGGGATTTGACTGCAACAAGTGGGCATTAAGAGAACTCCTTGACGGAAAGTGGAACTACGACGGACAGTGCAGTCCTTTCCAGGCACAGATCATTTCCGATCTTATCAAGGGCGTTAAGACCACAAACACCAAGAAGATCATCAACGAGGAAAAGGGATTTGACGCAAAGACTCTTACTCAGGGTGATATCGATACCTACGGTTTAGGTGAATAATTTCTAAGTCAGACTGTAAGGCGCAGCTGAGCTGTATGTAAAAGCAGTTCGGGCTGCGCCTTTTTACAAAAGAAAACAGCTGCGAAACGGAGGATAGTTATGCAGGGCGATTGTTTACTGCAGATGCGCCAAATAGACAAGCAGTTTCCGGGTGTCCGGGCACTTAACGGTGTTGATTTCACCTTAAGAAAAGGCGAGATCCATGCTCTTATGGGAGAAAACGGTGCCGGAAAATCCACCCTTATAAAAATACTTACCGGCGTGTATCAGATGGATGGCGGCGTAATAACTGTTGAAGGTGAACCTGTTACGATCCGCTCACCTCAGGATGCACAGAATAAAGGTATAGGTACGGTTTATCAGGAGATAACTCTCTGCCCCAACCTTACGGTTGCGGAGAATATGTTTATCGGACGTGAAGACAGTGCCTGGATCAGGAAAAAGGATTACGAAAAGCGCGCGGAGGTGATACTTAACAGTCTCGGCATTCCCGCACGTAGTACACAGCAGCTTGCCGATTGTTCACTTGCGGTCCAGCAGATGGTTGCGATCGCACGTGCGGTTGACATGAAATGCAGGGTTCTGATACTTGATGAGCCTACATCATCTCTTGACGACAAGGAAGTCAAGATGCTCTTCGATCTTATGAAAGATCTTAAGAGCCAGGGAGTCGGCATTATCTTCGTAACACATTTCTTGGAGCAGGTTTACGAAGTAAGCGACAGGATCACCGTACTTCGTAACGGTGAACTCGTGGGCGAATATTTAACGAGCGAACTTCCTCAGGTTGAACTCGTATCCAAGATGATCGGTAAAGAATTAGAGGAACTGAGTGCACTCGGTGAAGCCGAGGAAAGAGAAACATTAGACAACGAAGTATTTTATGAAGCAACCGGACTTACCAGCAGTGAAGCAAAACCTTTCGATTTCTCCATTAAAAAGGGCGAAGTCAACGGGTTCACGGGACTGCTCGGTTCGGGCCGCAGTGAAAGTGTAAGGGCAATTTTCGGTGCCGACAAAGTTAACGGCGGCAACGTAAAGATAAAGGGGAGACCGGTAAAGATCACCCGTCCGATCGATGCAATGAAGAACGGTATCGGATATCTTGCCGAGGACAGAAAGCGTGACGGTATTATCGCGGAATTAAGCGTACGTGAGAATATCATCTTAGCGCTTCAGGTAATGAACGGAATATTCAAACCTATCAGCAGAAGCGAAGCCGAGGCCTTTGCGGACGAATACATAAAGGTATTGAATATCAAGACCGCGAGTCGCGAGACTCCCGTAGGGTCACTTAGCGGCGGAAATCAGCAGAAGGTAATACTTGCAAGATGGCTTCTTACCCATCCCGATTACCTGATACTTGATGAGCCCACAAGAGGTATCGATGTAGGTACCAAACTTGAAATACAGAAACTTGTGTTAAAACTTGCCGAAGAAGGTGTGAGCGTAACGTTCATATCTTCGGAAGTGGAAGAGATGCTGCGTACATGTTCAAGGCTTATCGTAATGCGCGACAGACATATCGTGGGCGAACTTACGGGCAAGGATCTTAATCAGACACAGGTTATGAAGACTATAGCGGGAGGTGAGGCTTAACATGAAAACTAAAAGCAGATTTTTAAGTAACGGCCTCGGTCAGCTTACCATTCCGTTAATAGCGATAGCACTTCTGATCATATTTAACTTAATAAGAGATCCCGGATTTTTCGAGATCGGTTTTTCACACAACAATGACGGTAACATAGTTCTTGCCGGTAACCTTATAAGTATCATCAACGGAGCCAGCGAGCTTGCGATACTTGCAATGGGCATGACGCTTGTGACCGCAGCCTGCGGCGGACAGGATATCAGTGTGGGCGCGGCAGCGGCGATCGCAGGCAGCGTATTTGTAAAGATACTTAAATCCGCACCCTCCATTTCGGGCGGTATCGTGATACTGGCATTTGTATGCGCATGTATCGTGGCTATGTTATTCGGAACCTTCAACGGAATACTGGTTGCGGTATTTAAGATACAGCCGATGATCGCAACGCTTATCCTGTATACCTGCGGCCGTTCGATCGCATACTGGATAAACGGCGGTGCGACTCCTACGGTTTCAAGCCCGATCATCACCGCCATCGGCGGATTTATTCCGGGCATTCCGCTTCCGACTCCGGTCATCATAGTTATCGTTATGGCAGTGCTGTTTAAGCTGTTGTTCCATTTTACATCGCTTGAACTGTTTACACAGTCCGTAGGTATCAATCAAAGCGCAGCAAGACTTAACGGCATAAACCCCACTTTCATCAAACTGCTTTCTTTTATCATACTCGGTGTATGTGTTGCGGTAGCCGGAAGTATCGGTGTAAGCCGTCTTGGTCTTATCAACCATGAAACACTCCTTATCGATATCGAAATGGACACGATCCTTGCGGTTGCCATCGGCGGTAACAATCTCGGCGGCGGACGTTTCAAGATCGGCGGCAGTATCATAGGTGCATACGTTATCCAGATGCTTACGATCACGCTTTATGCCATGAAGGTTTCTTCTACCGACGTTAAGGCATACAAGGCGATAGTTATCATATTGCTGGTTGTCATCGGTTCTCCTGTTGTGAAGTCCAAGTTTTCTAAAATGGTGTCACACATCGCAAGCCGGCGGGCACATGAGAAAGGAGCGGAGCAGTCATGAACAGATTCTTTGGAAAAAGAAAAGAGCCGCTAACCGATACTCAGCTTTTGATGACGATCACGATCTGCATATTTATCGGCATGTATATCATCGCCATGATCTTCTTTGGCGGCGGATTTTTACATGCACAGCAGATCTTTGACATGCTCAACGACAATGCGAGCCTGATCATCGTATCATGCGGACTCACGATCGTAATGATCGGCGGCGGTATCGATATCAGTGTCGGCGCGGTAACATCTTTGGTAGTAATGAGCTGCGTGCTCTACTTAAATAAAGGCGGCAGCATCTTCGTTTCGGTACTTCTGGCAATCGGCATAGGACTTGCCTTCGGCCTGGTACAGGGCTTTTTGATAAGCTACCTCGAGATCCAGCCCTTCATAGTAACCCTCGCCGGAATGTTCTTTGCAAGAGGTATGACCACGATACTTTCGGTCAATCCGCAGAAGGCCGATCACGCAGGATTTGCAAAGCTTCGCGATACGCAGATAGTTATCCCGTGGCTAGGATATACGGCCAAAAACGGCAATCTCGTTCCCGCAAGAATAGAGCTTGGTGTAGTGGTTGCACTTCTGTGCATTATAATGATTTTCATACTGCTTAAATACATCCGCCTCGGTCGTAACTTCTATGCTTTGGGCGGTAACCAGACAAGTGCTCTGATGCTTGGTATCAATGTAAAAAGAACACGTTTCATGAGCTATATAATAAGCGGTCTTTTGAGCGGTATTTCGGGATATGTATTCATGATGCATACCGGAGCCGGCAACGCCACCAACGCAGCGGGTATGGAAATGAACGCCATAGCTTCGTCGATCATCGGCGGAACGCTTCTTACGGGCGGCGTAGGCGATATCGTGGGAACGTTCTTCGGAACACTCACGCTTACCACCATCAAAAAGATAGTTGTATCCAGTGGACTTAACGATCCCTGGTGGCAGAGTATCACAACAGGCGGAATGTTATGTTTCTTTATACTTCTCCAGAGTGTGGTACTTGCTAGAAGAGCAAAAAAGAAAAACGCGTAACTTTTTTCATATTTCATTTTTTTCAATCACCTCTCTATGAAGATGCACTTCGGGACATATGCCGAAGTGCATTTTTATGCTATGATGAAGAAGACGAAAAGGGTAATTATTATGGAAAAAGAACATAAAACGACAAAGAAAATTGCAATTACGATCGGATTGATGCTTATAACGGGGGTGATGATCATGGGACTGTTCGGGTGCGCGTTTGGCCGTGGTAATGATAATAATGACAGTGGCACGCGAAAAAGAGGGTCTATAACAGGCACCATGGGCCCCGACATTACCTGGGGATACGATAAATCCACAAAGACACTTAAGATCTCGGGAAGCGGAGAGATGGTAAGCGAAGAACAGTTTCCGTGGAAAGATCTCAAGATCAAGAAAGTGGTTTTCAGCGACAATATAACTTCGATCTGCAAAAACTGCTTTTATTCGCACAGCGAGATCTCGGGAGAGATCGTACTTCCCTCCAAACTTGAGAGGATCGAAGACTTTGCTTTTTACGGATGCGAAGGCATCAAAGGCGATCTTGTGATACCCGACGGGGTTACCGATATAGGAAATTATGCTTTTGTAAGATGTACCGGACTTGACGGAAACCTCACGCTTTCTAAGGGCCTTAAAACGATAGGTGAAGAGGCTTTTGAAGACTGTAAAGGCCTTACCGGAGAGCTGATCCTTCCCGACGGACTGGAAAGCATAGGAAGATGCGCTTTTGTGCGCTGCAGCGGTCTTACGGGAGGCCTTGTGATACCCGATTCCGTGACATCAATTGGTGACTATGCGTTCGGCTACTGCGACGGTTTTGACGGAGAACTTAAACTTCCCGCCGGACTGACTGAGATACCGATGTGTGCATTTACCCAGGATAAGGGCTTTAAGGGCGACCTTGTGATACCTGAAGGCGTGACCGAGATCGGATATCAGGCATTTGACGGATGCGAGGGATTTGACGGTAATCTTGTGCTTCCGGAAAGCCTTGAAAAGACCGATATATATGTATTCTGCGGATGCAGATCATTTAAAGGCGAACTTAAGATTCCGGCATCGCTTAAAGTTATCGAGGAAAATGCCTTTGCGGGATGTAAAGGCTTAACGTCTTTAGTGATACCGGAAGGCGTTGAGATAATATCCCATAATGCATTTTATGATTGTCCGGAACTTTCCGGTGAATTAAAACTTCCGAAGAGTTTAAAGATAATAGGAAACTATGCTTTTTCGTCTGACAAAGCCATCAGTGGACATCTTAGCATACCCGAAGGTGTTACTGCTATCGGAGCAGGTGCATTTTCACACTGTTCATCGATCTCATCGGTTTCATTCCCGGATTCTTTGTATAGTATCGGAGCGTCCGCGTTTTCATATAACGAAAGTCTGAAGGGCAGTATAAAGATTCCCGACAATGTCGTTTACATCGGAGAAACGGCATTTGCCGGATGTAGCGGTATTTCGGATGTTACGATAGGTACCGGGATCTGCGGCATTGCGTCCAATGCTTTTAAATCGTGCGATTCTCTTAAAAGCGTAACAATAAAGGGCGATATTCCCGATTATTATACAGGTGATGAAGCTTCATTCCCCGAGGGCTGTAAGGTAATAACATCACCCGGTGCGGTTAAACTTTGGGACGGCTGGGAAGCTTACAGAAATGACCCCGTAAACGGCGGATCGGACGGTACAAACGGATCTTCATCGGGCGGGGGTGAAGAAAAGGACCAGCCCTATACCTGGCAGTCTTCACTTATAAATTCGGAATTCAGGGGAAGCGATGAATTTGCCGACATTACCCTTACCTTTGACGATGATATCGTTAAGTTGTTTGTTAACGGAAGAGATTTTTATTCTTCGGGATATGACGCGGATTACTATGAATATCAGGACAGAAAGATTGAAACGGAAGATCTGTATCTCAGGAACGGAAAGATCGGAAATCTTAAGTTCAGTGAGAACAAGACCGATCAGTTTGTGATCGCCGAATATACGGGGGCAGACGGAAGCACAAAGCAGCTTGTTTTTTATTCCGGTTCACCGGAGAGCGTAATATTAAAAGGGCCGTTCGACTGAACGGTCCTTTTTGATCGTTTTATATGCATTTGTCGTCACAGTAGTTTTGTTAGTGTTTTGCAACTCCCACTATCAGTTTAAGGCCGTCCTTTTCTTTGACAAGGCCTGCCCGGAGCGTGATGTCCACGGGGTAACCCGACATGATCAGCCTGTAGTTTAACACAAATACGTCTCCGTCTGATGTCTTTTCGAGAATGTTTTCTCTTGTAAATTCCTCCATAAATGTATCGTAATCATCGGGGAATATCTTATCTTCGATCTCTTTTCTGGAATCCGCATAGAAATCCATGCCAAACTTAGGCGTTCCGAGAGACGAGAATTCATTTGATGCACTGTACTGCATGTAGTTGTTCGTTTCGGGGTCAACGGTATAGATGGCTATGAAATCACCGATCAGCGCAGAGATCCTTGAATATGTCGCGGTTTCTTCTTTTAACCGGTCAAGCACTTCCTGCTGTCGCATCTGGGCATCCACATTACTTACCGCGATTATGATGTGATCTTTGTCCTCGCCGGTGCGAACGGCTTTCATGTTGACGTATTGCGGTCTGTCGTCAAAATAAAGCCTGTATGTATGGGTAAATGCACCGTATTCATCGAGAGATTTTTCGATGTTTTTGCGGTTGAACGCCATTACAAAGGCAACCTGATCGTCTTCATGTATACGCTCGAGAGCGCTCCTGGTGGCGGTTTCAAAGAAATTGTCACCGTTTTGTTCGGCCATTATATCATCGTGCTCGGGATCGGGAGAGTATTGCGTGTATCTTCCGGTTTCAAGATCGACATGATAAAGGTCGATATAGTCCGAAAACAGCGCTTTGGCAACACTCGTATATGTTATGGCACTGCTCTCGCCGGTGGTCACGTCAAGTACGGCAACGGCAAATGCCCCTTTACCTGTAAGAGGATTGTCGATTATCCTTCTGATCAGGATGTTTGCGGTCTCACCGCTGTCGGTCTTTTCACTTAAGAGCTGCTTCTGACCGATCGATCTGCACTGTCTTATGCCTGCGGGGAATGATTCCTTAAGCATCGGATTATTGCCTGCAAATTCCCGGAAGGACTTGTTACATCTTATGGTGCTTACCGAGTAGCCGTCCGATTCGACGATTGCCATGGGTATCGTATTAAAATAGTGCTTTACGGTAGAACTGTCATTGCTTGAAACGGCATCAAGGTCATAGAGATTGATGGAACTGAGCACTTTATGATATCCGGATTCATCGGGATCTTCAAATCCGATCTGTTTGCCGTCGCGATATCTTTGCATGATATCTTCGTATGAGATGGGTTTGGTGAAATAATAACCCTGCATCTTGGTACAGCCGATCTCACTTAAGAAGTCAACCTGTTCGGCGGTCTCGACACCCTCGGTAACGGTTTCGATATTAAGGCTTATTGCCATTCTCATAAGCTCGGTAAGAAGAACACGTGACTTAGGGCTTGAGTCAAGCTGTTTCATGAACTTCATATCGAACTTGATAACGTCAAACTGCATTTCCTGTAACAGATCAAGAGAAGAGTAACCGCTTCCGAAATCGTCCATCCATACCTGAAAGCCGAGATCTCTGAAGCGCCTGATCTGTTCTTTCATAAATTCAAGATCCTGTCCTATAACGCTTTCGGTGATCTCTATGGTCAGCAGTTCTCTCGGAACGTTTGCGGCATCGACACGGTTACAGATCTCTTCCACGATATCGCACATTTCAAAATCCGTACGCGAAAGATTTATGGAGACCGGAACCGCATTTGCTATCTGGGACAACATTTGCTTTTTGATACGCTCCAATATGAGTTCGACCATATAAAGATCGACTTTGTATATGAGCTTTGTATCTTCCAGAACGGGAATGAACTCTGCGGGCGACATCATGCCCTTAACAGGGTCGATCCATCTTGCCAGAGCCTCTTCGTCACAGACCTTCCGGCTTGTGGCGCGAACGATCGGCTGATAATATGCAACGATCCAGTTCTCGCTGATGGCTCTGTCGATGTTTTCGATGACATATTCCCTGTTAAGCTCGTGCTGGAGCATATTCTTGTCGTAATAGTTGAAATAGGACCTGTTGTCGTCTCTTATGGCATCACAGGCGTAACTTGCGCGGTCGCAGGCAAGAGATGTCTCCACTATTCCCATGGAATCGGGATAGATACCCGCTCTTACGAGAAGAGTCTTGCCTTTATTGGCGCTCTTCATTTCCTTAAATATCTTTTCAATCTTATTTTCGAGACCTTCAGACTCGGTAAATACCGCAAAGTGGTCCTGCCCGAAACGGCTTACATTATCATGGCCAAACTGGGTGATAATGATATGTGCAAACTCTTTTATCAGCAGATCGCCTTCCGCAAAACCGTATCTTTGATTGAATCCTCTGAGTCCGTTCATATTTAAGGATACAAGTGCGGATTCGACGCCTTCCTCGTGCATCTTGCTGCGTGCGTTTTCCGCAAGCCTGAAGAAGTGTGTCATGCTGGGAAGACCGGTCAGCGTATCGTAGTTCATCTCAAACAAAATATTGTTTTCGCGAACCTGTTCCGCAGGGATCTCTGTGTTTCTTGCGCGGCTTCTGCGACCTTCCGCCACGCGCTCGGGGAACTGTTCATAGTACTTTTGCTTGTCGGCATACATTCTCTCATCGGCGCGGCGTAATGCCATGCGGACGTTACTGCTGTTTGATTCAACGCATCCGCCGAGGGCAAAAGAAAGGTCGTTGTATTTAATACATTCTTTTCTTATCCTGTCGATCTTTTCATCTATTTCATCTTCGGTCACATCCGTTACGATCACGGCAAATTCATCACCGCCCGCACGGAATATGTCCCGGTCGCTGAAAACGGATCTTAATGCTTCTGCTGCATTTTTAAGCAGCATATCACCGGCATTATGGCCGTTTACGTCATTGACGGTCTTAAGGCCGTTAAGGTCCGCAAAGATAACACCTACGGACTTCCCTTCACCGGTTCCGCGGCTTAATTCGTCGACAAGGTTGTTCATTTCGTTACGGTTCATAACGCCTGTTAACATATCCTTGGAGCCTAAGAGTTTGAGTCTGTCAAGCAACAGATAATTGCCGAGCTCGGAACCTAATATAAATGTGGCTACTTCAAGTGTTTCCTTGATCTTTACGGAAAGTTCGGGATTGAAATTAAGTACCCACATATATCCCAAAAGCTGGTTTCTGGATTTTAAGGGGAACAGTACGATATTTGAGGCTCCGGCATTTGTAAGCGATTCATACCATACGGGATTTCGTTCGCGAACGATCTCCATGTCCTGATCGTTTTTGGCGATGATACAGTTACTGCCTGCTATGGTCGCTTTCCATGAATCGGCTATTTCAAAGAAATCATCGTCGATGTAGTTTTCCATCGGAAGAAGCATGGAACCGGGGGCAAAAGCTTCGCCTATTACGGAGCAGGTTCTTTCATATTCGTCAACTGCCAGGATACAACAGTGTTCGGCTTCACAGAGTTTTCTCAAACCCGCCACGACATCGCCCATGGTCGACTTAAAATCATTGGTGCCTCGAAGTCTGATACACATATCAAGTACTGCCGATGCGGTATCTCCCGAAGCCGTTGAAAAATTCTCGGAATCGGCCTCAAAATTGATCTCCATGATATAAAGGCAGTAGCACAGATTCCCGTCTCTGGCATCAAGCGGGATAAAAGACATATTAAACCACACATTCATCCTGTCGGGATGTGCATATGAGTGAAGACATTTTCTTTTTACGGCTGCACGATAACAGAAATCCTCAAAATTAAGGTCTCTTGTCAGATAGTCGGTGTATTCCGAATTCGGAACAAACTTATCTTTGAGCATTTCGGTTCCCGGAGCGGGATGCTCTATGGAATCGATATATGCTTTGTTACCGGTCACGATGCGGAATTTACCGTACCTTCCGCCGGGAAGATCTTCTACGGAGACCACGCAGGTCATGGCTGACATTCCGTCTACTACAGCTTGAAAATCCATATGAAATCCTTTCGTTATCTGTAAAAGGCAAGGCGAGTGTTTCGCCGGTAGATTATATGCCATACAATGATACACTATCTGTCTTAACCAATAGTTTGCAAATCGCATAAAAAGAGTGATCGCGGATATTTTGTTTTTCTGTACATACACTCGCCAAATATCATATAATTGAGTGTGACGGGGCAGGTGTTTTACCCTGCTGCTATCCCCGGCACGGAGGGATCCTTAAGATGGAGTTCAGTATTTTAAGTCCCCGACCCGGAGACTTCGATCCGCCCGAGACAACGCCGTTTTACTACGATCTTAATATCGATGTGATCATAGATAAGATGAGCGTTAAATGGGGCAAAGATATAGTAAGATTTTACCGGTGCCTTCCGAGAACTTCGGAAGTACCGGTTTATCGTCGTGCCGTTTACAATGATTTTAAGATCGAAGGCGTATATGACGCGCTGATCCGCTTTACCGAAGATCTTGAACGTGTTAAGGCGCTTCGCCGGGAAAAAGAAAAAGTCATGGTCCCCATGCAGAAAGCGGTCTGGCTGATACGCGAGATCGGTGCATACTGTGAAACCTACGAAGCACTCGCCGCTTCACTTTCGAAAGAAGAACTCACATCAGAGGGAATGCGTGAGTTTTTAAGGATACTTAAGGAGATACTTGAAAGCGGAGGGTATCGCGAATTAAGAGAGCATATCGATACACTTCATAAAAAGATCCGCGAACTTCGGTTTGTGATCACATACGACAAAGACCGTATGCGGGTGGAACCGGGAACTCTTGAAGGAGAAGGCGCATACGTTATGGATTTTTCCAAAATGACCGGAAGCGAGATAAAACGTCTTTTAAATCCCTTCAGGACCGAGTCGATGTTAAGTGAGATCGAGACTGCCTGTCTTAGGGTGATCACGCGGAAAAACCCAGAGCTTTTTGAGGATATATTAAATACTGCGCGACAGAACGAGAACTATGAGCAGGAAGTGCTTTCACGTTTTGAACGGGAAGTGCTCTTTTATCTTGCTTTCAGGACATTGCAGAAAGATATGGAAAAAGAAGGTTTTTCTTTTTCCACACCTTCCATGGAAGAAGGAAGGTGCATGGAAGGTAAAGGTCTTTACGATCTTGCCCTTGCGATCGCAAGCCTTTCTACGGGACGGGCCGTTGTTTCCAATGATTTCAGGTATGAGGACGGCGATAAGTTCTTTGTGCTCACGGGACCCAATCAGGGCGGTAAGACGACTTTTGCAAGAAGTCTTGGGCAACTTGTCTATTTTACTCAGATGGGTCTCGATGTACCCGCCGGGGAGGCAAACGTTTTCTTTTTCCCGGACATACAGACACATTTCTCGGTAGAAGAGAGCGTGGAGACGGGGCGCGGTAAGTTAAAAGAAGAGCTGACGCGCCTGGCACCGATGATGGATGAAAATAAAAAGTCCACATTTGTCGTGATCAATGAGCTTTTCACCACGGCTGCAAATTATGATGCGGGGATCATGGGTAAAGAGGTGCTTAAGCATTTTATCGGGCTTGACTGCATGGGAATATATGTTACGCACATCGCGGAACTTTCCGAGGGCGGCGCGGGAATTGTCAGTTTAAGGGCTGCGACCGATTCAGTCAATGAACCTACATTTAAGATCGAGCGCGGCGATGCCGATGACAGCGCTTGTGCCGAAAAGGTCGTTATGAAGTACGGGCTCACCTATGAACGGTTAAAGGAGCGCTTATGAAAGTATGCCTTTTATATAAAGACAGGGAAAGATTAAGCGAAGAGACATATTACGATACCGACAGCATCATCAAAGACCTTGGTCTTAAGACGCTGTTTCTTGCCGCGTCCAGGCGTGTTGTATACGAAAACGGCGAGGTCGCGAGCGTCGAAAAAGAAGATACTTATCTTTATGAGACGATAAAAAGTGTTATGATGGTGCCGCTTAAAACCGCGGATGAGATCGCGTTCAGGCAGGATATGATAAAGGACTGTATCGCACACGAGGATATGATTCGCCGGTTTTATGAGATCGGCGGTTATGTGATCGATAAGTGGAACGAACTCGGGCGCGGCGGCCGCGAAAAGCTTAAGATAAGCAATCAGGTCGTCAGGCTTACGACCGAGATAAAGGTTTTGCATCTGTTCTTTGACGCCCTTAAACAGATTAAAGAATTGTTGACCGAAGAGAACAACGAATTTGCATCGGAAGCTTTGAGATGCTTTAAGAGTTCGTTTCTTGAAGCGTTTTCGGATGAAAAAGAGCGGTTTATAGGAAAAGTCCTCGGGGATATCTCGTTTTATACCGACGGGAGCGATGAAGAGGACGAAGGACGCGAGCAGGTAGTGCTTCCCAAGATCGTGATGGAATGCGGTCTGGAGGACGGACTTAAATTAAGTTCAATAAAACTTGAGGACGTAACGTCGAGAAGCGAAAAATTCTACCGACCCGGAAGCGCCGGTTATAAGCTAAGAGAACTTAAAAATTCAAGGATACCCGATTCGTTTTCGGTATCGGGAGATCAAAGGATAAAAGAACAGGCAAAGGTGCTTGAATTCGGTATAGTGACCTATCTGGTCAACGGAATCAAGAGCTTAACCGATGAGTTTCAGACGTTCTTTGACAGGCTTAAGTTTCAGTCCGCCTTTTATCTTTCCGCCGTATGGCTTAAGAAACAGACGGAGCGGATAAGCCGTGACCTGTGCTTTCCGACGGTATGCGACAGAAGAAATCTTGAATTTACGGATCTTAAAGAACTCGTGATGGGGCTTGAGCGTCATACGGATGTGATAGGCAACAGCTGCGAGATGCGCGGAAAGGACCTTCTGATCGTGACGGGCGCCAATCAGGGCGGTAAGTCAACGTTTTTACGAAGCATCGGGATCGCTCAGGTGATGATGCAATGCGGACTACCGGTAATGGCACGTTCGTATTCGGCGGGTATTTTCCCGCACATCTTTGTGCATTTCACACGCAGGGAAGACAGCGAGATGAACAGCGGAAGGCTTGACGAGGAACTCGGGCGCATGAACGGGATAATCGAACATCTGGGTGACGGATCGCTCCTTCTGTTAAACGAGTCGTTTGCGACAACTACGGAAAAAGAAGGTTCCATGATAGCTTATGATATAATTAAAGCACTGACCGAGAAGGGCGTCAGGATACTGACGGTCACGCATCTGCTTTCTTTTGCCAAAAGGATGTACGACGAGACCGCAGGCGATCCCGCCGGTACGGCAGAGTTTCTGACCGCCGAACGAAAGTCTGACGGCGAAAGAACGTTTCGAATGATAAAACACGAACCGGAACTCACAAGTTTCGGACTTGACCTTTACCGCGAGATCGTGGGCGGGATGGGGGAATAAACAAGGATTTAAACGGCAGATATGAAAAAGGAACGGGCAAAGCGCACGGGAAAAGAGCGCAGACAGAAAAAAGAAAAACGGAATTTCAATGTAAAAAGGTTTATAGGGGACGCGTTTTTGATGATGATCGGCGCGACTCTTTCGGCCGTTGCCACCAAATATGTATACGATCCGGCGGGCCTTGTAACGGGCGGAGTGACAGGTCTTTCGATCATTGCCCGTTCGGTGGGACTTAAGTATTTTGCGACGGACTTTCCGCTTTGGCTGGGAAGCCTGGTCTTTAATATCCCGATATTTATATATGCAATAACCCAGTCCGGCATAAAGCGGGTTTTGCGTACCGGGTTTGTATGGCTTTTTATGACGGCGGAACTGTTCTTTTTACCGGAAATATCGTTTATTCCCGACGATCTTTTGCTGGTGTCCATTTACGGCGGTATCCTGATGGGTATAGGATGCGGGATGCTGTTATCCGCACATTCGACATCGGGCGGTTCGGACATGCTGGGTGAAGCGCTTCATCACCAGATAAGGAGTGTCAGTGTTGGGCGGCTCATACAGATAATAGACGGGATCATAGTTGCGATAGGACTTCTCAATTTCGGTATCGAACATACACTTTATGCGGTCATTTCCGTATTTATCATGGGTAAGGTCATCGACCTGGTGCTCAACAAAGGAAAGAGCGCCAAGATGGCGACCATTATCTCGGATTGCAGCGAGGAAATAGCCGCGGAGATCATGGAATCGTTAAACCGCGGTGTTACGGGACTGTACGGCAGCGGAATGTATACAGGCAACGACAAAAAGGTGCTTTTATGTATCTGTTCCAAGAAAGATCTTGTATACATCAAGGATATAGTCAAAAAGCACGATCCGAAGGCGTTCTTTGTGGTCGGCGATGTCAATGAAGCCTTGGGTGAAGGTTTCATGGAGGAATGGTAATATGACAGATATGCTTACGATCGCAAACTACTCTGTTCCGTCTAAGACTTTTTTTGAGATATCTTCACTCGGATACCTTCTTGTAATGTATCTGATCTCTTTTCGTGACAAAAAACGGGAAAAATCCCGATCATATGCGCTTTTTCGCTATCTTGAGATCAACATGATACTGGCTTTGTTTGTCAGTATACTGACCTATACTTTTGCGTTTCCGGAGCTTGGAACGCCGATCCCCATATGCATGGCTCTTCGCACGATGGATTCCGTAATGTGTGTTATGGCCTCCCGTGTTTTTGCCATATATCTGATGGAATATGTCGATTCCCAGGGAAAACTTAAAATAGTCGCAATTATCGGAAATATCATTTTTTATACCTACCTGGTACTGATGCTTCTGAATATAAATCTAAAATTTATCCTTTGGTTTGAACCGGACGGTACTTATATGCACGGTACTTTCTTTGTGCCGATCGTATTTTCGACACCGATCTATTATCTTTCAAGCGGAGTGCTGATGCTTGTCTTCAGGTTGAAGACACTCGGAAGGCGGGAAAAGATCGCTCTGTCGATCGCTTCTTTTGTAACACTGGCGGGAACGGTGATACAGGCTGTCACAAACGGAGTGATATTGTTATCGCTGCCTTTCGGTGCTATCGGTATCTTTGTACTGTATTTTTCGATAGAAACATCCGACTATCATCAGCTCCTTAAAAACAACGAGAGTCTGCGGATTGCCGAGCAGGACGCCATCAAGGCAAACCGCGCCAAGAGTGATTTTCTGGCAAACATGTCCCATGAGATAAGGACTCCTTTAAATGCGGTTCTCGGAATGGATGAGCTTATATTACTCGAGACAAGTAAAAAGAAAAACATCGACCCCGAATTTGCCGAACGGATAGAGGAATATGCGGGAAACATCCGAGATGCGGGTCAGGTACTGCTTTCCGTGATCAATGATATTTTAGACCTTACAAAGATCGAATCCGGCAAAATGGAAATAAAGCCTGCGCCTTACAGCTTTCCGGCGTTAATTAACGATGTCGGCAACATGGTACGCATAAGGGCCGAGCAAAAAGGGCTTACATATGTTGAGAAGGCGGATCCGGATATCCCCAAGCATCTTCTCGGTGATGAACTCCGCATACGTCAGATAATGATCAATCTTCTTAATAATGCCGTCAAGTATACCCCTTCGGGCGAAGTGGAAATGGACATTTCCATGAAAGACCGGACGGAGACGGGGCTTACTTTGTGCATCCGGATCAGAGATACCGGCATAGGCATCAAAGAAGAGGACCTCTCACGCATCTTCGGTGATTTCCAACGTATTGACGAGGAACGCAATCATAAGATCGAGGGCACCGGTCTTGGGCTATCCATAGTGAAGCGAATGATCGGTCTTATGCAGGGCGATATAGAAGTTTCCAGCAAATACGGAGAGGGTTCGGTCTTTACGGCATACATTCCACAGAAGATTTGCGACGAGCCTTTTGAAAAAACGGCCGACGGTGAAAAACGCGGCGGAATAGCCGATGTGATCACATACGCCACACCGGACTGCAGCTATCTCTTAGTAGATGATAACAGGCTTAATCTCCTGGTGGCAAAACGCTTTTTGGACGGTCTTAACGGTCGGATCGATACCGCACGAAGCGGTGCGGAAGCAATAGAGAAAATGAGAGAGACTGAATACGACTTGATCTTCATGGATCATATGATGCCCGATCTCGACGGTATTGAGACTTATGAAATGTCTCTTGACGATCCTTTAAACATTAACATTAAGACTCCGGTGATCATGATGACCGCAAATGCATTAAGCGGTGTGAGGGAAGAATATCTTGACAAGGGATTTGCGGATTACATCAGCAAACCCGTAGATATCAAAGAACTTTTGCGGATCGTAAAACTTCACCTGCCGGAAGATAAGATTAAAAATAAGATCGGCTGATCATAAATAAGTTCGGAGGAATCTGAATTCATGAGTTCAACAGTAATATTTTCAGCAATCCTGTCGATGTTGGCGGGAATAGGTATTTTTCTGGTTGCCTGCTCTACAATGAGTTCCAATCTCGAGTCACTCAGTTCCAACAAACTGAGGTCTTTATTTAAAAAAGTATCCGGGAATAAACTTATAGGCGCCGGAATAGGTGCGGTTACGACTGCGGCTATCCAGAGTTCCGGTGCGACATCCGTCATGATCATCGGTTTCGTAAATGCCGGTATCATGACTCTTTCACAGGCTGCGACAGTCATATACGGCGCCAATATCGGTACAACTATCACCGGGCAGATCGTTGCCCTTGGTATGACGGGAAACAACAAACTTTCCACAACCGTGATCTTTTCGGCATTTGCCGGTGTGGGTGCGATGATATCGCTGTTTGCCAAGAAAGACCAGGTGAAGCGCTTCGGCGGTATCTTTTCGGGATTCGGTATGCTGTTTGTCGGTCTTTCCATGATGAGCTCCTCCATGGAGACATTTGCACAGCTTGATGCGGTCAAACAATTCCTGGCGGGGATTAACAGCGCAATCCTGCTGGTTATAGTAGGTGCTGTGTTTACCGCGATCATCCAGAGTTCGTCCGTCATGACTTCGATCGCGATCACAATGGTCGTTACCGGCCTCATCACACTCGATCAGGGCATATATCTGACTATGGGTTCCAACATCGGCTCATGCGTGGTCGCTTTGATAGCGGGACTCAGCGGTGGCAAGAATGCCAAAAGAACATCTCTCATCCACTTGTTCTTCAATGTGGGCGGTGTGATCGTATTTTTGATCATAGGATTCCTGATCTCGATCTTTACCGCAGGAAACGTCGATTTCGGTGTTATATTTGAACACTTATTCCCTAACGTACCGCAGATCCAGCTCGCGATGTTCCATACCGTGTTCAATACGCTGACGGTGTTCATATTCCTGCCGCTTACGGGTATGCTGGTAAAAATCGTATCAAAGATCATCCCCGATAAAGCTGACGAGAACGCCGAGGACGAGGGGCGTCTTTACTACGTCGACCGCAACATGCTAAAATCTCCGTCAATCGCTGTGGCACAGCTTAAAAAAGAGATCGTCAACATGGCCGATATTGCGATGCGGAATTTCATATGTTCCCTTGAGACCATTTCCAAACTCGATTTTTCGAAGCAGGAACAGTTTGCAAAGAATGAAAAAGAAATCGACTATATCAACAAGGAACTCGTGAAGTTCGTGGTGGAACTGGCCAAGCTTCCGTTAAGCGATAAAGACCATAAATATGTTTCAACCACATTCCATACCATAAGCGATCTTGAAAGAGTCGGAGACTACGCCGAAAACATCATGGAGTACGCCGACACGCTTAAAAACGAGCATGAGGGATTTTCTGAATCGGCAGTATCCGAGATAGCCTATATGAGAGAGCATATTGAAAAACTGTTCGAAAACATTATCAAAGCTTATACCGAACAGGACAAAGAGGCTCTTAAAGAGGCCTACAGGATCGAGGATGAGATAGACGAGATAACGGCCAGAATGGGTGAAAATCACATCATCCGCCTCAACGAAGGCATCTGCACCGCGATCGTCGGCTCACAGTACATGTCTCTTGCCTCCAATTCCGAAAGAGTCGCCGACCACTTCATCAACATGGGCAAAATGGTAAACGAGTGGTAATGAGCCCTTTTATATATCAAAACACAAAAATCGACTAATAGTCGAAAAAAGTATTGACATCTTCCTAAAACTGTTATAGCATAAAAACCGACCGATAGTCGAAAATGCAAACAGCGATCAATTTAGGAGGATTATTATATGAAAACCTATAAGTACAGGCCGGTTTTATTTTTTGCGATGGCATATCTTTTCACCTGGATTTTCTGGATCCCCGCGATATTTATAAAAGGCAATGCGGGTGCGGTCCTTATGATGATCGGGCTTTTATCCCCGGCTGTGGTATCCACGTTATTTGTGCTGTGTTCCGGATCGGACTTGCTAAAGCAGGATCTTAAAGTAAAACTGGTGGGACTCTATAAGGTAAAATGGGGCAATGTACTGCTGGCGATCCTTCAGTTTGCCGGGATAGTTGCAGCCTCGATACTGCTGTCGCTTGCGTTTGGACAGTCTCTTGACCAGTTTTCTTTTACCAAAGACTTTTCTTTTACCGGAGTAGGGATCGGAACGGCATTCGTAACGATCACGCTGGCAGCCGTATTGGAGGAAGTCGGCTGGAAAGGATACTGTGAGGACTCGATCGGAGCATATATGAACTGGTTTTGGGAGTCCTTGATATTCGGCGTGATATGGTCGCTCTGGCACCTGCCCCTTATATTTATCGAGGGAACTTATCACGCGGGACTTATGGTAAATCCCTTGTTCGTGGTAAACTTTTTTGTAAGTGCGGTACCCATGGGATTTATCATTACCTGGGTATACCTCGTAAGCGACAGATCGATACTCGCATGTATCATCTATCATTTTGTGGTGAATTTCCTGCAGGAGAAGATAGCCATGACGCCCGAGACCAAGTGTGTGGAAACCATAGTGGTTTTCGTGGTGGCCACGGTACTTGTCCTGACCAACAGGGATATGTTTTTTGAGACAAGGCATGTAGGAAAACTGCTTGAAACACGATACGAAAAGCAATGAATTCCAAAGGAGAATTCCTATGACAAAGGGTGAAAAAAGAAAACTGGATCTTTTAAAGATAGCTTATGAGATGTTTTCGCAGAACGGATACGAGAACACAAGTGTTGACATGATCATAGAAAAAGCCGGAATAGCCAAAGGAACATACTATTACTATTTTGAGAGCAAAGAAAAGACGCTTGAAGCCGTGATAGGGATGATCCTCGATCTTGAGACCGAAAAAGCACTTGAGGTTAAAAGCGCCGACCTTCCGGTTCCTCGGAAATTAATGGCGATCATTTCCTGTTTTAAGCCCGATGTCAGCGAATCCTCCATGGTGGACGCACTCAATAAACCCGAAAATCTCGTTATGCATGAGAGATTCAACGAAAAACTTATTGAAAGAGTCGTTCCGATAATTTCTGATGTTACATATCAGGGGATAGCGGAAGGCATTTTTGCCTGTGATGATGTTCCCGAGAGAGTCCGCATGATGCTTATACTTGCCAATAAAGTATTTGACGAAAAGGGCTATACGGACAAAGACGTTAAGGTGTTTATAGACATAGTTGAGAAGATCCTGTGCGCAAAGCCGGGGACCATGGCCTTCCTGGCAGACGCACTGTAGTATGTGTAAGGAAAATGAACAAAAACTTTAAGAAATTTCTTTTGCTCTGGTCCGGAGAACTTATTTCCGCCATCGGTGGCGGATTAACGAGCTTCGGACTTGGAGTATATATATTCAATGAGACCGGAAGCGCCGCAGGCATGGCGCTGGTCACACTTCTGGGATTTCTTCCCACCGTGATATTAAGTGTTCCCGCAGGAGTTCTTGCCGACAGATTTGACAGACGTTTAATGATGATGACAGGTGACGGATGTTCGGCACTGGGCATCATATTTATACTCATAAATATGCTAAGGGGCCGGGCATCGCTTACCGTTATTTGCATCGGCGTATTTGTAAGTGCCTCGTTTTCGGCACTTTTGGAGCCTTCGTACAAGGCGACCATTACAGACCTTCTGACGCCGGATGAATTTTCCAAGGCAAGCGGACTTGTGTCGATAGCGGGAAGCGCACGTTATCTTTTCTCGCCCGTAATTGCCGGATTTTTACTTGCCGTAAGCGACGTAAAACTGCTGCTGATCATTGATATCTGTACTTTTTTCCTGACGGTTGCGGGAGCGGCGGTTGTCAAAAAAGGGATTCCCACAAATGCGGTCGGCAAGACTTTGTCTCTTATGGACAGTTTAAAGGGCGGATGGAAGGTTATCACGGAAAAGAAGGGTATACTTACGTTGGTCATCGTATCATCTTTTATCACATTGTTTCTTGGGATGTTTCAGATACTTGCGGAGCCGTTTATACTTTCTTTTTCGGACGAAAAGACACTCGGGATCGGCGAGACCGTATGCGCTCTCGGAATGCTGGTTTCGGCCCTCTATCTTGGGATGCGTGGCATAAAGAAAAAGTTTGTCTTAACCCTTGGGCTGTCACTTACGATGGCGGGAATATTTATGATGGGGTTCGGATTCAGGCAAAATATATATCTGATATGCTTTTTCGGTTTTCTGTTTTTTATGTCGCTTCCTGTTGCCAACAACTGCCTTGAATACCTTGTAAGAGTCAATATTCCCGGAGAAGTTCAGGGAAGGGCGTGGGGCTTTATCGGATTTATATCGCAGATCGGCTATGTTGTGGCTTACGCAGTGTCCGGTGTGGCTGCCGATGCGATAGGACATGTTACAGGCAAGGGTGTCGGAACGGGCGCATCGACGGTCATAGAGATCGCGGGGATATTGCTTGTAATGATCTCGATCGTTTTACTTGCCATGAAAGGCCTGCGTGAACTTGAAAAGTAAGTCACGGGAGTTACATGAAGTTAAAGCCGCGGGGACGGTTCTGCTTTTTTGTTACATGAGAAATTCAGGCTCTTGACATATCTCTATCATATGTGATACAAAATAATTGCCACCAGATAATATATCAGAAATAATATCGCAGGATAATACCTGAAATAACATTGCGATATATTATCAGGAATACATAATCTGCAACACATGAGGAGGGAAATTATGGCAAGAAAGACGCAGAACCCCGAAGAGGGCAAAAGACCGATCACGGTTGACGATCACAAGGAACTTGCAAGGAAAAATGCCGGGAAAAAGCATACGGCTGTCAATGATGCACTTAAACTTCCAACAGGTGATGAATTTGAAAAGGACTTAACTGAAATACTGGATTCGGATGCAGAGGCCAACGGTGAGACCGTAGTTATCGCACTTGTGGATTTTGATGAGTTTATGCATATCAATACAGATTTTGGCGTAGAGGTGGGGGATAGAGTCCTTATCGAAACCGGAACGTATATTAAGGAAAATGCACCCCGTGATGCGAAAGTATACCGTATCGGAGGCGATGAATTCGGTATTATCTTTAAAGGTGCCACCGAAAGAGAGGATATTTTTCTTTTTCTCAACGACTTAAAGAACAATTTCCCCGTAAAGACCCCGGACGGAGCCGAGCAGACGATCACGATCGGCATGGCTACGGCTTTTCTGGATGCATCACGCTATGCGGAGCTTGTCAGAAAGGCTGACGGTGCTCTCTACAGAGCCAAAGTAAACGGACGTAACCGCGTAGCGATGGCCAAAGAAGAAAAAATGATCCCCAAGACCAGCCATTACACCCAGGATCAGCTCCAGCGCCTTAACAAGCTTTCAAAGCGTGAAGATATCGGCGAGGCGATCCTGCTTCGTGAAGCGCTTGATATGCTGCTTAAAAAGTACGATATCTGATAATACGCCCGGCAAATGCCACCCTGCAAAAAGCGCCCGGATTCACCGATTTGCAACATGTGTATCCGGACTCACCGATTTGCAATATGTGTATCCGGATTTGCAACCGGCGTATTGAAATATTGCGATGTTTGTGCGATTCCTCTATGATCGGGACAGATCATGGAGGAATTGTTTATGAAGAGAATAAGATTTATTTCGATACTGATGACGGCGATCTTACTAATGATCGCGGATACCGCATTCTCATATGCAGACGGGGACGGGGGATCCGTTTCGTCTTATATCGACGAATTCAGGACAAAGACCAAATGTAACGCAGTGAGCGTAGCGGTCGTAACAGACGATACGATCGAAGTTTACGGCGATGCCGAAGGTTTATACCGGATCGGTTCGATGACAAAGGCATTTACGGGACTTGCGGTTCAGAAACTGATCGCCGACGGGCTGCTGTCTGAAAATGATACGGTATCAGATCTGTTACCGGACTTTGCGGCATTTTACGGGCATGAAGCTTGCGATATCACGATCGATCAGCTTCTTACACAGACAAGCGGATATACCAACAGCGAGAAACTGTATCCGAGCGCCTCGAAAGATATGACTCTTATGGAATGGACGGACAGCATTTCCGGTAAAGAGTTAAGCTCAAGACCCGGTGAAAAATGTGCATATTCAAACGTCAATTATAATCTCCTGGGTGCGGTGATCGAAAAGGTTTCGGGCCTTGGTTACCGGGAATACATGGAGACGGAAATACTTGTTCCCTTGGGGCTTACGAATACGTATGTGCAGGAGCCTATTGACGGGGCGGATATTATAAGCGGTTCAAGAGCGGGATACAGGCATGCTTTCAGATATGATATACCCATCGCACCCGGGCAGATACCTGCGGGATACTTTTACTCAAACGCCGGTGATATGGCAAGATGGATCCGGATATGGCTTGGAACGGCCGATATCCCGCAGGAGTACACGGATCTTATAAGCAGCATTAAGTCAAAACTTAATAAGCCCGGAGATTATTATTCGGGATGGGAATTGTTTGAAGACGGAACAACAGGCCATTCGGGCGGGACTCCCAACTATTCATCCCGGATCGTATTTTCAGAGGAAAACCGGATCGGTGTATGTGTTCTTACAAACATGAATGTGGCAGCATCTACGGACAGCTTGTGTAACGGTATTTACGCCTCATGCGGGGGTGATGATACCATACGGATATCGAGTGATGTATGGACGGTATTTGATCTGATATTTACTGCCGTAACAATAACATGGGTGCTTTTAATTATAATTATGCTCTTTGTTAAAAGACGTGGTACACTGTTGGTAGCGGGAATTTTGTCTGTCACTGTTCTGATATCGATCTGTATCGTGATGCCGCTTGTTTTCAAAGCGGGACTTAAGGATATAGCATTTGTCTGGGCACCGTACAGTTTTACGGGCGGACTGATCATACTTACCGCTGCTGTAATTACTATAGCGATAAGGCTGTGGAAGTCTGTTCGCCGTAGCGATAAGACCATGGAAATCAGGAAAAATGAGAATCGAGACACGTGAAGTAAAAGGACAGCCGTTGACTGTCGTTATAGAGTATCCCGAGTGGAGTGAATCGGTCGAGAGCCTGTATAAAAAGATAGGCAGAATGGACCTTTCTTTTACGGGCAAATGTGATGACAGATCCGTTAATATCGGCATATCCGACATTTATTACATAGAAAATGTAGAGAGAAAACTTTTTCTTTATACCCGGGACGAAGTGTACAGATTTGACGGAACGATGGCGGATATCGAAAACAATATGTACGATACCGGACTTGTCCGAATCTCAAGAACGTGCATTATGAACACCGATCGTTTAAAAGAGATAAGGCAGATAAAGAACAGCCATCTCGAGGCAGTTCTGGATAATGACGAAAAACTGATTGTTTCCCGCAAATATCTGTCGGATATAAAGAAGATCTTTAAGAGGAAGGCTTTATGAAACGCATTTTAAGAGACACGTGTATACTGGCTGCACTTATGATACTTTGTGTATTTACGGTATCAATGATATGGGTCGGCATGACCGATGAGATCAAACTTGTTATCTGTCTGTTCGGGCTTTCCTTTGTCATATCGCTTGCAAACTATTTTATTGATGAATATACAACCCTCCCGATACTTAAATGTTATGCGGTAAAATATGTATCGGCATCCGGGATCGTGATGTTGTTTGGCTTTATTGCGGGCTGGTTTTATAAAAGCAACTTCTGGATGGCATTCATCTATGTTGGGATCGTTCTTGTAATGGCATATTTCGTTGATGCCGTCAGGACCAGACACGATATAGAATTCATAAATTCGAAAATAAAAAGTAAAACGGTTCATGTCAATAAATAATTAATTCATCGGTATTATAATAATGGCCTGATTGTTTAAAATATGTTTAAGCGATTCCAAGGAGCGTATGATGGATAAGAATGCAACTAAAGACAGCATTGACGCCGGAATAGGCCAGTTTGCCGCCGAAGCCAGTATTATGGTAGATGATGTGATACCTTTGTTTGAATTGTCGGATTATCCCGCGGACCGGCATGAACTTCTGGCTGAGTGTAACCGGAGAATAGAAGAAGCAAACAATAAATACCGGATAGCCAAATTCAGAGAAGATATGTTTGCCAAGGGATTAAGAGCAGGTATGTATTTCTGCACTTTTGATCGTGACGAGAACATGCTCAGTTTTGAATTCAATGATGAGACCAGACGGATGCTGGGCTATGACGGACTGGAGGATCTTCCCAATGAGTTCGACAGCTGGGTCAAGACTCTCGTTCCGGAGGAGCGTGACGGTATTGTGCAACTTTTCTGGGATTCGGTTCACATTCATCGTGAACTGCCGGATATAACCCACGCCACATATCGTATGCAGAAAAAGGATGGACGTATCATATGGGTCACCGGAGCCGGAAGATTCATCAGGCGTCCCGATGACGGTTCGCTTGAGATATATATGGGCTGCTATCGTGATATCACGGCTCAGCAGGAACTTGAGGATTACATAAGCATAATCGAGGCGATCGGCAAGGTATTTAATTTCTCTATTTACATTGACGTAAACGATATGAGTTACCGCATGATCAGTACCAATAAATATGTGGAAGCGGTTCCCAAGGATCCCGACGCTATCAGGTTCCTTAAAAACAATGTGGATGTATCGGTGGCGGAGAGTTTTCGCCAGGGTCTGTATGAATGGCTTGATAAAGACAAGATCCTTGCGGCTATTGAAGAACACGGATCTACAAGTATGGAGTTTTACAGCGAAGGCGCAAATCGCTGGTTTGAAGGCATTTTTATGATCGGCGATCGTAACAATGACGGCAGTATCGCGCACATCGTTTACGGCTGTATGGATACTACGGATGCCAAGCTTCAGAATCTTGCTCAGCAAAAGAAGATTTCCGAATTTGAAATGGAGATATACACCGATTCACTTTCAGGTATCCGAAACCGGAAGTTCCTTGATGAAAAACTCGTCTATGAGCCTTGCAAGGCTGTTGTCATGGCCGATATCGATCGGTTTAAAGAGGTTAATGATACGGCCGGTCATCAGGGCGGTGATGAAGCGATCCATAAGGTTGCCAAAATGCTGGAACAGTCCGTTCGAAAGGAAGATGTGGTCATTCGCTACGGCGGTGATGAGTTTATGATGGTATTCTTTGATATTACCAAAGAAGATCTTGAAAGTAAGCTTTCGTTCCTTAAGTCGGAATTGAGAAAGATCGGGATCGAAAACAATCCTGAGATACAAATAACCATGAGCTTTGGTGCGGCTTTCGGAACGGAACTTGTAAATAATTTGATCGGAACCGCAGACAAAGCGCTTTATGAGTCCAAAAAGACACGTGATACTTATACTGTGATCGAATTATAACAGAGGGGAATATGTTTGAAGTAAAATTCGGAACACCGAAACCGGTTCCTTTCAAGGAATACGCCGGATGCGGTGATAAAGTGACAGATGTCGACCTTGAGGTCCGTTTTGTGGGCAAATGTGAGGTCTCAGAATACGATAACAGCCGTTACGCTGACGACGAGGCAGTCAGTATGTTTATAAAAAGCAATTGCTGTGAGATCCTGGAGAGGTGTCTTAAAAACCGGCCGGAAAAAGAGTCAATTGTGAGAACACATTTTTCGGGTCTGGACGAAACGTTCAGTACCGAGCTTAAAAACAACGGGATAACCGCTAAGACCGAAATACTCTTGAAAAATCTGACTGAAGAATCGGAAAGAAAGTATAAAGAGCTTCAGAGGATTGTTTCTGTGCTGCCGGCGAATTCCTGCTGGGATCATGTCAATTTTGATTCGGTTACGCCAAGGCCTGAGGGTACATACATGGTTTCGCCTGTTTCTTTTAGCTATAAATACAAAGATGACCGTTTATATTATAAACCCGGTGAACGTGTGGAAGTGGATTATTGCGCGGTTGCCAGTGATACAAGCTATCAGGTGACAGTGCTCGCATCGGACGTTAAAGTGGAATACGGAAGCGTCATCCATATATCTTTCATCATGCCCGAGCATGATGTGTATATATCCATCGGAGCGGAATCGGTCATGACATGTTTGCCGAATAACTCCGGAATGATAAGGTTTCCTGCAGGTGACACATCAGAATGATCACTACCGCCGGGTGTTAACGGTGCGGCATAAAATACATTAAGTCCCCTCAATTTGTGCTATACTTGATATAACACATCGATTGAGGGGCTTTTTATGATTACAATTACAAGGCAGCAGGCAAGACAGTTTATCCTTGCAAAGCAGGGATTGATCGGCTCATACCGCTTTATTGGAAAGACCGGGGCTTATGATTATGTCCGTCAGGCCGGATGCATTCAATACGATCCGGTTGATGTATGCGGTAAAAACGCAGAACTCACACTTCAGTCCAGAGTAAAAGGGTTTTCAAAGTCCATGCTTAAAGAACTGCTGTATGAAGATCGCAAACTGGTAGATTTTGCCGACAAGGAATTATCCATATGGCCGGTGGAGGATTGGCCGTATTTTTCTTCATACAGGGACAGAAGTCTGAAACTCGGGAAAACTTTTGAAGGGCTTGACCGGCTGGAGAAGGAGGCAATCTCTTACATAAAGGATAACGGCCCTGTGTCAAGCGACACGTTGCCGATCGAAGGCGAGATTTTTTGGCATTCTTCAATGCACTGGAGCGGAAACTGGCATAAGAAATCCCAGGCTGCCCGCTCGGTTTTGGAACAGCTTTATACAGACGGGGTATTGATCATCCATCATAAAACAGGAAGCAGGAAATACTACGACCTTGCCGATAAATATCTGCCCGGCTCGATCCTTGATGCCCAAAACCCCTGTAAGAACGAGGATGAATTCAAAGCGTGGCGTGTGCTGCGCAGGATCGGCGCTGTCGGACTTCTCTGGGATAAGAACAGTACCGCGTTTCTTGGGATAGATATAAATGCGGAAAAACGAAAAATGATCCTGGGAAATTTGACGGCGCAGGGGAAGATATGTCCTGTGACCGTTCAGGGAATAAAGCAGACGTTTTATTATCGCTTTGAGGATGAAGCGCTGATGGGATCGATAGTTGATGGAAGCGCTGACCTTAAACCGAGAATGTCGTTTATAGCCCCCCTGGATCCTCTTATGTGGGACAAATCTCTGATATCGGCATTATGGGACTATCGGTATTCCTGGGAGATATATACACCCGCTGATAAGCGTAAATACGGATACTATACACTTCCAATCCTGTCAGGAGATCGTTTTGTCGGGCGGATCGAAGCTATTCCCGACCGCAACAAAAAAGTTCTTACAGTGAAGGGACTTTGGTGGGAACCGGAAATCCGTCAGACAAAAAAACTGAACACTGAATTGGAAAAAACATTGATCCGCTTTGCCGGGTTTAATGACTGCGACAGTGTTTCCAAAGTGCCGGTTAATAATCACCTCATTTTTAAAAAGAATGAAGAAATTGTAGAAACTGACAGACTGATAATGAGAAGACTGAGACCGGATGACTATTTGGCAATGGCTGCATGGGATATGGATGAAAGAGTATACAAATATTTATTGAGTCCTGCATGCAAAACTCCTGAAGAACCACTTGCCTGGCTTCCCAAGAAAGATCCTGCATCCAAAATCAATATCTTAATGCTGGTAATGAATAAAGAGGATGGACATGCTGTTGGAATATATGCATTAAACCACGAAGTTGAAAGAGATGTATGGACTTTGTCATATGTTAATCGATTTGATGACTGGGGGAAGGGCTATACTACAGAAGGCATGAAAGCTCTTATGGATCATGCAGTCAGTGTCTATGGTGCACGATGCTTTGAAGCTGAGTGTGCAAAAGAAAATGTTAGCAGTGCTAAAGTTATGCAAAAGCTTGGAATGGTATATGATCATAGTTCTTCATACTCCAAGAGTGATGGAAGTGCCACATTTGAATCAGATGTTTATGTTTTGCGTATATAGAACCGATTGCGAATTTTACCAAGGAATACCTGATGGGACCTAACTCCTTTAGGCTGCTTGATGAATTGATCCGAAGACGCCCTGAAGGCGTCAGCTTTAAAAGTGTATTGACTCTCACATTATGTGAGGGATTATCGTTGTAGTGAGCTCAAGAAAACCATCCATGGAGGTAAGAACAAATGCTTAAAATAGGCGAATTTTCAAAGTTATCCAGAGTAAGCATCAGGATGTTACGCCACTACGATGATATCGGACTTTTGAAACCGGCTGAAATCGATGATTTTACCGGGT
>JAEEGL016495943.1_pt1 | contig 28576 bp, 21 predicted proteins | sample 9134231 | NCBI WGS metagenome assembly JAEEGL01 (sample SAMN16246548, study PRJNA631951) | gut metagenome | biome: gut microbiome; feature: rumen; material: fiber-attached | host: Bos | place: Iran: Karaj | collected 2018-10 | reverse complement strand
GTAAAATGGGATTAGATGAGAGAATAAGAGGAGAAGCTCTTTCCTTAGAGCAATTCGCAATAATCTCCGATTTACTTAAAAAGTAAAAACAGTATTTATCAAAATGTGCTCTCGGAAGCTGCCTAGACATCTAAAGTGATAAGTCAGCTTGACAATACCACCCACACCTTTGATTTTATTAGAGATGGGATTATTATCTCTAATTTACCACAAGAATTATCTAATAAAAAGATCAGGAAAGAAAAAAACATGACAATAAACGAAAAAATCGCTGAATTAAGAAACATAATGAAAGAAAACAGGCTGGATTTTTATTATATAGATACAGCTGACTACCACTGCTCCGAGTACATAGGTGATTACTTTAAAGAACGAGAGTATATGTCAGGCTTTACAGGCTCAGCAGGACACATGCTTATAACACAAAGCGAAGCACTGCTATGGACTGATGGAAGGTACTTTATACAAGCTGAGGAGGAACTGAAGGGTACCGAGATAAAACTCTGCAAATCAGGTGTTGTCGGAGTTAAGACAACTGAAGAGTATATCTCTGAATATGTTTTGATAAATACACATGACTTGACTCAGTCAAGCGAAGCGATTAATAAAGAGAGTAGAGGAAGAACTGTCAATAGTGATAAAAGTATATTACGACTTGGTTGTGACGGAAGATGTGTATCAGCCGAATATATATGGAAATTAAAGCGCATAAATGGACTCGATGTAGATACAGGTTGCTCATATGTGTCCCAAATCTGGGACAAGGATACCAATGAAAGACCGGAGATTATATTCTTTCCGGCTTATGAATTGGATACTATGTACTCCGGAGAGCATAGGAAAAATAAGCTTATTCGAGTGAGAGAGGCCATGAAATCCATGAGAGCAGACTATCATGTTCTTGCGTCTCTGGACGATATTGCATGGCTTTTGAACTTAAGAGGATGCGACATACACTGCAATCCCGTTGTTTACAGCTTCCTAATTATGGATGAAAGGTACGTCACTTTATATATAAATCCGGGAAGCGTGGATGACGAGCTGCTAAGCCTGCTGAAGGCTGATGGTGTAGACATAGAGCCATATGATAAAGTATATGCACGACTTAAGGAAATACCTGCCGGAAAGCGCATTCATGTGGACATGAAGCGAATCAATGCACAGATTTACGATAGTATACAAAGCAAAAGAGATATATATAATTCACCTAATCCGGAAATTCTCATGAAGGCAATTAAAAATGAGACGGAGTGTAAAAATGTTATAAAGGCACACATAAAAGACGGAGTAGCAATTACAAAGCTTTTGTACTGGCTCAAGGTTAGGTGTCGAACAGAGAAGATTAGCAAGGACGGCTATACATTTGGATTGGCTCCAAGCATAGAGGCAGACGAGCAAACAGGCGGATATTACCTTATTGATGAGGATGGAGCAGCAGTGACTGAAATGAGAGTTGCTAAAAAGCTGGAGGAATTACGTCAGCAACTAGATGATTACGCCGGTCCATCATTTGATACGATTTCCGCATATGGCGCCCATGGAGCGATAGTTCACTACGGCGTGGATGAGAAATCCGATGTTCTGATACAGCCGGGAAGCATGCTTCTTTTGGATATGGGAGGGCAGTATCCAGAGGGAACAACAGATATAACCAGAACTGTATATGTAAATCGAACCGGTCGAATGGATTCTGAGGAATTACGATATGAAAAGCTTTTTGCCGAAGAAAATAGCGAAGATCCGGATTATCAAGAAGAATTTAATGTCGAAAAACACAAGTCAGAAATTAAACAAATTCCCAATGTTGCGGCAGGGCTCATGGGAGAGAAAAGGCACAGGGAATTGATAGAAGTCGAGGAAATCGGTGGTTTTAATGAGAAAGAATTTCCGGATTTTGAAGGCTTGGAAACCGAGGAAATCGGCGGTTTTAGCGAGAAAGAATTTCCGGATTTTGAAGGCTTAGAAACCGAGAAAATCGGCGGTTTTAGTGAGAAAGAAATTTCGGATTTTGAAGGCACAGAAGTCGAGAAAATCGGCGGTTTTAGTGAGAAAGAATCCCTGAATTTCGAGGGTGCGGAAACCGAGATAATTAGAAAAGATTGTCTTATAGAATCCATAAGAAGAGAAAATATAAAAAGAGAAACCGATCAGCAGATACTAGGATTTAATGAAAAACAGTTAAATATGAAAAAGCATTATACTGCTGTTTTAAAGGGACATCTTGCTCTCGCAAATGCACAGTTTCTCGCCGGTTGCTCCGGTGTTGCGCTGGATATTCTTGCCAGAAAGCCACTTTGGGATATGGGACTTGATTATATGCATGGAACAGGCCATGGTGTAGGATATTTTTTGAATGTACATGAGGCCCCCAATGCATTTAGATACAAAATACTATCCGGAGCAGGAGCAAACCCTGTACTCGTGCCTGGTATGATAACATCCGACGAGCCGGGTATTTACCTTGAAGGTGAGTATGGAATCAGAATCGAAAATCTGATACTTTGTGAAAAAAGATTTGAAAATGAGTACGGCACATATCTGGGATTCAAAAATTTAACATGCGTTCCTTATGAAACAGAGCTTATTGATTATGAAATGTTGACAGATGAAGAGAAAAATATTCTCGAAAAATATCAGAAAAATGTGTACGATACTTTAAAGGACTACCTCACAGAAGCAGAGAAAATGTGGCTTAATGATAGTGTAATATCTTCTACTGTTTGAGGAAAGTTATATCGGTACTAATATCAAAATAATCTAATTAGGAAGGAAATCCGATTTTTCTATATTTAGATTTGGATTATAATGAGAAAAATGCAAAGAAGAATTAAAGAATTTGACTTCAATAAGGAAAATCATATTGGGGATGCTGTCTCGTTTATAGAAGAGACTTTAAAAGAAGCCAAGGTTAGTAATAAATCCTCTATAAGAGCTCAGCTTCTCGTGGAAGAGATGATTGTGCTACTTTCGAAGTACCGAAGTACGGATAAATACGGTGTTAAGGTACAGAAGAGGTTCGGAGATGTAATCGTAACCCTGCTTTCCAAAGGTCGGGAATTCTCACTTGCTGAGAAGGATATGCGTGAGATTAAGGGAGAAAACGCTAGAGATGATAAATCTGAATCAGTCCGAGAAACAGGACTCGGTGAAGGTGATACAAGAGAATCTGAATCGGTCCGAGAAACAGGACTCGGTGAAGATGATACAAAAATCTCGCAGGAATATGAGGACAAAGAAAACGAAGAAATAATTCGCTCCATGATCCTTCGCTCATACGGAGAAAACCTTAAGTATATCAACAAAAGAGGCACTAACAAGGTTCGTATTATAGCAGTTTCGTCAGATTACAAGAATCTCATACAAACAGTTATAGCAATAATTGCAGGCGTGATTTTTGGTTTACTTGCAAAGTATGTATTACCCGAAAATATATCTAGTGGATTGAGTGAATATATATTAAATCCGTATAAAACCATGTTTATGAATGCGCTGAAGATAATTATAGCTCCCGTTATATTTTTCTCTATAGTAACCTGTTTTTCTCAATTTAAGAGTATATCGGAGTTTGGTCGAATCGGTGCAAAGATTATGGGACTGTATCTTCTAACTACAGTTGTTGCAGTAACTATTGGAATTGCTATGTTTCATTTGGTAGAACCCGGTAAGTTTGGCTCTGCAATTAAAACAACAAAAACGACAGTAAACATAGATGTTGATACATCTTACGAAGCGTCTCTTAAGGATACAATAGTAAACATCGTTCCGGATAATTTTTTAAAACCATTTGTTGAAAGTGATACTCTGCAACTTATATTTTTAGCGGTTCTTGTGGGAATTGCGCTTGGTTTGATAAGTGAATATTCCAAAACTCTGAGCGATTTGTTTGAGGCGTTTAATTCACTTTTTCTGACTATAACGACATTGATAACTAAGCTGATTCCAATAACGATTTTTTGCAGCATAACACTTATGATAAAAGAACTTGAGATGGATACACTTTCTTCTCTTTTGGGATTGATATTTACCACAATCGCCTCATTTATGATTATGTTATGCATATACGGCTTAATTCTCTTGATTATTGGAAGATTGAATCCCATTACATTTTACAAAAATATCAGAGAAGGTATGTTAACAAGTTTTACACTATCATCGAGCAATGCTGCTATGCCGATTAACATGCGTATATGTACCGAAAAGCTCGGAATATCACCGAGAGTAAGTAATTTTTCCATACCTCTAGGTGCTACCGTAAACATGGATGGAGGATGTATAACTCTTTCAGTTATGAGTCTTTTTTTGGCGAAAATGAACGGAGTAACAGTGGATCCTTCAACAATTGCGCCATTAGCTATAACAATTATTCTGCTGTCTCTTGGTGCTCCCGGCGTACCCGGAGCAATCATTGTTTGTACAGGAGTGGTATTAAATCAGCTGAATTGCCCTATAGAATCTATTAATTTTGTACTTGCGGTGCTAGCTTTTAACGATATGTTTTCAACTATGACCAATACAACGGGAGATATGGCAGTAACTACAGTGGTTGCAAAGACTGAGAAGCTTTTAGATAAGGATAAGTATTACAGTTAGATTTGGACTGACAGAGAGGTCTTTAGTCTATCGGCTGGCGGGGATTTATCCCGCCACTTTTTTTCTACATAAAAGAGTATTCTATCTCAGTTTTGGTGATAAGAACAGCATCTGTGTTGATTTTCTTTTTTAGTAAATCAGCCAAAAAGTGAATTTCATCTTCATCGACGCCTATTATTATCACACGTAAACTGGTTTCGGTAGTGTAACCCTTGTTGTGTGTGTAACCACCGTACTGAGTAAGAAGGGAAAAACTGAGCTGTTTGTTAGTACATACTTGTGTAAGTATATTTTTAAAATCAGTCACATCAAGAATTTCAGAATAACTGTCTTTATCTTTGAGACCTATGAAGATCTCATACTTTACGCCTTTTTCAAAATGATTTTTTCTATCCATATTCTCTCCCGGAAAACTAAATGTTGTTTTGATATTATTTCTTATTATCAGTGAGCATTCCTGATTCATGTACATAGAAAGACTAGTTGCAAGTCTAATGATATCAATATCGGAAGCTCCTATAATATTAATACACAGACTGTCTTCGGTTATGAACCAGCCATCTTTATGACAATAACCACCTTGTGCAGTTAACATTGAGAAGTCTGTATTATTTTTATTAAAGAAGTTAGCTACCATCTCTTTGAGTTCGTTTTTGGTAATGATGTATTCATGTGTATGTGAATCCGCACACCCAATAAAGAACTGATATTCTACACTGTCTAGCATACTAACCTCCATGCCGAGCACTTGGTGCGAGGCACCGCACGAGAATCTTTAACTCCCGTATCGGATCATCAGCTATTTGGGCTCGGCACAAATAGCCAAACAACCTCTGGTTGTTTGCGAAAGAATTATCGCATCAGCTTGATTCTTCTCATTATCTCCATCATCATATCAGAAAAGAGTTTCCACATTAATTTCCTGAAATTTCACTGAATAAAATATATGCAAGTATTATATCACTGCATGAAGGTGTAGTAAATAAAAATAATAAAACTATCCGTGACCAGTATTTTTAGCGGTTTTAGTTAAAAGTTCTGGCTGTGGGACGGAAATCAAAGCTTCAGAACCATCCCTTTTGAGAGAATCTGCAATTTTGGATGGTTCACTCCCTGCCGAGACTCTCACAGAACCATCCCTTTTGAGAGAATCTGCAATTTTGGATGGTTCACCCCCTGCCGAGACTCTCACAGAACCATCCCTTTTGAGAGAATCTGCAATTTTGGATGGTTCACTCCCTGCCGAGACTCTCACAGAACCATCCCTTTTGAGAGAATCTGCGATTTAGGATGGTTCACCCCCCTCTGGGGCCCTACTACTTACCTACACTCTCTTCGAGTGTCGATATTCATTTGGAGTCATGCCGGTTTTTTTGCGAAACTGTCGACAGAAGTGCTCGGTATTCTGGTACCCGCACTGCTCTGCGATTTCAGCGCTGGTCTGTGATGTATAAACCAAGAGATCTTTTGCTTTGTTGAGTCTGAAGCGAATAATATCCTCTATACAAGAGCAACCGAATTGCTGTTTATAAAGGCTTTGAAAGTATCCCGTACTTATGTGCGTTTTCTCTGCGATATAATCAACACTCCACGGTCTCTCCGGAGATGCAGCAATACTACGGCGTATTTTTAATAATTCGTGTTCATAACGAGAAAAATTTTTAGAAGAAAGTTCACCCTTTAATTTATCAAAAAGCACATCTACAAGCCCTTCGAGAATCAATTCAGAGGGCTTGTTTGCATAGGTTTCCCAAGTTATCAACTTTAAAAGAGTGCGAAAATATTCCGAATCGTATATTGAAAACGGTGCCCCGGTTTGGGATAAAGACAGTATGGCAGAATTGTCGGTTCTAAATACCAGCCAATGATCGCTGTAATTATCTGAAACCGCACCGTAGTGAATCGTCTCTCCGGGAAGATACAGCACAGCCTGGTGGGGCGGATAAAACTCCTTGTTATTATCAATCACAAAGAAAGATGGAGTAGAAACTATAACAAGTAGACAATGATCCACTCCGCCGGGAACATGATTACAAAAATCTTTAGAGTGCAGAGAATCGTATCCTGCAGATAATATTTCAAGCATATTTTCCGCCACCTTTCCATAAACAGGGAGATGCTTTACTCATCTCCCTGCCAACTGTCAGATATAGTCTAATTAATAATATAAGTATTTATGTGAGTGGCGTCAAGAAATTAATTGTCCACATTATCCGAAAAATCTAGGTTTAAGATTTTGTAAACGAAACCTGCTGAAGTTGCTTCGCAACATCTCATAAGCCATACCTACCAGGAAGTCTGCACTTTCCTGCGTGAGCTCAGAGCTCGCTTCTTACGCCATGACACAAGCCTAAGTACACATATAAGGCCGGTTGCAAACCAAGTGAGTCCAGTAGCCCACCATATACCATAAATTCCGATAGTTGGAATCATGGAGAGCAGGAGAGGAAATAAAATACGTCCACATATCTCCACCGCACCATTTATAAATGTGAAAAATGCATCGCCTACGCCATTTAGCAAACCTCTCGTAACATAAATAATGCCAAGGAAGAAATAAAACAAGCTTGTGATTCGCATTGCTGTTGCGCCAAGCTTAACAACAGCCGGATCATTTACGAACAGTCGAACAAGATCTTCGCTGCAGAAAAACATAACAGGGAGCATAAGTAAGGCAAATGCAACGATAAACGTAAGACTCTTCTTATAACCCTCGATTACACGGTTGTCCTTATGGGCACCGTGGTTCTGACCTGAGTAAGTAGAAACCGCCGAACCAAGAGAACCGAAGGGACTGTGAATAAGTTGCTCGATACGACCTGTTACCGTAAACGCTGCAACAGTCACAGCACCGTATCTGTTAACGTAACCCTGAAGCACTGTACAGGAAATCGCAATAAGTGAATACTGAAGAGCCAGCGGGATGCCGAGCTTTACGATATCCTTTGCGATTGACTTGTCAAATCTAAAGTGAGCCTTTTTCAGCCTAAAATAAGGGTTTTTCTTGATTGCCCACCAAAGACAGCCCAACCCTGCTATCATCTGCGAAAGTATAGTAGCTACAGCTGCACCGAAGACGCCAAGAGAAAGACCCCAGACAAACAAAAGATCCAGCACTACATTTAGAATACAGGTAACGATAAGAAAGTAAAGTGGAGTCCGGGAGTCGCCCATGGATCTAAGCATAGCTGAAGAGTAGTTGTAGATAACAACCATAGGTACTCCGACACACTGGATTTTCATGTAGAGAGCAGCGTCCTTAAAAATCTCATCAGGTGTATGTAAAAGCGTAAGTAAGCTGTTTGTCATTAAAAATGCAACGGCAGACATGATTATTGCAGATGCAAGCATAAGATATGCTGCATTGGATATTACTCGTTTGAGCCGCTCGGTGTTCTTACCACCAAATGCCTGAGAAGCTACTATCTCTGCACCTCCCGCAATTCCGGCCGCAACCGAAAAAAAGAGAAATGAGACAGAAGAGCTGGCTCCAACCGCTGCAAGTGCCTGTGAACCGTTTACACGGCCAACAATCATAGAATCCACCAGATTATATAATTGTTGAAATATATTACCTATAAACATAGGAATTGAAAACAACAATAACATTTTTGATGGACTGCTTTTTGTCATATCTAGCGTTTTAGATGTTGATTTGAAAATTTTTCGAATGTTAAAAGCTTTTGCTGTTGCTTTTGTTGTTTTTGTCATATTAACCTCCATGTCGAACACTTAGTGTGAGGCATAGCACGAGAATATAAAATTCTCGTCGGATCATCAGCTATCTGGGCTCGTTACAAATAGCCAAACAACCTCTGGTTGTTTGCGAAGGAATCATTGCATCAGCATGATTTTTCGCACTAGAAACCTCTTTTACGTTAGTATTATATATATCTAATTTTGAATCTATCATTACTTGTTATGAAATCTGCGGAGAGTGACAACAAATAATCACTCTTGATCATAACAATATAATGATATTTTCGTGAATGTTTCGCTACTGCGATTCAACTCTAACTCAGAGTGCTGCTAAAGAATACTAGCATTTCCGATATAATTCAATGAACAAAAACAAGATAAGATTGACCTTTTCTCATATAATTAAGAGATTGCGCGCGGTGGGGAGAGGACCATCCTAAATTACAGGAAATCTCAAAAGAGATGGTTCTGAAGCCATCATAATGTTTGCAATAATCCTTAAATTATGATAAAATTTCAATTTAGTTGAACACTGTTATAATAAAAAAACATCAGTAAAACAATAAGTAAAAACATCAATAAAAACATCACTTTAAACATTAATTAATAACAGTAGTTAAAAACTCGACAGAGATGAAAAAACCAATAAAAGTGAAAAAACACCAAAAATAAGGAGGAATTGCAGACATGGAAATTAGTAAGGAACGAGAAAAAGAATTACAGATTGTAGAGGATATTTACGATTATTGCGAAATTCTCTACAACAAGATGAGTGAAAGTAAGACAGCAGATTACATTACGTTTTATAATCTGGTAACAGAACTCGGAAAGCTGGTATGTAACGTAGACAGAGCCAGCTTCTGGCAGTGGGACAAGGAAAAGAATGTGCTTTGGACCATATCAGCAACAGAGCTTGACAGAGTAGAGGTAGCTGATGATATAGGTATCGTAGGAAAGGCACTTCAGGAAAAAAGAACAATAGTAACTAATGATCCATATAATGATTCTGATTTCAACAAGAGTGTTGACATGAGATCAGGATATACAACAAAGAATGTCATGGTTGTTCCTATTTACGATATAAACGGAAATTGTATAGGTGTATATGAAGTAATTAATAAGAACGATGGTGACTTTGATGCGAAGAGAGATTCGAGAAAGCTCTCTGTAGTAACTGTTCTTTGTGGTATGGCACTCCAGTCCGAGAAGTTTGAGAAATAAAAAATGAGGAAATGATTATGAAAAAAAGAATATGTAGATATTCATCACAAATCGGAAAGTCAAAGAAGAGTACTTGGTTAAAAAGGCGCCTGACTGCATTTATGTTGTCTATTTCACTCGTGGCAGGAGGAGTATACTCTCCGACCCTTTTTACAGGGGGAAGAAATGGAGTGGAAGAAGTAGTTGAAGTTGAGGCAGCAACGGTAGATGTCTGGGATGGAAGCGTCGCAACCGGATATAATGGAGGTAGTGGAACAAGTGAGGATCCATATACCATAAGTACGGGTGCACAGTTGGCATACTTGAGTGAACAGGTAAAGGATTCAAATCCATATCGTGGAGTTTATTTTAAACTAATAAATGATATTGATCTCAATAATATAAATTGGACTTCAATAGGAGGAGCGAATGCTAATTCAACCGTTGATAATGCATTTAGAGGTTACTTTGACGGATCAGGATTTACAATTAGAGGATTATACCAGGATTCCGGAAAATATAGCTATGGATTATTTGGTTGGGTAAGCGGAGCAAACGATAATTCTTGGGCTGTAGTTAAAAATCTAACCGTTGAAGGAGCAATAAATGCAACAGCCTATGAAGGTGATATAGGTGGTATCGTAGGAATATGTATTGACGCTCAAATTATTAACTGTATAAATAAAGTAAATATTCAAGTTCAAGGAAAGTTTAGTGATGGTGATGTAGCAGTTGGAGGAATAGTTGGTGAATATTTTTCCATGTCTTCACATGGAGGAAAGCTTCGTAATACTATTGTAAACTGTGCCAATTTTGGGACTATATCAGCAAATTATGGATTTGTAGGAGGGATAGCAGGAAAGAACATACGAGAAAAAAAATACAATCAAGATCCTGGTTACAAAAAAAGTGGAAATATACTTAGTTGTTTTAATTCAGGTGACATAAGCGGAGCATATATGGTTGGAGGTATAGTCGGACAAAACCATAGTATAGTTGAGTCTTATGCTAATGATAGGTTTCCACCTGACACCGGTGGGTATATTATAAATTGTTTTAATGCCGGAAATGTAACTGCAAACAGAAAATCTTATAGTAATTTTTCAGGCGTAGGAGGAATAGTTGGCAATAATGAGTTGGTTGCATTTGGCGCTAGTTCCGGAACGCAAAAAACCGAATTTAAAAACCTTTATAACGTTGGTAAGGTTTCTACGATTGAGGGAAGAGAAAACGAGATAGGCGGTATAGTTGGAATTAATGACAGCCGAACTACAATTACGAATAGTTACTACAGGGAAGATACAGCACTCGTGGCCATAAGTGGAATATCAGAGACTGACAATGAAGCGTATGTAAGAAACGATGCTGCCATGAAAACACAGGATAATTATACAAACTGGGATTTTAACGGGACATGGAGTAAAGAAGATGGCATATATCCTACCTTGTTGGGAATGCCAAATCCATATTATATCACAAGTGCTACATTTGCAGGCACAGGTAAGGACACAGGAAGATTAAGTAATCTTACACCAAATACGAGTTATATTATTTCTGGAGCAGGAGTTACGGAAAGTGAGTATACAGCAGATAAAGACGGTATTATATCTCTCGAAGGCATGGAAGAAGGTACAATGAATATAATACTGGCAGGTGATACAGAATCCGGAATAATTAAAGTTACTCAAAGTATAGATATAGAAAAAAGAACTAAACCAGATATAAGTGATTTTAATAGTACCGATTGTAGATCGCCTTATACAGACAACGGAACCATCAATACTACAGTTGTTGCATTTTTTGCAAAGAACTATCAGTATAAAAGAGAGGATGATAATAATTGGACTTCGTTTGATACCACAAGAACAGCAACTAATTTAAAGGGCGGGGTCTACTTTATCAGAAAAAAAGGTCAGGCTAATATACTAGCCTCTGACCATATCTCAATTATCATTCATCAGCAAGAGCGCATGCCAAATGCCGTATTTACGGCGACAGGAGCCCAAAGTGGTACACTTTCAGCTGTAAGCGCTGGAATGAAATATACAACTGATTACGATAATACATGGACAACTATCTCAGATTCTGACGTAACAGCTGAAGGAGATGTAAAGATAAATGTTGGCGGTCCATTTTCTGAAATTCGTGTTGTAAAGTTGGGAAATGGTATATATTCGTATGATAGTTCTGATCAAAAAATAGCCATTTCAAAAATAGTTGACACTTTAACCTACACTGCGTCAGACCCTGAAGTAATAGACGGAAAGGGAAAAATCACAGTAGATTCAGCTGATAAATACGAAGTTGCTGAGGCAGATAACAATACAAATATAGATAATCTGAAGTGGATAAGCTTAGATACTATAACTAAGGAGCTAGAACCGGGAGCATATAAGATTCGTATTAAAGCAAAAGGCACTAACATGGCCTCCGAAACCGAAGAGTTTGAAATCCATGAATTTATTCCGGAAAAGGAACCAAAGACACAAGCTACATTTGAGGCAACAGATACTGATAGAGGAATACTGTCAGGTGTTAAGGAAGGTTATAAGATAAGCACTAATGGAGGTATTACTTGGACAGAGATAAAAAATAATAACGACTCTTCTGTGAAATTATCCAAAGTAACAGAAAAAGAAGGTATCATAATTAAGTGTCCGGGAAATGGGACAACAACCATTGAAAGTGAACCGCAGATTATAACAGTTACGAAGGCGAAAACTCCAAATCTAACTGTTGTGCAGCCGACACTCAAGAAAAAGACAGGAAGTATACCAACTAAAAAAGGATATCAGATAGCGAAAAAAGATGCCGCCGATGCTGACTTAAAGAACATAAAATGGAGAGATTGTTCAGGTGTCTCGGATAATCTCGAACCGGGAATTTACTTAGTAAGAGTTAAGGCTATCGGAACGACCTTGGCATCAGAGATACAAGTAATAACCATAAATGAACCACCTGTAGCACCGACACCAACAGCGAGCCCTACTGTAGCACCGACTTTGACTCCAAGCCCAATAGTGGCTCCAACTCAGCAGCCGGCAACAAAGGTAGCTGTAAATACTGCAGTTTCACAGAAATCAGGAAAAGATTATCTTCCTACCATGAACAAAAACTTTAAAGTACGCATAAAGGGAAAAAAGATTAAGATTCAGTACGATAAGGTTGAGAATGCAGATGGTTACGAAGTTTACATCAATTACTGCTACAGCAAATACAAGCTTGCACGTACTATCGAGGACAAAGATAAGACAAAAGTAACACTCAAAAAGATAAATGGTAAAAAGCTTGATCAGAAGAAAATATTCAAGGTTTATGTAGTAGCATACAAGATGATAGATGGCAAAAAGACTGCAATAGCTGACACTATCAGTGCACACATAGTTGCTAATAAGAATAAAAAGTACTCGAATGTCAAGAAAATAAAGCTTAAGACTAAAGAGTGCAACATAGCAGTAGGAGAATCTAAGAAGGTAAAGGCTAAGATTGTATTAAAGCACAAGGATAGAAAACCACTTTCAAAGGGACATGCACCTATCTACAGATATCGTTCATCCGATTACTCAGTGGCAGACGTCACGAAGAAGGGTAAGATAAAGGGAATCAGCGCCGGAGAGTGCGAAGTTTACGTATATTCCGTAGATGGCCTGATGAAGACCGTAAACGTAAAGGTCGAGTAGGCGAGGAACAATTCCTGCGGAAGAAGCAAAAGCAAAACGAGAAGACACACCTTAATAATGTAAAAAGAAAAAGGATGCTTGAGGCTGAAAAATCAGAACCACAAACATCCTTTTTTAATATATAAAAACTGTGTAATTACCTTGTTAAAATTATAGAGATTGTTTTCACGAACAAATCAATCTTCTTCGTCTATTCTTTTGTTTATTTTCTGAAGTCGTTTGAAAGTAATCAAGGTTACTAATACAAATATCGCTATTATTACAGTGATAACAATATCTAAAATAATTAAACCCCCTGGAAAATACGGGTTCGTGCAGATTATATGAAAGAATAGAGCGATTAAATACGTGACCGGTAACCTTTATTGTAAATACCAACAAATAATAAAAAAATAAATAATAAATAATAAATAATCATAAAAGCGTCCTCGATTGTGAGTATAAAAATGGACACAATACAATTGAGGGCCTTTTTTTACTATACAATTTATGGGAAATTTAGTATAATAAAGACATGAAAATAAACGAAAGAACGCAAATTATCTGTTTAATTCAGTAAGAGAAATCCATCACTTCTAAGCAAAAGTGCAGGTGGGGACATAAAAAAGAATAATGGAGGTGGGATATGTCGAAAAGTCTAAATCAAAAGGCTAAGCTTTTTTATCTTTTGGAAATCTTTAAAAAAGAAACTGATGATTCTCACGGACTTACCACGGATGAGCTCATACGCAAAATGAATAGTAAGGGTATAAAGGTAGAGCGTAAAACCATGGGAGAGGACATACGACTGCTAAGTGACCTTGGCTATGATATCCTAAGTGAAAGAAGGGGTAGGCAGTTTTATTATTACATGGGAAACCGTGAATTTGAATTGGCGGAGATAAAGATGCTTGTGGATCTGATACAGTCATCGAAGTTCATTACAGATAAAAAATCAAAAAGTCTTATATCAAAAATCGGAAACCTAACAAGTAAATATGAAAAAAAGCAACTCGACAGACAGGTGTTTATCACAGGCAGACTTAAGACTCAAAACGAGCAGATTTACTACAATGTTGACAGGCTGCACAGTGCCATATCTTCGAATGTAATCGTTACATTTTACTATCTGCAATGGGACATGGATAAAAAGCAGATTAAAAAGTATGATGGTAAAGTCTATAAAGTAAGCCCGTGGGGACTAACATGGAATAACGAAAAGTATTACCTGCTAGCACATGACGAGGAAAGTAAAGAGATAAGGCACTACAGGGTTGATAAGATGGAGAATATCGAGTTAACCGATGAAGGAAGAAACGGAGAAGAAAAGTACTCAAGGATTGATCCGGCTCTCTATACAAAGCAGGTATTTGGGATGTACGGAGGCGAGCTTACCAAGGTAAGGTTTGAGGTGAAGAACAGCTGTATCGGAATCATACTTGATCGCTTCGGACCGGATATTGATATAGAAAAGAAAAGCGACACATTTGAATTCGAGGCAGATGTAGCAATAAGTGACCAGTTCTTCGGGTGGATACTTTCTATAGGAAACGGAGTCAGGATAATCGGCCCGGACAGGGTGGTGGATGAAATAAAGGCAATGATAGAGGAGAGAAGAAAGCTGTACAAGTGATGTGTAATGGCGGGAGTAGATAGTTGTAAAGGTGATATATGTAGCGGTAGGAGTAGGGAGTTACGTAGGTGATATATGTAGCGGTAGGAGTAGGGAGTAGAAAGCTGTTGATGCTATAAAGTACATACAGAGAGGAGGTTTCACATGAGTATAGAAGAAGCAGAGGATATTGTCAGAGCATTTGAAAATAATAATAATGCAACTGAGGAGGAAGTTTTCATGTTTACAGAGGCCATGAACTTCCTCATAGAGGAGAGACACTCTCCGGGGGATATGCTTTACCTCGGCGGCTATTACTATGGAATCAAGAATTTCGATTTAGCGCTTAAGTACTACGAAATGGCGGCTAGTTACGACTATGACCCGGCTTACGAGTGCCTAGGATACATATGGTACTACGGCAGAACCGGAAAGCGTGACTTTAAGAAGGCATTTGAGTACTTCTCAAAACTTATGGAAAAGGGCGATTTGGTGGCTACATACAAGATTGCCGATATGTATAAAAATGGCTACTACGTAGAACAAAATCAAGAAAAGTACGAGGAAATAGTGGAAGACTTATATCCAAGGGTAAAGGGATTGAAAAACGTCTTTGATCCGGTACCTGAGGTTTATACGAGGCTTGCAAGGATAAGGAAAAGTCAGGGGAGAAGTGAAGATGCAGTAAATCTTTATCTCTACGCCAAGGATTTTCTCGCACAGAGAATTATGTACAATGCATTTTTTGGAAATCTAAATATCATGAAGTGGCTTATAGATGATCTTTACGAGCTTATTGACTTCGATGAGGACTACTTCGATTTCTATGATCTTTACTATTTGCTGAAAAGTCCCCACAAGATTTCATTTATTTACAATGACAGTTTTCACAGTGTTGAGTCCGTGCAGGAGGGCGATGAGTGCAGCGTTTGCTTTGATGGAAAATGGTTCCACAGCAGGGATGATTTCTTTAAGGATGCGAGCATAGATGGAACAAGGCTTACTAAGATTTATCGTGAGTTTTATGGATTCGAGGTGTAATATATGGGAGAATATATAATTAAGGTAGATAACATATCCTATGCAAAGTATGAAGAGCTTCTTATGCAGAAGGATGAAGTAAAAAAGCAGGCATTTCAGCATGAGAGGGAATATATAAGAGTGTTTGGCGAGCTTATACTGGAAGTTTTTAAGATGAAGATTGAATCAATAAGAAAAAAGAAAACCATAGAGTATTGCCAAATCTTCTTAAATAAGGGAATGGCTGTAGACCAAAAAGCCCTGCAGGAATACTTAGAAAAAGAGCTGGCAGAGTACAAGAAAAGGCTGGATGAGATGATCTTAAAGAACGAGGCAGCAAAAAAAAGCAGAGAGATTACAGAAGCAGATTTACTTGAGATTAAGCGCATATATCATCGGTTAGTAAAGAAGATTCATCCGGATATCAATCCTCTCGCCAGTGAAAATAAAGAGCTTAATGAATTATGGCATCGGCTGATGGTAGCCTACTCCTGCAACGACCTAAGGGAAATGCAAGAGACAGAAATCCTTATAAATATACTTCTGGAAAAGTTGGATTTGGGCTTGGTAGACATATTTATTCCCGACATCGATGAAAAAATCATAGAGCTCGAAGCTGAAATAAAAAAAATCACAACCACGGATCCTTACATGTACAAGGCTATCCTCGAAGACCCTGAGGCTGTTAAGCAAAAAAAGGAAGAACTTAAGAAAGAACTAAAGGAGTACGAGGATTACGGAAAACAGCTGGACGAGATAATCAGTGGACTTCTGCTGCAAAGTGGAGTAACGATAACGTGGAAAATGGACTAAATGTGCTTTGGCTGGGAGGTAAAGAATGGCAAACGAACTTACAGAGACACAAAAGAATATGGTATCCCTTGTACAGGGAAGTGAACTGGGAGATCTTATAAAACCACTAATAAAAGAGATTCACCTGTTTGACACCTATATAGCCGGTACCACACACTTAAAGGACAAGTCTGTCTTAGAAAATATAAAAGTCGGAGATACACTATCACTTAGAAGGGAAGACAATAAGTACGACAGCCATGCAATACTCATACTAAATGATAAAGGGGAAAAACTGGGTTACGTCCCGGAAAAGGATAATCTTATATTCGCCAGACTTATGGACGCCGGAAAGCTGCTAAAGGCAAAGATCAGCGAGATAACGCCTAAGGGAGGATTTACGTTGATTTCCGTGGGGATTTATCTGGTGGATGTGTGATGGGGGGAATTGCACAATGACAGCTTCAACACCTGAAATTTAGGTTCTTGCGTGAAGCTTTACACCGTGGGTTCAGTTTGGAAGTTAGTATAATATAACAAAATCTCATAAGAAAGAAGGGTGGTAATTATGAAATGTGAATTTTGTGGTGCTCAGATACCGGATACGTCGAAGAGGTGTGAATATTGCGATTCTGCAGTTACACCAATTGCTAAGGAGGAGCCTAAAAAACCTGTTTGTCCAAAGTGTGGAAGCAATTTAGTTAATTTTGTAAGAGAAGAAACCGGAAGCGTAGTTCGTGAAAATTATCAAACTTATGGTCATCGGGGAAAAAAGAAGAATAAGGTTGGTTCGGTTAAAACAGATTATAGAACAATAGGAGTCTGTCAGACCTGTGGTCATACATGGGAAACTGTAGCAGATAAAAAAACAAATACTCAATCAAACAGTTCTAATATGTGGTTATGGGTGCTTGGATGGATATTCGTCTTTCCAATTCCTTTAACAATTTTGATATTAAGAAGTAAACATTTCGACCAGAAAACAAAGTTAATTCTTATTGTAGTATTGTGGGCAGTGGTTTTGATTATGACAAAATGTGATGGTAGTAACAATAACAATAATAATAACAATAAAAGAAACTCAAGTAATACAGTTCAAAACAATAATGTGTCAGAAAGTGAAACAGCTAATAATGGGAATAAAACTAAAAAAGCTTCTACATCTTCAACTAATGAAGAAGCTAATTCAGAGACAGATGACAACCAAAATGTAGGTACAGAAAATGAAAGTGTTGAGACTGAGACAGTAGAGAACGTTACAACAAAGTCATTCGGGTATGCGGGCGCGAGATTTAGTGTGCCTACTTACTATGCAAAGAAAAGAAAGTATGAAAAAATAGGATATGAATTATATCCAAAAGAAAAAGAAGAATATGCTTCACTTGTTTTTTATAGGATTAAAACAGTTACAAATCCAGCATACTTGAAATATGGTTTTATACGAAATATTGCCAGAAATTGCATTTATAATATCGAAAGGGAAAAGGGTAAAAATGTTATTGCTGAAGAAAAGAAAACAAGAGTAAGTGGAGTTTATGTATATTCCGGAACAGTAAATGCAAAAAGTAAAAAAGGAAAAAACGGCAAAAAAATTTATTCTATATTTTTTACCAAGTCATATTTGGTTTTAGCATTACTGTCTGTTGATGATGTAGATAATGCAAAGTATAATTATGAAAGCGATTATTTTGATCATGTTATCGGCGAACTGAAAGTACCGGCTAGAAATCGAGTAAAGCAGGCGTCTTTAGGAGAAAGAAATGCACTGGAAAAAGCAAAAGAATATTTGGATTTTTCACCGTTTTCAATGAAGGGTCTTTATGACCAATTGAAATTTGAAAATTTTTCAGATAAAGAGGCTACGTATGCAGTAACAAATTGTGGTGCAAACTGGAAAAAACAAGCTTATCTTAAAGCTAAAGACTATTTGGATTTTAGTTCATTTTCAAGACAAGGTTTAATAGAGCAGCTTGAATTTGATGGATTTACTTCAGAGGAAGCTCAGTATGCAGTTAAGAAAGTGGGGTATTGAGAAAGGGTGTGTAATGGTTGCATATTAGAAACGCTTTTTTCTGCATGATTTTCGGATTGTATGATATAATAGAATATAATATTATTACAATAATACTAATATAATAATTTTGAGTGTCATAATAATAGTAGATGTTAAATTAGATGTAATTGTATTTTTAGGAGGGAGAATGTGATAAAAAGAGATTATTCAAATATAATGATAGCAAAAACAGGAGACAATGGCTGTTCGTGGTTACCATTAAACATTCATCTATTGGATACAACCGGAATAATGAGATATTTAATTGATGATTTTATTTCTGAATCTATGTTTGATTCCTTGGAGTTAGATAAAGAAATTATAACTAATATAGCTTTATTTGTTTCATATCTTCATGATATAGGAAAAGTCACAGTAGGATTTCAATATAAAATAGGACTTAATTTGGAAATAAGAAAATTAGCGATAGAAAAAGAAGGACTAATTTTTCCTGATTATATGGATTCTAGTCAAATGAGAATAATACCACATGCGCTTGCAGGAGAATGTATATTGAATTATTTTAATGTTCCAAAAAGTATATCTTCAATTGTTGGAGCGCATCATGGCGTACCTACGGGAAAAGGCGCAATAAAAGATTCAGACCTTAAGAAAAGGCGTCAAGATATAGTAGGTTATAAAATTTTTTTTGGTGATGATGATAATAATAAAAAGTTTTTAGAAAAAGTATGGAGTGATATTATTGGAAAGGCACTAAAAATATCTAACATTAAAGAAATAAAAGAGTTACCTGAGCTATCTATGACTACTCAAATGCTAATAAGCGGACTACTTATTATGGCTGACTGGTTAGCGAGTAATACATATTTTTTTCCTTTAATTGATGTTGATAGTTATGGGGAAGATGAGTATTTGAGTAGAAGAGTAGATAATGCATGGGAAAATATAGGGTTTACTGAGGTGTGGAAACCCACAAAAGATTATTATAATGATTATCAATTTGAAAAAAATTTTGGTTTTTTTCCAAATAGCATTCAAAAAAAAATACTAGAAATAGCGAGCCAATTAGATAAACCAGGTATATTTATTTTAGAAGCTCCTATGGGGTGTGGAAAGACCGAAGCAGCACTTTCCTTAGCAGAAGTAGTTGCAAAAAAAACAAATAAAAATGGAATTTTTTTTGGTCTACCTACTCAAGCTACTACCAACGGTATTTTTCCCAGAATAAAAACATGGGCAGAAAAACAATCAGACGAATTTTATCACAGCATACAGCTAAAACATGGCAATTCAGAATATAATGAGCTGTTTAAAAAAATTCAAAGAGGTATACCTGAAGAGGAATCGGATAGTGGTTTAATTGTTCATTCGTGGTTTTGTGATAATAAAAAAGCATGTTTAGCAGATTTTGTTGTAGCAACAGTTGATCAGTTGTTAATGATGGCACTTAAGCGAAAACATGTTATGCTCTTACATATTGGTTTATCAGAAAAAGTAATAGTAATTGATGAAGTGCACGCATATGATTCATACATGAACCAATACATGGAAAGAGCATTGATGTGGCTTGGAAAATATAAGACTCCAGTAATTCTTCTATCAGCTACTTTAACGAAAGAAAGAAGAAGTAGTCTTATTAAAGCATATCTTGGCATTAAAGAAGTAGAACTCGAGAATGAAACAAATTATCCTATGTTGACGTGGACTGATAATGAAAAAGTGTATAATAATTCGATAGACTATTTAGGTGTTAATAATTCTATTAAATTATTTAAATGTAAAGATGATAATATTATAGAAATAGTAAATAGGGCAGTAGACGGTAATTGTTGCATTGGAATAATAATGAATACTGTGGCTAGAGCACAGAAAATAGCAGAAAAAGTAAGAAATTTAATTACAGAAAAGGTAATCTTATATCACGCTCAATATATTATGCCGGATAGAACAATTAAGGAAGATGAAATAATAAAAAGAACAGGAAAAAAAAGTAATTATAATAATAGAAAGGGATTGGTAGTAGTAGGGACACAAGTGCTTGAACAATCATTGGATATAGATTTTGATGTTCTCATTACTGATATTTGTCCAATTGATTTATTACTGCAAAGAATAGGAAGATTGCAAAGACATGAAAGAAAAGATAGACCAGTTGTTACGCCAATCTGTCATATAGTTATGGATGAATATGATAATAATGATACAGGATCTAAATTGATATATGGTTCTTGGTTATTAAAACAAACGATCGAAAATATTCCCGAAATAATAAGCATACCCAAAGATATTTCATCACTTGTACAAAAAGTATATGACGTAAAAAATGATAGTGATGAATATCAAGAGTATTTGAAAAGAATAGATTACTTAAAAAAGAAGGCAATGTCTTTTTTATTAAAAAAACCCAATAAACAGGATATCCATGGACTTTTGGATATAAGCATTAGCGGAGATGATACTATGGCAGAAGCCTCGGTACGAGATGGAGAATCATCATTAGAAATATTATTACTAAAAATTAATGATGATGGATTAATTCAATTAATTAATAGTAATATAGTTTTAGAAAGACTTGGAGAGAGTGAAGCAGAAATAATTGCATTACAAAAAATTCGACTTCCTAGTAAAATTTGTAATAAATATAATGAAGAAAAAATAATAAAAGAAATACAAGAAAAGTCGAATCCTATTGTTAATAAATGGAAAAGATTCTATTGTTTAGAGGGAAAACTCATTCTTTTTTTAGATGAGAAGAATGAAGCAATATTAAATAATTACATCATAAAATATTCATATGAAAATGGATTAACATGTAAAGGAAGTGATAAAGAATGAATGAAATTGAATTTAACCTTCAAGATGAACCATGGATACTTGTGATAAATAATAAATGTGAAATAGTTGAGGTATCTTTAATAGAAGCCTTATTAAATGCTCACATATACAAAGATTTAAAGGGGGAAATACCCACACAGGATGTAGCTATATTGAGAATTCTTTTAGCCATATTACATGCCATTTATTCTAGGGTTGATGAAGAAGGACAAGTGTCTCAGTTGGATGATGAGGATGAAGAAGAAGCATTAAACAGATGGAAAAAAATATGGGACAAGAAGCATTTTTCAGAAAAAGCAATTACTGAATATATGAAAAAGTGGCATGAAAGGTTCTGGCTTTTTCATCCAGAGAGACCATTTGGACAAGTAGCTAATCTTAAAAACGGGACAGATTACGCTGCATCAAAGCTAAATGGAGAAATATCTGAAAGCAGTAATAAAAAAAGGATTTTTTCAGCATATTCTGGAGATGAAAAAGAATCTATATCTTATTCACAAGCTGTTAGATGGCTAATATATTTAAATGCATTTGATGATACTTCTGCTAAACCAACAAAAGAAGGGAAAATTAAAGCAGGAGGGAAATTGCCATCTCCAGGAGCAGGTTGGCTAGGGAAGATTGGCATTGTATATAATAAGGGAAACACGTTGTTCGAGACACTCATGTTAAATATGGTTATGATTAATGAAGGAATAATTCAATCTTCTCAAACACCTATATGGGAAAAAGATAACGTTTCAAATAAAGAAAGAGTTGAAATACCATGGCCTCAAAATCTATCTGAATTGTATACAATTCAATCAAGGAGGATTCTATTAAATCGAAAAGAAAATCTTGTAAATAGTTTCAAGTTGTTGGGGGGTGATTTTTTTGAAAAAGAAAATTATTTTTTTGAACCTATGACTGCATGGAAATCAAATAGAAAAGATAATAATATTTACACACCTAAAAGACATGATTCTTCAAGACAGATTTGGAGAGATTTTGCTGCATTATATGTAGATAATACAGATAGTGTAAATGCAATTTCAAAAGGTGTAGGAACTATAAATTGGTTTAAAAACTATTTATATGCCAATGATCTTGTTAAAGATTTAAATATCGTAAAAACAACCATTACAGCAGTTGAGTATGGAGACAAAGATTTTTTTGTTAATAATATTTTCTATGATTCTTTATCGCTGCATTCTTCACTATTAGGAAAACTAGGTGCAAATTGGAGAAATATCATTAAAGATGAAATTGAAAAATGTGAAAAATTAGCTGATGTACTTGGTGAATATGCTCAACATATTTACGTAGCATCGGGGGGGAGTAATAGCAAAAAGGATAAACATTTTTTACAAATATTTAGTGAAACAAAACTACAATTGTTTTATAAGCTAGACATTCCATTTAGAGGTTGGATAATTAATATAAATGCGGATGACGAAGAAAAGGAAATAACAAATAGAATAATTGATTGGCATAATCAGGCTAGGAAGATTTCATATAACTATGCGAGTGATATTTTATCAAAAGCAGAAGAAAGAGTTTTGATAGGGCATATAATTGAAAAGAAACTATACTCAGCTCCTAAAGCTATGAATATCCTAACGAGCAAAATAAATAAGCTGTACAATAATGAAGGAGGATGAAAATGAAAGAGAAAATAAAAAAATATACAGCCAAACAGATTTTTATATTATATGAACAGTTAAGTACATCGATTGGAAAAGCAAAATTGGCAAATCTGAGACGAGGCATAGGGAAAATACCTGGCGAGCTACCTGAATTATGGGGTGTATTTTTGAATGATATTCCAGAAGAGTTTTTAAGTAAAACGGGAGAACCAACTAAGGAAGAATGGGCAATCTATCTAACACTCACGCTGTATGCACTACATCAGCAAGGCAATTCTGAAAATGTCAATGAAGAAAAAATCAGCATAGGAAAAGCAGCAGCAATGTTAATGAACGAAAAGAATGACGACGAATATGAAAGGATATTGCGACGGTTTGGACCAGTTGTAACATCTAAGGATATGCCAGAATTAATGCACCATTTAAGAAGCCTAATTCAACTAATCAAATCTAAAGGAATACATCTGGATTATGTAAAGCTTTCTGGTGATATTTATCAATATCAATTTTATAATTCAAGAAAAAAAGTTCAACTCCAATGGGGACAGGACTTTTACTATAACAAAAATAATATATAAAAAAGGAGAATAATTATTATGAGTTTATTTATTGATTTTCATGTTTTACAAACATTACCACCAAGTTGTGTGAACAGGGATGATACAGGTAGTCCTAAAACTGCTGTATATGGAGGAACAGTTAGAGCGAGAGTATCATCTCAGGCGTGGAAACATGCCATGAGAATAAAATTCAAAGATCTATTTATGAAAGAAGAGTTGGGAAGCAGAACTAAAAATGTAGTCGAGATGATTGAAAAGGAAATATTATCAAATAATGATAATATTTCAAAAGAGGAAGCTCATAAAAGAGCAAAAAAAGTTCTTGAATCAGCAGGTATAAAAATAAAAGCAGCCAAAAAAGATGAAACTGAAAAAGCAGAGGCTTTATTTTTTATGAGTAATAAACAAGCTAAAATTTTAGCTGAAATTGCAAGTAAAGATAATTTTAAAGAGAATGAAAAAGAAACAAAAGAAATGGCAAAGAATGCACTCAAAGAAAATGTTTCGGTTGATATTGCATTATTTGGAAGAATGGTGGCAAGTGATCCGACGTTAAACTGTGATGCTACAGCTCAAGTGGCTCATGCAATTTCCACTCATGCAGTTCAAAATGAATATGATTATTTTACAGCTATTGATGATCTACAAAATGACGATAATGCAGGAGCGGGCCACCTAGGAACAATAGAATTTAATTCTGCTACTTTGTATAGATATGCGACAGTGAATGCAGTAGAATTGGCAAATATAATTGGGATTGATAATGTTGCGTCTGTAATAAAAAAATTCGGATATGCATTTATATATTCTATGCCCAATGGTAAAGAAAACACATTTGCAAATAGGACATTTCCAGAAGAAGTATATGTAACCATTAGGCAAGATCAACCTGTTAATTTAAGCGGAGCTTATGAGAAAGCTATAAGAAACTCCGAATTAGGTTATTCTGAACCATCTCAATCAGTACTCAAAGAATATGCAAAATGTCTATATGAAAAGTATGATTCTAAACCATATGATTCATATTGTATAGGTGAAGAACTAAAGACTATTGCTAGAAAAATTTCTTTACCAAATTTACTATTGGAACTAGAAGATAGAATTAATGAACTAATTAAAGGAGAGATATAATGGCGACATTAATGCTTAGGCTTGCTGCACCGTTACAGGCATGGGGGAGTAATTCAAAATTTAATATTCGTACGACTGAAAGAGAACCCACAAAAAGTGGTGTTATAGGGATGATTGCAGCCGCAATGGGCATAAAAAGGAATGAAGAATCAACTATATTCAAAGAATTAGTAAATCTAAGATTTGGTGTAAGAGTTGAAAAGGAAGGGATACTTCTAAAAGATTTTCATATGGTTCATGAAAAAAAAGATTCACATCTAACGGAAAGATATTATTTATCTGATGCTGTGTTTTTGGTTGCAATTGAATCGAATGATATTAATCTTTTAAAAAATATAGAAGATGCGATAAAAAACCCTGTGTATCCATTGTTTTTAGGAAGACGATCTTGTCCACCAACTCTGCCAATAGTGTTAGGAATAAGAAATAATAAATTAATAGATGCACTAAAAAATGAGCCATCTTTAACCAAGCAGACTAATTCAAAACGCATAATATATGAGTCAAGTAAAGATGGAGTTTTAATACAAGATGTACCAATTTCTTTTTCTCAAAAACATAGACAATATGGTTATCGTAAAGTGACTGAAGAAATAATTCATAATAAAGAACATGATGCATTCGAAGAATTGTGAGGTGAAACATGTATTTATCACGTATTAAATTAAACACACAGAGAAGAGATACTATGCGTGCTCTTGTGGCGCCTAGTATATTTCATGGGGCAATAGAAAGTTGTGATGATGATAGAAATAGAAAACTTTGGAGGATTGACACACTGAATGATGAAAAATATATGCTTATTCTAAGCGAGAATGCTCTTGATTTTACTCCGGTGGGAAAACAGTTTGGGTATGATAAATATGAGTGTAAGAGTTATGAGAATTTTTTATCAAAAATCAAAAAAGGAAGTGTATGGAGATTTCGGTTAAAAGCCAATCCCACAATACAAAAATACGATAATAAGACTGGGAGAGGAAAGGTATATGCCCACATTACTCCTAATTATCAATATGAATGGTTAAAAAAGCAATCTGTGAAAAATGGATTCAACCTAAATGAAGATTGTGTACAAATATGTGAATCTAGATGGTATTATTTTAAAAAAAATAAAAATGAGAGAAATAATATAAAGATACTGGCGATTACATTTGAAGGGGAATTGATTGTTACAGATGTAGAAGTTTTTAAAAATGCTTTAATAACAGGTATAGGAAGAGAAAAAGCATATGGAATGGGATTACTCACTATCACAGGAGTGTAAAAAATGAGTGAAAATAAGGGAATGGAAAAGGCCTCATTACATGAATTGCCCGTTATAACAGATAGAATGACTTTTTTATATTTAGAACATTGTAAAATAAGTCGTGATGATGGAGCGGTTACAGTAAAAGATTTTGAAGGTACTGTTTATATTCCGGCTGCTTCTATTAGTGTTCTATTACTTGGTCCAGGGACAGATATTTCGCATAGAGCAATAGAACTGACCGGCGAAATGGGAATCACTATTGTTTGGGTTGGAGAGCAAGGGGTTAGATTTTATGCACATGGTAGAGCTCTTAATACACATTCATCTTTACTTGAGAAGCAGGCAAAGTTAGTTTCTAATAATAGATCTCATCTTGCTGTAGTAAGAAAAATGTACGAGATGCGTTTTAAATCAGAAATTGTTTCGAATCTTACTCTTCAACAGTTAAGAGGCCGCGAAGGTGCAAGAATGAGAAAATTGTATAGGGAACAAGCAAAAATCCATAACGTGGAATGGAAAGGTCGAGAGTATAATCCGGATGATTTTTTTGATTCAGATCCAGTAAATCAAGCTCTTTCAGCTGGAAACGTTTGTCTTTATGGATTAGCTACTGCTGTTATTTGTTCATTAGGGTGTTCACCTGGACTGGGGTTTATTCATGTTGGTCATGAATGGTCATTTACATATGATATTGCGGATTTGTATAAAGCAGAGTTTACTATACCATTAGCTTTTAAATTAGCAGGAGAAAAAGTAAATGATATTGCAAATGTGGTGAGAAGGCAATTACGAAATGAGTTTTCCAAGACACATATTTTAGAACAAATGGTAAGAGATATTAAATATCTTTTAGACGATGAGGTAGAAGAATCTCTTATGGATATAGCTTTATGGAATAATCATCGAGAATTTATAAAAAACGGCATTTCTTATGGTAAGGAGATAGATGTATAATGATAATTGTTTCATTAACTTGTTGTCCTCCAAGATTAAAGGGGGATTTATCTAAGTGGCTCTTAGAGATTAACACAGGAGTATATGTTGGACAAGTAAGCGCAAGGGTAAGAGATTCTTTGTGGAAAAGAATATGCGACAATGTAGGAGATGGCCAAGCAACTATGGTTTTTAACACTAATAATGAGCAACATTATGATTTTTATGTGCATAACACATCATGGCTACCAGTCGATTATGATGGGATCAAGTTAATGAAACATCCAAACAAAAGCAAAATGATTAAAGATGGTTTTAATAATGATGTTAAAATGTTGATGACAAAAAGGAAAAGAAGAAAAACTAACAAAGAATCTTATATATTGCTTGACATAGAAACGACTGGCTTATCATGTGAAGAAGATAGTATAATAGAAATAGGAATTGTTGAAGTAGAAAAAGGAATTATAATTGAAAAAACAGGTTGGTTAATAATAACAAAAGAAATACCAAATGAAATTACTAAACTAACTGGTATAGATAAAAAATTAATATCAGATAAGGGCTTGGATTTAAAAGAGGTGCTTCCACAATTATTTGAAAAAATAGATGACAAAAGTGTATTGATGTATAACTCGGATTTTGATTTGAGTTTTTTGAAAAAAAATACCGAAAACTTAGGTTTAGAATTTCCAGATATTATTGAAATTGATGTACTCAAGATGGTTAGAAAAAAAATAAAAGATCTAGATAATTACAAATTAATAAATGTTATTAAACACATGGGAATTCAGAAACAACAAACTCATAGAGCTATTAGTGATTGCCTTTTAGTTAATGAAGTGTATATCAAACTAAAGGAAATGTAAAAAGTTAGTAGATACAAAAGCTTTTTTTAGGGATTTTTTTAGTCTTTTCCCCGCACATGCGGGGGTGATCCTGACATTCTCCCGGCAATTCGGGCAGTAGTTCGCTTTTCCCCGCACATGCGGGGGTGATCCTGTTCCATCCTCCTGATTGTAATGATCTCACTACTTTTCCCCGCACATGCGGGGGTGATCCTATGATTAAATATGGAAAAATATGGACAGTAAACTTTTCCCCGCACATGCGGGGGTGATCCTGAGGTCGTATTTTTATACTATCAAAAATATGACTTTTCCCCGCACATGCGGGGGTGATCCTAGCATGTTAAAGTAGTGAGGTCAAGTGGCAAGCTTTTCCCCGCACATGCGGGGGTGATCCTTAGATTATCATTCTGTATATAGTGTACAATTACTTTTCCCCGCACATGCGGGGGTGATCCTACTAGCCATCACCATAAACTTACTACGAGTCACTTTTCCCCGCACATGCGGGGGTGATCCGGGGGTGTAGCTATTGGCAAATAAAAAGCAGGGCTTTTCCCCGCACATGCGGGGGTGATCCGTCGGTTCTCTCAATGTCGCTTATCACTCCAGCCTTTTCCCCGCACATGCGGGGGTGATCCTATATACTTTGTGTTCTAAGTCATCAACGGACTCTTTTCCCCGCACATGCGGGGGTGATCCTGCGGAGGTGTAGATATGTCAGAAGAAGAACAACTTTTCCCCGCACATGCGGGGGTGATCCTAGGCGGAGGATCGGGGGAGCGTCGTGGAGTGATAGATCCTGGCTC
>JAEEGL015167730.1_pt1 | contig 28576 bp, 22 predicted proteins | sample 9134231 | NCBI WGS metagenome assembly JAEEGL01 (sample SAMN16246548, study PRJNA631951) | gut metagenome | biome: gut microbiome; feature: rumen; material: fiber-attached | host: Bos | place: Iran: Karaj | collected 2018-10 | reverse complement strand
CACCAGCTGGTCGCGCAGCTCGGGCCGCTCGCGGGTGCTGATGATGATGCCGGTGTAGGGCATGGCGATGCGGATGATGGCCACAATCTTCATGAAGTCCTTGTCACTCACAGGGTGGGGGATGTTCTCCGGCAGGCTGAAGGGAGTGCCTTCGGCGGGCTCGATGCGGGGGAAGCTCACCGTGTGGGGACCGCAGCCGTAGTCTTCTTCCAGATGGCGTGCATGCTCCATGATGGCGAGAATCTCGAAGCGGTAGTCGACCAATCCGAACAGGGCGCCGATACCCACGTCGTTGATGCCGCCTTCTTGGGCACGGTCCATGCAGGTGAGGCGGTACAGGTAGTCGGCCTTGGGGGTGCCGGCGGGGTGGAACTTGGCGTATTCCACCGGGTCGTAGGTCTCCTGGAAGCAGACGTAGGTGCCTATCTTCTCAGCCTTCAGTTTGGCATAGTCTTCCACGCTCATAGGTGCCAGCTCGACGTTGATGCGGCGTATGGTGCTGCCCTTCTCGTCCTTGGCGGCATAGGTGCGGCGTATGGCCTCGACCATGTAGTTGGCGTCGTTGCGGGGGCTCTCGCCGCAGATGAGCAGGGCGCGTTTGTGGCCCATGCGCAGCAGCTGCAGCGTCTCGGCTTCAATCTCGTCGAGGGTCAGTATCTTGCGCTTCAGCGCCTTGTTGTCGCGACGGAAACCGCAGTAGACGCAGTTGTTCACACAGGCGTTGCCGGTGTAAATGGGGGCGAAAAGCACTAAGCGGCGGCCGTAGATTTCATTTTTCGCATACTCGGCGGTATCGAGGATCTTCTTGATGCCGGCCTCGTCTTTGACATTCAGCAGGTGTGCCACATCCTGCAGGTTCAGCCCCTTCAGCTGACGCGCCTTATTCAGGATGTCGTTCAATTCGCTCTCCGATGGAGCAGGCTGGTCAATCATGCCGTACAGTTTGTCGCGGTCGATGAAATTCTGATGTTTCATAATGTATATGTTTTGGAATTAATTATTCTTGGTGACGACGGCCTTGCACTCCACCTGTGGCAGGCGGCCCAGCTGGCCGGTGAGGGCGTTGATTTGGTTCACCGTACCCTCGACGATGAGCGAGATAACGGCGACCATGCTGTCGTGGAAGGGCAACCCCTGCCGACAGAGGATAATATCCGCATGTTCAGAGATAATCTGATTGATGTTTGCAGACTGCAAACGCTCCTTTATGAGTATAGTAATTGTTCCTATTCGCTTCTCCATCAGGTGTTAGGCTTTTGGATTAGACAATGGGTTAACTGCTGCAAAAGTACAAAATGTTTTTGATTGTACAAAAATAATTTTCGACGTGCCGGCATTTTTCCATGCCCGCATTCATATACATTCACTAACGCATTCACGCGTTCACACATTAACACATTAATTAAAATTTGCCATTCAAGAAAAAATGTGTATCTTTGCATCTTAATAAACAACGAAGGGTATTATAATATGACCTATAATATACTTAATCCTTTACAATCCTTAGCAAAGGTGCTATTACGCCAACCTTCAGAAGAGACCGAAGTACAGATATTCCGTAATGCATTGAAGGAATTGTTGTCGCGTATTCAACCTGATGAGTCGGAAGAGTTCAACAAAAATCTTGTTGACGAGTTTTTCAGTAAGAGTCTTTACCGCGATCGTACTTATATGGTCAATACATATCAGCGAAGTGACCTCGCCATATACTCCAATGTCGGCACGAAAGAGGAGCATCCTGTGGTGTTATTCGAGTTCAAAGGACCGAATCGCCCTGATATGGTGACGAAAGACGACCTTAAACGTAAGTCTCTCTATGAACTTATTCTATACTATATCCGCGAGGAGGTTCGAAACCACAATACGGAAATCAAGCATTTGATAATCACTAATTGCTGGGAGTATTTTGTTTTTGAAAAGAGACTGTTTTATCAACTCTTCGTCCGCAACCGCCGATTTGCAGAGCAAGTGATTGCCGCCGATACGGGTGATGACAAGAAGGAGTATATTTATGACCAGATTATTCGTCCCGAAGTGGAACGAGTGGAAAAAGAACTTCAGTTTGTCTATATCGACTTGCGGCTATTGAAAAAGAACCTTCCCAACGATGAAGTAATTAGAAATCGAACCTTCCTCTCTGTCTTCAAATTCTTTTCCCCAACACACCTGTTAAAACTTCCTTTCACTTCCGACCACAATACCCTTAATCGAGCTTTCTACTCCGAACTTCTATATATCATGGGAGTCGAGGAGGTGATCGACAATAATGTGCGCAAAATTAAACGATTGAAAAACGGTCAGCAGCCGTTTTCTTTGGTGGAACAGACTTATTCGAAACTTGAAGACTACCCCCAAATCACCTCTAAAGAGCAACGCTTTGAAGCAGCGCTAGGTTTAACTTTGACTTGGATAAACCGCATCCTTTTCCTAAAACTACTGGAGTCTCAGTTAAAGAGTTTTAATCGTGGATGCGATGTGAGATTCCTGGATACAGCACATATCCGCGATTATGATGTACTTCACGACCTCTTTATGCAAGTGTTAGCAAAACCAGAGGACGAACGAAACGAGGAAATGCGCAATATGTTCCCGAATGTACCGTATCTCAATAGTTCTCTCTTCGAGCTCTCCAAAGTGGAACAGGACTTCTTCCCGATAAGTGGTGTCCGGTTGGGTGATATGCAGGTGTACTCACGTACTGTGCTGAAGGACGGAAACGGTAGGCGTATTACCGGTAATCTTTCGTCCCTCGAATACCTTTTGCGATTCCTCGATGCCTATGACTTCGGCAGCGACACAAATGAGGACGACTCTATCCGAACGGAAAGCAAGACCTTGATTAACGCTTCGGTGCTGGGCCTTATCTTCGAAAAAATAAACGGCTACAAAGATGGCTCTTTCTTTACGCCAGGTTATATTACAGAGTATATGTGTCGCGAGACGCTGCGAAATGCCGTTATTGATAAGTTCAATAAGAAAAAGAAGTGGCATTGTAATGATTTTGAGGACCTAAAGGAAATGGTTGATGAAGGCAACCGAGAGGAACGTATCGAGGCAAACAAAATCGTCAACAGCCTCCGTATTTGCGACCCTGCTGTAGGTAGTGGGCATTTTCTTGTGTCGGCTCTCAACGAAATCATTGCCATTAAGAGCGAGTTGGGCATTTTGCAGGACAGAGCGGAAAAACCAAGGCGAATCCGCGACTATGATGTCCGTGTGGAATATGACGAGCTGGTGGCATGCGACGAGGATGGCGATGTGTTCAAGTACAATCCATCGGACCCTTCTAGTCAACGTATTCAGGAAACTCTTTTTGAGGAGAAACGTACCATCATCGAGAACTGTCTTTTTGGTGTTGACCTCAATCCAAAGAGTGTGGAGATATGCCGCTTGCGTCTGTGGATAGAGCTGCTGAAGAATGCTTATTATTATCGTACCGACGATGGTAAACGCTATCTACAGACATTACCAAATATTGACATTAATATTAAGTGCGGCAACTCTCTCGCATCAACACACCCTGTATATCTTGGGAAGAAGATCTCGGAAGGCGTAGGTAGGCAAAACTTAGTAAGAGAATACAAGAGGAATGTGGGAGAATACAAAAATTGTCGTTCTAAAGTCCTAAAAGCCAAACTGGACAATGAAATTAAAGCCATTAAAAGAAAACTGTTACCGGGCATACAAACCAATATTTTTGGCACCGACTATGAGCGGCAGGCAGAGCAACAATCTGTAATGGCACATTCTATTGAATGGATGATAGAGTTCCCAGAGGTATTACAAGAGGATGGAACTTTTGATGGCTTCGATGTGGTGATAGGCAACCCTCCCTATATCAGCCTACAGAATCTGTCGAACGATGTTGCGGTGTATCGTAGTATGAAGCAGCTCGGAGAAGATAACAAACATGAGCCTACCTACAAAACCCTTGAATCGCGAGGCGATATTTATACGCTCTTTGTCGAACGAGGTCTTCAGTTGCTTCATAAGGGAGGTCGATTGTCGTACATCATGCCAAACAAGTGGCAAAAGGTGATGTATGGTCAACCGTTGAGACAACTATTTCTCGACAACAACCTTTCCAATCTCATCGACTTCGGCGACAACCAAATTTTTGATGACGCTACCACCTATACCTGTATCATACAGATGTCGAAAGAATCGTCAGATGGGCACTTGTACGTTTCTACTATAGAAAAGGTGAATACAGAAACACTACCCGACGATGTAGAGGAACAGAAAGAATTGTTTAACAAAAATGAAATGAATAATGATATCTGGGTTATTTCGAGCCTTGATAATTTCCATCATGTGGAGAGTCTTAAGCAAAAAATGGTAACCTTGGATGAATTTGTGGGTGGAGAAGAATATAGAGGTATTCTTTCTGGATTATCCGAGGCTTTTAATGTTTCTCCAGAAAAAGCTAATGAACTAATACAAGAGGATGATAGTTCGCGTGAGGTTTTAAGGCCATTCATGCAAGGTCGTGGATTAGTCGCATATGGAGAGGCAAAAGCCGGTTCATATCTTGTGTTTACCCCCAAAGGTTTTACTGCTCAAGGTATGGGTGTCAATCGTGAAATGCAGACATTGCCAACGGAGAATGAGGCTTGGTCGTGGTTTTCAGAGCATTATCCGGCAATTTCCCGATGGCTCGCTCCTTTTGCTGACCGAGCACGCCGTCGTTCCGACAAAGGTGACTATTGGTGGGAACTGCGTGCATGTGCCTACTATGACAAGTTTGCAGAACCGAAGATATTTTATCAAGTGTTTCAAACGAAGCCATGTTTTGTCTATGATGAGTCGTCAACGTTCTGTAACAACTCTATGTATTTTCTCCCAGTTGGCGATAAACGTTTGCTTGCATTCCTATGTTCGAGCGTCGGGTGGTGGCTCATCAAGGAATTCTGCCCGCCGATACAAAACGGAAGACAACTCATTTGGGACAACTTCAGGCAGATACCTATCCCGAGAGATCTTCCCGGAGAATTGAACGACTATGCCGATCGCTTGATGGCTGCCCGAAATGATGAAACAGAATTCACTCAACTTAGCAGCGAAGTAGACGAAATAATCCGCAAGTGTTATTCGTTGTCATAATTCCGAAAAAAGGAAGAACTTGCTTTAATCCAAATTCGGAACGCCGATAGGTGGACTTGGAACTCTCATCGTCACGTACTGCGTGACGAATTGAAATGAACACATTAATAGCTATTGCAGAAAGTGGATTATCTGATTGAACTATAAAGAAGAGAAGCAAGAAACAACAAACACCCCGTCTACCATGAACCATCAGGTCGTTATTAAGAACATGCAGGGGGAGGTAATTGCATGGCTTGGTGAGGAACAGGGCGGCACCGATGACCTCAGCACGGCATTCCTCGACGAGTTGGACCTGAGCAATGCCAACCTTGAAGGTGCCGACCTCTCTGATGCCTATATCGGTTTCTGCAACCTTACCGGTGCCAACCTGCGCAATGCTGATTTGAGCAATGCGGAGATTGAATGCTGCGAGGTGGCCGGTGCCGATTTCTCTGGCGCCGACCTCAGCAATGCCCAAATCGACATAACAACCGACATCTGGCTGGACGCCATCACCGACGACGAAACGCTCTTCCCCTCCCATCATAGACCATCGTACAGATAGACGGCGACTTCATCTTCATCAAAGTGCCGTTTGGTAGAGCTGATACTAACAAACCTCAATCCGCTGCAAAAAGGAAAGGACTCACCGCGAGTGGGTCCTTTCCTTTTTTGTAAGGGTAACGAAGGGGAGGGAACGACATTGTCCTTGTGGGATTTTTGCACTTGTAAACCATAGTAATATTTGACAAATTGCTTATCAAAAACTATTCAAAAACTACTCTTCTCTTACTCAAGTAGGGGTTAACTAGGGGATGGGTAGGAGAAGAGTAGGAGTTGAGTAAGAGTTGGTCGATACAATGTGTTGAAGATGTGCATGTTATGTGTTGTGCCTGTGTCTTATTGTAATTGTTTGGTAATCAATGGCATGTGTATTTCCTCAGTTTGCGGTCAGAGCTGCTTTTGGGGCGTTGTTTTTCGTCGGCCGGTGGGTTTGGGGATGGTCGGCGTTTTTGCAAAATGGCAAGGTGGCGGAAGCTAGTGGACGCGAAGGCGGAGATGGGGTGGAACGATGGCGCAAGGGGATAAAAAAAGAGAGGCCTTCTCAGGTCTCTCTTCGTGGTGGCATCGACTGGATTTGAACCAGTGACGCAAGGATTTTCAGTCCTTCGCTCTACCAACTGAGCTACGACGCCATCGTTTTTCGGGGTGCAAAATTACTAATTTTTCGTAAACTGGCCAAATTTTTTTTATTCTTCTGTGGGGGAATTTTCTTTTGTTGTTGATTTAGAGTGCTTTGGTGCGATAAAAAGTTGGTCGATGATGAGCCAGAAGAAGCCTACGGTGACTGCCGAATCGGCCACATTGAAGATGGCGGAGAAGAATTTGAAGTGGTTTCCGCCGATGAAAGGTATCCAGCTGGGCCAATCGAACTCAAAGAGAGGGAAATAGAACATGTCGACCACGCGGCCCTGCATGAGAGGGGCGTAGCCGCCTTCGGGCGGGAAGAGGGTGGCGACCGAGTAGTAGCTCTCGTTGAAGATGATGCCGTAGAAGAGGCTGTCGATGAGGTTGCCGATGGCGCCGGCCACGATGACGGTGAGGCAGAGGATGATCGAGCGGCGTTGTCCTTGGCGGATGAATTTCGCTATCAGTCGGATGATGATGACCGAGGCGACGATGCGGATGAGGGTGAGGATGTATTTGCCGACCACTCCGCCGAGGGTGGTGCCGAAGGCGAAGCCGCTGTTTTCGGTGAAGTTGAGCCGGCACCAGGTGCCTATCAGGGGTATCTCTTCGCCAATCTGCATGTGGGTCTTGACGAGAATTTTCACAATCTGGTCCACCAGCACGATGGCGGTGGCGATGATGATGGCGGTGCGAGTGAGTTTCTTTTTATCCATTGTTATCTCTGAGGTTTATCTGTTCAATCAGTTCGTCGTACCACGCCTGTCCGAAGCGTCGCACGAGGGGTTCTTTGAGGTAGCGGTAGAGGGGCTCGCCGTGCCCTTCGGCCGGGCGGCAGATGTCCCAGCGGTGGTAGTTGACGGCGGTGAACTCGCCGTAATCCTGCACGCGGATGGGGTAGAGGTGGCAGCTGACGGGTTTGTAGAGGTGCTGGAGGGCGCAGAGTGCGGTGCCGTCGGGGGCGTAGGCGATGAAGGCGCAGGCGCCGCCCTCGATGAGGGGCGTGCCGAGGTCGCCTTCGGTGTCGCGCACGGCCACTCCTTGCTGCTCCACGGCCTGCCGGCCTTCGGGGGTGAGCAGGGGGAGGGCTTGGGGTAGCACGCGCTCCAACTCGGCCACCTCGCTTTCGAGGAGCGGGGCCCCGCTGTCGCCGTCGACGCAGCAGGCGCCGTGGCAGCGGGTGCAGTCGCAGCAGAAGAGGCGGTCGGCGATGTCGTCGCTGACGATGCTGTTTTGGACTATGATCATTGCAGCGTGTCTATTATCTTGTCGGCCAGCACGGCGGCCAGTTTATATTTCGATTCGACGGTCCAGCCCGCCACATGGGGGGTGAAGACGACGTTTTGAGTTAAGAGTTTTGAGTTAAGAGTCAAGAGGGTGTCGGCCTGCATGTTTTCGTTCTCGAGCACGTCGAGGGCGGCGCCGCGCACCTTGCCGCTCGCCAGTCCGGCCACCAGGGCTTCGGTGTCGACCACGGCACCCCGCGAGGTGTTGAGCAGGAAGAAGGGCTTTTGCATGGCGTCGATGAAAGCGGCGTCGAGGTAGTGGTGGGTCTCGGCGGTCAGAGGGACATGGAAAGAGACCACGTCGGCGCAACGCTGGAGCTCGTCGAGGGAGAGGGGAGAGGCTTTAAGGTCCTTGAGGTCCTTAAGGTCTTTAGGGTCATAGTAGACGATGCGGCAGTCGAAGCCGCTGAGGCGCTTGGCGAAGGCCTGGCCCATGTTGCCGAAACCGATGATGCCGACGGTGAGGTTGCCCAGCTCGAAGCCGCGGTTGGCCTCGCGACGCCAGAGCCCCTGGCGCACTTCGGCATCGGCGCGGGCGATATTGTTGAGCAGGGCAAGCAGCAGACCCACCGTGTGCTCGCCCACGGCGTCGCGGTTGCCCTCGGGGCTGTTGAGACAGCGGATGCCGTTCTGCTCGGCATAGTCGGTGTCGATGGTCTCCATGCCGGCGCCCACGCGGCCTATGCAGCGCAGCGAGGGGCAGGCGTCGATAAAGGCGCGGTCGATGATGACCTTGCTGCGCACCACCAGGCCGTCGCAGCCTTGCACGGCGGCGATGAGCGAATGGTAGTCGTGGTCGGGCTCGACGCTGACGTCGAATCCGGCCTGGCGCAGGCGGTCTTCGAGCACGGGATGGGTGCGGTCGGCAATGAGGACTTTCTTCATGGTTCGATGATGTGGTGGTAAGTGAGTGTCTTTTTGGAGTTGATGCTGAAGATGCCTATGCCGCCGTCGATGTTGGAGTGAAGTTGCTCGGGCTCGGAGAAGAATTCCAGCAAGTCGTCGCCATAGGCCGACAGCAGGGACTGCAGGGTCTTGCGGTAGAGGTAGTCGTCGCGTGTGAGGGTGGAGATATCGACGACGAAGGTGGTATGGACGGTATAGGTGAAGTTGGAGGAGTATTCACCGTTGTGGTAATAGCCTTCAGACTGGTAGGAGCCGAGGTAGAGGTCGGGGTCCAGTTCTATGTTGTGGCTGACGCCGTTGATGCGTTGGTCGGAGAAGAGCATCTCGCTACCGAAAAAGATGGGCACGGCGGCGCCATCAAGGACATCGGCAGGGTCAATGTCGGTCACTATCAATTGGTCCTGACACTCGAACCAGCTGACTATGGCGGTCAAGGTATCGTAGTCAATGATGGCGCCGTTGTCGTTGTAATAGATGTAGAATACTGTGTCGTATCGTTCCATGGTGATGCAGTAGTAGTCGGCTGTCGTTTCAGGGTCGGTGAGGGGTACGAAGAGGGAGAGGTTAATCTCTTCGTAGCCATCGATGTTGGTCTGTCTGGATTCGGTGAGTTGGAGGTCGCCGACGATAGGCTTGGCTGGCACGGTGGTGGAGGAGGAGAGCGTCGGGTAGCCTGGCACGTCGATGCGCAAGTCGATGTGGTCACCCTCCTGCGGAATATAGGGTAGGCTGTAGTGATTGTTGTTGTTGCTGGCGGTGATAGGAGTAGAGGAACCGTTGACGGTGATGCTGACTTGTGCATCAGTCACTTTAGGGAATTGGGAGCCCCCGATGCTGGTGTAACTTATCCCGAAGACGGGGATGCTCTTGGTGATGGTCATCGACAGCGGGCTGTCGGTCTCGCCCTGGGCGTGGACCACCACCTTGGCTTCCAGGTCTTCGATGTCGATGGGTATCTGCTTCTCGCAACCAGACAGGAGCAGTAACAGGATGGGTATATATAGCAATGCTTTCTTCATGGTGCGTTAGAATTTGTAGATGTAGGAAACCGACGGGATGATGGGGAACAGCGATCGTTGCATCAGCACGGTGTTGATGGTTACGCCGCCGTTGTTATCATACTGATAGATGCTCTTGGGATAGATGAGGAATGGGTTCTGGCGGTTGTAGAGGTTGTAAATGCTGATGCTCCAGGTGCGGATGCCGTGTTTCTTCTGTTTATGGAAGTTGGCGGCGACGTCCATGCGGTGGTAGGGAGGCAGTCGGAAGTTGTTGCGGCTTTCCACGAAATCCAGGGCTCCATAGTAGCCAGAGAAGTCTTCACTGCCGTCGTCGATACGCTGCAAAGCCAAGGTGGCGGTGTTGCCGGTGCAGTAAACCCACGTGACCCCGGCGTCGAAACGGTTGTTTGGCTTATACTGCAGCGAAATGCTGATGTCGTGGATTCGGTCATACTTGGCAGGGAAAGGTCGTCCGCCATTGAGTTCCTCGCCCGGGGTGTCAAAGAGGCGCATGGTACGGCTCCAGGTGTATCCTACCCAGCCGGTGATGACGCCGTAGCTCTTCTGGACCAACAGCTCGATGCCGTAGGCCCATCCGCGGCCCATGCAGACCATGTCCTCCCACCCCTGGCTGTTGCCGAGGAAGGTGGCGCCGGGCTTGTATTCCAGCAGGTTGTCCATCTTCTTGTAGTAGCCCTCGACACTGATGTCGATAAGGCTGCGCCAGGTATAGAAGACGCCTGCCGCCACTTGGTGGCTGTTCATGGGTTGGATGCGGGCGGTGACGGGCACCCACAGGTCGGTGGGCAGGCTGATGTTGCTGGTGCTAAGCAGATGCATGTATTGTGTCATGTAGCTGTAGCCTGCTTTAAGGGAAAGGTCGTCGGTGAGCATGAAGCGGCCGCTGAGTCGGGGTTGCACAGAGGGGTAGAAACGGCCTTCGACCAAGAATCCGGTGAGGGCAACTCCACCGTTGATTTTGAGCGACTCTGTGATGCTCCAGTCGTCCTCGCCATAGAAGGTTATCTCCTCGGCTCCAAGCTTGTCGTCACCCGACTCTGTGTTGATGGGAGTCTCGCCGGTGGAAGTGTAGCGCATCGACTGCACCTGTGGGGTGAAGATATGGTGGGTCAGGTGACTGCCAAACTTGATGTTGTGCTCGGGCACCGGAGTGTAGTCGAAGTCGACATGCGCTGATATGTCCTGTATGCCGGAATTGAGGGCCACCTCGCCTTCGGTGCTGTAGGTCTGTCCCTGTTGGTACCACTCCTCCTCGATGCCGATGCCGAGCCGCTGGCGGTAGCGGGTGTAGGTCCCCATGATATTCATGAAGAGTCGCGGAGTGAGTTCGTAGTTCCAGCGCACCGCAGTGGCTAGGTTGCCCCAGCGGTAGTTAAGCTTCATATAGTCTTTGTAGAGCCCCGCATTGTAGTCGGTACGCGCGCGCATATAGGCTTCGTCGTCGCCGCTGTACCAGGTGGCGTAGAGACGGCTGCGGTCGCTGAACTTATGTGTGATTTTGGCGTTGAGGTCATAGAAATAGTAGCCGGCGTTCATCTCGTTAATCCCGAGGTTTTCACTGGCTGTCGCCAGCATCAGGATGGGTTGGAGCATCAGGTCGCCGTAGGTGCGGCGCAGTGACAGGCTGAGGGTGGTCTTCTCCTTGATGATGGGACCCTCGATGTTCAGTTTGCCGCTGATGAGACCAATCGAGGCTCCGCCATGCCACTCTTTGTCGTTACCGTTGTTGGTGGTGATGTCGAGTACCGAACTGATACGTCCGCTGAAACGAGCGGGGAAGGAACCCTTGTAGAGGGTGACGTTCTTGATGGCATCGCCGTTGAAAGCGCTGAAGAAGCCACCCAGGTGGTTGACGTTGTAGAGGGAGATGCCGTCGAGCAGGAAGAGGTTCTCGTCGGGACCGCCGCCACGCACGTAGATGCCGCTCATGCCCTCGGTACCGCTCTGTACACCGGGCAGCAGCTGTATGGCCTTCAGCACGTCGGTTTCGCCAAAGATGACGGGCACCATCTTGAGTTTTTCCACGGGCATTTCAATGGCGCTCATTTGGCTCATCTTGGGACTGTTGATACGGTCGGCTGTAATCGTCACCTCCTCCAGTTCTACCGACGGGGTGAGTTGTATATTCAGCTGCCGGTTGCCGCGCAGGGACATGGTTTGGTGAATGGTGCGATAGCCGATATAACTGATGCGAAGATAGGCACTGTCGCCCGGCAGGGTCAGGGTATAACGTCCATAGGCGTTGGTGACGGTGCCTTTGCCGCTCTGCTCGTCGAGGATGGTGGCACCGATAAGTGTTTCGCCGCTGGCGGCATCGGTGACAGTGCCGCTGACGGTCTGTGCCCGCAGAAGTGTTGGTAGCAGCAGTAGCAGGAGTAGTATATGGCGTCTCATGAAAAATCAGTTAGTGCCTGATGGCGTCATCCTCGTCGTCGAAGTCTTTCTCCATCGCTTCCACCACTTTCTGGGTGTGGAGTTTCTTCTTCTTGCTTTTCTGATGCTCGTTGATGGTCTCGCCGGCCACGATGCCCATAGGTACGGCGATGATGGAGTAACCGAGCAGCATGACGAGCACAGCGATGAAGCGGCCTCCGGGGGTGATGGGGACCACGTCGCCGAAGCCCACGGTGGTGATGGTCACCACAGCCCAGTAGATGCCGGTGAGCACGTTGTCGAAGGCGGGATTTACTTCGCCCTCGATGGAGTACATCATGGTGCCCATGATGACAGCGGCCACAAAGACGAAGAGCATGAATACGCCTATGCGCAGGGCGCTGTTTTTCAGGGCATCCATCAGTTGGGTGCTGGCCTCCTGGAAGCGTTGCAGCCGGAAGATGCGGAAGATGCGCATGGTGCGCAGCAGGCGCAGCACGGTGAGGGCCTGTCCTGTGGGCCAGAAGAGGCTGAGGTAAGCAGGGAAGATGCTGATGAAGTCGATGATGCCCCAGAACGAGGTGACATATTTGACAGGATGCTTCAGGCAGTAGATACGCAGGTAGTATTCGAAGGTGAACAGGAGGGTGAAGCCCCATTCCAGTATCTTGATAATCCAGAACGAGAGGCCACGATGGGCGCCGGAGACGATGGTGCTGGTGGAGCCGAAGAGGCTGTCGGCCACCAGCACCAGGATGTTGGCGATGATGGCAATCAGCAGCCACACGTCGAAGGTCTTGCCAGCCGGCGTGTCGCTTTTGAAGATAATCTCGAATATCTCGCGTTTGCTAATGTCGCGGTGACGTTTGGGGAGCAGCCAACTAAATAGTATTTTGTGCATCACATTGCCGATGCCGTCGATAATCTGCCGACACACAAGGCGCCAGTTGACACTGCGGAACCATGTCGCCAGCCGATGCGGCAGCCCCTTAATTCTCTCCGATAGTTTCATATTCTTTTTTCGTAATATAGCAGGTTCTCGTGTTGTGGGTTGAATACCTTGCGTGCGGCCTCTTGTAGCAAAGCAGGTGTCACGCGGCGGTATTCTTCCGGTTCGCGGTTCACCAGGTCGGTGTCGCCCAGCCAGGTGTAGTGGCACAGGGCCAGTGCCCGGTCGGAAGCCTTGTAGTGCGAGAAGACAAAGGTGTTCTCGTATTTGTTCTGTACCTTCTGTAGCTCGTAGTTGTCGACCAGATGTTCGGCCAATGCGAAGGCTTCGTTGCGCAGGGCGTCGACGGCCTCGTCGGCGCTGACGCCTTGCTGCAGCTTCCCGCTCAACACCAGCAGGCCGGGACCCGCTTCGCCGCTGATGCAGGCGTCGGCCTCGGTCATCAAGCCCTGCTCCACCACCAGCCGGCGGTGCAGTCGGCTCGAGGTGCCGTTGCCAAGGATGTCGCTGATGAGGTCGCAGGCGCGGTAGTAGGGACTCTCCCGGTCGCCCATGGGGTAGGCCAGGTAGACCATCGAGGTCGGCACTTCGCGTTGTACACGGATGCTTCTTGCCGCGGTCTGCTCCGGTTCGGCGGGATAGGCTCTGGAGGTAATAGCCTTTTCAGGGGTTCCTATGGTTTGGGTCGTCCAAGCCTCTTCGACCAGTCTTAGCTGCTCGTCATGTTGCAGCGGGGCCGCGATGGCAAGGATGGCGTTGTCGGGACGGTAGAAGCGATGGTGGAAGGCGCGCACGTCGTCGAGCGTGGCTTCGCTGACATGACGTATGTCGGCGCCAATGGTGGGCCAACGGTAGGGATGCACCTGGTAGCACAGCGGGCGTAGCAGGAGCCACACGTCGCCGTAAGGTTGGTTCATGTAGCGCTGGTTATACTCCTCGGTCACCACGTGTTGCTGCACGTCGAGGGCTTTGGGGCTGATGTCGAGGTGGGCCATACGGTCGGCCTCGAGTGCCAGCACGGTGGAGAGTCCATCGGCCGGTACCGTGGTGTAGTAGTTGGTATAGTCGCAGGTGGTGAAGGCGTTGTTGTCGCCACCAAGACTGCTGACGACGGCGTCGAAGTCGGGCACCTGCGGGGTGCCGCCGAACATAAGGTGTTCGAAGAGGTGGGCAAAGCCGGTGCGGGTCGGCTCCTCGTCGCGCGAACCTACATTGTAGAGCAGGTTCACCGTGGCCAACGGTGTGTCCCATGCTTCGTGGGTCAGCACCGTCAGCCCATTGGCGAGCAGATGTTTTTTGTAACTAATCATAGGCGACCGCTAGCCCGCTGGCTGTTATTTCAACAGGTTGCCCAGAATGTCGCGGGTCAGGGTGCGGGTAACGCTGCTGGTGGTGTTCTTTACAATCTTCTGTCCGACCGAGGTCTTGCTCTTGGTTTTCTTGCCGCTGACGGCGTCGCTGACGGCGGTACCGGCGGCAGTGGCCAAAGTGGCTGTAGCGGCGGTGAGGACCGATTTGAGTATCTTGCTGCCTAGGCCTTTGCTCTTGCTCTTGGTAGGGGCGGGAGCGGTTTCCTTCGGAGCATTGGTGGCTTGGGGGACGGGTGTCTCTTCGACCTCCTCAATCGCTACCTCGGTCTGTTCGCTCTCTTTGAGCAGCACCTCAAAAGCGCTCTCACGGTCGACCATCTTGTCGTATTTGCCGTAGATACGGCTGGAACGGATGATGTCGGCACGTTGGCTTTCGGTGATGGCACCGATCTGGCTAAGCGGGAAGAGTATCTTGGCACGTTGCACCATGTTGGGTGCCCCTTTCTCGTCGAGCAGGCTGACGAGGGCTTCGCCGGTCTCGAGGTTCATGATGGCCTCGTCGGTACGGAAAGCGGGATTGGGACGGAAGGTGTCGGCGGCGGTGCGCACAGCCTTCTGGTCTTTGGGAGTGTAGGCGCGCAAGGCGTGCTGCACGCGGTTGCCCAGCTGGCCGAGTATGCTTTCGGGGATGTCGGTAGGGCTCTGGGTGACGAAGTAGATGCCCACGCCTTTGGAGCGTATGAGTCGGATTACCTGTTCGATTTTGTCAACCAGCGCTTTCGAGGTGTCTTCGAAAAGCATGTGGGCTTCATCGAAGAAGAAGACGAGGCGCGGGAGCTCTTGGTCGCCCACCTCGGGCAAGGTGCTGTAGAGCTCGCTCAAGAGCCACAGCAGGAAGGTGCTGTAGAGCTTGGGTTGGAGCATCAGCTTGTCGGCTGCAAGTACGTTCATGACGCCTTTGCCGCCTTCGGTCTGCAGCAGGTCGAAGATGTCGAACGAGGGTTCGCCGAAGAAACGGTCGGCCCCTTGGGCGTCGAGTTGTAGCAGCGAGCGCTGTATGGCGCCGATGGTGGCGGTGGAGATGTTGCCGTAGAGGGTGGTGTATTCCTTGGCATGCTTGGCCACATAGTCGAGCATGGCGCGGAGGTCCTTCATATCAAGGATGAGCAGACCGCGCTCGTCGGCGATGCGGAAAACGATGTTGAGCACGCCGTCCTGCGTGTCGTTGAGGCCGAGCAAGCGGCTCAAGAGCTGCGGACCCATCTGGCTCACGGTGGCGCGGATAGGGTGGCCTTGCTCGCCGAAGACGTCGTAGAAGCGGACGGGGCAGGGCTGGAACTCGGGGTTGGGGACACCAAAGGTGTCTTTGCGTTTCTCGATGAAGCCGCTCATGGCGCCGCTTTGGCTGATGCCGCTGAGGTCGCCTTTCATGTCGGCCATAAAGCAGGGCACGCCAGCCTGGCAGAAGGTCTCGGCCATCACCTGGAGGGTAACGGTCTTGCCGGTACCGGTGGCGCCGGCTATCAGGCCATGACGGTTGGCCATGCGACCCACCAGCGAGAGGGGACCCTCGTCGCAGTGGGCGATATACAGTCCTTGTTCTTTAGTGTACATGGCTGCTAGAACGTCCAATTGAAGCCCAGACGCAGCATGGGACTCTCCCAACGGAGGGTCTCCATGAGGGTGTTGAGGCCGGCATAGATGGTGCGAACGGTGCGGGTGGTGTTGGTATAGACGGGCTCGCCGTCGAGATACTCAAGCGCATAGTCGTTGTCGTACTTGAGCACCATGTGGTCGTCGGTAGTCTTCTGCTGGACGAAGCCCACGCTGAGGAAGTCGAGGCTGAGCTCGGCGCTCAGGTGACGCGAGAACTCGTAGCTCAGGGTCGGCCGCAAGCTGACGCCCCAGGTGAAGGTCTTGATGCTGTCTTGAATGTTGGGCATCTCCAGATACTCGCCGTTGTTGCGGAACGGGGTGTTGAAGCTTTCGTCGTATGAACGGTAGCCTGTCGACATGATGTCGCCCTGCAGCAGCAGGTGGAAGTGCATGTTGCCGTATTTCAGGAACTCCCATTTCAGCATGGGGGTCACCGACCAACCCGTGTAGTTGGACTTCAACATGCGGTTGTCGACGTCGCGGGGCATGCCCTCGAAGAGGATGTTGTTGTGCAGATAGAAGGTGTCGGCACTGAAGTTCTGGTAGTTGCCGGCGACACCGACATACAGGTTGGGCATGACGTTGTAGCCCACCTGCAGGCCACCCAGCCAGTTGGCGCTCTGGGTATAGTTCTCGGTGTTGTAGGATTGGGTGCTTTTCTGCCAGTGGTAGCCACCCTGAATGCCTACTACCACTTGTGCGTTGACGGTTGCTATAACTGCCACTGCGGCAATGAGAAACGCTATTTTCTTCATCATTTTATTGATTAATTACAAAGTGCAAAGATACACTTATTTTTCCAATCGGCAAAATAAAGTTGTCCGAAGTGTTACGAATTTTACCATCCGCCCCCCAAACCGGCCGATAAGAAAGGCGTCTGATTGCGCCTGCTCTTCAGCCGTTTAACGGCATCTCTTTTAGAATTCTAAAAGAAATGTAAAGGAAATGCACAAGAGATATTGAAGAAATATTGAAGATATATTGATGATATATTGAAGAAATGAGATAGTTATTGCGGTGTCGAAATATAGTTTTCTGTACTTTTGGCATATTGGATTTGATTTTGTATCTTTGCAGTTGGATAGTCTGGTTGCAGTGATTGCCTATGGGTTTGAGTGAGTGTGTGTTATGGCGCGTGCGGCTGGATTTTAAACGATGTGATAATGATTGAGAAACGACGTGTACTGGTGGTCGACGACGAGGAAGACCTCTGCGAGATACTGCGGTTCAACCTTATGGCCGAAGGGTTCGAGGTGGAAACGGCAGCGAGTGCCGAGGAGGCGCTGGGTGTGCTTGGCTCACGCTTCGACATCATTCTGTTGGATGTGATGATGGATAAGATGTCGGGGTTCGAGATGGCGCGTCGCCTTCGTGATGCCGGCGACAACACACCGATCATATTCCTCACCGCCCGCGACGCGCACGACGACCAGATGCAGGGTTTTGAGGTCGGCGCCGACGACTATATCACCAAGCCTTTCTCCTTCGATACCGTGCTGGCCAGGGTGAAGGCGGTGCTGCGGAGGACAGGTGCGACCAGTCTGACTAGTCCGACGGGTCTGACAAAAAGAGAACACCTTATCCTGGACCTCTTCCGTCAGCATCCGGGCAAGTACTTCACACGCGAGGAGATACTTGCCGAGGTGTGGCCGGACGATACCTTGGTGGGCGAGCGGAGCGTGGATGTGCACATTGCCCGTTTGCGCAAGAAGCTGGGCAACGAGGGACAACGGATTGTAAACAAAACAGGGTTCGGCTATGGATTGGTCTGATATTATACTACTTCTATTGGCACTGACTATCTTGGTGCTTTACATCCGCCTGATGCGAAAAAACAAGCGTTTGAAGCAGATGGCCGACGAGGCCAACCGGCTGCGGCTCGAGGCGTCGGAGGCCGATTGTCGCAACCGCCAGCTGAAGCAGGAGATGACGTCAAATATCGCCCACGAACTCAAGACGCCGGTGAGTTCCATCCGTGGCTATCTTGAGATATTGCTCAGCGACAAGCCCGTCGATGACGAGCGCCGCCGCTATTTTCTCGACCGGTGCTTCCGACAGACGCTCCGTCTTTCGGACCTGATACAAGACGTTTCCATCATCAACAAGCTCGAGGAGAGTGCCGACCTCTTTCCCCGTGTCGAGGTGGATGCTGCCGAAGTGGCCGGCGAGGCCGTCGCCGACCTGGCCGACAAGGCTGCTGCCGCCGGCATCAGCGTCGGCAACAACCTGCCACCGATGCCCCTCAACGGCAACCGCGAGCTGCTCTACTGCATCTTCCGCAACCTGGTGGAGAACAGCATTGCATACGCAGGCGAGGGGATTAGCATAGTGTTGGAGACCTACAAGGAGAGCCCCGACCACTACTTTATTCATTATTATGATACCGGCAAGGGCGTGGCCGATGAATATCTCTCGCGCCTTTTCGACCGCTTCGTGCGCATCGACGAAGGTCGATCGCGCCAGAACGGCGGCACCGGCCTCGGCCTCAGCATCGTCAAACATGCCGTTCTCTTCCACGGTGGCGAGATATACGCCAAGAACCGAGGAGGTGTCGGCTCAGCCGACACCTGCCTCTCCGGCCTAGAATACTTTTTCTCACTTCGTAAAAATTAGAAATTAGGAATTAGAAATTAGGAATTATGAATTATGAAGGATGACAATGCCATAAAAACAAAAAGTGAAGACTTTGCTGTTCGCATTGTTGGACTGTATAAATATCTTGTGGACAATAAGAACGAGTATGTGATGTCTAAGCAGATGTTGCGGAGTGGGACAAGTGTCGGCGCCAATATCAACGAGGCGTTGTGCGGAATATCCAGAAAGGATTTCCTGTCGAAGATGTACATTGCTTTCAAGGAATGTAATGAGACAAAATATTGGATAACACTACTGTACAGAACAGAATATATCTCAGAGAAAGAGAAAATATCTATAATGAACGATTGTGAGGAGTTGCTGCGTATCTTGAGCAGTATAACCAAGACAACATCGGGTAGCATTAATTCCTAATTTCTAATTTATAATTCCTAATTATGTTTGTAACAAACATACAGATTAGATTTAACGATGTCGACCAGATGGGGCATGTCAACAACGCCGTCATCATGGAGTACCTCGACCTGGGCAAGGATGCCTTCTTCTCGGGGCACGGCTTGTCGCCCACCAAGAGCGACTTCACCGTCATGGTGGTGCACTACGATGTCGACTTCCGACAGCAGATACACTATCACGACCGCATCCATGTGGAAAACGAGATAGAGAAGCTCGGCAACAAGAGCCTGACGATGATGCAACGTGTGGTGAATAGCGAAACCGGCGTGGTATGCGTCGAGTGTCGCACCGTCATGGCCGGCTACCGCCGTAGCACCTCCAGCTCCGAGGTCATCCCCGACGAGGTGCGCCAGTGGTTGACGCGGTAAGTTCTTCGGCGAGGTACTGGCCGGTGAAGTTGTCTTTTTGCTTAGCTAAATCCTCGGGGGTGCCGGCGAAGGTGATGTTGCCACCGGCGCGGCCACCGTCGGGGCCGAGGTCGATGACCCAGTCGGCTACTTTGATGACGTCCATGTTGTGCTCGATGACGAGGATGGTGTTGCCTTTGTCGACCAGTTTCTGAAGTACGCCGAGGAGGATGCGGATGTCCTCGAAGTGGAGTCCCGTGGTGGGCTCATCCAATATATATAATGTTTTGCCGGTGTCGGTACGAGAGAGTTCGGTGGCGAGTTTCACGCGCTGGGCTTCGCCGCCGCTGAGGGTGGTGCTCTGCTGGCCGAGAGTGATGTAGCCGAGGCCCACGTCCTGCAGGGCCAACAACTTGCGCTTCAGTTTGGGGTAGGCGTCGAAAAAGTCGACGGCCTCGTTGACGGTCATGTCGAGCACGTCGGCAATGGACTTTCCTTTATAGCGTATCTCTAGTGTCTCGCGGTTGTAGCGCTTGCCGCCGCAGACTTCGCATTGCACGTACACGTCGGGCAGGAAGTTCATCTCGATGGTACGGAGGCCGGCCCCTTTGCAGTGCTCGCAGCGGCCGCCGCTGACGTTGAAGCTGAAGCGGCCCGGCTTGTATCCGCGTATGCGTGCCGACGGCAGCTCGGCGAAGAGTCGGCGTATGTCGTCGAAGAAGCCTGCATAGGTGGCGGGGTTGGAACGTGGTGTGCGGCCGATGGGACTCTGGTCTATCTGGATGACCTTGTCTATATTCTCGATGCCTTCCACAGAGTTGTAGGGTAGGGGAGCGCGGAGCGAATGATAGAAGTGCTGGCTGAGGATGGGTTGGAGGGTGTCATTGATGAGGGTTGACTTGCCGCTGCCCGAGACGCCCGTCACACAGACGAACATGCCCAGCGGCAGGTCGAGGTCGACGCCCTTGAGGTTGTTGCCGGTAGCACCCGTCAAGAGGATATGCTGGCGGCCTTCGATGGGACGGCGCTTCGGCAGCACGATGTCGCGTCGGCGAGAGAGGTACTGCAAGGTCAGCGAAGGGTCTTTAAGGTCCTTAAAGTCCTTAAGTTCTTTAAGGTCACCTGCAAACAGCACTTTGCCGCCGTGGATGCCGGCGCCAGGACCGATGTCGACCAAGTAGTCGGCGGCAAGCATCATGTCGCGGTCGTGTTCAACGACGATGATGCTGTTGCCGAGGTCGCGCAGTTGCTTGAGGCTCTCTATCAGGCGCTGGTTGTCGCGCTGGTGGAGGCCGATGCTGGGCTCATCGAGGATATATAGCACGTTGGTCAGCTGCGAGCCTATCTGTGTGGCCAGACGTATGCGCTGTGCTTCGCCGCCGCTGAGGCTTTTGGCGCTGCGGTTCATCGAAAGGTAGCCTACGCCCACATTGTTGAGAAACGACAGTCGTTTCAGTACTTCTTTCAACACTTCGTGGGCCACCGTTCGGTCGCGTTCGTCAAGCTTTGTTTCCAATGCCCGCAACCACTCTTCCAGTTCCAGCAGGTCCATGTCGGCCAACTGCCCGATGTTCTTGTCGAGTATGCGGAATGCGAGGCTTTCGGGCTTCAGACGATGACCATGACATTCGGGACAAGGTACGGTGTTCATGAACGAGGCTGCCCACTTCTGAAGGCTGGCAGGGCTCTCGTCGCTGGCCATGTTGGTGATGTAGTTCACGATGCCTTGAAACTCGCTGAGGAAGCCTGGGTCCTCGGGATCCTCGATGCCGGCAAAGTGGTTGCTGCCGTAAAGGATGGCGTTGAGGGCTTCTTCGCTGAGGTCGCTTACGGGCGTGTCGAGGGTATAGTCGTAGTATTTGCCCATCAACTCCAACTTGCGGTAGACGTAGTTGGTAGGTGAATATTTGCCCAGCACCTCGATAGCACCGTCGCGGATGCTTTTCTTGGGGTTGGGGATGAGCTTCTGCATGTCGATTTGCGCCACCTCGCCGAGACCGTTGCAGTGGGGGCAGGCGCCATAGGGCGAGTTGAACGAGAAGGTATTGGGCTCGGGCTCGGGGTAGGAGAGGCCGCTGTCGGGATCCATCAGCATGCGGCTGAAGTAGCGGGTGCTTCCGTCCTCGTTGTTTAGGACCATCAGGATGCCTTTGCCTTGCCGGAAGGCTGTCTGCACGGCCTCGCGCAGTCGCGTGGCGTTGCGGTCGGCACGCAGGCGGTCAATCACCAGTTCAATGTCGTGCACCTTGTAGCGGTCCACTTGCATCTTGTAGGTTATCTCCTTGATCTCACCGTCGACGCGTACTTTCAGGAACCCTCTTTTGGCCACCTGCTCGAAGAGTTCGCGGTAGTGTCCTTTGCGGCCTTTCACCAGCGGGGCAAGAATCATGATATCGCGGCTGCCGTATTCCGAGGTGATGATTTCGAGTATTTTCTCCTCGCTGTATTTCACCATGGGCTTGCCGCTGACGGTGCTGTAAGCCTTGCCGATTCGGGCATAGAGTAGACGCAGCAGGTCGTAGGTGTCGGTCAGCGTGCCTACCGTGGAGCGAGGGTTGTTGTTGGTGCTCTTCTGTTCGATGGCGATGACGGGCGAGAGTCCCTCTATCAGGTCCACGTCGGGACGCTCCATGTTGCCGATAAAGTGGCGTGCGTAGGCCGAGAAGGTCTCCATGTAGCGGCGTTGCCCCTCGGCATGGATGGTATCGAAGGCCAACGACGACTTGCCGCTGCCGCTGAGGCCGGTGAACACCACCAGCTTCCCACGCGGAATCTCCAAGTCCACGTTTTGCAGGTTATGTTCCCGCGCGCCTAATATTTTTATTGTCTTGCCGTCCATCAGATGCTCTCGATTACCGTGGTGTCGTGTTTGCCTTTCACGATGGTGTTGTATTCGGTGCCTTTCTTGGAGGGGATGCGCACCTTATAGGTCTTGTTGGCCTTGTTCTTGAGGACGTTGGAAGTGAGCCAAGGGTTCTGCATGCGCAGCACCTTGTAGGTGGTGCCGTGCGAGATGGCGAAGTCGACCAGGTCGATGTCGGTCCCTTTGAGTTCCACTTCCTCGCAGGGAATCTCGGGATAGGTGTCGCAGCGGCGCACGTAGAAGCCATAGTCCTGCGGATGCTGCATGATGAGTTTGAGGGCGAGGATGCGGTACAGGTAGCGTTGGGTCTCTTGGTTGAGCAGCAGCTCATAATAGCTCACCTGGCGTTGGGCCGCCAATCGCTTGTTGAGCCCGCCTTCGCCGCAGTTGTAGGCCGCCGCCGCCTCGGTCCATCCGCCGAAGCGCCGCTTCAGGTCCTTGAGGTAGCGGCAGGCGGCACGCGTCGAGGCCTCCAGGTCGTTGCGCATATCAACCTCGTCGTTTATCTCCAGGCCGTACTTCTGTCCGGTGGCTTTCATGAACTGCCAGTAGCCTTGGGCCCCGGCCGGCGAAGTAACGCACTGTAGGCCGCTCTCGATGACGCAAAGGTATTTCATGTCCTGCGGCACGCCCTCTTCCTTGAGTATTCGTTCGATGGTGGGGAAGACCCGGGTGGCACGCTTGATGTTGAAGAGGGTACTCGACTGGTAGTACATGTTGCTGACCAGTTCGCGGTCCAAGCCCTCGCGGACGTAGTAGAGGTTGAGCGGCACGCGTTCGCCACAGAATGTGAGACTGTCGGGGATGGAAGGAGCATAGACACGGTAGTCGGCGCGGATGGCACGGACGTGCAACTCTTCGCTGGTGTCCTTTTGGGTGGCGAAAATAAAGGCCTCGCCAGCAATTGCGACGGAGGCCAGTATGATGGCTACGATGGCCAGTTTCTTCATGCGGTGACGGTATTAATGATGAGTTGTGCTATCTCTTGTTTGCTGAGCAGGGGACTTTCTTTGCGCGAACCGTCGCGGCCGAGGATGGTTACTTTGTTGGTGTCGACCCCGAATCCGGCGCCTTCGTCGCGCAACGAGTTGAGGACGATGTAGTCGAGGTTCTTCTTCTCCAGCTTGTGCTGGGCGTTGGCCACCTCGTTGTCGGTCTCGAGCGCGAAGCCTACGAGGGTCTGACTGCCGGTCTTCATGCCGCCGAGGGTGGCCAGAATGTCGGGGTTCTGTACCAGCTGGAGCGTCATCCCGTCGGAACCTTGCTTTTTGAGTTTATGGTCGGCCGTCTCGGCAGGGCGGTAGTCGGCTACGGCAGCTGAGAGGATGGCACCGTTGCACCGAGGGAACAGGGCGGTGGCGGCATCGTACATCTCACGGGCACTCTCTACGCGGGTGACCGTCACCTTCGGGTGGTTCGCCTTCAACGACGTAGGACCTGTCACCAGCTCCACGTCGGCGCCTGCGTCGGCCAATGCCTGTGCCAACGCGAAGCCCATCTTGCCGCTGCTGTAGTTGCCAATGAAGCGCACGCTGTCGATGCGCTCGTAGGTGGGACCGGCTGTCACCAGCCACTTCTGAGAGGAAAGTGGAGAGTGGAAAGTGGAAAGAACGGCATCCACTATCGCTTCGGGTTCCGCCATGCGACCCACGCCGCTGACGCCGCAGGCCAGCTCGCCCTCGGCGGGACCCACCATGCGGATGCCCCACGACTTGAGGGTGGCGATGTTGTGTTGCATGGCGGGGTGCGCCCACATGAGGCTGTTCATGGCGGGAGCCATGACGATGGGTTTGCCCGAGAAGGCCAGCAGGAGGGTGCTCAGCGCATCGTCGGCGATGCCCGATGCCACCTTGCCAATGATGTTGGCCGTGGCGGGCGCCACCACCAGCATGTCGCCCCAGTCTTTGAGCGAGATATGCTCGGTGCCGCCCGAGGCGAAGAGGTCGTGGTAGAGCGGTGCGCCACTGACGGTCTCGAGGGTGACCCTCGTGACGAACTGCAGCGCATGCTCGGTGGCGGCACAGCGCACGCTGTGGCCTGCTTTCACCAGCAGGCGCACCAGCTCGGGCGCTTTGTAGGCCGCAATGCCTCCTGTGATGCCGACGACGATATTCACGGTTACATCTCGCTGATTACCTGCTCTTCCAGAGCTTCGAGGTGTTTCTTCTTCTGATCTTCCTTGGCCGGGTTGCGGTAGTAGATCTGACCTTCGAGGTATTCCTCGGTGGCCTCGAGCGTGGGTTTGGGTTGCTGCTCGAAGCGGCGCACGATTTCCACCTGCTCGCGGTTCTCGAAGATTTCGTCCACGCTGTCGTTGTTGTTCTTGAAGTCGTCGATTTTGCTGTGCAACTCTTTCTTCTCTTCGGCAGCAATCTGGTTGGCACGCTTGGTGAGCACGGCCACGGTCTCGTAGATGTTGTCGGTCATGTTGCTGAAATCGGCGGTGTTGCGCGTAATCGTGGTGTTGATAACCTTCTTTTTCTTTTCTTCCATTATGATGTATGTTTTTAATATTCAGTTTTGTGCGGTATTTTGCTCGAGGTTGGTGAGGGCGGCGCGGGCCTTGGTATAGATGCTTTGTGCGGCGGCCATGCGTTTGGTGTCGGCCAGGTTGCTGCTGAAGCGCTCGAAGTCGCTCAGCACCTGCTGCAGGCGTTCGCGCTGCTTCTCCTCGCGGCTGCCGATGGCGTAGCGGTAGCCCGACTCGAGCTGGTAGTAGATGGCGTCCTCGCGGTGGTTGTACTCGGGGTAGAGGTTCAAGAAGCGCTTGAACGACTCATAGGCGGCGTGATACTCCTCGATGAAGTAGTAGCCGTAGGCTATTTCGTACTCTTTGAGCATGAGTTTGTTGCGCATCTCGTCCAGATAGTTGTTCACCTCGGGGATACGCGGGCTGCTGGGCCAGCGCTCGGCAAACGACTCCATCTCCTCAATGGCCTCGCGGGTGCGCTTCTGGTCGAGCGAGTAGGTCGGCGAGTCGAGGTATTTGCAGTAGGCCGACAGGAAGCTTGCCTCCTCTACGCGGTTGCTGTAGGGGAACTGGCGCGCAAAACGTTGAAACTGATAGCCTGCCGAGTAGTAGTCTTTCTCTTTGTAAAGGGCCTGGGCATAGTGCCACGCAATCTCCTCGGCGTTCTCCTTTCCACGGTAGTGCAGGGTGAGATTTTCGAACAGCTGGATGGCCTTCGAGTAGCTGTTGTTGTTATAATAGCGCATGGCTGCCTCGTACTTTGCCTCGTAATCGTTGCTGTTGAGCAGTTTGTTGTAGCCGTTGCAAGACGTTAGAAGCAAGCAGATTGCGCAAATTTTTATTGCGTTTTTTACACTTTTCATAGCCTGCAAAGATACAAATATTTTTTGAACTACGCGTAAAATAATTTTAACTCCCTCCGAAATGCCCCTCGCAAGGGGTGTGAAAACACCGTCCTGGGTACGGCTTTTCTTCATTATTTCTTCAATTGTTTTACGGTTGTTTTACGCTTTTTCTAAAAGAACAGTAAAAGAACAACCGTAAAACAACCGTAAAACAGGCAGTTGCAAGGCGGTGCCGAAACGGTGTTTCCGCAGCGGAAGGGTGGGGGAGAGGTTTTTTGAGCCCGCGGTGATGTTTTTTTATTATGGTATTAAAAAAATTCGTATCTTTGCACATTCTAAATACTATGCGACAATGGATACGATAATCATATTAGACTTTGGTTCTCAGTACACTCAGCTTATTGCGCGCAAGATTCGCGAATTGAATGTGTACTGCGAAATCCACCCGTTCGACAAGATTCCGGCGCTCACGTCGGAGGTGAAGGGTGTTGTTTTTTCGGGCAGCCCCTACAGCTGCAATGCCGCCGACGCGCCTGTGCCCAACATGGAGGGCATCAAAGGCAAGCTCCCCCTGCTGGCGGTATGCTATGGCGCCCAGTATCTGGCCAAGTGGGGTGGCGGACGCGTCCAGCAGTCGAAGATTCGCGAGTATGGTCGTGCCAACCTCAACTACATCGACGCTTCCAATCCCCTGATGCAGGGCGTTCCTGTGGGCAGCCAGGTGTGGATGAGCCACGGCGACACCATCGAGGTGCTGCCCGAGGGCTACCGCACTATCTGCTCGACCGAGAATGTGAAATACGCCGGCTATCAGATCGAGGGTGAGCAGACCTATGCCATCCAGTTCCATCCCGAGGTGCACCATTCGACCGACGGTGTGCAACTGCTGCGCAACTTCGTGGTCGGCATCTGCGGGTGCCGCCAGGAGTGGACCCCCGAGTCGTTTATCGAGACCACCGTTCGCGAGTTGCGCGAGAAGGTGGGTGGCGACAAGGTGGTGCTGGGCCTCAGCGGCGGTGTCGATTCGACCGTGGCCGCCGTGCTCCTCAACCGTGCCATCGGCCATCAGCTGCACTGCATCTTTGTCGACAACGGCCTGCTGCGCAAGAACGAGTTTTCGGGTGTCCTCGAATCCTATAAAGACATGGGCCTCAACGTGAAGGGTGTCGATGCCAAGGACCGTTTCTATAGTGTGCTGGCCGGTGTCACCGATCCCGAGAAGAAACGCAAGGCCATCGGCAAGACCTTCATCGACGTCTTCGATGCCGAAGCCAAGCTCATCACCGACGCCAAGTGGCTCGGCCAGGGCACCATATACCCCGATGTCATTGAGAGCTCGAGTGTCAAAGGCCCCAGCCAGACCATTAAGAGCCACCACAATGTGGGCGGTTTGCCCGACTATATGAAGCTGCAGCTCGTCGAGCCGCTTCGGAGCCTCTTCAAAGACGAGGTGCGCCGCGTGGGTCGCCAGTTGGGTATCAAGGACTCGCTCATCGGCCGTCACCCCTTCCCGGGGCCGGGTTTGGCCATCCGCATCCTCAGCGATGTGACGCCCGAGAAGGTGCGCATCCTGCAGGAGGTGGACGATATCTTCATCCAGGGCCTCCGCGATGCCGACCTCTACGACAAGGTGTGGCAGGCTGGCGCCATGTTGCTGCCTGTGCAGAGCGTGGGCGTGATGGGCGACGAGCGCACCTACGAGAGCGTCGTGGCCCTGCGTGCTGTCGAGAGCGTCGACGGTATGACTGCCGACTGGAGCCATCTGCCCTACGACTTCATGGCTCGCATCTCGAACGAGATTATCAATCGCGTCAAGGGCGTCAACCGTGTGGTTTACGACATCAGCTCCAAACCCCCTGCAACCATCGAATGGGAATAATTATGAGAAGATTACTGCTGATATTGGTGCTATTGCTGACAAGCTTCACGGCTTGGTCGCAAAAGCCCGGCACCACGCCTATCAAAGTGAGCTTTGAAACCCAGATGCTGCACGGTCGCAAGTACTTTGTGCACGTCGTGGAGAAAGGACAGACGGTCTACTCCATCGCCAAGGCCTACAGGGTGCAGAGCTTCGATGCCATCACCCATGTCGATATTCATGCCCTGCATCCCGGCGACACTGTGTGGCTGCCGTTCCGCGGACAGTTCACCGATGACGAGATGCAGACGAAACCGACAACGCCTGCGCCTGTGCTCGCGAAGACCACTACCCGAGTCGATACGGTGTATGTGCGTGACACGACCTACATTAAGGTGCCTTATGCTGTGCATGACACAACCATCGTGACCGATACGGTGACGCTGACGAAGTATGTGACTGTGCATGACACCACCGTCGTTACCAACACGAAGACGCAGACGGAGTATGTCCCGAAGTATGACACAATCGTTGTGACCGATACGGTGACGTTGACAAAGTACGAGACAGTGCGTGACACGACCTATATTAAAGTGCCATACGCCGTGCACGACACGACTGTCGTGACCGATACGGTGACGTTGACGAAGTATGTGACAGTGCACGACACTACCGTTGTTACCAATACGATGACGCAAAAGGAGTATGTCCCGAAGCATGACACCACTTATATCACGGTACACGACACTACTTATATCAAAGTTCCTTATGCCGTGCATGATACTACCGTCGTTACCAACACGATGACGCAGACGGAATATGTCCCGAAGCATGACACCACTTATATCACGGTACACGACACGACCTATATTAATGTGCCATACGCCGTACACGACACTATCATCGTTACTAATACAATGACGCAAACGGAGTATGTCCCAAAGCATGACACCACTTATATCACCGTACACGACACGACCTATATTAATGTGCCTTATGCTGTACATGACACTACCGTTGTTACCAATACGATGACTCAGACGGAATATGTCCCAAAGCATGACACCACTTATATCACGGTACACGACACGACCTATATTAATGTGCCATACGCCGTACACGACACTATCATCGTTACTAATACGATGACGCAGACGGAATATGTCCCGAAGCATGACACCACTTATATCACGGTACACGACACTACTTATGTCAAAGTTCCTTATGCCGTGCACGATACCACCGTCGTTACCAATACGATGACGCAGACGGAATATGTCCCGAAGCATGACACCACTTATATCACGGTACACGACACGACCTATATTAATGTGCCATACGCCGTACACGACACTATCATCGTTACT
>JAEEGL017113868.1_pt1 | contig 28579 bp, 7 predicted proteins | sample 9134231 | NCBI WGS metagenome assembly JAEEGL01 (sample SAMN16246548, study PRJNA631951) | gut metagenome | biome: gut microbiome; feature: rumen; material: fiber-attached | host: Bos | place: Iran: Karaj | collected 2018-10 | reverse complement strand
GGTTTTGCAGGAGTTGAAGGATTACTTCTTCATTGCTGTGGGAGTGATGCTATATGCGATTGGTGTCACAATATTTATGTTGCCCTATGGACTGACCACAGGTGGTGTGGCTGGTATCTCCTCGATTGTTTATTATGCTACCGGAGTTGAGGTGCAGGTAACTTATGTGGCTATCAACTCCATCCTTTTGTTGGTGGCCATCAAGGTGCTGGGTGTGAAGTTTATCATCAAAACCATCTATGCAGTAGCAGTCATGACCTTCAGTTTGTGGTTGTTTCAGCGCTTGGCGGAAATGCCTTCGCCTGATAATCCTGCTAAGATGATTCTGCCCAAGGTGATAGGTGATGAGGTGTTTATGGCTTGTGTGCTGGCTGGTATTGCCGAGGGCTTGGGATTGGCATTTTGCTTCGAAAACAACGGTTCCACCGGTGGTACGGACATCATAGCACTCATTATAAACAAATATCGCCAGATGACACTCGGAACTGTCATCATGGCTTGTGATATAATCATCATTTCATCGTGCTATTTCATCTTTCACGACTGGTACAGAGTCATCTATGGTTTCGTGATGCTTATCATCTGTAGCATGACTCTCGACTATGCCATCCGACGCCGTCATCAGAGCGTTCAATTCATGATTTTCTCACGCAATCCGGAGGCAATAGCTGATGCTATTGTGCGGACAGGTCATGGAGTCACAATCCTCGATGGAATCGGCTGGTTTACTAAAACTAACCGAAAAGTTGTGGTGAGCATTATGCGACTGAGAGACCAGATTTCGATGCTTCGAATGCTTAAGGTAATCGACCCTTATGCCTTTGTGAGCATGACTGATGCAAGTGGTGTGGGGGGTGCGGGCTTTGAGGCCATGAAGGGGAGTGACAGACAGAAGAAACGTCGCATACTCGTGTGTGCCACCAACAACATGATCAAAATCGACGATGCACGCGCAGCCTTGGGCGACAGCTACGATGTGCGCTCACTGCTCGAAGTGGGTTGTGACACTCGTCAGGACTTCTATTCAGTCATTCTCGGACAACCTCCTGTAAAACGCTGTTCGTTCGTCAAGAAATTCTTCGGTTTCGACTGTTTCTACCTTGAAAGGTCGGGTAGGGTGACCCTTGTTCAGGGCGATTACGAACAGGCTGAATATGATGTGCGGGAATTTGACGACATTGCTGCCATGAAAAAGTATCTGGACAAACAAAAGTAAGTGTTATAGTGTCGAAAAGGGCTTTTTAACAGATAAAATTTGGTTATCTCTGTCAGAATGCCGAACTTTGCACCTTCAATGTTCGCGCGTATATATATGCGTGAAGGAAAAAAGCAGCAGAGCGCGACATTGTTACACTTATGAGGATGCACTGTTCAACACCGATATTAGGGATAAACATCTTATCATTTATTTGCTTTATTTGTCTGTTTATCACCTCCTGTGCTCAGAGCAACGAAGGCGAAGTGGCTCCGTTGTCTGATAAAGCAGCGTCGCCTGTTGAGTTTTCCGTTACCTTGAGCAATGTGAAAGCAACCCGAGCTACGTATCCGTCAGATGCACTGGGTAATGGTTTCGTCGGAGCCATAGACAACGAAAGGCTGAAGACGCTGAGCTTCGGTGTGTTTACGCAGTATGCAGGTGATACGGAATGGGCAAGTGCCAACAAGGGTACTCCTTTCAACTTTATGTGGAACCAGCAGGTGGACTGGAACGACGGCTTGACAGCCTGGACTTATACCCCCGTAAAGTATTGGCCCAACGACAATAACCCTGCTGACGACAAGGGCGCTACAGGCTCTCAGACACACAGCTATCTGGATTTCTTTGCCTACGCACCATATACCGAGGTGGCAGCTCCCGCAACGGGTTTCGATGTGAAGGATGTGGATGGAAATAGCGACGGCAAGCCAGACCACGATGGCATTGTGAAGATTTTGAACAACAGCACTAACATCGAGGATAGCTACATTTACTACCGCACGAGCAACGACGTTCCTTTCGATGCGGATGAGAGTGTGGACTTGCTATGGGCCACCAAGCGTGACTGTTACAAAACCGATGCGGCAGGCTATGGCTATGTGGACGGCAAGGTTAACTTGGTGTTCAAGCACGCTCTGTCGCTCTTTACCGTAGCTGTGCAGGGACTGTTCGACCATGTTGATAATGACGATACATCGACAACGTATCCTGACGATCGCGACATATTTACGAAGATACTGATAGAGATGGTCGATTTCAGTGGTTCGCCCATATTTAAAGAGGGAAAGATGTACATAGCGCCGAATCCTGATACAGCCGATGTACCCCATTGGGAGATAGACGATGCCGATGGAAATAGCGATGGCACACCAGACCTGCAATACGATATCATCGTTGAAGGAGAGGACGTGAACCCAACCCTTGCCAACCGTTATCTGGACGGTACATGGAAGAAATACTGGGACGAGAGTGATGCCGTCAATAGATTCCTGACGGAAACAGACGTAGATGAGAACGGAGAGTATGATGCCGACGATGCCCTGGCACTCTATAACCAGTTGCCAAAGGGTGTGAGCCATACCGAAGTGCCGCTTAACTATACAAACTACGATTCAGAGAAAGGCAAGTACGAGGACTACTGGTATATGGTATTGCCGAACGATGAGTACCGTACTGCCAATCCAGCGAAAAAGATACAGGTTAGGATGGTGTACTACGTGATTACTTACGATACACGACTGACGCTGGTGAAGACCGGTTATCCCAAGTACTTCAGCATTGTAAAGAACAATATTACGGCTACTTTCGATAGTTTCTCGTTTGCACCGAACAAGAAGTATAAACTGCTAATGCAGCCGGGTCTGACATCTTGTAAGTTCGAGGTAACTATGGTTGACGGATGGGATACACCGATTACAATTGATCCTGAGGTGGTTGACTGGTACTCAACTCCGATAGAATATAACGTAGAATGATGAAGAGTATTAAGATATATACAATAATTCTGACAGCGCTGCATATGGTGCTGCTCGCAGTTGTGTTGGCAGGTTGTTCTGACGAGAAATACCTTTCATTAGACCAGCCTGGAGCAGAATCCGATGGCGAATCGCGTGCGGTGAAGATTGCTGTAACTGAAACCGACTGGGAGGGCCATACTATCAACGTGACACGTGCAGGCGAGACGTTGGAGGCTTTGAAGAAAAACTCTGTTCTTGAGTGGAATTTTACAAGTACCCCGCGTACCGACCTCAACCTGCTGAAAAGCGATGCTGCGAAAGCCGAGGGGGCGAAGTGGACGAATGTTGACAGCGACAGTGATGGAAAAGGGGACGATACGCAGTTTAAAAGCAACAGTGCTTTCAGTGAGTTGCAGGCCAATGGTGTTGCGCTGTATATGACAGAAGACCTTACGTTCTCAGACGTTACGGATGCGGAGGGCGATTTGAGAATAGATATTGATAAACGTTTGTTGATTAATAAAAGCGGTATTGGTATTACGCTTCCCAGTCTGAAGAAGGGACAGAAAATTACTGTGGAGTTTTCTACTACAAGCGACACAAAATCGAGAAACATTGTTCCAAGCGGCAGTGTCAGCTCAACCGTTGCTGTAGCATCAACAAGTACCAGCACGCATGCCGAGTGTGAGGTGACGATGACTGCAGACGGCAGTCCTACGTTTACTGTTGGAACAGGTACCGACGGAAGCTCTGTCTATATCTACAAGATATCTGTGACACGTGCAGAGAGCGATGGTTTTGGGCTTTATTGTAGTAGTGACCGTATGAAGGTAATCAACAGTCATATCGTTTGGGATGCTGAAATCCAGAGTTGGAAGGGTATCTCCAACGATGCCTACCTGATGCTCTGGCCAAATAATATCATGAGATGCAACGTGGCGTTCAATGGAAGTGATGTTCAATCTAAGCCTGGCCATTATACTTTTAGCGGCAATCATAACTTTGATAGCAAATTCACAGGCTGCACCTATGATGGTATTACTTTCACTAAGGGACTGGATATGGAAGAAGGAACTACCATATCATTCTATTCAGGAATCAGTGCCAATCCAGTTACTGTCACCATCGTGCAGTCTGACTGGGAGGATGCTGAACATCCACACGGAACGCCGAAGGCAATAAAGTTTGATATTAATGGTGATGGTGATTATGAAGATGAAGGTGAGGTACTCGATGTGGCTAAGGCAACTTCTATTACAGGTGGCAAAGTCTATAATATCAAGAATGTTACAGCGGGAACTCACACCATTACTCGGGGCAGCGGTGAAAGCGGCATTTTCTATATATGTGTGGATATTCCTTTCACTGCATACGCCCCATATATCAGTGACTCTAACCTTGCTGATGCTGATGATCCTGAGGAATTCGGTATCGTATCGCGCAACAAGGACAATCTTGTTTTCAAACCCCATACTGATAACCGTATAGACCTGATGTATGCAGAACATACCACCAGTCAAGAAGGAGTGGTGCAGCTGAACTTCAAACATGCACTCGGAAAACTGTCTATCGGTACTATCTACAACGACTATGGTGAAGAGATGTCTCTCAACCAGATTACCATTTCGGGTACAAGACGTACGCAAGGAACACTGTCGTTGAGTACGGGAGAATGGAGTTCGATAACGACTGCCTCAGAGAATGTGGTATATGGAAAAGCCTTGCTTGAAAGCATATTTGGTAATCTGGACATTCCCAACAAGGGGTCACTGACTTTTCCAAAGGACTTGGCCTATACCCAGATACCGGGTACTACGCTGACTTTTGAATATCAATTTAAGACCTCCAATAATACGACATTTACCGTGTCGGCAACTATGGAGGTTGAAGAGGGAAAAAATAAGTTCGTAAATATTACGATTAATCAGAACCATCAGGTTGTGTTGGAGTAGCCTACAATTCATAATGCATAATGCATAATTCAAAATGGTAATTACGATAATGGCAAGAAAGATATATCTCATAGTAGGGGTGCTGGTGACAGTGCTGATTGTTGGATGTACTAAGGATGATATCTCTGTTTTAGGGTCTAAGGGTACTGAACAGGGGGCTCCTTTGTCGTTCGACGTGGCAGAGGTGGTAGAGACCCAAACCCGTAGCGGCAATGCCGGCAACATCGACTATAGCGTGCTGTCGAAGAGCGGTTATGGCTTTGGCGTCATCGCAGGAGAGCCACTGAACTGGACTAACCAGCAGGTGACCTACAGTGAAGGGGCTGGAACTGATAATCCTGGCTCAGCATTTTTCTATCCCAGCAAATGGTACTATACTGGTGACGTGAAATACTGGGTTAAGGATGTCAACGATGCAGCGGTTAATTTTTATGCTTATGCACCATATGTGGCTTCACCGGCAGCAGGAACAGGCATCACGGCTATCAGTGGTACTGATGTTTCCTATGCTATCGATACAGATATCACTAATGGAGTGGATTTGCTATGGGGAGTGAATGGTTCTACTGGCCTGCCCTGGACAAATACCACTTACACTGCTACGGGTGATGGCAAGCAGCCAACGGGAGGTCCTGTGCTGTTTACTTTCCGCCATGCGCTGGCTGCTATAGGCTTCCGTACTCAGGTGATGATTAACAAAGAGAATATTACCACCGACTTTGAAGATGAGTCGGCAATTGCCGGAGTGCTAAAAAGCGAAGGTGGTAACTACAAGGTGACTATCAAGAAGATAGAACTGACAGGTGATTTCTTCCCCAGCGGCACGTTGAATTTGGTCAATGCAAGTGCTAATATTCCCAACTGGACGAGCAAGACTGCTGCTACAGAACAGACGCTTACGGTGCAGAACGGTCAGATTGTCGCGAGTATGAGGCATCCGCATACCAATGCGACTACTTCTGAAACAAGTAATACCGGTACTAATGATACTGATGGCGATGACACCAACGACAGCGATGCGAAGAATATTATGTCTTCTGCGACTATTACCGGAGTTATGCAGGATGCTCAGCAGCAGGTGGTTCTCGCCGATGGAAACGGCAAGGAGCAGTGCTTCTTCGTCATTCCAAGTGATGCACGCAATTATACGCTGAAGCTCTATTGGTGTGTCTGTGCCAAGCTGCCTAATGAGTCGACATATATCGCAGAGGATCACGTTGCAGAGATTCCAATCTCTTCGCAAGAGTTTGTTGCCGGTAGGAAATACCTGCTGACCTTTGTCATAGGACTGAAACTTATCGGACTTACTGTGACTGCCACCGACTGGAATGCCGAAAATGTGAGTGCTCAGATTACTGTTGAGCACGGTACAAGCGCCAGCGAATCGTTGGTAAAACGGAAAGGTGGATTCACGGAATAAAGGAATAATGACAATGACACGATATAGATACATAACTACGAAGCTATTACTCCTGCTTCTGCTAATTATGGCAGGAGCCAATGGAACGTGGGCAGCTCATTCATACTATTCGCAGAACTACGAGGAACAAAGTGATGCCAGTTTATGGTCGTCTGGGAACTATTCAGGAGGTCTTTCGCTTATAACAGGCGATGCCACTTATGGTAAGTATATCAAGTTCGCACAGTCGGGAGGCGGCTTAAGCGGACCTCGAACAGCCTATACGAATTTCAGTATTTCAGAATGGCCATATTCTTCATATACTATTGAGTTCGATGCCTCTTTAAAAACTTGTAATACTTCTGGTCATGCCACAGAACTGGTAGTCGCATCCGATGGTTACGAACTGGAAGGCAACCAATATTTCACCAGTACCAATGATGATGACAACAACTTTTTGTTCATGCTGAAAAGCAATGGTACGGCTAATTCAACTACCTACGTTATCAATAGAACAACAGATGAGGTGGTCATTGCTGCTGATACTTGGTTCCACGTTAAACTTGTCGTCGACATTACTAACCGCCAAGTCAATTACACCCTCACTGGTGGAGCATCTGCGTCGGGTACCTACAATATAACCGATGGTACGAGCATGGAGGCAAAGGCGCTTGTGGCAACCATTGGCAAGGGTTTTTATGGTTCTGTAACCGTTGATAACATCAACATTTACAGTATCTGGTATTACCTGAAAACCGACATCCCAACAACGCTAGTCAGCACAGGCGGTGCAGAAGGAGTAACTGTGACTCATCCCTATCCTCGCTATGTGTTGAGCGGCACAACACTCTATCGTTACCCGTCAACGGGTGTCAACCCCAACTATGGAAAGACCTTCACGCTGACCTCTACAGACAATCAAGAGGTTATCCTTATACATGATGCTACAGTTAGTAACGTAGCTGCCTATCGGGAGGCAGAAGACTTTATGGTGCCTATTACCGGCAACAACTATCTCTATATCCGCTGTTCTAATACGCAAGGAGCATACGCAAGCGCTTATGTGGATGGACTAACCCTTCCACAAGGTGTTTATACGTTAACCACAGCATCCTATGCCAATACCAGCACAACCTTCAGTTTTAAGGTGGGCAACTATGTTGTATTCACACATACAGGTAATGGTGGATGGAGAGAGACATCCAGCAGCAATATACAGATTCCTGCCAATACTCCTGTTCAAGTGATTGGCGGTAGCCGTAACTATGGTTTGGACTACGTCTTTGCTCAAGCACAGTTTGCCTATCTGCCGGCAGCTGGTGAACTGGCAAAAGGCTCTACTTCTACACCTACGTTGACAAATAGTCTGTTGATGGATGGACATACAATTACCTATTCATCCAGCAACGTTGCTGTTGCCTCTGTAAATGCAACCACAGGCTTGATTACTGGCAACCATAATGGTACTGCTGTGATTACTGCATCGTATGTGAATTCATCTACATCCGCGGTAGAATATACAGCCACTTATACCGTCACTGTTACTGGTGAAACTTCTGGTACTGCATCGTTCTCGCCCGTTCCACCTACAACAAGCGAGACATTTACTATTACTGGCGATGGAAAGTTAGAACAGTCTTACGTTGGGAATTGGTTTACATTGGCAATGGGTAGTGCTGATGAGGTGCAGATTGCTGAAACTATAGGTGGTGAACATGGTGTCAGAGGTATTGACATTAATGGTTTTTCGCATGTCTATGTTACTGCTGATGTTCCAACAATGGGTTCCTATTTTGCCATTACGCCCACGCAGAATGGTGTGCTTAGTTTCCGTGGATACATGAATGATGCCAATGCTATCAGGTTGACAGATGCGGACGGTAACATTCTGGAACGCATCAGTGCTTCGAATGTGACTACGAATAATTGGGCAAACTATACATTTGGAACCTTGCTCAACAGCGGTGATACCTATTATCTGTTTGCAGAGACACAATCTATGACTCCTCATGACGGTGATACTTATCCCACGCTTTATTTGAACAACCTGACTTTGACAAAGACTGAGGGTATCTCCATCAATCTGATTGACCAGTCTTTGTTGTTCTATCCAGATAACAATGGTAATTATAATCGATTGGACCGCAGCATTCCCGGATTTGATATCAAATTTATGGGTGACGGTTTCAAATACCAGTCATCAAGGAGGTTTATTGTACGATACAATGAAAATGGTACAGCGAACAATTATATGAAGATAGTGCCGCGATTGGATTCCGGCGCATCCACGGATGTGAAGATTACGGGTGTAACACTTATTTACTCAGATCCTACCAATAGCCCGGAGGTTACCATTGCGGGGACTGCAAAGACGTTGGGGGCTTCTGATATTTCATGTGCATGGACAGGACTGACTGCCAACGATATCACCATTACGCTTACCAGCGGAAGCAACACCTCATTCCTTTTGAAAGCCGTTTCTATTATTTACTCTTTAGAAAACGGTGCGACACTCAGCACCTCCAAGCAAGATGTTGACCTGAAGTTTGAAAAAGATTATGTGTATGGTTATGAGGGCGACGTGATAGAAAATAAATTCTGGGTCAATACACCTAATGCCTATTATGGCGATGTGACTTTCTATGGAAATGTGTCATATTATGGTAGTGGTTATGGCTTCAGTAACGGAAACACGAATGAACCGTCGAAGATAAAAGATGGATCGGACAATAAGACCTACTATAGAGATGTTACTGCTGAGCCTGACGAGGAATACAAGGTTCGTATCGGACAAGGAGTCTGCGTTTTGGAAGCATCAACTCCTGCGACAACTTATTTTAATGCAGGCTATACCAGCACGCGTCTTTATAGTCGTGACTATGTGGAGGAACGCCAGCCTGGTCATGAGTTGATATTGGCACCAAATAAGGAGTACACTGTACCTACAGCTAGTGGATTATCATTCAAGGTGACAACCAATGGAGGCTCTATTTCGCTTACTGGTACTGATGACACCCCAAGCACAGCCTTAACAGATGATCAGGCATTTTCGACCACTGCCAATGCCACAACCGTTACCATTAAGAATACAGGTGGTTCAAGTATCATCATCAAGAGGATTGAGGTTAGCCGCAAGAGACCTACATTGGAGGACTTCGGCTATAGAGGTGCTGCAGGTGCAGGTAGCGATGTGCTGTTTACCAGTTCGAGCTATACACCCAATACCTTCTCTATAACTAGTGAAACGGAGGCAGGTGTTGCCAGCAAGTATTCAACCACAGGTACATATGCCATCACGCAAGCTCTGGATGGGGTGAGTATCGATGCTTCTGGTGTGCTTACCATAGCTCCGGATGCTGACAACGGTATTCTGAAGGTGACGCTGACCGTAAACCCATTAGAGGCTTATAAGGCTGACTATGCCCCTATTACCGAGACCATCACTCTGAAGGTGGTGGATGGTATGTGGGACTTCCGTACATATAGCCGAGATGAACACTATACGATGTACAATAGTACGGGGTGGGGAGGAAGCTATGGTGGCTGGTATGCCGCACGCGACAATGCTGAGTTTGCTGACATCCTTCGTAATAATGATACCCCATTGCCGCGTGCTTTGGCATTGCAGACTATGGGTAAGCACCGTCTGCTGCATTCTAATCATGGCTACCTGCACCTGCAGGGAAAAGGAATAGGTGTCAACGAGTCTGCAAACGGCGGTGGACAATTGCGTGTCCCAGTCAAAGCAGGTATGCTGGTGGAAGTGAATAGCTATTCAGAAGATCTGCTGTCGGAAATGGAGATTGACGGTGTCACCGACATAGAGGGTAACGACGTGACGATGTTCTATGTGAATAACTACGATACAGAGTCGCAATATTTCCTTGCCAAGAGCGATGGTTACATCGTTGTACGCAACCCGTCAACCAACCTCGATCTGCATATCCGCTATATCAAAGTGTCGGCAGAGATGGCTTTTGAATATGGTGAGAAAGATGAGAGTGGTAATATTGTTACCTATGTTGACGCTCAGGTGGGAAAATGGACTAACAGAGTCATGAACCAGGGAACAACTACGATGACATATTCACGAACTGATGTCGGCTTGGGTAGTTATACAGTTAATAGTACAACAGGCGAAGTAACTATTGAGTCGGGGCAATATGGCACCTTCACGGTAACTGCTACAGGTAGCGGTACAGGTATTTTAGCAGGAAAAACGGGAAGCTACACCGCCAATGTGATAGGATTAGATTTCCAAAACGCTGAACATAATCTTGGTTCTTCGGAAGCAAATACTTTTAATCTAATTGAAGAATGTATTCAAAGTTGTACAAATACGAGTGGAGCAGATGATGACGGTACGTTGAAAAACAAGGTTGTGTTCAGCCTCGTTGATGCTTCGCCATCGGTAACTTTGTCGGGTAGTACGTTGACTATTGGTGAGGTAGGAACAGTTAAGGTAAAGGCAACACTCGGTTCCATAGAGAAGACATTCACTTGTACTCTGAATGGTGGTACGCTGGCTGACGGTCTGAACCCCGTCATTGCCAATGATGTTGAGTCTTATACCATAACAATCACTGGTGGAGATGCCAGTTCCCAAAAGTTTAAGGTCAAGCAAATGTACGATGCCATTATGGGTGACCTGAAGACATCAGCGTCTACGTTGCGTTTCAATGGTGAAGATGTTTCAGACAAGGCGGCAGACTATACCATTTCCAGTTCAACATTGACAATCACCGGCTTCAGCACTATCAAGAAGGGTGGTGTTATCCCAATCTATGCAAGTTATGTCTATAATGCTACAACTTATAATATAAAAGGTACGCTGACCGTAGCCTATACCAGCCATACATGGGACTTCCAGCATAACCTATTGGAAGAATCTAATCCTACTTATGGTTATACGGGTCTTCCGGACTGGCGGACGGATAATGGTTCGAAGACTGCAGCGTGGAACATCACTTATGCTACCATTGACGAACCTACTGATTATGGAGACAAAAAAGTTGATTATCATTGGAAGTTCGTACGCAAGATAGGTGGTCATACAGAGGGTCCTATCGTTTATTACTATAACCACGCTGTAGAGGGACAGAATGCACTGGTGATTCCAGAGACGGAAGGACTGCACCTGTTCTCGTCGCCAAGCAATAAGCAATTGGGTGTGGAGATGATGCAGACGGAAGGCGTTGCCAATGTGCCATACGACTGCCGCAACCTGATGCTGCTGCGAGGCGCTAAGTTAACTATTCCGAAGCTGAAGAAAGGACAGTGGTTAGAGGTGCGCTGGACTCGCCATAAGGAGGAGATGGGTGAGCGCATCCTGATGACAAACCTCAGCGATGCTGCGGGTACACCGATTACTTCTACCTACAAAATCGGTAACTGCTTCTATAATCTTGATTGGTCAACGAGTACGTATATGTTCCAGGCTACGGAGGATGGTGATGTAACCTTCGAAGTGGCCGACAACATCTACGTCAGCATTCAAGAGATTATACTGCATGAACCGAAATGGGACTTCCAATCCTCGTTTGCCGAAAAGTTGCGTGGCTATGATGATACTAAAGAGTACACAGAAGAACAGAAAGCAGCATGGACAGGAGATACTGCCCCGAAACTGGAATGGCAGTACATCTGGGATGATCAGGGCAGTCATACTATTACCGTCTTGCAGAAGCAATATCAGAATGCACCGAATGCTCCACAGAAGTGGACTTTTGAGATGGATGAGATGCTGAAACGCTCGGGAGCCACAATGGTGGCCACTGGTGTGATGGACCAAGAGGCATACATCACCTACAACGGCGGATGGGGCAAGGTGAAGGTCACTATGACCAGCTATTCGCAGAATATGAAGTATGTCGCCAACCAGAAGTCGTGGACCATCACCTTCGGACAGGCACCGAAGCAGACATACCCCTATACATGGGACTTTACTAAGTTCTTCTCCAATACACTGGGTTCTACTAACAACGAAAATACATGGGCTGCTGTCAGCTATAGCGAAGGTACAGAAAAACCTTTGCGTGTCGCTATTTATAACAATCACTCCAGTTCCAACTATGGTTCAGGAGGATGGCCCATCAGTTATAATAAGGCCGACTACGAGTCATACTATGTAGAGGGAGCACAGTTGGTGAGCTACGGACTTCGCAACACTAATAATGGTATTCTTCGTGAGATGGAGGGTCTTGGCTTTAAATTGGATATACAAGACGATGCATCCTTAGTTGCGGGAGATACAAAGAATGATGGAATTCCCGAACAGAACATGCTCTTGCTCAACATGAGCAATACAGTTACTTCAGCCCGACAGGCTGTCAATGGTCAGACATGGATAACAGATACCGGGGAAAGCGATGCTACGAAACATTCTGACAACAGCCACCTGACTATCGGTTCGGGAGGTAAGGTCATTGTGCCGAAACCGAACGATGACGTCAATTATGCTAACTACTATATATATATCAAGAGTAGTCATGAGCCTTCAGCATATACCAATGTGGTGAAGATGGTGGCAGAGTCTGCTGGAGTTGACGAGGCTGTTGATGCCAATTACGATGTTCCGACAGGTGTCTATAAGTATTGTTTCTCTGCCAATGCTAATGCAGAGTTTACTTTTACCAGTGATGATGAAGCTACTGATGGTCAGTTGGGCGTTTATACCACTAATGCGACACCCGACTCATACCGTAAATATACCGACATCTATGCCATTGCAGTGACAAAGGACTTCAAGACGGTGAAGCGACTGAATGGAGTAGGCTGGGCGACGGAGAGTCGCAGCTATGCTGTTGATTACACGCTCGACTCGTTGCTGACCAACCGTCCGCTGTGGGCATATAGCGTGATAGCTCGAAGCAGTAACCCGATATACAGCGCAGATAAGGCGAAGACTACCGTGCGCCTGCAAGACCGCAACTATGTGGTGCCAGCCAGACAGGGACTGGTACTGAAACAGGTGACATCCTCACCGGGGGCTGATGGTAGCACCTATACTGTGCCACTCTTCGTACCTGCCGTAACTACAGCTACCGAACCCGATTACACCTTTACCAATAACCTGATGCGGCCGAATCTGACAGAACGTACCTTTACCGCAGAGTGTGAAGATGCTAATGGAACCGACAATCTTTCAGGAGCATATACCCGCTTTATCCTGTCGGAAAAGTATATGACTTGGAGAAAAGAGGATGCTACTGTTTCCTATGATGAGCACTTTACATCCGCCTCAGTACCTGGTTTCTATCGTATGCATATTTATGGCAACTCAAGTTATGACGGAGGAACATATCGAAATACTCTCGGAGCCAACAAAGCATATCTGGTATTGCCTTCAGATAAAATTAATGATCCTATCTGGGAGACAAATACACCGGTTCGTAGGTTTGAATTTATCGGAATAGAAGGTGTAAGCGACATGGAAGAAATTATTGATGCTCCGAATCCTTCGGATACTACAAATAAGAATGCTATCTACAGCCTAAGCGGACAGTTGATGGGCGATGATGAGACGGTGCTTGCCCCGGGTATTTATATTCGCAACGGAAAGAAGTTCCTGGTGAAGTAATATGTGAGATGTAATGAAAATGAACAGAATATACATATTAATCTATACGTTACTATTGGTCGCATGTTCATCAAATGATGAGGATGCAGTAACTTCTACACTTTCTACAGAGCGGAATGATGCTATAAACTTCGCTACAAATCTGGATGGTGATGTGTGGGAGGATCAGATTACGCGTGCTACTACAGGAGTCATAAGTGACCTGACGGCTGTGCCTGAAGGTTTTGGTGTGATGGCCTATCTGACCGACGACCAAACGTGGAGTGCGTCTAAGGCAGCTTGGGTGACATCAGGGGTCGAACATAAGGAATACGGCATAGAGTCAAACTATCCCCGTCCGGACTATATGTACGACCAGCCGGTAACATGGAATTCTGCGGCTAATCGCTGGACTTATTCGCCTTTGAAGTACTGGCCCAACCCAACCCCAAATGCTACTTCACGTTATATCTCGTTCTTCGCTTACGCTCCTTTCGTAGATGGTTCGGTTATTAACGCCGCAAGCGGAACGGGCGTCACAGGTATGACGTGGGATGAAGACTTGCGTCCGCACGTTATCTACACCGTCGATGAGGAGGGGGCGAGCCCTGTTGATTTGCTCTGGGCGCACTATGAAAATGCTACACGCAACGGACAGGGACTTATCTACTATGAGAGTTCTACAGAGAAGTGGCAGGCTGTGCCGCTGGAGTTCAAACATGCCTTGTCGTGTGTTGATGTATATGTGCAGCGTGTGTATGATGAGCCGACTTATTCGGGAAAGGACACCCCCGCAAAAATTACTAAACTCTATATGCAGCAGTTAAAGTTGACATCAACCAACACTGCATCAAATGGTTTGTTCAAGAAAGGACGTTTGAATTTGGAGGATGGAACTTGGAGCAGTTTTGCTGATGCGAACAATAGTTATGCTCAGGTCTGGCAGGCAGGCTCCTTCTCGCTTACCTTCCCGGCATCAACATTTGTCAGTAACCTTTCAGGTACCCTTTCGGAGAATAGTACAGAAATCCGTAACGAAGAGTTGGAGAAATGGGGGGTGGCAGTTACCGGTGTAAACAAAGACGAACAGCTGCTATTCAAGGCTGGTAGCATAATGCTCATACCACAAGACAATGCTCTGACTATTACCCCAAGTATCAAGTACTCGATGGTGACGCGTGGCGATGAGAGTGACTTGAGTTACAGTCCGTTGGTGGATGCGGCGGGCAACCACTACAGTCGTGTACTCAATGATGTAACAGGCAATAACATATCCATCAAACTCGAAGCAGCTAAGCGCTATAAGCTTGTTATCCGCATCGGTGTGGAACATGTAGATTTCGTGGTGGCAAGCGTTGATGACTGGAATTTTCCTATTCGTCTCACTACCGAACCATCGAACTCTACAGATACCAACATAAGTCATACGCTGAATGAAGACTAAGATGAAGAAATCGATAATATATCACATTCTATTAATGTTGCTATCGGCAAGCGTTACAGTAGCTTGTGTCGATACGCTGAAAGATGACATTTCGCCAAGTACCAATGATCCTGATGGAGTTGGGTTTTATATGTCGGTTGCGGAACAAGCTGACATGAAAATCAATCTGGGTACCCGTAGCATGTCTTCCGTTGCAGAGACCGACTCGGGACGCTCACAAGATGTAACTTCTCCAAGCAGCGTGCGACTCATGGAGGGCGACAACCCATACGCCCTGAAGATGCACTGTATGACTCTCCCGTATGTAGGCATACACAATGGAGCAGTCAGAACGTCTGCGACACAGCCGCAGTCCTCGGAGCAAAGCGGTGGAGAGACTACTCGTGCTGCATGGGCAGACCATGTAAGTTCTGCTGAGACCTTCCACGACTCACTGACAGTGTGGGGATACACCCGCGATGCTGCAACAAGTATATTTGATAAGACATTGGTACAGCGCATCACCAACTGGCGTACCTCACGCCATTGGCCCTTCGGTGAGACCGGTCCGATGCGATTCTATGCAGTGGCTCCTTCATTAGAGAGTATCAATATGAGTGTGGCAGATGCCGACTATTCTACCCCACCTGTACTGACATATACACTGCCGGAGAAAGCGCAGGATATGTGCGACCTGCTATACGGAGAGTCGGGAGATATTGATATCCCTTCGTTTGGAACGGAGGATAGTCATGAGGGTAAGGATGACAAAATAGTTAACCTGCAGTTCCAGCATATTCTTACAGCCATTCGCTTTGCTCAGGGTAATATTCCGACTGGAATCACTATCAAGCAAATCTCCATTAACAATGTGAATACCAGAGCCACGTTTGTTCCTTCTGCCAACGATAATATGACAGACTCAAAGGGAACATGGAGCGGATTTGAGACTCCTGGAAACTATACGATGAATGCCAGTTTTGCAGGAACGGGCATTACTAATACATATATCAATGACTCCGTATTCTATATGCTGCCGCAGATAGTACCCAGCGGAGTAGAGTTGGAAGTGGTAATAGAGTCTAAACCGAAATATACCTATAGTTCTTCGGGAACTGCACTTGCTCCTGTAGATGTGGCTGTTCAGCAGCACACTCTTCGTTGTTCGCTGGCTGGTGATGTATGGAGGAAAGGCTATACTGTCACCTATCTGCTGACCATCGGTGAGGTGGCCGACGGATACTACTTCGTAGCGGAGGCTCCTGCGGAAAATGCGCATAGCGACGTGGTTGCCACTCACAATTTTACGCTACACAGTTATCGAATGTATGTAGATAAAGAAACTGGTCTTGACATCACTACTCATGGCGTGAACTGGAAGGTGATGGGGTACTATCAAAATGCCGATTGCACTACTCCTTTTGACGGAAGCAATGCAGCTAATTCACCCTCATGGCTAACAAATGGTATAACTGGTATCAGTTCGGGTGTAACTGGCGAATATGTCGGTGGCAATAATGGTACTGCCTCGTATAACCTGGCAGCACAGGCTGCTTCCAAGAGCGGTAATCACGCTACAAATCTGTTGTCTAACAGTAATGATAGCCAGGCTGATAAGCTTGACTTGTCAGTCATGACACCTAATGGAGAGTCAAAATCAGCGGAAACAGCTAACTGCTATATCATAAACCGCACGGGCTCCTACAAGTTCCCGTTAGTATATGGCAACAAGACTAGTGATGGAGATGAGGCAAATTTCTTCGTAGATCATACTGGAACAGTTATCTCTCATAAATTTATAAGAGATCAGATGACTGCTAAGAATACTGATCCCTACCATAATACAGACTATGCTGAAGGATTACCACATACTGAAGTAAACGCCACAGCGCGCTACAGAAAAGCATACACATGGGAAGGTGCAGACAATGTGTCCCTACGTGCTGTTGTAGTTTGGCAGGATGTGGAAAATATGATAACGAGTGTTTCTGCGGCTGGTTCTACAAATGAGATTACGTTTACAGTAGGTCCGTCAACTCCAGGTAATGCTGTCATAGCTCTGCAGGCTAAGAGCTTGACAAAGTACGAACGTCGTACTTACACGCTAGGTTCGCCAGGTACTTTTGGCGATTGGATGACTGATACGTCGAAAGGCACTGATGGATATAGCACTGGCGAACCTTGGGAAACTCTCTGGACTTGGCATATCTGGATGACCGACGAGGTCTATCCGAACTGGAGCAGTACAAGTGAGGGAGCTACCAATGTAAATACTCAGTATCTCAATAACAACTCTGCCGTAGGATCTGGAAGCTATGTGGGTGACCATAAAGTAGCTTTTAAGACTTGGGGAACCGACGGAAGCAATGGCACCACTAATACCATCCTTCCCGTCAACCTCGGTTGGGTGCCGCAGGAGATGGAGTTTAAGTACTATTCTAAGCGTGATGTTTATGTAAAGCTGCAACAGGTGGAACCGGCTACTGGCGCTGCTACAACAGTGATACATATCGTGCAGCATGCCAAGCAACCTAACGTTCGCGGTCAGGGAACATTCTACCAGTGGGGTAGGCCAACGGCTCTGCCGGGATATAACTTTACCGATGACCCAGGAAAGACAAAGCGCACCATCTACTTCCCCAACCCCGATATATTCAGCGAGTCAGATTTTACGGTAGCGAATATTACCTCTCCTTGTGAGGCTATTGCACAGCCCACGAAACTGTTCCGTCAGGAGAGTCAGGCTGCAACATGGTCATCGGCAAGAGATGGTGGAAATAGTGTGCCATATTGGGGAGAGACAAAGACTGTATATGACCCATGTCCCCCTGGCTTTAAGGTGCCCCATTATAATATCTTCAAAGGACTTTCACTGACAGGTGCTACAGCGAACTCGGGAACAAATCTGAATATGTGGGGTGTTAGTGCAGAAAACCAATCTGGTGCAAACTTCTATGGTGGTTATTTCTTTGTAGAACCTCATACAACCAGAGAGTCTATGGATCGTTATGCCAAGACGGTTTACTTCCCTTCTACAGGTCAGTATCAGGCTACCAAGGGTGTCGGTTCGTCATTGTGGTCGACAACCAGTCCAAATAATAACTTTATTGAGGCATCTCCAGGTACGTTTTGGAGCAATCAATTGCATACCGATAATACGCATGGTAGTGCATTGAACCTCTACCCTGATGTTACCCGTTCAAATGACAGTAAACCACCAGTGGAACTGCCGCGCTCCGTGAACCTTAGTACAGCTTGCGCTATCCGTCCGGTAGTTAAATAAAAGAGACTTCCACAGAGTTACAGCCCACATTATATATATATTAAAGGCAACCCATATGAGGTTGCCTTTATTCGTTTACCACTGGTCGGTGTTTTGCGATGTGTCGAAGATTGTGGTGATGCTCTCCGGACCACGTACGATGTCGTCGCCTGGGCGCAGATCGTCGAGGATGCCGTAACAGTAGATAACTCCGCTCTTCCACTCGATATTCATCTTCAGCATGTTGATGGTCAGGCGGGCGGTGTACTCTGTTGACGAATCTCCAGCTTTCTCGCCTTTGGCTGTGAGCACAATGTTAGGTACGTCATCGTCGTCGAGTTTCTGGGGTACTACGAGCAGGATATTGCTCTGTGCGAAGTTATAGTGCTTGTGGTTTGTCACGTCCTCGTTCTTTTCCCCTAAAGTATAGGCCAGTGCGTTGCTTTCTGGCGCCTCAGAGGCAGCTTGATCCTCGAAGTAGCCAAACATATAGTCGTCGTCCAGATAGGTGCGTTGACCTTCAGTAGTGATTTTATACCAATAGGGGTTCATGATGTATTCGGTAACGGTAGCTGATCCCAATGTGGTGGCAGGGTCGTATCCAATAGTCGTTTGGGTACCATAGTTGGGATAGAAGGTCGTTGTGGTCTTGATGTTGTTGAACTCCATCTGGTAGGATAGCATGGCACGACGTCGCTTATGGGTGACATCCCATATCGAAGTACGCTGCCAACGCTCACACTGCGACTCGTCAGGAACCTTCAGACCAAGAGCAAGGAATGCTTCCAAGTCAAGGTCTCCACATCCGTATGATGTAATTTGCTCTGGAGTCAGTCCATTCTTTCGGTCGGTCTGCTCAATGGTAGCAGCAGTAGCAACCCCTCCTTCAATAGTGATTGACTTAATGGTATAGGTGTTTCCGTAAATATCCTTGATGGTATTATCTACACTTTGGGTTGCTAACCATGTAGCATCGGCAGGGTCGGGCTCGCCATCGTCATCAGTATCCTGATACACCATGCGGTCGTTGCCACGGATATAGGCATAGATACGCACTTGTGAAAGCATGTGGTGGAAACGTAGACGGACAGGCTCAGGTGTGTAGGTACCCTGTGGACCTTCTACGAGGGGATAGGTGTCGCGGTTGCAGTTGATAACGGGCTCGCTAATCATAAAGTCGTTCTGGTTGGCAGCATCAGGCTGCATGGTGAACTTCACGCGTCCCATACCTGTACCTTCGCCGACATCACTTGAGATGAGGCTGATACCATAGTCACCAATCTCTGCTGTTGGGTTGTAGGGGTAGTAGGCAAAGAATGTGCAGTACTCATGACCGGTAGCAGGGGAGGGGAGTTTTGTATTGGGCCAGAAGCGAAGTGGCTCGTATGTGAGTGTGCCATTCTCTCCGATAGTGGCCTTGGCATTATAGAGCAGGTTGGGAGTGTAGTAGTCCTTGAGAATCTCTGCTTTCTTCTCGGAAAATTTTGGAGTTGTGGACTCGGTAAGTGTAGAGAGTTCAGAGAATTCAGTTATGGCAGAGGAGTACTCTGTCGCCAACGAAAGCCTTATTAAGCTCTGCCAGGTATATGGTCCGGTGTAGCAACCGAAGAGTCCGGCATAGAAGGTGCTGTTGGCTGTTGTCGGTAGCTGTGTATCGCCCAGTTTTACGATGGTTGTGTTGGCACGGGTGTCCTGATGGCTTGCCGCAACTGAGCTGCTGAAGGCGATTCCGATGCCTTCTTCTGCTATCCTATTTGTTTCGTCTGGTATGGTTTCAGTTCCCATGTCGTTCCAGTCGGAGCAGGAAAGGAGAAGTAGGCAGCCCCCCAACCCCCAAAGGGGGAGAAGAAAGCCCCCCAGCCCCCGAAGGGGGTGAGTAGAAGCCATCCAACTACTGAAGGAATTGATTCTGGTTATAATTGATTTGATTGTCTTTTTGTTCATTATATATATATTTTAGTTGACAGGTTTTATTCCCTTCCCCTTCGGGGGACGGGGCTTACTTAACTATTACTTTCTTTCGTCCGAAGATATAAACTCCCTTAGGCAAACCAGGATGATTATGACGCAGGGTTTCCGGAGTTTCGTTGCGTGCAACGCGGCGACCAGAGAGGTCATATACATCGCATGGCCAAGGATTGGAATCGGAAGTCTGCTGGATTTCCGGTTCTTCCGGTTTTTCTGCTTCTTCCAGTTCTTCTAATTCTTCTTCGCCGTCGAAGATGGCTACTATATGCCGCCTTTTAGCACTTCCGACCAATGTATATGGGTAATATACCTTGTTGTGGTAAACGTACTTGTTGTCACGCTCAGCGTCGGTGGCTACGGTTTCGTCAGTTCCTATTGCTGCATAGCTGCCGGTATGAGCCTTGAGTTGTGGATAAGTCTCTCTTGCCCAGTTCTCGTTGGTGTACCAGCCCACCTGCTTGGTAGTACGTGCATATTCGTGGTGATTATTGTCATGGTCAGCAAACGGCAATCCGAATACCATGATGGTCTTGCTTTCGATGCCATCGATGTAGCTATTGGTCAGTGTGCGCTCCAGATACTCACCACGAAGTTTGATTTGGGCTTTCTCGTCGTCAAGGCCTGTCTGTGGAGTAGCGTAGGGCAGGTACATGTTGACGTATTTCTTGGTTGCATAATCAGAAGCATCTTGGTTCTTCAGCGTAATGCTTCCTGGCAGGTTGGTGCGAATGACTACCGGCCATCCGGCAGGTACATATTGCGGGTTACCCATACCATTGAGCTGGCTGACGGACTGCATGGTTACAGTTGTAGTGTTAGCCTTAGCTTCGTTGGTCAGGGTAAATGCAGCATCGGTGGTGTTAGACAGACGTGAGTCAAACGGCACGTAAAGTGAACCATAATAGTACTTGTCTTTGTTTTCTTCTGCAGTCAACTCATCACCCGTCAGGTCTTGATCCTTGACGCCGCCCTTCTGTACTTCTGCACGCAGTGGCATCTCGTTGTATGGCCATTCCTCCTTCACGCCCACGGGCTGCAGAAGCCACTTGGTGTCCTGTATGCCGTTCAGACCGTCGGTGGTGTAGTGGTCACCTATCTCCACCATCTCATTGTCGGTATGGCAGGTGATGCGGTAGCGGTGATGACCGTCTATGCAGACGTAGTTGGTCTGCAGATTCACTGCTACGTCGGCATCCCATGCCGATGGCTCGGTGCTGAAGGTACGCAGGGTCACTGCTGCACCGCCGATGTCGTCCAGGCGGAGTTGGTTCTTAAATGCGATTACACCACCCTCTGTCGATGTCGGGTCAGCGGCAGCCAGTTCTGTTCTTCCGAACTCATGAGCATTAGCCACGCCCTCGGTGCCTCCAGGGCGAACCCATACGTCCAGTCCTTGAGTGGAGAGCTTGTAGCGGTCATAGCCTCCTGATGCAGTAAACAGGAAGATGCTTGACGGGTCGAAGTCTGCCGGCAGAATCTCGATGTTGCCAGCCATGGCGGTATGGTCAAAGACGTCGCGGTCTTTCAGCGCAGCCTTCTCCTCTGCAGTCTTGCTGCTGGCATCCACGGCAGTGTTCACGGCATCAATCTTCGACTTCAGGTCAGCGAAGGTATGTATGTCGCTGTGTGTCATGTCTGTTTCAAAGAAGTGGAGCCAGCGTCCGCCATTGTTTTTGGCATCGTTCGGGTCGGTCTTCTCACTCTCGAAACGGTAGCCGCTGATGTAGCGCGGACCGGTGATACCTTTGATGCCTGTGTCTGACATATCGTTGCCATCCACGTTCAGAGCGTCCTCAGAGAAAGCTTTGATGCGGTAGTATCCATCGGCCATGCTGACAAGGTTGTTGGCAACAAACTGCAGTGGTAGTCCGTTATTTCCCGTTGTTGTTGGGCGTGCCTCGGTGTAGGCAAGTTCATTCGTGGTGTTATATTTGTAGAACTTACCTCCATAAACCAGTTCCTGCAGGGCAGTCAGTTCGGTAAAGGTAAATGTGTCGCCACTCTTCAATCGATTGCGATACTCTTGGTTAGTGAAGTTCTGAGCGACGGAAGGTTTCAGACCTCCCACGTAGCCGGCACGCTCGAAGTAGGGGAGTAACTGCTCGTTGGTACACTCCAGTCGCCAGTTAGCATCCGGCAGGTAGCGCAAGTCATCAGGCTTGTATTTGCGCAGGTATGCTCGGTGAGCTACATAGTCACCATCGGTAGCGGTGTTGTGTACCATGTAGTAGCTCTCGTGGTCAACATCATCTTTGTCCATCCATGCAGAAGTCGGGTGCATGAGGAAAGAATCATCATAACCACCGATGAACATCTCATATACAGCATTTGTAGCACCATCGGTTGTAGCACCGTCCTGACCTGCGCGTCGGTGGATGATGCGTTTGTGGTCGAATGGGATTGTACTTGCCGATGAAGCTCCAGTGTAGCTGGCCTTCGACTCAGCAATGGTAGGTTCATTGAAGGGCTCATCTACGCCTCCGTCTGTTGACTTATATATTGGGTTGCCCCACTGATCTTCACCCTTTGGCAGCTTGCCCTCGGTGGTCACGGCCACATCGTCAAAGCCTGTACCGTTGATGGTGGCGTAGCGCGAGCGCAGCACGAAACCATAGGGGTCGCCCTCTGGAGCCCAGAGGTAGTTGTTGGTGTAGTGGTGGGTGCGATCCAGACGTCCGCCGATTCCGTCCTTGTATGAGAAATTGAGCAGACCATCGGCAGTTTCATTGTTAGTCATCATCTGATACCAAGCCGTGGTGTTGCGTCCTTTTTGTGCAAAGCGGAAGTGGTTGGGGTTCACCTCGTAGATGACGTCGATGAGTATCTTGCGGTTCTGATGGCACGTGTATATCTTGTCGATTTCTACACCCTGCAGAGCAAGTGCATCGTCATATCCACTTGGCTTCTTGCGCCAGGTACCGCTTACATTCTCCCATCCTGCTGCCGTTCTGTCACTTTCGGAAGTTTTTTCTTCGAGTTCGCTAACGGTAACTGCCGTCCAGCTGTTTTTATCGAAGATAGACTTCCATTCTACGTTGAAGGCCTGCTTGGTCACTCCGTTTTCTTCAAACGTCATCGGAATTGGGTTTGTGCCGTCTTTCGACTTGAAAACCTGTCCCGCATAATAGTTCACGAAGGCTTCGTTTGCAGTATATTCTGTATTGTTGTAATCTTTATACGTTCTGTTAAGAACAATAGTACAAGTCTTTCCTGTCCATTCATCATCGATTTGCTGGAACGACGGGTGTTTATTATCAACCACCGAGCGCTTTACATCGCGCTGATACATGTGGTATGTACAGAACTGGCGTTTCATGTACCAAGGCACCTGTGGCTTGTTATCAACGCCGACGCGCTCAACGATGGCATCCTCAACTGGGAAACTATGGAAGTTGCGCAGTGTACCTTTTTCCTTAAGCAAGGTTTTAATGTCGCTTTCCCTTGAGGTTCTATAAGCAGTAGGAACACCATCAGTATAAGTTTCCACGAAATAGTCCTTGCCCATGTCAGACCCGGTACCACTATGTTCCTGAATACCCCAGTACATGAGGAATTCCAACATGCGCTTGTTGACATCAGTCCTCAAGGCAGTCTTTTGTTCCTCTGTCAGTCCGTCTTCTTTATAATTCAGCGAATACTGGTGTGCCATAACGAGGTGGTATTCCACCATGTCGGCATAGCTCATGAGGTTGGTGAGGTAGAACGGCTTGACAGTGACAGTCTTTCCGCTGCTATTGATGTAGGTTGTTGCCAGCGTGTTGCCGGTAGCATCTGCTGTGTTCACACCATTGCCTACCGACATCAGAGTCTTGTTCGATGTGCTGCTGAACTCGAAGTCCACCAGTTTAACGATGTTGCCATAGGTGTCGCTTTGGGGGTCGGAGTCGATGATGGCAAGATATGGTATGCCTTTCTTATTAACGACATAGGCAAACATCTGACCGTCACCATAGTTCTGTGTGATGACATCCGTTCCGCTCATGCTAACTATTGCATCGGTATTGTTCAGATACTGAGCATAGTTCTTCATTGTGAAGCCGTATGGGTCGCCTGTCATGCTCCACTTCTGTTCGTTATCTGATTTCTGAACAGTCTGATCGGCATAGACTGGAGTCTGGCTCGTATGTGTGTTCAGGTAACCCTTGGTGGGGTATGGTGTCGTCGGATTGTTCACCACTTCGGTATAGCTTTCTTCACGCCAGACCTCATCGATAATCTTTCCTTCTGAGTTATATACATAATGGTCGAATACCAGTCTGGTCCTCTCCACCTCCACGTTGGATCCCGAATAGGTCTGCTCCCAGTAGAAATATGAGTTAGCCCAGTTGTAGTCCTCGGTACGTGCGTCTTGTGCCGTAGTGAAGAATTGCGATGTGGCATCATCGACGGTATATACGTATGTCAGCAGCGGTCTAGGACTCCTCGTCGGGTCGGCTGTGTGAGCTGCTTGCGCTGCTTCCATTGCGTCATGCAGTTCTGTATAGCCTTCTTCACTCACCAGTTCACCGAAGTTGGTGACTTCTGTTCCACTATTTGTGGCTGGATCGTAATTGAGGTAGCATTTGTATGAACATCCGTAACGTCGTAATGATGCTGGCAGGGATTTCTCTATATTTCCGTAACGTATCTCCATGTCGCTCTTCTTGAGTTTCAGCACGCCGTTCAGGGTGCGTATCTCCACGTCAGCATCGAAGCAGTTGTTGTCTGCATCATCCTCGTCTTTAGCCACGGCGGTGCGTATCTCCAGACGCTGCTGATAAACACCCATTCCGTTCATAGTCTTCGAGTAATTGTTCATATACTGCGTGCTGATGTAGTTGTTCTTCTCTGAGAGGCTGTAAGGCACCATCTCGAAATAACTTGTGGCGGATGCCGCATTAGGGTATGGCTTATGAACGAGTCGCCAATAGTTGGAGGTCTGGTTAGAAGCATTGCCATTGACATAGTCATCGTCACTTGACTTCAGCGATGCTGTGCGCAGGAAGTAGTAGTCGTCTCCTCCCAGTTTCCACATCTGTACAGAGAAGCGCGTGTTGACAGCATTGGGATCAATACTGGCGGGTAGGGTATAGGCAACATGGGCCTCAGTGGGGACTGTGGCATCGTAGTCGGCTAACCGGGTTACCCATATCACGGAGTCTGCGGTGTTTGCATTGTTGCGTACTGTGGTCTTCACCACTTGCAGCCACTGCTCCTCGCTGTTCTTGCCGTCTTCATAGCGGCGACGGTTGAGGATTGCAAAATCGTAGGGATCGCCCACGAGAGCCCAGTGCAGGCCCTTCAGACCATCGTTCCACCCGTCGGCATTGTTGTCGCCTACAGCGGTGCGATAGTTGCTGATTTGTGACTTATCGGCCTGCTCCTTGTTGAAATAGAGCCACTTCTTGTCATCCACCGACATGTCAACCCATTCCTTGTTGCTGGTGTTAGGACTGAAGATGTGAGCCGGATTTCCTTCGCTGTCTGTTGACAAGTCATCTACAGTGTAGTAAACAGAGAATTTGAATACGGGGTTGACTTTCGTGCTTGTTGTCACGAAGATATCGCTTGCAGAGGTTGTGTTGTCTGTGCCTGTATGGTAGTTCTTGTCGAAGCAATTCTCATAGCTGGTGGCGTTGGTTATGCTCAGCTCGTGTTCGGGCACCGTGCTGCCATCCTTGTCAGAAAGATAGGAATAGCTTACGAACTTGCGCTGCAGATGGCGTGGCACGGCTGTGATGGTCTCGTTCAGACCGTAATACTCTGAGAGCTCATCAGTCACCACGTTCAGTTTATCATCATAGCGGTCGCCGTCTCCCTGGCGGTTGGCAGTGACATACACCTTGACGGGTTGTACCAGTTTAATGACGGTATTCACGTCGTTGGCGGTGTGGTAACCGGAGTAGGTGCCTGTCTGGTGGGTTTCGTTGTCAGCATTGTAGCTCAAGTTGATGCTATAGTTCTTCTGTTGGTAGGTCTTGCTCAGACCGTCGTGTGCTAGGTAGTAATAGACGTTACGGTAGCCCAGCAACTGGTTGTCCTCCTTAAAGCGCAGGGCAAAGGTTCCTTCCTCATCGCTCGTCGTGGGTACACATTCCCAGTAGAAGTCATTGAAGTATGGCTTGTTGTGGTGACGGTTGTGGTATTTAGCAGCTTCTGTGTCTATAGTACCATCCTCCTTATATGGTTGCAGCTCTTCTCGATTATCGAGTACTGAGTAGTCGGGGAGACGCAGATTGACGCAGTCAACTACAAACTGGAAGTTTGTTTCCACAGGATTGAAACGTGCCAACTGAGCCTGCTTGGTATTGGCGGCAGCCTTCTCATTATCAGCATCATCCAACAGTGGTGTTGCATTCCATAGTCCCGCCGTACTGAACACCTGCACCTTGTAGGGGTCTCCTACGAAGTACCACTTCAGGTTTTGTGGAACTGACTCCATGCGATTTGAAGCCGTGCGGTACTGGTATTTATTATACCAATCGTCGTTGTCGTCGATGAAGGATGTACCACTCAACTTGCGTTTCTCCGGTCTGGCGGCACCGGTGCGGGCGTCACGTTGGGTCTTCAGGTCGCCGGTCTTCTCGCGCATGGTGCTCATTGGATCGTAGTATGCGTGATGGTAAGTGTCTTTGCCCGATGTGTCGGGGAAGTCCATGAAATAGACGTGGTCGTTGTTCTGAGCCATCTCTTCAACTTGAGTCTTTGTAGGCGCAGTCTTCAGGAAGATGTCGCTCGTCACCTCGTACTTAACGTAGATAGCCTGAGCTCCGGAAGTTACCTCCTCGCCCGTGAAGGCACCATTCGAGTCCACATTGTAGTAAGCGTAAATCTGGTGACCGTCTTCATCGTATTGTCCTGTCTTCGGTTCAGAGTAATTTGGGTAAGGACCTGCCTGTACCTTGTATATAGTATTATCATGTTCAAATACATCATTATACATGGTGTAATTGCAGAAAGCACGACGAATCTGCAGAGGCAGAGCATCCTTTTCGCTGGTGTTAATCTCATCATCTTTCATGTACTTGCGCTCTGAAGCAGAGAAATAGAGCTTCGAGATACCGGTGGTCATGGTGTTATTAGCGTACTCGATTTTCTCTGCTTCGGTCTTTCCTGGTTTCCAAGTGGTATATGTGGCTACCTCATCGTCACGCCTGATAACTACCTTTACGTCCTCATAGCGCTGAGGGGCATAGGGGAGTAGCTGGATGGCATAGCTGCGGTCTGGAATGTAGTCGAGCATTCCTTCTACGCTTTCAGTAGTGACGCGGTTTGCGGTGTGGCTCACCATGTGCCAGTAGAGCGGCAGGCTTACCTCCTCGTTGTCGATTGTTTGAGTGATGGCTGTAGAGAGCAGACTGAAGGTCTGTTCCGTGCTGTTGTTTACACCTACGCAGAGACCCCAGTATTGATTTTTAGTAGGTTCCTCAGTAGGAATGGTGACAGGATAGGTGTCATCACCACTGGTCGTAGTACCCTTATTGATGGTTACGAAGCAGTTGTCGGCTGCAGCCAGTGAGTAAACACCAGAGCTCTCTGCCTGTACTCCTACGGCCGACTCTAAGTTGATGATGCGCATATTGTATGGGTCATCGCCTACGAAGGTCCACAGCCAGCGTCCTTCGCGGAAGGCATCGTTGTCGCCCTTGCGATATGACTCCGCCAGTCGGTCGTACGACCACTTCTTGTAGTTATCTACACTCTCCTTGTGCAGGGTGTAGATGTTGTTCATCCAGTTTACGGTGCCATCGTCCTCACGGCGCAGGAATAACTGCCTGCCAACGGGAGTGCGAGTAGTTCCATCCACCGTGATGCCCTCGTCGGTATCAAGAACCATATAGAACCACTTGGCCTGCCGAGTGTAGTCAGGCTCTAAGCGTCGGCCATTGGCCTCTTTTATCTCTTTATCTGTATTGTCCGTGAAATCTTGGTTGTTGTAGTGCGCAACATCTGCTGCTATCTGTGCTGTAGTACTTGTAATTTCGCTGAGTTTCTTTGCAGAACCTGCCAAGTTCAGTGTGGCATCGTTATCCACTTGGTATTTGAAGTAGATGTGATAAACTTCATCGAGATCAATTTCCGGATAGATGTCGTATTTGATGTT
>JAEEGL010190709.1_pt1 | contig 28580 bp, 18 predicted proteins | sample 9134231 | NCBI WGS metagenome assembly JAEEGL01 (sample SAMN16246548, study PRJNA631951) | gut metagenome | biome: gut microbiome; feature: rumen; material: fiber-attached | host: Bos | place: Iran: Karaj | collected 2018-10 | reverse complement strand
TGATTGGCATCTTGAAAAAACCGACAATTAAAATCACAAACTCTCCGGGAGAGGGACTCGAACCCACGACAAATTGGTTAACAGCCAACTGCTCTGCCGCTGAGCTACCTCGGAATACCTTATGTGTGATATATATACAAAAGTTTAAACCATTTTCAAGAGAATTTTAAGTTTTTTTCAAATTTATGGTTGAAATGTATCATAACTCACCAAAATGGGTACATTTTTTATAAAAAATTTCTCAGCTTATAAAAAAAGTCTGATTTTTTTTGACTTTTTTAGCTTTTGTGATTATTATTGGTGTATGGATTAAATTTTATTATATTAAATCATTTTAAAAATGGTTGATAATAGTGCTACAAAATCATACCTAAGAACATTAGAATCAAGGTTAAGCGACATGAGAGACTTAAACAGTTTAAGTACAACTATACATCAGAGATCTCTAGATTTAACTGGTGCTTTGTGAACATGAAAAAATTTGTTTGTCGATAGCGATGTTCAAGCAAGTATTGATTCTATAGTAGCTAGATTAATTTTAGGTTGATGAATACAAAGCGACTTAAATGCTCAATATGGATCTATAGCTGGTCAATATCAAGCAGCGCCAGCATGAAATCCAGGAAACAATATTAGAAATGCTATGAGTAATAAATGGCTAGAATTAGAAAATAAAGATATTGTCCATAATAGTTGAAGTGTAGCATGAGTTTGAGGTACAAGCAGAACTACAGCTTTAAGGGATAGAGCAACAGAATACAATTCAATAAAACAACATATAGATTGATTTGATCCTAATTTCTCTGTTCCAAACCTTAATGTAAACGTAACGGCTCCAGCATGAACAATCAACCTTAGTGCACGAAGAATAGCGGGTAGAGCGGTTGCAAAAGAGCCTAAATATGAGTTATGTGATGCTGATTGAAAATCTATTTGACCAAATTCCTGACCTCATAAAATAAATATATGAGGTACTGAATATACTCTAACATGAATACAATGGAATGATGGAACTAAAACATACGATTTTGCTTGATTAAAACTTTATCCACCATTAACAAATCTACCACAAACTATAGATTTATCTGTCAGCGCAGTATGTAGCTGAGTAACCAATTGAATTAATGTTATACACAACAAAAAGTTTAAATTAACATTAAATGATGGAACAGGAGATGTTAGCACTGTAAACGACCGTATGAATGCTTTTGATGATTATAATAATAGCGGATGACTACATACTATTTCTGAGCAACTTAATACAAAAATTAATGTAAGAGACAATGATCCAGAAATAGGTAAAAATGTTTTGGAGAGAAAAGCTATAGAAACCGCTCTAAAATACAAATGAGGTACAAAGTATGACACTTTATCTGATATACAAAAAAAATTATTCTATGAAAGGGTATGTAGAGCATGATTCTTTTCTACAGTTTATGATACTTGATGAGTAATAGATGTTGACAATGCAAGATATGAAAAAATGAGAGACCGATTTATAGACAGCAGCAGACCTTGGAATAACGATAAAAACATTATATGTTCCGCTAGTGTCTACAAAACCTACATCCATTCTCACCTCAATGAAAAATGTGATGAATACATATTATCAACATTAGAATCTTACTTACAAGAAGATGCAAGAAATACCGCTTTAAAAGCAGAGTTATCAAAGTTTTTACAAGAAATTGATCAAAATAAATTAGATGACAATTGAATCAATACCCAAATACATAACGATTTACAGAATAAAAGATATAAAATGAAGAGATGACCGCGATCTCTCTTTCATCCTAGAGATATCAATTATATGAGATTCTTTTCAAATTCCTCAACCAGTTTGAAAAAACAAAAAGTGAATATATATTCAAAAATAGATAATCCAGAACCAATGAATTATGACATGAGTTTAAATGTTACATGAAAAAATAAGATAGAAGCGGAAATAAAAATAGATGGAGTTGATGAAGTTATCAGACAAAAATCATCACAACCTTCCACATTAGTTCGTAAAATCATGAGAGACCAAAGAATAAAACATGGTAAAGTTAGGGCCCATATCTGATTTAATATTTATAAGAGCATAATTCAAATAGCTCAAGAAAAAAACTTTAGTTTAACATATCGTGGCTGAGCTTCTGAAACTAGAAAAATTGAAATAGATAAAAATGGAAACATTATAGTTAAACAAATAGATCATTTAACAACAACAGGAACAGAAAAAGACATCTTTATTTTTGATCAAAATTCATTTCTAAATGTAAATGAATTTGATACATGAGTAACGAATTGAAGACTAAGAGCATGATTAGAAACTTTATGATACCACTTTAATCTTGCTATGAACGAAGCTCACAGACAATACCGCAATTCAACCAAAAGAAGAATATGATGACTCCTTCATTCAAAAAACAAAATGAAATTACCTACTTCTTTTTGGCTATCCCCTATAAAGAAGTTATTAAATTGCAAAACTATTACAAATTTTGACTTCAATACCTCAATAAACCCTCAATGAAAAAATATAAGAATAGATTTCCATAAAAATAAATTCACTATAGATATGAACTGACTTAAAAAGCCTATTTCATCAAAAGATTTATGAAAATTATTAAATCACAGACAATGAAAAGTCAGAGTTTTTGACGGTATAGAAAGAGACATCGTAGAAGCAGTATATTCATCCCTTGTAAGCAATTTAAGAAAAAATGCAAAAATTGCTCGTACAAGCTTCTGAGTAATAGATGATATCACATGAAATATGTATGTTCTTGATGAAGATGGTAAATTCTGAGTTATCGCAAGAGAGGATTTTAAATGAGAAAATAAAATAAAAAATCCTTTGAAATGACGATTTCGTAAACGGAAACAGAAATGATCGTTAAATAAAAAAAGATTTGACAATGTGTCACGAAGACCGCTAGAGCCATCCGAAGAAAAAGAACTTTTAAAGAACCCTTTCTTAATGCAAAAACTCGTAAAAGCTATGAATAATAGAATGTGACTCCGATGATCCATAGCTGCAGCATTTGAAATGAATTAATTATTGTGATTTGGCACTTTTTCATCAAAAAAGTGCCATTTTTTTTGCTTTTTTTTGATTTTGATGTATAATAATAGCGTGTTTATTTCTTACAATAAAAAATGGCCAATAAAATTGTGAAACATCCATTTGATCCATTTAATCACGGAAATTTTGATGTAATTTCAACAGAAATTGATAGTAAAACAAAGATGAAAGATATAGAACAAATTATAGAAGAAAAGAGAAAGGATATTTTTGATATTTTATCTACAGGTAGAGCAAACTGAAATGATGATGTAGATGAAACATCATTAAAAAAGATGAAAGACGCTATAGATAAGAAAAAAATTGCGTTAGAAGAGCACTTATGAGAAGTTACAGCAGATCTTAATCTTTTAAAAGCTGATAATAGCGATCTCGTAAATTTTTGTACAAGTATTTATGATGCTGCCAAGCCAGAAAACGAGGATTCAACACTAGCATGAGAATGTGCAGACCTACTTTCCATTCTACAAAGCGTTTATACTAAATGATCAACAAAAGAAAAACTATTCTCTGGTAAAAAAGATGATGCAGCTAGTGATTCCGCAGATTTAATTGAACCTGATGTTTTTAGTGATATAATTAACGCTAAAGATGAAGCAACATTACAAACAAAAATAAATGAATTTGTTAAAAAAACTTTTTCGCCTCGCGATAATTCTTTCGGAATAAAAAGAAGCTATCTGTATACATCACCTGTAGAACAAGCAAAAGTAGCAACTCGTATTGCAATTTTCTTGCATTGTATGCAAAAAGCTCTTAAGGAATGAAGGATAAACAAAACAAAAGCCAAAAAGATAAAATCTATACTTAAAAAATTAAAAGATGAGCAGATTCCAAAAATAAGGTGAATATATAACCTAAAAAAAGAAAAAACGGCCGTAGATGGTGAATATGATACTTTGGTAGATATGAGAAAAAATGATACAACCGATATTAATTGGACTGACACTACTCCCAATATCGATTTAACTGATTCGTTTGAAGGTAAAAGTACAGGAATAGCAAAAGAGATAGATTTCTATAACTTAAATAAAGATGAAATAAAGATAAGTATTGATACTACAACAGGGACTACAACATACCCATCAAGCAATATTGTACTAAAAGATTCATCGTGAGAAACAACAGAATTAAATAAAATAATAGGTGCATCATGAGATTATACACTTTGTCTAAAAATAGCGTGAAATGAAGTAAAACTATGAGAATTGTGTATAAATTACAGCGATCCTAAAAAAGCTCTGTTTATATTAAATTGTGATCCTAACATTGAGGCAAATTTGAGTGCTAATTGAATTACATGAGATGTAAATTTGGATATTCCAATTATGGCTGTAAAAAACGTTGAAAAACAAAGAACTCGTACATGACAAGTTTCATTAACTAGACATATTAAAGCAAAACTAAAAAAATGATCAACTCCCCCACCTATTCCTGTCTTAAAAGAAGCAGAAAGAGAACGACAAATTACAATTTCTAATGTAGATCAAGTAAATCGTGCTATAGCTGAACGTGAAGCTGATGAAGAATTGAGAGAAAGATATAGAAATACTGGATGGAACATCCTTGATAAAGCAAATTTATTTTTAAGAAGAAAATTTATTAAGGATAAAATAGTTAGGAGGAAAATGGAATGAATAGCGTGAATTGACAAGAGCAGCGACCCAGATCTCTCTCGATGAATTGACTGGAGCGAATCCTGACAATCAGCAGCACACCGTCATCAAATAGAAGAAAAAGAAAAATTATCAGATAATCTAAAAGCTATTGATATAAACGAAACTGACTATCCTGAAACAAGAAATAGACTAGATAATTTAATAAATGATTTTACATGAAAGAATTCAATACCACCACGGACATGATGAATAGATGAGAATAGTTTCAAAATACAATTCAAAGAAATTTTAGAAAAATCTGGAAAAGATTTTGACACAACACCTACTAGTTCTAATTGGAAACCCGTCAGTGAAATTATAAAATCGAATAATATAGAATTATTGAGTACGAATCTTATAATGCAAGCAAAACAATTTCAAGCACATCAACGCTTGGTTTCCGACATTCTAGATCACATAACAACGAATCCAACAGAATCAGATGCTGATTTTGACAATTGGTGTAGAAATACAGCAATTAAAACATATATTGAAACTTATGATGATATTCCTGACTTTTTACACCAAATGGGATTATCACTAGATGAAAAAGATGATATAAAAACTTTGAAAGCAAATACTGGTGCTTTAGCATATATTCAATCTAGATCTTTAAAATATGGATTACAAATATTAACTGGTGGTGATGAGGCCTACAGTGTTAAAAATGATAAAAAAACATTCCGAACAAAATTTTGAAGAAAGTTGGACGATCCAACAGAAGGTCGAAAACGATTAGAAAAGCACCCTAATATTAAAGAAACTTTCGGATGGATACGATGAGCAACAAAAATGGCAGCCGTTCCTATCACCTTATTTTTTACTGGCTTTTGACCTATGGGTACAGCATTACTTATTGGTGGACGATCAGGTTTAACAACATTTGCAAAGAAAAAATCTCATTATGAAAAAGAACATAGATCATATCAAAGGATGCAAGCAACAAACTTGACAGATTATCGTAACAAACGTACTAATTTAGCAAATGAAGTTGCTTGAATGAAACGATATGAAGGACGTTTTTGGTGAAAAAAGAAAAGAACCAGAGATCAATTCAGAGATTACGTACTTACAACACAAGATCAATTACAATTAACTAGTGACCTAACCACAACAATACAAACACACCTAAAAAAGGGTGGCGTTCTTACAGCAGGAGAAAAAGGCGATCTACAAAGAAATATGGCTGAATGATATGCAAGATTAAAGTATCATAAAGAGACAGGTCAAAACTTCCTATGATCAAACGATCCTACTGTTGCAGAAAAAGAATATAAACAACTACAAAATGCAATTATGTGATGATTACTTAGGTTGGGACTTAACAACATAGATCAATTAGAAACCGATTCTCCATATTCCGCTTATTACAATAATATGAAAGGTATAATCTTGAATTGAACAGGTACTGGTACTGCTGGAAACAAATATGATACACAATGATATCTAAAAGCAAGAAAGAGGTTTGGTAATAGAAGCAATCTTAAAGCTCGAGATTCAGCACTCTTAACATGAGGAATTTCTGGAGGATTGTCTTACCTTCTTTCTGCTTTAGCGAGTCGTAACACAACAAAACACCATTATGATTCAAAAAGTACTTGAGAATATGGATGAGAATATAATCCATGAGATTGGCAAGAACACCTATTTACTAAATGAGATGTAACCCCATCTATAAATTCACATATTAACTGAAATACAACACAAATTACGTGATGAGAAATATATTCTTCAGTTGATGCAATTCCTTGTAGTCCAGCAAAATGAGCTGCTGCATTGAGTAATGCTAAGGCAGACATCACTGCAGCTTTAGGAAATCCTTGTATTACATCAAATCCTAATGTAAGTGATATAAACAGTACGATTAATAATTATATTGCAGATGCGCAATCAAAAATAGCTACCATTTCTTGATTGGATGCATGAAATCGTGATTTAATACTTGCGAGAGCAATTGAATGAGCAAAAGAATGAGTACTGCAACCAATTATTGACAGCGGTAATACTTCCATTACCATAAAGCCTAATTGCTTAACACGAACAGATCTATGAACAACACAAGCATCATGAGCCGGATCAATATGAGAAGAATTTAGAAATATGGGAGTTGTGTCATTAGACTATGTTACACACCGAACCGAACCAGACCATGTAACTAGAGCTATTGCAATTCCTGCATGATTAAATACATTTTGATCATCAGAATCAGATCCAAAATAAAAAATTAAGTAATTCTTATTTTACTTTCTAAAATAATTAATATGAAAAATGAAGACTTTTTAGACCAACTGATTCTAAAAGCAAATCCAGATTTAGATGATAGTGGTATAGATATGTTAGTCATAGATGCTGAACCTGTACTAGAAGAATGGGTCTTTACAAACATTATGAAAGAACTTTCTCCAGAACAAAGAAAGGAATTGATTAGCATTACTGACACCAAAGAATATACTTCTTGAGAAGCTTATGAATTCCTTGTAAATGCTATTCCTAATTATGAAGATTTTATCAAAAATGTTTACGAAGAATTCGAAAAAATGTACCTTGAAAGCTGTAAAAAATTCTCATAATTAAAAAATACCAAATTTATAAACGGAGTATGCATACTCCGTTTTTTCTTTCTTGTTTTTAATCAAACTTTTATTATCATTATGTTCTGAATAAACCATTTTATAACTTCCCTGGAACAATGCATCTAAATATAGCATTTTCTGGACCTGCTGGGTCTGGAATAAATACTGCCTGAGAACTACTATCTGAATTACTAGCAAAAAAATGATACTGCGTACGAGTAGATAAAGAATATGCAAGTGTGATAAAATGAAATAACAATACTATGTTTGTAAATATTTCCAATGATAATAAACCCTACTTTTCTCGTAAAGTTCAAACTTTTATAGCACTAGATAAATTAGCAATAGAAAAAAATTCTGAATTATTTGATTTAGAAGAGATTATTGATTTAAGTACAATAAACACTACTAGAAAAAACACTTTTGCTTTTTGAGTAGCTGTAGAAAAACTAAATTTAAAATATGAAGAAGCAAAAAAGACACTAGAAGAAAAATGATTTTTAGAAAAAGATAAAGAATGAAACCTAAAAGCTTTAGAAGATGGAATCGAATTTGGAAAGAATCATGGATGAGTAAAATCAGACTTTTCAAATAATAATTGAACATCCCTATCAATGCAATTTGGGAACTCACTTATTGCAGATTGAGCTGCTAAAGCATGACTAGAATTCTATTCTGCTTATCCAATGACTCCCGCATCTACTATAATAAACTGAATATTAAAGCACCCTGAAATCACTTTCCAACAATGAGAAGATGAAATTGCTGTAAGCATGATGATGCTAGGAGCATCTTATGCATGAAAAAGAGCTATGTGTGGAACAAGTGGATGATGATTTGCCCTAATGGTAGAAAGTTTAGCATTTGCTAATCAAACTGAAATTTGATGAGTATATGTATTATCTCAAAGAGATGGTCCAAGCACAGGAACTCCAACTTTTGTAGCTCAATGAGATTTGGATATTGCATTGAATGCATGATTTTGAGAAACTAAACCTATTGTTTTAGCTCCAAGTACTTATGAAGAAGCCTATGAAATGATATCTCGAACTTTAAATCGAAGTGAAATTTATCAACATCCTGTAATATTTTTAGTAGATAAAACTTTATCTGAATGTTTAATGAGTATTGATATTAGTAAATTAAAAGAACCTATAATTAAACATTGAGAAATAGTAAAAGAATCAGATTCTGACAACTATTTAAGATATAAAAATACTGAAAACTGAATCTCTCCAAGGGCAATCCCATGAACTAAAAATACCTTATTTATCGCTTCTTCATATGAACACACAGAAAGTTGATCTACAAACGAAAATCCAAAAATAAAAGTTCAACAAATGGGAAAACGTGCCAGAAAAATGGAAACATTTAAAAAAGAAGAATTAAAAGACTGAATTGCTTATGAAATTATCAATCCAAACGCGAAAAACTTTTTTATTACGTGGTGAATTAATCGTTATCCTATTGAAAAAGTAATTTCTGAAAATAATGATTGGTGATTAATCGTAATAAAAGTATTCCAACCGTTTAATGAAAGTTTGAGAAAATTCTTTGAAGAAAAAGAAAATCAGATTGAAAATTTATTATTTGTAGAACTAAATCACGATTGAAGCTGTGAAAGATATATTTGTTCACAATGTTGATTAACTACTAATCAGTGGAATAAAAAAATTAATCATTTAAGGAAATATAATTTATATCCTTTTATGGTAGAAGAAATTGAAGATAAAATTAAATAATTTAATTCTTACCAAGAATTACTATGAGAACTAACCTACAATCTATACAACGATGTCCTTGATGCTGAAATTTTCTTATTCATTTAGCTATAAAACAAGCTTTAGAAAGTTTATGAATAGAAAAAGAAAATGTAGTTTTCGTAACTGGAATCGGATGTTGAAGTAAAATGAACCAATATGTAGACAGTTATTGAGCCGAAACTTTACACTGAAGATGAATACCCTTTGCTACTTGAGTAAAACTTGCCAATCCAAAATTAACTGTAATTTCACTTTCTTGAGATGGAGACACTTACTGAATATGATTATGACATTTATTACACGCAGCTAGAAATAATATAAATATTCTACATATAACTTGTGATAATGAAAATTACGCTCTAACTACATGACAAGCATCTCCTACTACACCATTAAACGCGAAAACTAATTCTACTCCAAATGGTAATCAAATTAAACCTTTTGATCCTATAAAATTATTAGAGAGCGCTTGATGTGGATTTGTAAAAAAAGTAGATTGAAAGGATTTAAAAAATTTAAAAGAAACCATCGAAGAAGCTATAAAATACGAATGATTCTCCCACATTAATGTAAATCAACCTTGTCCTAGTTGGAGAAGATGGTAAGAGTAAAAAAAAGAAAAAATAATTTAAATATTAAAAAAGCCGCTTATTTCAAAGCGACTTTTTCATTATTTCTAATTTGAATTATTAATTGCTTTCAGCACTCCTCATAAGCATAATCATTACATATCCTCTCAACTCTCGCATATTAGGATCAGCTATAGTAATAATCTTTTCTTCTACCAATTTTTGCATATGAGTTTCATAATATAGATTTTCTCCATCAGACAATCAGAATAACATTCTAGATAATGCTGTAGCAAATTCAGCTCTAGTTACAACATCAAAAGGTCTAAATTTTTCAATATTGATTCACATAATTCATAATTGGTAAGCTAGAGTAACTCCATTACTATATTGAGCATCCAATTTCTCACTTACATCTGGGAAATTAGGTACAACCACGTTAGCAGGTTTCTTTCATAAAACATTGATAGCATATTGAGACAACATTTTTGCCATGGCAATTCTAGTTAATGGTCAATACATATTAGCCTCTACTGCGCTATCTGTTGTTGTAATTCAATTTTTATGAGCGAACTCATAAGCGTTATGTAGTTCAGGAGTTAATCCATCAGTTAATAATTGTCTATCATCTGGAAGACTTGGGTCATAACTAACCACTTGTGGTTCATTTGTCTTTTCTGAATCTAAGTTATTATTTTCCTCAACATTTTTATCTCATGTATCAACTGTACTTCATGTAGTAACTGTGCTTCATGTAGTAACGTTAGAATTATCTCATGTTGTAACGTTTGTTCCTGTATTAGTAGTAGGTTTACTTGAACCTCAACCTCATCATCCACCACCTCATGAAGATTTTTCTTTTTGTGTAAATACAGCAATATAAACAGTATCTTCTGTAATTGTTTCTGCTGACAAATTTACAACATTTGTACCATCCTTACTCCATCAAGAGAAAGTATATGTGTATAATGACGTAGCAGCTTTAGTAGGTTTATCTCCATCATAAGATGGATGTGATCAATAAACTACATTTTCATCAGTTTCTAATACATCATTTCAGTTTTTCCATGTTACTGTATATCATGAAGCTACTTCATCATAAGGTATAACAAGATAATATCCAGGATTTTCTCCAATTTGTTGTCCATGCTGACTATTCTCTGGATAAGTTGCAGTATCTGATAACTTATATCCTGTCTTAACTCTATAAACAATACTAAATGAATATGAATCTTCTGTATTAAATGTCTCTCCTGTTGCCATAGTATAAGCAGAACTTTGATCTGCTGGGAAAACTGTCCATTCTTTCGTTTCAATAGTTATTGCTCCTTCAGGAACAGTTGTAATTTCAATTCAATCAAGAGTTCGAGTTGCTCAAGCCACAGGAGCAGTTATTCATGTAACATTAATCGATGTAATTGCAACTAGCTCAATTCGTTTTCCAGTTAATGTTATATTTCCCGTAATTGGAGTCGTAAAATCAAATTCATCATCATTTAAATACCATCATGAAAAAGAAAATCATTCTTTAGTTGGCGCAGGATCTGGTTCTGTAGCAAGTTCTCACTTAGTAACTTCTTGAGGATCAACAACATCTCATCAATCACTTTCAAATGTTACTATATATACTGGTAACATAGCTGTACCCAAATCTATATACAAATATCCTCACCAAGAGAATCATGAATCTAATAAAGTATGTCCTGAAGCAGTCCGATTTGTTCAATTAAAATTAATTGTTACATCATCAGCAAAAACATATCATACATCTTTTTCAAGTTTAAGTCTTAACGCATAATGAGTAGAACCATCACCAGTTGCTATTGGAGTATCAGTTCAAAATCCATGCCAACTACTATATCCATCTGGCCGACGACTCCAATCAGTATTATCTCAATATACACTTACCGTAAGTCATGATGTAGTAGTTGTTGCCGTAAACTCAGGAAGTTCTCATTCATAAACTCCTGTTATATCACTTATAATATCAATTGTATCAATAACTTGAATTTCTGCTATTTCATATTTATTATCATCTATTTCTTTAGCATAATACCCTTCTTTAATATATAATTCATTTGGTTCAGGTGAAAAAATTCATCATACTATAAATCACGTAATATTATCTGAAGAAACATCTCAATTAAATTCACCTGTAATTACATTCAATGTAACATCTTCTGTAGTATCATTTTGTAAATCTTTTTCGTATATAGCCTTAACTCAACTAAATACTCATCAATTAATTGTCACATCTATTGGTAAATCTGTTGTATGTTGTGAAATTGCAAGAGCTGCTCAATCAATTGTCGTTCAATTTCAATTCTCCGCTGCAGAGAATTCTCAATTTGCTAAAAGTACAGCACCTTCTCAAATAGTTAATGTACCCGCACGAATTTCTACTGCTGTTTTTCAAGTTACTTGACCATCAATTGTGGCCGTCAAATTTGTTTTTCATGGTAAATAAATTGCTGTTTGATTTGAAGAAATTTCAGCTCATTCATGGATATTTATTACTGCATTTGTTGTATCAGCACCATTTGCTGCTATACCAAAATCATCTCATCAATTAACCGTTCAATAAACATCTAATGTATTATCATTACCAAATATTATAATAGCTCATCATTCAAGCACAACTCACTCTCAAATTGTAGCATCATTGTATGTTCCAAAAAGTGATATTAATGCATCAGTAGAATCATTAGGATCTAATCAAGTTGCAATGACTTTTCATCATTTATTTTCACTTGTATCAACTATAGAAAACACCCTATGACTAGATTCTGATCAATTTCTACCTAAATAAACGAAACCATCGGAAGCTGTCGATGTAAAAGTATGACCATTTAAATCTAGTGTTACATCATGAGACCATAATCAATATGCCATTCTTGTATTGTATGTAACATCCCCTAATAATTTATACACTCAGTCTCATAAAGAATTTAAAGAATTTGGTAATAGAGAGTTTGAATCATAATAGGAAATTGTATTAGTAGAAGTATTATTGTATTGTACAACTTGATCTGCTGCTAAAACGCTTTTGTAAGTATAAACATAATTTGGTGCAGATCCACCTCTTGTTATACCTACCAAATAATCTTGACTATACGGTAATATTTCTATATCGTAACCATTTTTATTAACCTTTACCGTTAAATCACTCGTTGCCATCTGATATGATGATACATTATCTAACAAAAATATAGCATGTCACGAAGCATTATCTACAGCTTCAGAAAATGTATCATAACACTGATTTCTTACTTGTGCGACTCATTCAACACAAGCCCATTTAGCATACAGTGTAGTATCATAATACATATATATGGAATCTCATGCTCATCATTTTCTTGAGTCATCATAGTTGCTATACCATCATGCCAATTCACGTCCATCCATACCATCTAAAATAGGCGTTGGTAATTTGACTTTATTACCTGAAACTAAAATTGTACAAACATTATCTTCACATCTAAAATTATCATTATCTACTTGTAATTCTCAATTATCTCATGATTCTCATACAATCAAAGTTAAAACTAACGCTCATTCTTCAGGCTCATTTTCAAGATTACTAACTAATTTTAGCGTATAGTCCCTAGCCAAACTGATTCCTCCGAATCAGAGTCCAGCCAAAAACATAGCCATTAAACCAAATAAAAGGCCCTTTTTCATGTTCTTGTAATTATAAAATAAATAATAACAATTTAATGCTAGAAATAATCGCAATTAATTCAATTAAAACTATTAATTTTTATCCCACATATTAAGGAATATAACTATTATTTATTGACATATAATATATGTACTCAATTATTGAATGATAAATAAGCCATTTTTCACACAAAAACAACCATAACTCAAAATCATACGCCATAAAAACAAACCTTAAACTTTTAAATAAAAATTAACTTGACTTATTATATATAATATATAGAATCATATCATGTAAATAACAAAAACAAAAAACACACATTTTATGAATACTTACCAAATTTTCTCGGTAACTATTGGTATACTAATGGTTGCCCATTGCTTTATTTACTCAGCAAATAGGCCGAAAGGCTTCGAGAACATCAAAGAAATGATGTTGTTTGGTGCTATATCTATAGCTATTACTCTTATGGCACTAGCACACCCCGAATGGTGGACTGTTGGAATATTGATGTATTTACTGATATTATTCAGAAAGATATTATGCAACAGAAGGTTGTGCGATTTAGGCCATTATGGTTATTGCCTTAACCCTTTTAGGAAAACATTAAAGATAATACTATCCTGGGTTACAATAATAATCATAATACTGATAAGCATAAAAATGGTGAGTATTAGCGAAGGTTGGGGCGAAATCATAGTATTTTTCCCAGTAGCAGTTATAACTTGTATGGGTTTAGCGCTACAAATAAAGGAAAGATTAGATAGCTCCTACTAAATCTCACTGTTTTTCGAATCGTGTTTCTATTTACCGTTCTATGTTTTTCTTAGAACGGTTTTTAGTTTACTAAAAAAACCTTCTTGATTCTCATAAACTATTCTGCTAATTTTATGTTAAATAAATATATCTCTTCCTCTAGCTCAATCTTGAGGTCATACAATCCCTCTTTCTTCTAATGTATCCATGATTCTAGCTGCTCTAGCAAATCATATTCATAATTTTCTTTGTATCATAGTTGTAGAAGCTTTTCTAGTTTCTGCTATGATCTGCATAGCTTGATTAATTAAATCTTCATCATCTCAATTTCCAGCTCATCATCAACTATATCCTCATCAAACCTCAGATTTCGATTCTAACGCATTAATAATTTCTTGATTATATACATCATCTTCCGTAAGTCCTATCATATATTTACGTTTCAAATGTTCTACAACTGTATCAATTTCCTTAGTATCCACAAATGCTCACTGAATTCTAAGATCCGTGATCTTTGCATCCATATAAAGCATATCTCACTTTCATACTAATTCCTCAGCTCATTTATGTCAAAGAATTGTTCAAGAATCCACACTAGAAACTACACTAAACGCAATTCTAGCTGGGATATTTGCTTTGATAAGTCATGTAATTACATTTACTGAAGGTCTCTGTGTAGCAAGAATTAAATGAATTCAAACTGCACGAGCCTTAGCTGCAATACGATTAATACATCTTTCTGCTTCTTTTCTATTAGAAGCCGAAGACATCATCATATCAGCCATTTCATCTATAATAAATACTATACGATACATTTTATCATCAGGATATGCTGCATTATACTCTGATAATTGCTTTACCCTTTTCTCACTAAGAATCGAATATCTTCTCTCCATCTCTTGCTCTGTCCATTGAAGTAACTTTACTGCTTTTCAAGAATCATAAACAATAGGAGCTAATAAATATGGAAGTCCACCATACATTCAAAGTTCTACTTGTTTTGGATCCACCATTAAAAATTTTAATTCCGATGGAGAATTTTGATACATAAGCGAAAGAATGAAATTATTGATTCCAACAGATTTTCAACTTCATGTGGCTCATGCTACAAGCAAATGAGGCATTGAATCAAGCTGCGAAATAGCAATAGCACCATCAATTCATTTTCAAAGCGCAAGAGTTGTTTCAGATTTTTGCATTCACTTTTGGAATTCACGAGAAGATAATATATCTCATAAACAAACTGTTTTTGGCTTTGGATTAGGAATTTGAATTCAGATACAATCAGTTCACGGTATAGGTGCCACCATTCTAACTGATCTTGTACGAAGAGATAATTTGATATTATCCATCAAATTTGTAACAGCTGAAATTTTAACTCATTCTGCTAACTTAATTCTGATTTGTACCACTGATGGTCATATATCAAATCATTCAATAGAAATATAAATTCAGAATTCTGAAAGCTTATTCTGTAAAGCCTGAGCTTTCTCAACTATAGCTTTTTCGTCTACCTGCTGAGCTTCTGCTAAATTTGAAGTAAGCAAAGATGTTGGAAATGTTGGCTTATCTCATGAAAAACGAATCTGTGGACGAGGTTTTGATTGTTCTTTTTCTTGTATTTTTTGTTCAAGCTTTTTCTTAAATAAATCTGTAAAAAGCGAACCTGAATTTGGAGTTCATTCTACTTTTGATCATGCTCAAACTGCAGCTTGCCCTTTTCAAGTCGCTTTTGCTATTTTTTTAAGCAAATCTGTATCCGAAGTGGTAGACTCACGAGTAACATACGGACCTTTCGCAGATTTCTTTTCTGCTGCTGGCGCTGACTCCTTCTCAACATTAATTTTTGGAAGCTTAGGAAGCTTAACGTTCAAAGCATACAAAACCCAAGCAACCACACCAAGCAACATTAAAATAATCAAAATCTGGATCGCCAATTTTGCAGGTCAAAATATTGACTCAAGCAACCGATAAACTGGCCATGAACAATATCATCAATGATGTACTGATTGTGACCGATTTACAAGAGTATTTCATCAATCCTCTATTGCTTGAAAATTTAATATTCCAGATGTAAGAAACATTAAACAGAAAAATTGCTTAATCAAAGTTTTCATCAAATAACCTTTCCAGAGAATGAGAATTCATACCAAAACACATAATATAAAAAACACTACAAGTCATGTCTCTCAAAAAGCATAACTCGTCCCTTTTGAAAGTCGTCATAAAATTGGAGCGTCTGGAGCGAATTGTTTTGCAAAAAAGAAAAGTAACCCAATTACCATAAAACCAATTCATATATGATATTTATTTATTTTGAATGTTGATCTTGATGATCTTCTTCTCCTCCTAGCCAAAATATTATTATGAGAAACTAAAAAATCATACATTCAAGATACGATTCCTATTCTATTTTTCAATTGAAAATATCAAAAAAAACAGGCCTATATCTACCCGATAAAGACCCATCTAAATAAGCTTTATAGTTTATTCTATATATAATAATTAGGTAACAATAACGCAATTTCATCAACGGTATCACTAACAGCATCTCATCATGTTTGGAATTCTGCAAAAATCTGATATACAATTAATAAGAATGCGAACAATACTAACGCTGATAATAAAATATTTACCAAAATATTACCAGCCTTTTTGAAATTAGATCCACTTCATCCATCTGTAATGTATAAATATCCTGAAACTATTACCATAATAACGATTATTACTCAGTATATATATCCAAACAATTTTGCAACATTGATGATAAGATCTGAGGCATTTTTAACAAACGTCGCACTATCTTCTGCCAAATAATATACGAAATCCACTCATTTTATAATCAATAAAGCCACTACTACATTTATCAATCATTTTACAAGTTTCTTTCACTTCTCTCCATCTCATGCTGCCATTACTTTAAATCAAGTCACCACTATCATTATAACAGCCAAGAAAAAAGCAAAAGCTTTAACTGCTGAAAGAATTACAAATAATACTCATGTTTGTTTTCAAATAAAGGCTTCCGTAACTCATCCCATACCCTGTTCCTGTCAGGCTGTAAACTGATCTGAACTAAAATGTAGTACTTCTCAGAACAACCGATTAGCCGCATACACGAATACTCATCACAATAAAACATATAATAAACTAGTTAAATGTTTTTTACTTTCTTCTGGTTTTTTATTTAGTAATAAAGAGGCTCATGCCCACACAATAAATATTATCATAACTCATAATGTAATACCTCTTATGACTTTATATATTGAATTTTGTCAATCTTCTGAAGGATAAAATAATTTTTTTACATTTTCACGAAAGTTTTGATCCGCTTTTACTTTATAATCTTCAGGATTTTTAACATAACCTCCTAAATGTGAGGTAAAATCTCTATCATATTCTGGTGCTCTAGCATCAACGAAATTATTCAAAGGCATAGAAAATCACAAGATTGCCAAGAAACCCAATGTAAACACCCCTAAACTTTTTTTCAAATATGACCACATTCATTAATTGTTATTTAATAAAATATTTTTTATTCTGCCACCAAATTAACAACAGATACAAATATATCTATTATATAATAGAATCCTATCAACAATAAGACTCAGACTACGATATATATCAAATTTTTTTTGAATTCTCAAACCTGTTTACCCTGATCTGAAGCTGTAACTATCTTAAATCAGTTTCGTATTAATAGAATTGTTGCTGCTGTAAGCCCAAAATACATTACATATTGCAAATAATTTTTTACATTTGCCTTGATGCTGCAAAGAGTTCTAGTTAATGTAAATCTAGAATCTGGAGCAATTCAATCACATGCACTATATTTTGACGTTACCATATCCAGTTTTGTATTCTGAACATCATCAGATGCTTTCTTATTGGATTGATAATAAACTTCATCAAGAATTTTTACCGGATTACTTTGATTAAAATCCCACGATTGCACCTGAAATATAGGCAACGTCATGGAGCTCATAATAAATGTCATCATTGCCAAATGAAATATTTTTTTCATAACCAACAATATAATATAAACACTTAATTATAATCAGACATTACAAAAAATGCAAAAAAAATCAGACTTTTTTCGAATTATTTTTCTAAAATTTTCTTTCATTTGAAATACTATAATAAAATCATATCATCACATACGGTACCATATTTTATTTTCTATCAACTATAATCATGCAAGACTTTTTTGATGAAATTTGAGTAAAAGTGCCCGAAATTTATTTACCTAAAAAATGAACAGATTTATCTAAATGGTCAGTTGTAGCCTGTGATCAATACACATCTCAACCTGAATATTGGAATGAAGTTAAAGATATTGTCGGAGACGCTCCTTCTACACTAAAAATTACTTTCCCTGAAATTTATCTAGATGGATGACACAAGGCAGAAATAATTGAAAACATCGTCAAAACAATGTATGAATATGATGAAAATTGAATTTTAGAGAATCAATGACTATGATTTATGTACATTGAAAGACAAACTGCTCACGTACCTGTTAGAAAATGATTAATTTTAGCTCTCGATTTAGAAAAATACGATTTCAGTAAAGGTTCACAAACTCTAATCAGAGCAACTGAATGAACCATTATCGAAAGAATTCCTCCTCGCGTAGAAATTAGAAAAAATGCCATTTTTGAATTACCTCACATTATGGTACTAATCGATGACCCTGAAAAACAAGTAATAGAACCTCTAAAAAGCAATATAAAAGACGAAAATTTACTTTATGATTTTGATTTGATGATGAATGGCGGTCACATAAAATGATGGCAAATCAATGATGAAGCAACTATTATGCAAATTGTGAATTGATTAAGAAAATTAAATAATTCTGAAACTTTTAAAAAGAAATATGGAATAACCGAAGATTTATGAGTTTTGCTTTTTGCAATGTGAGACGGGAACCACTCTTTTGCTACAGCAAAAGCTATCCGAGAAGAAAAGAAAAAAACACTATCTCCAGAAGAACAGTTAAATGATCCTGCTAGATTTGCACTTGTAGAAATAAACAATGTTCATGACGAATGAATTATCTTTGAACCTATTCATCGTGTATTATTCAATATAGATGAAAATAGTTTTATAGATGATATGTGAAGATTTTTTAGAAGTATTGGTTCAGATTTAAAAATTGAAGAATATTGAAGCAAAGAAGAATTAATGCAAAACATGAAAAAATCCGACTGACAAACACATTACTGTCGATGAATATCAAAGTCCAGCTATTACTTATTCTGAATTGTGAATCCTAAATTAAATTTGGAAGTAGGAAATATGCAAGCATTTTTGGATCAATATTTAAAAGACCATTCTGATTCTAGAATCGACTATGTACACGGGGATGATGTAGTAGAAAGATTATGAAAAGAAAATAACAATTTTGGAATTTTATTCCCAATTATGGATAAATCAGATTTCTTTAAAACTGTTGTCATAGATTGAGCACTACCTAGAAAAACATTCTCAATGTGAGAAGCTGATGAAAAAAGATATTATCTAGAAGCTAGAAAAATTGTAAAATAACGAAATAATATTTAATTTATAGAATCCTCAGAATTTACTTTTGAGGATTTTTTTAGTTTCACTTTTTCAAAAGTATGAGGAATGGGATAATGTCTAGTATTATTGTACTCCTGAAGTAATTCAATTTCATCCGACATTATAATATTTACTCATAAATCCTTCATTGCCTGAAAACCTCATGTTTCATTTACTGTATATGTAACTACTTCTTTTCATAAATCTCTAGCTTTTTGAACTATTTCTGACGTTAATGATTCATATGGAGCTAAGAAATACTTACTGTTATTTTCTCATATAAAATCCAAATCATTTACATCAAAAGTATCCCATCAATATGTTATATCTGGATCAGCATCTAAAACCTCCCTTGCTGCATCTGAATAACTAATAAATATAACCCTATCCTGCATATTTAAATCTTTTACTGTTTGAATCGCATCTAACGCCTGCTGAGCTCAACGTTTTTCATCATAAACCTTAATTTCAAGAAAATAATAATCAAATAATCAATCTATTAGCTCTAGCATTCTTTTCAATGATTTATAATCTTCACCATTACCCGCAGTACAATTTTCAGAAATCCAATCAAAAGTCAGGTTTCATACCTTCTGATTCCAACAATCCGGCGATGTGTAAAATTTTTCTCAATGTAGAACTATATTTTCTCAATCTTTAGTATATGAAACATCAAATTCTACACCATCTGCTCATAATGAATACGCCGATAAAAATGATTCTAACGTATTCTCCGGCGATTCTTTACTTACCTTTGCTCATCTATGTCATATAAATTTTATCTTATTTAAATCACTATCTTCTCTCTCTTTTTGTCTTCCAAATTCAAATGAAACATAAGATGAAAAATAATCATATACAGCACTATCTTTTGGCAAACTAGATATACTTTTAAACAAAAACATATCTCAACTATAAGATGAAACCGCATAACTATTTGATACACTATATTCTGCATTCGTGATTCATCGATCCCTATTTGTCTCCTGAGTAAAAATATCATTATATACTCAATCTACTTCAACATTTCATTTTCATAGAAGTCTTTTTAACGAACTATAAAAATCCGTATGTTGTACCAAATCTGAATTTATAGTTCCCTCTTCTATTCATGATCATACAACTGTAGCTACTGATCTAGTAAATCGATTTGGTCCTAGCATCTCAGCTTCATTTTCTTCGCATGGATTCATTTTTCTATGATCTCATACTATCACTAATATTCAATTATCAAAAAATCCTATATTTTGCAAATTTCTATAGAATTTGAATAATTCCTCATCTGAATATTGAAGTGCATCTTCTTCAGTTTTTCATGAAGGAGTATTATATGGTTTATGAAATGATATCGTTTGTAATCAAATAAAGTATTTTCATGTCTGGTTCTGAACTTCTTGTAAAACTCTATCATAAAGCTTATCATCCGGAGCTGCTCCAAATACATATTTCTTATCTTTTTCAAATTCCTCTTCTCAGATAATTTTTTGAAATCATACTCAAGATAAGAAATCCCTTTGCTTAAGAAAATCCAAACTCGCTGCACTTACAAATGTAGTCATATATCATTGACCATTCAGATAATCAGGTAACGCTTCCATTTTCAATTTATATCCACTATACGGCGTATTCCCCATTTTCATGTTTACCAATGGTAGAACTCCCAATAACGTAGCAATATGTGCTGTATCTGAAGTTCCTCAATCCGCAACAAAATTCGTAAAAGTAATTCAATCTTCTTGAATTTTATCAAATCGTGGCATCTTATCATTTCAACCAGCATTTGCAGAATCTATAGCTGATAATGATTCAGCAAAAACCAATATAACATTTAAATCTTTTCAATCTCATTTCACTTCCTTAATTTGGTAACCTTCATTTATAATTTCCATATCTTCTGGAAGTGTCTCTACTCCAGAATCTTTTAATTTTTGTATGTTCAGAGAAATAATATCTTCTACATAGTTGATATCTACTTTTGATGCAAGAATTACAACATAAAATATCGCATAAATAAAAGAAAAAACTGAAAATATAATAACCATATTTTTAGATGATTTACTCAAAAATTTCATTTTAAGTTGAACCAAAAAAAATGTAGCAAATCATGCTAAAAGAAGTACCAGCACCCACCAACTTATAATTCAATCAAATCAAGATGATCCATTACTTCACAACGCAAATATATCAACTAACGGCACTCTACTATGAAACACAAATATCGTAAACATATCCACTACATACAACAAAAGTACAACAAAAACAATAATATCATTTATTAACCTAAATTTACGTTTTTTTATCCAATAATTTATTATTATAAGTAGATGTGCAAAAAATATTACAGGAATATCACTCATTAGATATGATACCACATTTTCTCGTGGATCCTGATTTTTATAAGAAAGATAGACAATAACTAGCTTCGTAATTAAAGCAATAAACAAAAGTATAATCAACGTTCTTCAATACAACGGACTACTATCTATTCTATTTATAATTCACGAGAATATAGATTTTAACTTTTTATTATTTATTTTTGAGTCCATAAAAACTTAGATAACCCTATTTATAAAACTAGAATATTTACAATAAAGCTTAATCACAAAAAATAACCTCACGATGACGAGTATAAAATTTTTAACCTTGAATGCAATAAAAATTATAAAATATTATTGATAATAAAATACATAAAAAAGTCCCTAAATTTTTGACAAGAAAAAATTTTTGAATATAATTAAGTAAGTGAGTATTTCACGATTTATTCATTATTTCAGTAATCATGCAAGGAATTTGATTAGACATTGAGTCAATTTTAAGGCTCATTGCAAACAATCAAAACATTTCAGATTTACATCTTTCTGCCTGAGAATCTGTAGCTTACAGACTTAATGGAGAAATTATTAGAAAGGAAGAATTAGGAAAAATCTGAGATGAAAACATGGAAATTTTACTTAAACAACTCTTCAAAAACAACCCTCAAAGATACGATAAATTTTTGGTGGATAAAGAAGCAGATTTTGCTTACGTTGCAAAAGATGATACTGCATATAGGGTTAATGCTTACCTAAGCACATGAAGAATTAATGTTGTTATGAGAAAAATTAATAGTACTCCTAGACAATTGGAATGAATTATGTTCCAAAACATCTCTGAATCTATTAAGAAAAACGTTCTTTCCGCTCCTAAATGATTATTCCTTGTAACATGACCTACTTGATGATGAAAATCCACATCTATTGTAGCTATGCTTGAAATGTTGAATAAAGAAAAACCTTACAAAATTATTACAATTGAAGATCCTATAGAATATGTATTCAAACCACAGAAATCTCTGATATCACAAAGAGAAATTGGTCACGATACACGATCTTTTGGAGCGGCTATTGCTTCAACTTTAAGAGAAGATCCTGATGTAATTTTTGTATGAGAAATCAGAAATAGTGAAACAGCTGAAGCTGTTCTAAACTTAGCCGAAACATGACATTTGGTATTTTCTACATTACACACTAACTCAGCAACTCACACAATAAATAGATACCTTTCCTTCTATCCTAGTGATATGCAAAGCTCTATTTTAGAAAGAATGGCTGATTGTTTAGTGGGAATAATGTCTCAAACTCTTGTAAAAACAAAAGATGCACAATGAAGAATTTGAATCTTCGAACTTATGCTAAACAGCAATGCTGTGAAAAATAATTTAAAAAAGAGAGAAGTAGATCAAATGCAAAACATTATTGAAACATCAACTCAAAATTGAATGATTTCAATGAGACAATACGCTAAAAAATTACTTGAAAGAGATATAATAAATCAAGAAGATGTTGAACGATTATTAAATAATAAATCAACTTCTCAAGTTTAGTTCATAAATATCAAAAAATGTGGGAATGATATCATGGGTGATGATGAAGACCCAGAAGAATGACAAAAAAACAAATAGAAGAAATGATAAAAAACATGGGGAAAACTAAAATAATTAACGAAAAATCGAATAAATATCACGAAGATGAAGAAAGAAAAGCCGATGATATATTAAAAAAGATACAGGACAAATAAAAAAATAAATTCTATTTATATTCTACTTTATAAAAACATGGTAACACAAGAAAGCGTACAAAAGTATTTACCTGAGCATTTACGAAAAACTGCTATGGAATACAACATTCCAAGCGATATGCTCGAAAACAACTCCGATTTGGTAGTTCTTGTTCTAGAAAGTAAGTCTATCAACGAATCTAAAGAAAAACAAAGTTGGTTCGACTTATATTCTCTCATGAATCAAGAACAAATAGATAAATTGAGAGATATCTTAACCAGAGAAAAGGAAAAATTAGCTGAAATTGAAGCAAAATACCAAGCAAAACAAGATGAAATCAAAAGAAAATACGAAGAAACTTATGCATCTGGTGCTTATCAAGCAAAACAAGATGAAATTAAGCAATCAGAGTTATCATCTCGCCAACAAGAAGAAGTTGAAGCTGATGCTTTACTTAACCAAATTTAGTCATATGACAAAAAAATTTAATAAAATAAAATTATTTATCGCATATTTGACGAGAATATTTCTAATCTCATCCATTTTTTTCGTACAAACTTCTTACGCCGCAAACGATTTATTATGGGAAGTTATAGAACCATCATATTATTCAGAAACTACGTTCAATATGGGAGAAAATGACGAAACAGTTTGAGATCAAATCATTCAATGATCGTTTGAAGTTAGTATTAAATTTAAAAAAATGCCACGTCGCGACGAAAATGGTAACCTCTTGTGTCACAACGGACCATGTCCAGACGAATGTAAAATTTATGATAAAAGCAAAGATGACGAAGATATATGTCCATGGCAACATACATTAGTTAGGGTTGAAGCCGGGAAAAAAGCTCCAATAATTGTGAGAGTCACTAAACTATTATTAATTCTCGTAATAGCTCTATCAGTAACTATGATATTATACAACGGTATGATGTATATAGTACAAACATGACAATGAAAAGAATCAAAAAGCCTTATGAAAAATGTAGCTCTAATAGTAGTAGGAATATTAATATCACTATTTAGCGTTGTTATAATTAGACTAATCCAATCCATTCCATGAACATTAGATGATGAATTAATGGAAGGAGGCTATGATACAGATAATGAAATTCTAACACAAAAAGTAAATTAATGAACACACAAACATTTAATATTTTAACCATCTGCTATGACTGTTAAAAAAATTATGGCTATATGTACAACCACATTAATTGGTCTTGCATCTAAGGTTTCTGCCGTAAGTGTTCGAACATTTAAAAGACCAAAAGGTAGTGCAGATTATGGTCGATCTCAAATTGATGGAAGCCGTTCAATCTTAGACATAATCTCTTTTGTTAATAGTTATCTATGGTTTGCTATATGATTCGTTTGTTTTCTATTTATGATTATCAATGGTTATAAATTAATAATGAACAATTGAGACGAAAAAGAATCATCTGCTGCCACTAGTTGATTATTAAAATCTATTGTTTGAATAGTTATTTGTTTATTAGCTTATATCATTGTAAATTTAGCTGTAAAATTATTTGCATAACAAAGGATAAATAAAAAATAAGAAAAAAGCTGATTAATTTCAGCTTTTTTAGTAATTTATGCAGTTAATGTAGCCAAATATGATTTAGCATAACCTGCTCACTTCTGAGCCAAATCACTTCAATTCACTATCTGTCTAGCTTTTACAAAATCTGTTTTTGTCCCATTTATAAAATCGTCCAATTTTTTTCAAGTAAATGTTCAATTTTTCATTCAATGGACTAATATAAATGCGGCTAAATCATTACTCTTTAAAATGATATCTGGATCCTTAACTAAATCTATATCTTTAGCTTTAAGTATTTTACCATAATTATCTTTAAAATTTTTTCCTTCATTCCTAATTATTTCAGTATATTTTTGATAATTACCTTTTCATGTTAATTGAACAAATCACCTACCATAATATGCTTTTCACGTTTTTGAGTCTACTTTTCAATAACTTTTTCCATTTCACTTTGAACCTTCCTCTATGTTTTTAAATCAAGGTTTATTACTTCTATTTGTTTCCAATTTAGCTGTAGCAAGAATATATGCAATTTGAGATTTATTTGTAACTCAATACTCTACAATTTTATCATACATCCATTGTTCTGAAACTGTATGTTTATCAGATGATTCAGTTGAATCTAAATTATTTTTTCACTCGCTATTTCATCCACTGTCTCATTCATTATCTCATCCATTATCTCATCCACTATCTCATTCATTATCTCATCCACTATCTCATTCACTATTTCATTCGCTGTCTCATTCACCATTTCATTCACCATTATCTCATCAATCATCTTGTCATTCATTTTCAACATTTTGTACTGATCCATAAGTTACTCCATAATTTTCTGGTAAAAATACTTGAGCTTTAATTCATTCAATTACATCTTGCTTATCTGCATAAAGCGATGCCGTCATACATATAACTAAGTCATCCACATTTTTTATATTCGAATAAAAATCCGTTAAATCATTATAGTTTTCCTCTAAATGAGTTTTCATATTCCCAATATGTATATGAGCTAATTCTTTCTTTTTTTCTTCTGTAATTTTTGATTCATCCACAACTGCTCTTTCCTGCTGTTTTCAATTAACCGTAACCACTTCATTTTTCAAATAATCATTTCACAAAGTTTGCTGAACTACAGAAGCAGGAATTTGACTTACATCAAGATTTGCCGCCATTACATCACGTAAATAATCTCATTTAGTTGTTGATGGTTTATCCAAATCTGTAAGAGTAAAATCTGCTAACGCAGAGGAACATGAATTAGCATCTGTAATTGATATATCATTTCATTTTCAAGCTAACTTTTCATATTCCTCAAAAATTTTAGTTATACTTTCATTTTTTTCACCCGTAAGATCTAATCTATATAAACGCCATTTTTGTACAATTCACTCTAATCATCAAGTAATTCATATTAATTTACACACAAAATCCGCAATTACATACAAAAAATTTCTCTCTTCTGGTGGCTTAGTAATTTCTCACAATAAGTCTATCCCAGCAAGCTTTGTAATAGAATTAATTGCATTTGCTCAATCTAATAGTCCATTAGCTACTTTCTGTAATCACTCAGACGCATCAAAAAACTTTTCAGGTTTATCCAACAATTTTGTGATTAACGATACTGTTCCCGAATTATTTACAACTTTATTTCAAATTTGACTCAAAATTTTTTGTTTATCATCTAATGAAATTCACAAGTCAAAATTCTGACTCTCATCAACTTTAAAAATATTTTTATCTATTGGCTTATATGGAGAAAAACTAATAATTTCTCCATTTCCATCCTTAGGAGCAAATACAGGATCATTCAAATAATTTTTGAATTCAAGAGGACTTGATAAAACTGCAGACTTTTCTGGAGATTTTAAAACTCAATTATGTAAAGAAAGATAATCTATAGCATTTATCCATTGAGAAAAATCATTAAAAGATCACTTAGCTTTGTTCTTAAGATTTTCAACTCCATCCAACAATTTATCAAAATTACTCCAAGAAATTTCATGGAGGCTTTCCAACATACTCACATTTTCTCCATTTTTATTTTTACTAAGCAATTCTATCATACTCCGCTCAAGCGCCGGAGCTATGGTATTATCTATAACTTCACCATATCTTTCTAAATCTCATAATTTATTTTTTAAGAAAATAGTTACTCCTTTACGAATTTGAGAAAAAATATATTCAACCTTAACTTCAGGGGTATCTCATGGAACATTAGCAAATTCATTTGGATTTGATGAAATTAAATCCTTTAGACTATTATAAGTTGTCGAATCCTTCAAAAGTTCATACGTTGTCGGAGTTGGAAATCTTTTTCCTAATAAATCCGCTGTCTCTACTTGAACATCTTGTTTCACCTGTTTATATTGTTCTAATCTATCCTTCAATGATTGCAATTCTTCATCTTTTAATAAAGATAGTTTATCCATATCTTTCTTCAAATTTTCTAATTCTTCCTCCATTTTTTTAATTTCTGTTTCTTTATCTTGTTTTTTGTCTTGATCTGTTTCTGTTTGTATTTCTGATTTAAGATTATCTAATTTTTTTTGTAATTCAGAAAAATCATTTTTAATTTGACTCTCTATTTCAGTTCTCTGTGTTTGTGTCTGTGACGTTGGCATAACTCAAAATCTAAATTTGTAAAACCTACTACAATTATAATCAAAGACTTTAAAAAATGCAAAAAAAACCGACCGAAATCAGTTTTTTATTATATTAATACAACTGTAAAATTATTCCATATCTTCAATAAATCTTTCAGCTTCTATTGCTGCCATACATCATGTTCAAGCTGATGTGATAGCTTGACGATAAATCTTATCTTGTACATCTCCCGCAGCAAACACACCTGGAACTGAAGTTTTTACTCAATCATGAGTAATAATATATCCAGTTTCATCCATCTCAATCTGTCCATTTAAGAATTCTGTATTTGGCTGATGTCCGATAGCATAAAAAAGCCCACGACATTCAATTTCAGATTCTTCTTTGGTTTGGTTATTTATTACTTTGATTCATTCCAGATTTTTATCTCAATGACATGAAACAGCTTCAGTATGCCACATTATTTTAATTTTCTCATTTTTGAAAACTTTTTCTTGCATAGCTTTGGAAGCACGAAGCACATCCCTTCTCACCAACATAATTACCTCACTAGCAAAGTTTGTCAGATACATCGCTTCCTCACATGCTACATCTCATCATCCTATTACTACTATTTTCTGATTACGATAAATTGGCAATCATCAATCACACACTGCACATGCAGAAATTCAACGTTGCCAAAATTGGTTTTCTCATGGAATTCTAAGTCTTTTCGCTGTAGCTCAAGTAGCTATAATTACAGTTTTTGCCAAAATTTCTTCATCTCATGCATACAATTTGAAAGG
>JAEEGL015768124.1_pt1 | contig 28581 bp, 25 predicted proteins | sample 9134231 | NCBI WGS metagenome assembly JAEEGL01 (sample SAMN16246548, study PRJNA631951) | gut metagenome | biome: gut microbiome; feature: rumen; material: fiber-attached | host: Bos | place: Iran: Karaj | collected 2018-10 | reverse complement strand
TGGATAGCGCCAGGTTGGCAACACATAATGGAAACCTCGCAGCAGCACCAGCAGCCGTTAGCCTACAATTCCTTAGCGTCATCCTCGCTAAGCTCGTTCTGGAATGCGCAAGGAAGAGCGATGTCGCAAGGAACGCTCCAAGCCTTCTTGCCAGCAGTGAACTTAGCCTTCTCGGGGAACTTGTCGGCCATGTCTTGAACTTTGTTGCGGTTAGAAGCACGCATATCGAGCATGTAGTCGATCATCTCGGGAGTGATACCCTCTGGGATCTCGCAAACGCCGTCGGGGCCAGAAATGGCAACAACCTTAGCACCGAGCTCAACAGCCTTCTTCGAAGCACCCCAAGCCACGTTACCGAAGCCAGAAAGAGCAACCTTCATACCCTTGATATCCTTGCCAGCCTTGTGCAGCAGGTGCTCAGTGAAATAGAGTGCACCATAACCAGTAGCTTCGGGACGGAGGATAGAGCCACCCCAAGTCTCGCCCTTGCCAGTGAGCACGCCAGTGTGATAGCGACGAGCGAGTTTCTGATACATACCATTGAGATAACCAATCTCACGGCCACCAACACCTACGTCACCAGCAGGAACGTCCTGATCGGGACCAATGTTGTGACGGAGCTCCAGCATGAAAGCTTGGCAGAAACGCATGATCTCAGCATCGCTCTTGCCTACTGGGTCGAAGTCAGAGCCACCCTTGCCACCACCCATTGGGAGAGTAGTAAGAGCGTTCTTGAAAGTCTGCTCAAAGCCGAGGAACTTCAGCATTGATGGAGTAACAGCCTTGTGGAAGCGGAGACCACCCTTGTAAGGGCCAATAGCGCTGTTGAACTGCACGCGGTATCCAAGGTTAGTCTGAACCTCACCCTTATCGTCGATCCATGTTACACGGAATGTGAAGATGCGCTCGGGCTCTACCATGCGCTCAACGATTTTAGCTTTCTCAAACTCGGGATGCTGGTTGTAAACCTCCTCAATTGACTCGAGAACCTCACGTACAGCCTGCAGATACTCAGATTCGCCTGGGTGTTTAGCCTCCAGGTCGGCCATAATTTTTTCAACGTTCATGATTGAAATGATTTAGAAAATTAATTTTATAAAAAAATTACTATTTAGAATAATTCTTGTTTCAAAAGAACAGCACAAATTTATATCAAAAAAGTGGAATAGCGAAATTTTAAAACAATGTTTTTTAGCATAAAATTCACTTTTATCCATTTTTCACAGGTGTTTATTTTATTTAAACGTCTAACAAAAATTAGCATAAAATCGCAATTTGATTAACATTCCCCACAATTGTCTAATAAAAAGGAGGCTGTTTATAGATTTAATAGTGCAAAAGCATAAAAACTGCCATTTTAACGAAACTTTGATTATGTTTTATAACATAATTTCTTTTGCCAAAAAATAGTGATGAAATCAAGAAAAATAGGTACTTTTGCCAAAAGATTTTTTATTACCATTTTTTTAAAACAAACTACATTTTATGAAGAAGCACAATTTCTATGCAGGCCCATCAATTTTAAGTCAGTATGCTATTGATAAGACTATTGAGGGCATTCGTGATTTTGCCGGTACAGGCTTATCTGTTCTTGAGATTTCTCACCGCAGCAAGGAGTTTCAAGCTGTAATGGACGAGGCACAAGCACTCTTCAAGGAATTGCTTGATATCCCCGAGGGATATGAAGTAGTATTCTTGGGTGGTGGCGCAAGCACTCAGTTCTGCATGGTTCCTTATAACCTGCTCAAGACTAAGGCTGCTTATGTTGACTCTGGCACATGGGCCAACAAGGCTATCAAAGAAGCAAAACTCTTTGGCGAAGTTGAAGTAGTAGCTTCATCTAAGGAAGACAACGACGTTTACTATCCCAAGAACTTCACAGTTCCTGCCGATGCCGATTAGCTAGATATCACTACCAATAACACTATCTATGGCACCGAGTTGCGTGAGGACCTCGATGTTAACGTGCCTCTGGTAGCCGACATGTCGAGCGACATCTTCTCTCGCCCAGTTGACGTTTCGAAGTATGCTCTCATCTATGGTGGCGCACAGAAGAACCTCGCACCTGCTGGTGTAACCTTCATCATCATCAAGAAGGACATCTTGGGTAAGGTAGATCGCGCTATCCCAACTATGCTCAACTATCAGACTCACATCGACAAGGGCTCGATGTTCAACACTCCTCCCGTACTCCCCATATTCACCGCATTGCAGACTCTGCGCTGGCTCAAAGACCTGGGCGGCGTGAAAGAGATGCAGCGCATCAATGAGGAGAAAGGCGCATGCCTTTACGACGCAATCGACAACAGCCGCATGTTCGTTGGTACTACTCATGTTGACAGCCGCTCGCTCATGAACGTTTGCTTCGTTATGAAGCCTGAGTATAAAGAGCTCGAGAAGGACTTCCTCGACTTTGCAACCAGCAAGGGAATCGTTGGCATCAAGGGTCACCGCAGCGTTGGTGGTTTCCGTGCTTCGCTCTACAACGCACTTCCTCTCGAGAGCGTGAAGGTGCTTGTTGACGCAATGAAGGAGTTTGAGAACAAACATTAATTTACACATTATATAATATAGTGGGTCATGGCCAAGTCGTGGCCCACTTTAAAACAAAATTAGTGCAAGCCAAGTGCAGCGCCATGCTTGCATGAGCATTGCCAAGGCACAGCCTAATTTATTAAAAAACCTGAAACAAATGAAGATTTTAGTTGCAACCGAGAAACCTTTTGCTGCAGCTGCCGTTACTGGCATCCGCGAAGTTGTTGAACAAGGTGGCCATGAGCTCGTGCTCGTTGAGAAAGGCACAAAGCAAGACATGATCAATGCTGTTGCCGACTGTGCAGGCCTCATCGTACGCAGCGACAAAGTTGACAAGGAAGTGTTTGACGCTGCTCCACAATTGAAGGTGGTAGTTCGCGCTGGCGCTGGCTATGACAACATCGACCTCGAAGAGGCTACCAAGCACGGTGTATGCGTGATGAACACTCCTGGCCAGAATGCCAACGCCGTTGCTGAGCTCGTGTTCGGTATGATTGTATCACTCATCCGCAACCGTTACAATGGCACTTCTGGTACTGAGCTCAAGGGCAAGACCCTGGGTATCCATGCCTATGGTGCTGTAGGCCGCAACGTGGCACGCATAGCCAAGGGATTTGACATGAAAGTTAGTGCCCTCGACCCATTCGTTAAGGATGAGGTGATGGAAGCCGATGGTATCATCCCAGTACATAGCGTTGAGGATCTTTACAAGAACAACCAGTTCGTAAGTCTTCACATTCCAGCCAACGATCAGACTCGCAAGTCGGTGAACCGTGCTCTCCTAGAGCTTATGCCTAAGGGTGGCACACTCATCAATGCAGCACGCAAAGAAGTTATCAACGAAGACGACCTCGCTGCTGTGCTTGAAGAGCGCACCGACCTCCGCTACGTTGCCGATGTGAAACCCGACAACGCTGCCGCTCTTGAGGAGAAATTCCCCGAAAGAGTATTCTTCACACCAAAGAAGATGGGAGCACAGACTGCTGAAGCCAACATCAACGCCGGCCTCGCAGCCGCCAACCAGGTTGTAGCTCACCTCAAAGACGGTTTCAACCGCTTCCAGGTGAACAAATAAGCAAAAGGTTATATAATTTAAAACCAGTCCTCATCATGCCAATCATCGATGAGGACTAGTTTTTTATGTACGTGTACTACGAGACGCAGTATCGTAAAATCATTCCTTCTTCCGTCGCGGTTTCTTTTGTTGTTGACGTAGTTGGCGGGCTATTTCTTTGTGCTCATCGGCGAGGTCGTCAAGTCCAATCTTCTCGTATATGTCGGCAAGCTTCACATGTGGCTCAATTGCGGCGCGAGAGGCTTTTGCAGCTCGTTTAAGAGCTTTTATAGCGGCGGGCAGCTCTTTCTGCCTTTCATAGATTGCTGCCGCAGCTACAAGGGCATCATAGCAGTTCTTGTTCTTAACAAGAATCTTATTGAGCTGCTCAAGAGCTTGATCGGTCTCCCCTATCGTGTCGAGAAGTCGAGCCTTGCCAAGCATAGCTGGAACAAAGCCTTCGCTAAGTCTCAAGGCTTTGTTATAGTTAGCTAACGCCGATTTTATGGCGATCTCGTCGAGGTGAGGCTTGGCAATACCATAAGGTACTTCATTCTCTTGAGCCAAAGCTCCAAGTCCCATCGATTGGTCGCCCATGGCTGTGAACTCTGCCGCCAAGTCAAGCAGTTGCTTGTTTTGTGAGTCTATGACATCTTCCAGTGTCTTGATTTTCTTGTTGAGTTTGTGGAACTTATTGAACTTGAACTTTATAAACCGCTTTGCCAGTGGATCGTTAATCACGTTATGAATCTCCATTGCCTGAGCAAAGCAATCAACAGCACGAGCAAAATCATCATTGTCGAAGGCGATTGATGCCATTGTATAAAGCCCATTGGCCTTCTCCACCAAGAGAGCGTCATTTATTGTCGTCTGGTTGTTGAATTGGCGACTGAAATCAACGATAGCGGTATTGACGATTATATCTCGCTGTGAAAGCGGCTTGAGCAGAGTGATACCCTCGAGCGATGTGCATCGCGACAATGCCACATAGGTCTGACCGCTTGAGAATGCTCCTCCTGCGAAGTCAATAACGATATTGTTAAACGTAAGTCCCTGACTCTTGTGCACAGTGAGTGCCCACGCTGGTTTAATGGGATATTGCTTGAAAGTGCCCACTACGTTCTCAATCACCTTTTTCTCCTTCTCATCGTAGGAATACTGCACATTTTCCCAAATCTCTTGCTCAAGAACATAGCCATCGCCATTTTCCAATTCTACCTCAATGCCGGCTTCATCCACTCTCGACACCATTCCCAAAGTGCCGTTAACCCAACGGTTTTCCTTGTCATTGCGAATGAATATAACTTGTGCACCCTTCTTAATGACAAGTTCCTTGTTGGTAGGCAGGTCATTGTCGGGGAAGACATCGGTGACCTCTCCCATGAACACATATTCGGGCGTATCAAGCGCTTGCATGTGAGCATCGTTGATGGAATCTACCGTGTCACGACGTGTGGCAAGAGTCATTACTAGACCATTATCGGGTTCTTTATAGTCAAGATTGCAACGGTTATTTAGCAGTTGTAAGTCATTATTGCTGGCATGGCTTACCCGCACCCTATCGAGCATAGCAATAAAACTGCTATCAGTCTGTCGATATATCTTTCGCAATTCAATTGGAATCAACCCCAAACTGTTAAACACACGCGCATTGAAGAAGAAGAATTGCTGATAATACCGGCGCAGTATGTCGCGCATGTCTCGGGTGATGACCGGCTCAAGCTGGAAAATGTCGCCCACAAAGAGCAACTGCTTGCCACCAAATGGCTCACGCATATTGCCCGAATAGATGCGCAGCACCTTGTCGATAAAGTCGATAATATCACAACGCACCATCGAAATCTCATCAATAATAATGAGTTGAAGCTTCTTTATAAGCTTCACTTTCTGCGCCGAGTAGCGTAAAGTTTTGCGGATGCGGCGTGGCGAGAAATCGGGATCATCAGGTAGTAGCGGTTTGAACGGAATCTTGAAGAATGAGTGCAGTGTCTGCCCTCCCACATTCACAGCAGCTATGCCAGTAGGCGCCAGCACCACGTGCTCCTTGCTAGTATTAGCACAGATATACTTTAGGAATGTACTCTTACCAGTACCAGCTTTACCTGTTAGAAATACCGAGCGATGGGTATTGCGAATAAGGTTCCAAGCGTTTTGGAACTCCACATTATCCAAGTCGATATTATCTAGATTTACCGTGTTCATACAAGTGGTGCTAAAAAGTTTTCAAAGATAGTCAAAAAGGTTCAGAACGGCACAAAAAAGGAGGCATTTTATTAACAATGCCTCCTAATTTCACTATTAATTTACGCTCAATGGCGCGAATAATCAGAATCGGAATCCTAATGTCAATGAAACCTTATTGTTGTTGTCTTTTACTTCCTCGCCTTCTTCACCGGGATAAGCGTGATAATGGCTAGTGCGATTTTGGTGCACATAAGCTGCATCGAGATAGAATTTCTTGTAACGATATCCAAGACCACAGGTAATATACTGGTTATTCTTGTCATACTGATACATATAGTTGCTTGAAACCACATCTACATTATTGTTTGCCACACCTTTTACTTGATCCTTTACTGGTGAGGTCTGGTAAGAGTAACCTGCACGAACGCTGAAGTTTGGTGTCACGCGATATTCAGCACCTACGCGCAGTGTGTGGGTGGCCTGGAGCTGATCTTTAATCTTTTGTTCAGTATCACCATAGTAGTAGCCACCTTCATCACCGCAGTTGATGGTATTAGCGCCAACATACTCATAGTCCATACTGATCATACCCTTGCTTGTCGGCACTACAGCGAGGCTGCCCATAAATCTCCAAGGAGTCTTAATGGTATAACGATACTCGTCGTAGTAACCCTCTTCGCCAGTCTCATAGTAGCCAGAGTACATGTCGGGATCCATATCAACCTGCAGGTCAAAGCCGCTCTGCACCTTATAGAGGTCCTTCATATCATAATAGGTGGGAGTGTGGAACGCTGCACCAATACGCAGTTGATTGATGGGCTTAACAATCACACCAAACTTGAAGTTATAACCAGTACCGCGGGTCTCTTGGAACGACTGGAAGTCGAAACCAGCATAACCCTTAGTGGTACTGCCATCACCGTAACGATAGTCAAATATCTCAGCATCGTCGAGATCCTCACCATAGTACTGATAGCTGTCAAAACGCAGGTCAGTAATGCCAAAGTTCAGACCCCAGAACACGGTGTTCTTGAAGTTTCCACCCAAGGTGATGTTATACTCATCGGTATGACCCTTCTCATCAACATAGAAATTGGCAACACCCGAAGTCTGATAATTGGCTATATTAGCAAGGCCTTTAAACGAGCCATCCAAATTACTGTTGATCAGATAAGACTGATAAGCGAGGATGCCCAACCATGGAGCGCCACACTCATAGAAGATGTTTCCATCATACTGATTGGTAGAGAGATCCTGGTCAATCCAGTTACCGGCATTAAGGTTGTCGGCAATCTTGTTAGTGATAGAATGGCCAGTGTTATAGCCTCCCTGATAACGACGTTGGAAGGAATTAATGCGATTAAACGAGAATCCCCAGTTGAAATACCTAAAGAAGTCGTTGTCAATCTTCATCGAGCCAACATATCCCACATTGTTAAACCAGAACTTAGTGTCGCTCAACTTGTCTTCAGCTGTTTTACTAGAAAGGAAATTGAGGTTCATAGTTGCTGAGATGTCGCTGCTGCGGTAAACACCAATTCCACCAGGATTCTGAGAAATTGCCGACACATCTCCACCCAGGGCACCAAAGGCACCTGCCATCGACATATAACGAGAAGTTCCGTTCAACTCTGTCTCCGACATTTTAAGAACATCAAAAGTAGCCTGAGCATTTGCCATGAGCGCTGCGCCACCAAGCAATAATGCAATATATAATTTCTTCATTGTATAAAAATCAATTTCGTGTTTATTATATTCTATATGTTCTCTCGAGGGAAAAATTATCGACGTCCGCCGTGACCGCCACCGCCGCCGTGGCTGCCACCGCCGCTGCGACCACCGCCACCACCGTGGCTGCCGCCTGAGAATCCGCCGCTGCTTCTACCACCACCAGAGTATCCACCGCTACTTCTAGAACCGCCAGTTGATGGGGTGTAGCTGCGGCTGCCACCTGTCGATGGAGTGTAACTGCGGCCGCTACTGCCTGATGGTGTGTAGCTGCGACCTCCGCCGTGCCCTCTAGTAGATGGAGTGTAGGTGCGTCCACTAGTTGAGCCACTGTTGTAGCCACCTGATGAGCGTCCGCCTCCATAAGTGGCACCGTCATTATAAGAACGGTTACCTGGTCGCATAGTGCCACGACCTCCGGCATATCCGCTATTACCACGGGTGGTGCCAATGTTGCCGTGGTTTATGCTTGTGCGTCCAGTGCCGCCATTGCGTCCAGGTGCGCCAGCATAACCGCCATGACCATTATAACCACGATTTCCATGATAGTTTACGCCTGGACGACGTCCGTTATAACCACTGTTGTAGTGATGGCCATACCAGCCATAATCCCAATGGTATGGTCTTCCCCAGTAGCCGGTGCCCCAGTAGCCTGCACCCCAAGGACGTCCCCAGTAAGACCATGGATGATAGCGATATCCAGCGTACCAGCCCCAGTCATACCAGCTGCTGTAGTACCATGGACTATGCCATCCCCACGACCAGCTGTACCATGGGTCATAATAGCGATATCCCCAGCCCCAGTATGGTCCCCAACTCCAGTCTGTACCAACAATGAGATTCACTGTTGGAGTGCTGTCGAAGTAGTACTCAATGAGGTCAGGGTCGTTACTGCGAATCACGATATCGGGATTGTGGAAACGCTCAATACGGCGAGTGTTAGCAAAATCCTCGTCTTTGAGATATACAGTGTCATTCTCGTCGTAATACTCTATGCGACGGTTATACTCATCTACATCACGGCCATTGATAACACCCGTGAGCGGAGTCACTTGAGTGGTAAGTTCCCCATAATAGCCCGAAGAAGGCGGCGCCTGCTTGGTGACAACCTTGACTGCCTTAGTCTCCTTGTTGCCATCATAGTAGATGTCGTCCTCATAATCTTGTGCCATAGCGCAGCCGCAGCCCACTAACAAGGCACCCATTAGAGACAATAATTTGTAGTTCATAACGTTTTATGTTTTTAAATTACTAATATTCAATGATATCTTGATCGTTTCTTAGACAATAAAATTCAGTAAAAGTTTAAATCCTACACTGTTAAACTGCAAAACTACATAAAGTTTTCCATATTTGAAACAAAAACTATGCCAAAAAGCTGAAAAACACTGAAATTTGGCACTCTTTGCTCCGTTTTCACTTGCTAAACACAGGCAATGTTGAAATACTGCATCTTATCACACAATATTAACATTCTTTAACCGCATCCCTTCAGCATTTTTCGTTACTTTGCATCACACTTTTTATAACCAACAATTATGAGAATAGGAGAATACAACAAACTAATCATAAATCGCTTCGTTGATTTTGGGGCTTATCTTATTGACGACGAGGATAACGAGGTGCTTCTGCCAAAGCGCTATCTCACTGGTTACGAAGAACTTGATGACGAAATTGAGGTCTTTGTTTATAACGACTCTGAGAACCGCCCGGTGGCTACTACCGAGCAGCCAGTTGCCACAGTGGGACAATTCTGCCTTATGCGTGTGAAAGCAGTAAACGCCATTGGAGCATTCCTTGACTGGGGACTTACGGCAAAAGACCTGCTGGTGCCATTCCGTGAGCAGCGTGTGCGCATGCAGGCGGGACGCAGCTACATCGTTTATATCTATCTCGACCCAAGCAGTCAGCGCATCGTGGCAAGCGCTAAACTCGACAAGTTCCTGAGCAATGCCCTCCCCGACTATTATCACCGCCAAAAGGTTGACGTGCTAATTGTCCAACAGCAGGAGATTGGCTATCGAGTGATCATCGACGGCAAATTCTGGGGAATGATTTATAACAACGAACTCTACCAACCAGTGAACATTGGTGAGCATCACATGGGGTTTATCAAGCAGGTGCGCGATGACGGCAAAATTGACGTCACCCTCGCCAAGATAGAGAAGATGCGTATCGACGACGTCGCCGATGACATCTTCCATTACTTGCAAGAAAACGGCGGCATAATGACTCTCAACGACAAGTCATCACCCGAAGACATACTCCGCACTTTCAATTGCAGCAAAAAAGACTTTAAAAAAGCTCTAGGACTGCTTTACAAGCAACACAAAGTGACACTAGGCAATGAGGTGAAACTCATATAAAAAAGAAGGAAAGGAATTAAACCACAAAGAACCAGCGCTGTTTTGCACTGGTTCTTTGTTAATTCTGAATTAGGTGTTCTCTAATTGCCTAAGAGCACATTGTAAACTGCAGTTATGTCGGCACTTGTGATTTCTCCGTCACCGTTAACGTCGCTTGTTGCGATGAAAGTCTCGTCACCGTTGAGAAGATAATTATAAAGACAAGTTATGTCAATAGTAGTTACTTCTCCGTCGCAATTCACGTCGCCAAAGACATGGGATCCACCATTTGCTGTCACTACAACATCAAAGTCGGGAATGGTGACCTCGGTCTGAGCGTCAGCACTGGTAAGCACCACGTTGCTCACATTGATTGTGGCAGTATCCTCGAAGTCACTATTCGCAGTGATACTGAGAGACATCACCTCACCAGAGTTTCCAGTAAAATTAGCAGATGGGAAGCTAAAAGCAGCAATCAACACAGTGTTGCCATCAGTGTTTGCCACCACTTGGTGAGTCGCGGTCTTGCGGTCGCTTAATGTTGCGCCATTGAAAGTGAGACCAGCGGGCATCGTGAGCTTAAGCTGGAAACCAGCTACTGGTGTCACATCGTTGTCCATAATCACAGCCACTTGCTTGGTTTCTCCAGGAGCAATCTCGAAGTCGTTGATATAGAACCGATCTTCAGGCACATACACACCGTCGGCAGTCACTGTAACGTTGAAGTTATCGAGAGTAGTTACTTCGTTGTTGAGCTCCACTAAGCGCACATTGCTCACATTAATCAGAACCTGACCCTCAAATGTGCGATCGGCAGCCACCTCAATGTTGACAACAGCACCAGAGTCACCAGTGAAGGTGTGCCCATTCTCGTCAATCACTTCCACCTTATAGCTATTCTCATCAAGAGCTGTAACAGTCAAGGTGTGGTTAAGGGCACGGTCGGTAAGTTCAAAGGCATCCTCGGCGACTGTCAAGCCCTCGGGAATAGTCATCTCAAAGCTGATACCGCTAAACTGAGTAACCTCATTCTCAAGCAGCACAGGCATGATTTTAGTCTTTCCAGGCTGAACAGAGAAGTCCTCGATAATCAGATGATCGCTGGGGACATACACGCCATTAGCGGTCACTGTCACTTGGAAGTCCTCCACAGGGCTCTCGTGAGCGTCGCTGGTGGAGAGCATCACGTTGCGGAAATCAATAATCGCGCTATTAGCAAACGACTCGCTTGCCGTGAAGTCGATATACATAATGTCGCCACTGTCGCCACTGAAATCGGCTGTGGGGTAACCAAATGCCACCACAGTCCAGTGGTCGCCATTATTGTTGGCAACGAGCTGGTGAGTCTCGCCCTTGCGATCGCTAAGGGTAAACGAGCTAGCTGTAGTAGTAATGCCCTCAGGCAGATACATATCAAACTGGAAACCAGCGATAGCACTCGCATAGTTATCAAGAACAACAGGCACTGTCATGGTGGTGCCAGGAGCAATCTCAAAATCGTTCATGTAGAACTCGTTGCCAAGCACTACGACGCCCTGTGCAGTCACAGTCACCGCCAAGTCGGGGTGGCTGTACTCATGAGCATCGGCTGTGGTAAGGGCAATGTTCTTCACGTTGATAACTGCCTGACCTACAAAGTCAGCGGCAGCCACCACATCGATGGTCAGCACTGCCCCACTCTGCCCTGTGAAATTAGTGGCAGGGAAGCTGAATGCCATCACCGTGAAGTGGTCGCCATTGGCATTCGTAATCAGTTGGTGAGAACTTGAAGCACGCTCACTTAGCTTAAAGCCGGCATCGGCAACACTAAGTCCAGAAGGCATGTAAAGGTCAAACTGGAAAGCCGCAAAGTCGGTGTCGGGATTATCGAGCAAGACCGGCACAGTAATTGTGTCTCCTGCCTGGATCGAGAAATCGTCGATGCGCAACTCATTAGCCGCCTGAGCTTGCAGTGCTCCAGCCACCAACATTATGGTTAAAATATGAAATAGCTTTTTATAAGTCATAAGTGTTAAGTGTTAAGTGTTAAGTGGCTGCCCCAACTATTAACTGTTAACTATAAACTATTAACTGTTTCAATTATTTCACAAGTACTTTTTTGCCGTTTATCACATAGACACCAGTAGGCAAGCCCTTAGTAGCCTCGGCGGGGTTCATGCCTTGACGCACGAGCACGCCGCGCATGTCATAAACGTTAACACCCTCACCATCAACGCCAATCTGAGCGATGGCAGTAACGGCAGCATTGGTGTTCACATTGGGCAGCACACTCTCTACCTCGTTTGCCTGAGTGAAGAAAATGTCGCTGATGATGATATTATCATTTGCACTAAGCGAAGCACCGGCCTTCACCTTCAGGGTGATGATCGCATCGCTGCCAGCAGTTATCTCGGCGTTGTCGAGTGAGAAGCCAAGCAGACGAATCGAGCCATCGGGGTTAACACCGGTCATCAAGGTGAGAGAAGCGGCGCGGCCAGTGAGTTCTGCGCTCTCTAAAGTGAGGCCCTGTGGCAGAGCAATGTCCATCTGGAATCCAGCATAAGCAGTGGAGTTGTCGAGATTTATTGTGATAGTGCCTGTGGCAGCGTCATAATCACCAAGACTCAGCTCGTCCTTGGTAGTAGCCTTTGGAAGTCTCAGCGCTGGAGCATCAGTGTTTCCTATAGCGATATTGGCAATAGCAATCAAGTCGGTGATGTTGATAGAGCCACTTGCGTTAACGTCGGCAGCTTCCTCAATGAACACCTCGGGAGTAATGCCTACTATATAATTAGCTACACACATCACGTCGGTAACGTTAACCTTCTTGTCGCCATTCACATCGCCAGGAATCACAGGCTCCTCAAATGGTAGAGTGCCACTCTCGAGCACAACTTTTGCGTTGCCACCAATGAAGCCCATGCCATCACGAATCATGTCGGCAAGGGTGATATTGCCCATGTCGAACACTATCTCAGAGGTCACCTCAGCTTGGGCATACTGATTGGTATAAACATCAGCATAGCCATCAGCGTTAGGTCCCCAGTTGTAAAGGCAGAAATGATATGTAATACCTGTCTGGTCGTCCTTATACTGGGCAAGCTCTTGGTTGGGATTCTCCCAGCAGTTCTTGCCTGCGCCAGGAGTGAACTCAGGCACAAAACCAAAGTCGAGGAAGTTGTAGATTGTCACCTTATCATTATAATAGTAGAGATAAACGGGGAACGATGCCACCTCGCCTGTGTTATAAACGTGGTCGTTTTCATCGAAGTCAATCTCATCGTATGTCATCGTGGCATTACTGATGAGGAACTGAGTAAACATGCCATTGTCGTACATCGCACCAGCGTTAACATATTCATCATTGTCGGGATCATAATAGATCAGGGCAAGGTTCCATGTGGTAGAAATAGTAAAACCACTGGTATTGACACGACCCGACAAGCTGGTGTTGAGCACGGTGTTCACATCGCTGTTGTTTACTACCGACTGAGCAACAACATAAAGGTAGCAAGTGTAGGTCTCATACTGATAGGTGTAAATGCACTGAGGAAGGAACTGGATAGTGTTGGCTGACCAGTTCACGCTGAAAGTGAGGTCAGCATCCATAGCAAAATAGTTTGAAACCGTCACACGACTGGTGCCACCAGTATATGCCATCGAAACCCGATTTGAACCAGTAGTGGCACCCGACTGAATGTCACGATCAATCTCAATGTTGATGCTTGCAAGCTTGGAGGCAGTAAACGGCGAAGCCGCCCACGAAACAATAGTCGTGGCAAGAGCAAGCAATAAGATTAGAAATAACTGTTTTTTCATTGTTTTGATGTATTTATGATTTGGTTATTTATAAAGTCTCTTAGTTGTGGTGCGATTGCCATTGTCGTAGGTAGTTACAACAACGTTTACACCGTTAAACGGAGTTGCGCTCTCAATGCCAAGCATGTTGTAATACTTCACGTTAACAACCTTGCCTGATGTCTCTACAGTGTTGATGGCGGTGGGAACATCTATTAAACGTAATGGATAAACTATATACTCGGCCGATAGGTCATCAGTAACAGGCTCACTCTGGTTGCCATCTTTCAGAAGCGGAGCACCACTGGCAGCAGGCGCCACTTTTCTCAATATTGCGTCAAACTCATAGGCATATCCATCTTGTGGATTACCTGCTGGGTAATAATCCCAGTTAACCTTGATACCACCTGATAGGTTATCTACATTACCGTCACTCATAGTGTAGAAATTGCCGTCGGCAGCGTTGTAACATGCCCAAGTGATGTAGGCATATTCCTGCACTTTAGGCGCCACGAAGAAGAAATGGCTATTGGATGAATAGTAATCCTCGTTGAAGCTTGGCATGATATAGATGTTAGGCTCGTAAGGGGTAACATCACCTGCCACAGGTGTTGAGGTCACTGCGATAGTGGGGTTAACCTTGTCAACAAGCTTGCCAGTAATGCTCTTGCCCTTGATGATCTTGCCTAAATAGTTGTCGGGATCAGAAACACCAGTGAGCATCACCCAATTGCTTTGGTCAAAATCAGCGACTGGCTGAAGTTTGGTGTTTCCAGCATATTCAGCTGCTACTTGACCTAAAAAATCAATTTGACCATCACTAATCTCTGATGGATATTTATACTTACCCAAGTCCTTTGCAAAGAGAACAGCACCCAAAGTCACGGGATAGTTATTATCAGAAGGGCCAAGTCGGCAAGAACCATTAACATAATCCCATCCACCTTGGTCGTTATTATTTGCCAACCCGCTAGTTAGGCTGAAATAATTCTTGTTGTTGTCACGGCCATCAAAATTCACAACTGCACTATAATGAACTCCATCGGTAGTTTCCATAGGCTGACCAACGGTAGGATTCCAGTCGTTATTATTTGCTTGGCCCAAAACATAGTAAGTGGGATATGAACCATTATTTACAAAACCTGTGATATCTTCTGCGCTTTGCGAAACAGTGAGTGCATTTGTGCTTAAATCCAAATCAAGTTTATAGCGGCCTTTTTCAATCATAAAGCTGTTTTGATTTCTGCTAACTCCCATAGGAGCGCTAAGCACGCCGTCAACAGTAGTAACACCCACGAGATCGTCATAAACCTCATATTCCTTACCTACTGTTCCATCGTTGACAATGTCGACAAGGTCGGTCTTATAAGGAGACAATACTGAGTGTTCAAAGTACTCTATAACACGTACAGGTGCAGTATTGTAAGTCTTATAAACAAAATGCCCCCACGCTCCTAAAGTTATTACTTCATTTTCTAAATCAATACTACCATAACACTTGCTTCCAAGTCCATAATCTGGCACAGTACCATCAAAAGCATCTAAGTATGGATTGCTTTGACGATTCGTTGACGCTGGAGAAATATACCCATAAACAGTTGCACCATTTGATAATGAGTAATATCTTTTAAATGCCGGAAAATAGTCAACATTGAGAGGACCGTAATACACCTGTGTCCATTCAAAAGTAGCTTTTGTATCACTCTGCCAATTTATTTTACTACTCTGAATTATAAGATTTAAAACTGGAGCCGGTAAATTCTTTGAATATGGACTAACAAAAAAATTGTTAAATGTTAATGTGCCATTTCCAGCATCCCAAACAGCAGTAACGACATTTGTTCTTACAACTTCACCGTTGCGATAATCTTCTTGCAAGAAGTCCTGTGTAAACGACTCTGGTTGTGCCATTGCTATATTATTTGTCGCTATAGTTGTGAACAGTGCGGCAAATAAGACAGATAAAGTAAATAATCTTTTCATATAAGAATAAAAAATACGAATATCTAAATAAATATTTCAGTAAATTAAAGGTTTAGTTTTATAATTATGCCCTTATATTGGCAAAAAGAGGGTGTACCAAAATGCCATACATTCAGCATTTTGAGACACCCTCCACGCACCAAATTATAATTATCTCATAATTTGCTTAGAAGTGGTCTTTTGACCGTTGCTGTACTCCTTAACGATGATGTTCAGGCCATTGAATGGTTCTGACGACTCAACACCAAGGCTATTGTAGTAGCGAGTGTTCACCACTTGTGCATTGGCATTAACATTCTCAATACCAGTGTTCACACGAGTCATGTGAGAGCTCTCGAAATACTCAATAACGACAGATGCGCTCATGTTATTCCAAGTGTTATTGCCAATTACGCATCCCCAAGGGTCAGTGATATCGATAGTGCCAGCCTCCAGGTCGATAGTGCCATGGCAATCCTGGCCACCATAATAAGCATAATAGCATGAAACTGGGAGAGTATTAGTCTCAGGATCATACATTCTCACTGCACTGTTAACATGCTGGAAACGGCTTACCACAGCAGCCTTATAAGTGCGGAATGAGGCATAAGAGAAAGGCAGACCTTCAAACAAATCGCTCTGGCCCATCGAGTACGCGCGCCAAGTGAAGTTAGCCTTAGTCTCGCTCTCCCAAGTCAAAGTGGTGGGACTAGAATAATCAGTAGCGTAAGATGGGATTACGAGATTAACAACTTGGTCGTTGACCATTTCATTAGAATAGAAATTGTTAATAGTCAAAACACCAGTAGCATCATCCCAAGTAACATTGACAGTGTTTGTTCTTACAACCTCACCACCGCGGTAGTCTTCCTGGAGGAACTCAGAACTAAACGAAGCGCGTTGCGCATAAATGTTGTTAGCACACATTAACAAGAATGCAAACAATCCAAATAGTGTAAAAAATCTTTTCATACAAATACATTTTTAATTGTTAATATAATAAGTTTGATATCTCCTTTTTCTAAAAACGAGCAAATTTACCAATAATCCTTTAAAAAAACAAGAAAAAAACATATTTTTCATCAAAGACTTTCAGATAATAGCAATTTAAAAAATTTTGAAAGCACATTTTGTATAATTAGACAAAAAAGTGTAATTTTGCAGCTTAATTTTGATAAAATAAAAAACACATAATTAAAAATGGGAAAAGTAATATTGACTGGCGACAGACCTACTGGCAAGCTCCATCTGGGGCATTATGTGGGCTCGCTGCGCCGACGCGTGGAACTGCAAAATGCAGGTGATTATGAAAAAATGTTTGTCTTTATGGCCGATGTGCAGGCTCTTACCGACAATGCCGACAACCCCGAGAAGATACGCCAAAACATTATCGAGGTGGCTCTTGACTATCTATCAGCAGGCCTCGACCCAGAGAAGTGCATAATTTTCATCCAGAGTCATATTCCCGAACTCGCTGAGCTCACCACCTACCTGATGAACCTCATCACAGTGAGTCGCGTGGAGCGCAACCCAACAGTGAAGACTGAAATCAAAATGCGCAACTTCGAGGCTAATATTCCACTCGGTTTCTTCTGCTATCCCGTGAGCCAGGCAGCCGACATCACCCTCTTCAAGGCCGACATCGTGCCAGCAGGTGAGGACCAGAAACCTATGCTTGAAATCACTCGCGAACTCGTGCGCCGCTTCAATAGTACCTACAGTGAAGTACTTGTGGAGCCCGACATTATGCTTCCCGAGAACGAAACAGCCCGCCGCTTACCCGGTACCGACGGCAAGGAGAAGATGAGCAAGAGCCTGGGCAACTGCATCTACCTCAGCGATGATGCCGACACCGTTTGGCAGAAGGTGCGCTCCATGTTCACCGATCCCAACCACTTGAATGTGAGCGACCCTGGCACTGTGGAGGGCAATGCCGTGTTCACCTATCTTGACGCCTTCTCGTGTGACGAGCACTTTGCGAAATATCTGCCCGACTATCAGAACCTTGACGAGATGAAAGACCACTATCGCCGTGGTGGCCTAGGTGACATGAAATGCAAAAAACTGCTCAACAGTATTCTCAACGAGATGCTTGAGCCTATTCGCCAGCGTCGTCACGAGCTAGAGCAAGACATTCCCGAAATCTACAACATCTTGCGTCGAGGCACCGAGAAAGCCCGTGAAACCGCAGCTCAGACTATGGACGAAGTGCGAAACGCTATGAAGATCAACTACTTCGATGACAAAGAACTTATCAGTCAACAGGCTGAATATTTCCGTTCGAAATAATAGTCAACCACATATAAAAGGAGAGGCCGCTATAGCGACCTCTTCTTTTATATAATTACCTTATTATCAATTTCTTTCCATTAAATATATACACTCCTGGTGGCAGTCCTTCAGTACCCTGATCAGCAGTGCGCACTCTCACACCGTCGAGGCGGTACACGTCGGCTGAGCTGTCATCAATAGCGACCGTTGTTATGCCCTCATATTCTTTATAAGTAAAATATCCAGGGTTAGCTGTCCCACCATCAATGTGTGCAAACTCCACACCAGTGTTTGAGGGATTAAAATGCGTACCTTTTTCTCCTGTAAGCATATAGCAATTGAAAAACATATTTGCGCCGTCATCTTCAACATTATCCACTTTCCACTTTTCGCTCACGTAGATAGTCTGTAGGTTCTGGCACTCCTCAAACATGGCCCACATATATTTCACATTCTTAGTATTGAAACCACTCAGGTCAAGACTTGTCAATGATGTGCATTTGTAAAACATGTCTGCCATGTTAGTGACTCTCGAAGTATGGAAATTACTGAGGTCTATACTCGTCAATGCCGTGCAGCCGGCAAACATACCAACTGTGTTCAACACTTCTGAAGTATTTATATTCTCTATTCCCACAATTGTATTCAGCTTGTCGCATCCTCCAAAAAAACTTTTCAGGCTCTTGAATTTCAACTTAGAGAAAGATGGGTCAAAAACACACTTGGTGATTTCTTTGTTGTCGTCGCACGATCTAAGATTCATTATAATGGTTCCAGGACGGTTATCATATTGATTGTCATAATAAAAAGTGAGAGTCTTATTTTCCTTTACAGCATATACCCTATCGCCTTCGGGGTCCATTGGTTGAATGCCCATAATTGCCACCTGATTATTATTGAATCCTCCAACGTCCATCAACAGATAGTAATTATTCTGTTGACCTCCCCATCCCCAATTGATGTGAAAATAAGGGGCGTCAAGGTCTTCATATCCATACCCATCAATAACGAAAGCATGACCACCATCAGAACTAAATCCCGAATAATATACAGGTCTTCCATCTTTTAACTCCTCATAAAGCAGTTCATCCCATCCCTCATCATCAAACCGTGAACGGTGTTCAAGATAATTATCATAATTAAAAAATAGGTAAAACGCATTGGCAGCATTTTCTGATGACGCTCCGCTCGAATCGGCATAATCCATTTGGGCCGAACAACCACATAAGAGCATCAGTGTCGCAATGGCATCGGCCTGTTCTTCTGTGAAAGGTATATTGCCATTATAATCGTTTAAAATATTTTCCCAATCAATTGTTGTGATCGGCACCTCGGGCAAACCAATATCCAGAGTGAAGGTTGAGTAATCGGGGATGACATCGGCAGTTTCCATAGGCCACTTGTGGCGATACATAATCTGAGCCATAGCGGTCGCCACGCATCCAGTAACACAACGATAGCCAGTTTTAGGATTTATGGGACATTTATTGTTATATGGCTCACCTTGGCTGAAAAGGCAGTCCATCAATGGCGGTATAACCTCGCGCTCGGGAGAATCTTTTGGAGAAACCTTTGCCTCGGGATGCTCCCGCAAATAGGCCACTTGTGCGACATACTCTCCGAGCCATGCTTGCATGTTACATGGCATATTATCGGCGTCAACATTTCCGTCGGGTGAGAAGCCCAATATCTCAGGCATTCGCTCATCGCCACACACCACCACATAACCGCCATTGGCCTTATCGTTAATTACATACAACTCGCTGCGGTCTATTGCCACCACAAGTTTTGGTGCTAGATTAGTGGCCCTAGCAACCCGCGTTGCCTGTCGGTTAAAGAATGACTTTGCCTTAGCTATCGCCTCATCTCGCGACACCTGCTGACCCCACAGTGCAAGAGGCAGCATAGCAACCAAGAGTGCAAAAATTCGACTTAAAGATTTAATACTAAATTTCATGAACTATTCTTTTTATGCAAATTAAGTGAGGTATTTCTCAATATAGAGTTTGCAATTAGCCACCAATTCATCGTACCAAGCCTGACCAAAACGGCGGATTAGTGGTTCCTTCAAGAACTCATATACACGTATTTTCTTGCTTCGTCCCAAAACCTCTGCACTTTTGCAAATTTTCCAGCGATGGTAGTTAACTGCCACGCTGCCGTTGCTCAACGTCTTGAGACGCAATGGATAAAGAGCGCATGAGATGGGCTTCATAAAACTTATGCGCCCATCGCGATAGGCTTTCTCGATGGCGCAGATGCACTTGCCACCTGGAGCATAGCACGAGAACACACAGTTGCTGTTGTCAAGAATCTGCGTCACCAGTTCACCTTCAGGGTCATGATAGGAAATGCCGTTCTGCTCTATTTCCTGCTGTGCACGTGGCAATAGGTCGTCCCAAATATCGGGTAAAATCTTCTTGATTTCGGCTTCCTCGTCAGCAGTGAGTGGAGCACCTGCATCGCCATCAATGCAGCACTGGCCAAGACAAGAGTCAATGTCGCAGCAGAAAAACCGCTCCACCACATCTAGGGTGACTAAGGTATTATCGTTAATCAGAAACATAACTTATTCTATCAAACTAGAGAGTGCGCGATCCAAGTCAGTGCTCGAGAGCTTAAGATGCATTTCACCACGATGGGCGTAAGATATATTACCAGTCTCTTCGCTCACTACAATAGCGATAGCATCGGTGGCCTGAGATATTCCCAGTGCTGAGCGGTGGCGCAAACCAAGATACTTGGGCAGACTAGTGTCGTGCGACACTGGCAGGATGCAGCCTGCAGCCTTTATCTTGCCTTCATCAATAATCACCGCGCCATCGTGCAAGGGGCTGTTCTTGAAGAAGATATTCTCAAGCAAACGGTTGTTTACCTCGGCATTGATGATATCGCCAGAATGCACATAGTCCTCAAGCGAGAAATTCTGCTTGATGACAATCAGTGCGCCTGTCTTTGATTTCGAAAGACTCATGCAGGCATACACAATTGGCATCACCCACTTCTTGCGGGCATTCTTTGGCTGACCGCTATGCCACAATTTTGATATAGATTTCCACCCTCGTTTGGAGCCAAGCTCGGTGAGGAACCGTTTTATCTGGTCCTGGAAAATGATAATCAAAATGAAGATACCACTGTCGATAATACGATCCATAATGGTTCCCAGCAGTTTCATGCCTAGAATCTTATCGACCACTACCCACGCCATGATAAAAGCGAAAACGCCAACAAAGATGTTCAGCGCCCCACTTTCCTTCATAGAGCGATAGATATAATAAAGCACCACCGCAACAAGCAGTATATCTATCAAGTCTTTAATGCCGAATGAAATCATATCATTTATCAGTTGTCAGTTATCAGTTGTCAGTTATCAGTTGTCAGTTATCAGTTGTCAGTTATCAGTTGTCTATAAGTAGTTTTAGTTTTTGTTATTCTTAGCTGCTCTTATCCATTGTGAAAGCGACCAGTTTTCTTGCCTCTACTGCGGCTTTCACATCGTGAACTCGCACTATGTGAGCCCCTTTCATCATGGCAATGGTATTGAGAATAGTTGTGCCATTAAGTGCCTCATGGGCACTGCAGTCTAGCACTTTTTGTATCATAGACTTGCGCGAAATTCCCACAAGCAGAGGCACCTCAAGGGCATGGAACACTTCAAGGCACGATAGCAAGCGATAGTTCTGTTCCACTATTTTACCAAAGCCGAAGCCAGGGTCGGCAATCACGTCGTTGATACCAAGTTGGTGCAATTTGTCGATTTTGCGCGCCAACTCTTCGAGCACCACCGCAGCCACATCGCCGTCATAGTCGGTTAATTGCTGCATGGTGGCAGGCGTGCCACGAGTGTGCATCACGATATATGGCACCTGCAGTTGCGCCACCGTGTTGTGCATCATTGGATCAAGGTCTCCTCCTGAGATGTCATTGACGATATCCACTCCCAGTTCCTCAACACAATGCTGGGCCACTCTGGCACGGAAGGTATCGACCGAGAGAACCACGTCATTTCCAACTGCCGCTCTCACTGCCTTAACTGCCACATCGAGTCTCTTAATCTCCTCGGTGCAGGCAACAACCTCAGCACCAGGGCGCGTTGAACAAGCTCCAATGTCTAGAATATCGGCACCCTCAGCCACCATTGCGGTGGCTCGCTGGGCTATAGCAAGCTCATCCATCACTCGACTGTCGGAGTAGAACGAGTCGGGTGTGGCGTTGAGGATGCCCATCACCCAAGGGCGGTCAATATCCACCAGTTTTCCACGCAGGGTTAGGCTATATTTCTTGAAAGAGCAATTATTCATATCAAAATATTCCTGTATAATACAAGAAGATGATTATTATAGCAACAGGAGCGATGAAACGCAGACAGAATATTAAATATGTCTGCACAAAACTTGACTTATACTTTCCGCCGTTTGTAAGCTGGTTGTGAACAACCTCTTTCTTAAGGAACCATCCCACATAGATTGCTGTCACCAGTCCACCAAGCAGCATGAAGATGTTTGGACCAACATAATCGAGGAAGTCAAATATATTCTTGCCAAAGAGTTTCACATCGCTAAGCGTACTGAACGACAATGCGCTTAACACAGCGATGACTGTCATCTGTGCTCCAGTTAGAATCAAAGCCTTGCGTCGTGAAATCTTGTATTCATCAACCATAAAGGTGATGGGAATCTCGCTCAAAGATATGGTAGATGTTATTGAGGCAAAAAACAGCAGCAAAAATAATAAAACGGACCAAATGGTGCCACCAGGCATCTGCTGGAAGATGGTAGGCAGTATCTCGAAAATCAACTTGGGGCCTGCATTTGGTTCTATGCCAAACGAGAATACTGCAGGAAAGATCACTATACCAGACAGGATAGCGACAAGTGTGTCAAGACCCGAGATAGTCACGGCGTCTTTCATCAGGCGGCTATCATCCTTAAAATAAGACGAGTAAGTTATAAGGCAAGTTACGCCCAGCGACAACGACAGGAACGCCTGACCCATGGCATCAACTACACCTTCCCAACCTAAATCTTCAAACTTTGGATTGAAAAGGAAATCCAAACCCTTTGTTGAACCTGGCAGTAGTAGAGAGTTTACACAGAACACTATAAGCAGCACAAAGAGTAACGGCATCATGATATTTGACATGCGTTCCACACCCTTCTGAATGCCACGACTCAAGACTGCGAAGTTGAGCAGCAGGAACAGAAAAGTCCACATCACACAGCGCACTGGTGAGCCTACTAAAGATCCAAATATACTTTCATACTGATCCGGCGTATGTCCCAAAAGATTGCCACTAGCTGAGTTCCATAAGTACTCAAGAACCCATCCGCATACCACACTGTAGTAACCACATATGAGCAATGCACCAAGTACGCCTATGTAAGAGAAAATCTTGAACGGAGAACCTGGAGTCAACTCTTGAATAGCACCCTTCATGCTTTTGTGAGTGGAACGGCCTATGATGAACTCCGACATCATGATAGGGATGCCGAGCAAAACGACACAAATCAAATATACCAGAATATAGGCTCCACCGCCATTATCTCCAGCCTGATAAGGAAATCGCCAAATATTTCCCAGTCCTACAGCACTACCCACGGTAGCGGCAATCGCCCCCAAGCGAGTAGCAAAACCTGTTCGTTTCTCTTTCATTTATTTACCAATTATCAGTTCTAAGTTTTTAGTTATTCACAGTTACTCCTTAGTCTTTTTTTACCACACATGCGCTCATCTCATAGAGTAGGTAGATGGGCAGGAACACAATGGTGAGGGTAAATGGATCGCCTGTGGGAGTGATAAATGCTGCCAATATTAGTAACGCCACTATTGCATGACGACGATATTTTTTAAAGAAGCTACGCTTTAACACCCCGATTTTCCCTAGCATCCACGCAAGCAGTGGCAGTTCAAAGATAATGCCCATGATGAGGATCAGCATCAAAAAGGTGTCCATATAGCTATCGAGCGAAATTTGGTTGGGAACCATCGCGCTCACGTGGTAGTTTGCAAGAAAACGCAAAGTCACTGGAAACACCACAAAATAACCCACTGCTACACCCAAAAAGAACATCAGGTTGCCAAAACCAAAGGCACGCTTTATGCCACGTTTCTCATTCTCATAGAGGGCTGGTGCCACAAAAGTCCACAACAGGTATATCACAACAGGGAACGAGAATACCAGCGCCAGCCAGAACGAAGTGCTCATGTGGATAAAGAATTGCGACGCCAGTTGAATATTGATGAGTTCAACATGGAAGCCTTCGGTAGAGAACTGAGGAAGACCAGGAATTCCGGCCGTTACCTTCTCAAAGAGACGATAAAGCACAAAATCACCACGGCAAGGGGCAAGTATCACATTGTCGAAGATGCTTGGCATTAGCGCAAAGAAGACAATCGCCATCGCAACCAACACCACGGCAATCTTTATAAGGACACCACGCAACACATCAAGGTGGTCCCAAAACGACATCTCCTGCAACTGTTCCTTGCTCTCCTCTTCCATCAGATGGGAGTAAAGTTATTTACCGTTTAACTTTGTGCCAGAGTCTTTATTGTCATCAACCTCTGTAGCGTCTTTTATTGGTTTTTCAACCTCGTCTTTCACCTCGTCCATGCCTTCTTTAAAACTGCGCACACCTTTGCCAATGCCTTTCATCAGCTCGGGAATTTTTCTGCCACCAAAGAGTAACAAGATGATAACCACAATAATTATCAACTCGGTTGTGCCAAGATTGCCAAAAAGCAATAAAATTGAATTCAACATAATCGTATATATTTTTGGTTATAACTTGCAAATTTACACAAAAAAGATGAGATGACAAAGATATAGGCATAGTTTTATAATCAAACAACAATATTTCTAATGAATTCTAATGAATAATTATATGATATACGCTATACAATGCAAAAATGCACTATCTTTGCACATAAATTATTAATAACATGAAAAATAAAGATAACTCCTTTGATATCAAACGTCGATCCTTAGGCGCCATTTTGGGGCCTATTGTGGCTATTTTCATATGGTTTCTACCTATTGAGGCTCTTACGGATACAGCTCATCATCTGCTCGCTATCATGTCGCTGGTAGCGATATGGTGGATTACCGAACCAGTGCCCATTCCTGTCACTTCACTGCTTGGTCCCACATTATGCGTGATTCTTGGTATCGCACCAGTTGAAGAGGCATTCGCCAACTTTGCCAACCCCATGATTTTTCTGTTCATGGGAGGATTTTTGCTTGCCAAAGGAATGATGGTCAACGGTTTGGACAAACGCATCGCATACGGCATTCTATCAATGAAATGGGTTGGCACTCGCCACGACGCATCTTCCTAGCCATTGGATTTGCATGCATGATATGTTCGGGGTGGATAAGTAACACTGCCACTGCAGCAATGATGTTTCCCATTGCGTTAGGTCTGCTTGAGGCAATAAAAGAAATGATGGCTGCCAACTGAAAGACCATCGATTTAAGCAAATACAAATACTCTACAGGCTTAATGCTTATGACAGCCTACGCCTGCTCAATAGGCGGTGTGCTCACCCCTATTGGCACACCACCCAATATCATGATGATAGGCTTTCTCGACCAATTGGCACCCGATGCTCCATCCATATCCTTCTTCGAGTGGATGATATGGGGTTTTGTGGCAATGATTCTCTATTTTATTGTTGCCTATTTTGTGCTCTGGCGCATGTTCCCGTCCGACGTGAAGCATATCAAGGGCGCAAGGGAGTTTATCAGCTCTCATGTTGAAGGCTTAGGCAAGTGGACTCGTGCCCAAATTAATACCCTAATAGCATTCGGCATCGCAGTCGTGCTGTGGGTGGCACCCAGTGTGCTAACCCTTGTTTATGGACAAGACTCTGATATCATGAATTTCTACGACAATCACCTTACTGAGAGTATTGCTGCAATGACTGGCGCTATGCTGCTTTTCTTAATGCCTGTTAATCTCAAGAAGAGACAGATGACGTTGAGTTGGAAAGAGGGCATGGAAGGCATTGACTGGGGCACTCTCCTACTCTTTGGTGGTGGGTTGTCGATGGGAGGACTGATGTACACCACTGGCCTTTCAGATTGGATAGGCGAAGGCATCAAAGCAGCTATGGGTGGCAATCCATCGGAAGTCCTTTTTATTGCTGTATTCTGTGTTTCAGGACTATTGCTTGCAGAATTCACTTCCCACACTGCCGCCGTTAATCTTATAGGAACAATATCCATTGGCACAGCGATCTCGTTAGGCTTCAGCCCCATTCATGTCGCCGTGGGTATCGCCCTTGCTTCGTCACTAGGATTCATGATGCCAGTTTCAACACCGCCTAATGCCATTGTCTATGCTTCGGGCTATGTTCCTATCACTAAGATGATAAAGTCGGGGTTCATAATCGACCTCATTGGCATTTTCTGCATCACTATTCCTATTGTATTGATAATAGTAAAGGCCGTGATGGGGGCATAGAAATATTTGTCAGATATTTGCTGGTATTGAAAAAATGACTACTTTTGCAGGCGATTTTGAAATTAAAGAAATTTTTCAATAATTAAAAATAACAAGTTTAAGTATGAAAGCATTTGTTTTTCCTGGCCAGGGTGCACAGTTTGTAGGAATGGGAAAAGACCTGTACGACAACAACGCTGAGGCCCGTGAAATGTTTGAGAAAGCCAACGAAGTACTCGGTTTCCGCATCACCGACCTGATGTTTGAAGGCACTGAGGACGACCTGAAACAGACTAAAGTGACTCAACCCGCTGTATTCCTGCATAGTGTGATACTTGCCAAGACTCTTGGCGATGATTTCAAACCCGACATGGTAGCTGGTCACTCACTTGGTGAGTTCTCGGCTCTCGTTGCTGCTGGTGTGCTGCCTTTTGAGCAGGGTCTGAAGCTCGTGGAGACACGCGCACTTGCTATGCAGAAGGCTTGCGAGGCAACTCCTTCGACCATGGCTGCCATTATCGGCATGGACGACGATAAGGTGGAGGAAATCTGCGCCTCAATCGATGGCGTTTGTGTTCCTGCCAACTACAACAGCCCAGGTCAAGTAGTTATCAGCGGTTCGTTTGAGGCAATCGAGGCTGCTTGCGCCAAATTCAAGGAGGCTGGCGCTCGCCGCGCTCTGCCATTGAAGGTGGGTGGCGCATTCCACTCGCCACTGATGGAGCCTGCCCGCGAGGAGCTGGCAAAAGCTATCCACGAGGCAAACTTCAGCGAGCCCATCTGCCCTATCTATCAAGATGTTGATGCTAAACCACACACCAATCCTGAGGAAATTAAAGAGAACCTCATCAAGCAACTAACAGCGCCCGTGCGCTGGAGCCACATTGTTGCCAACATGGCAGCCGACGGCATGACCGAGGCTGTAGAGCTTGGTCCCGGCAAGGTGCTGCAAGGCTTAATTGGCCGCACATGCAAAGACGTTGCAGTGAGCGGAATGGAATAAATTAATGCATAATTTAGAATATACAATGCATATTCAGGAAACATTGCTTGAGTTCTTTCAAGCAATGTTTTTTCATTATTTAATAGTCTATATTGGTAAGGGAAAATAAAATTCACTAATTTTGCAGCCAATTAAAAGAGATTATAATGGACTATCTATTTTTCTTCTTAGGATTAGGACTGCTGCTGCTTGGCGCCAACTATCTTGTTGACTCAGCAGTGGCGATTGCGCAACGCGCAAAAATATCAAACTTCATCATTGGTCTTACAATTGTGGGCATCGGAACCTCAGCGCCAGAGTTGTTTGTCTCCATCCAGAGTGCACTCACTGGTCACGGTGACATAGCAATGGGTAATGTATTAGGCTCTAATATTGCCAACGTGTTCCTTATTCTGGGTGTAACGGCGACGATTTTGCCGTTTGCCATCGACAAGTTACAAAGACGGCGCGACATACCATTTGGCATTGCTACAGCACTGCTAGTTCTACTGCTTGCTAACGACAACTTTATTCCTGGCATCTCCGATAACTTCTTGTCGAGACTCGACGGCATATTCCTGCTTATTGTGTTTGTAGTTTATATGGCGTTCGTTATCCTAAGAAAGGGAAAAGACCCGACACAGGCACTTGCCGAGGCCGACGAAGAGACCAAGTCGCAACTCGCTGGAAAAAATGTGATACTGCTATGGGCGATTGCAGCCGCATCACTGGCAGCACTGCTCTGGGGAGGAAATATGTTCCTCGACTCGGCTAAGAATCTAGCTGCCGCATGGGGCATGAGCGAGGCGGTGATTTCTATAACAATAGTTGCCGTGGGCACTTCGCTGCCTGAGCTCATCACTGCCATTATCGCCGCTTGCAAGAAGAATCCACAGCTAGCCCTAGGTAATGTCATTGGCTCTAACGTATTCAACCTATTGATGATACTGGGAGTGTCATCAACAATCCACCCCTACTTTCTTACATCAATCAACATCGTTGACTACCTGATGGCACTCTTCGCCGCCATCTGCGTCTTCATTACCATTTTCACCTTCGGCAAGAAAAAATTCGATCGCATCGAAGGTGTCATTTTCATACTTATTTATATTGGCTATACTGTTTATCTCTTGATGCGATAAATAAAAAAGAATACAACAGAGGGTGTGTCAAAATTCTGGCACACCCTCTTTATGTTTTTTCAATTCTTGCGTAACATGTTGTAAAACATATAAATAAGCCTCTACTTTCTCAAGCGGAGGCTTTGTTGTTTCACAAAGTTTTTGTATCTTTGTGGTA